>Ga0307515_10007860_pt1 | contig 20960 bp, 22 predicted proteins | sample 17_EM_MG_FD_194513 | JGI IMG/M metagenome (GOLD analysis project Ga0307515, IMG submission 194513) | Populus trichocarpa ectomycorrhiza microbial communities from riparian zone in the Pacific Northwest, United States - 17_EM | ecosystem: Host-associated > Plants > Roots > Unclassified | place...
GGCAGTATTGCCAGGGTGTACGGTAGGGAGCAGGCAAGCCGAGCATGAGTCACATAGGGAGTCGATGGAAGAGGACGATATGGTAATGAGGGTAGGCAATAGCCTCGTACTGAGAGACGAACCGATGAGGGAGGAAGGAGGCTGCAAGCCCGAGGAGCTTATAAGGGGTGGCCAAGGCCTAGCCGAAGGCTAGCCTTGGCAGCCCCTAAGAGCTCCCGGAATGTAGCCGAGTAAGGGACTAAAAGTACCCTTACACTAAGCCTGTTTCGGGTGTGCGCGCAGTAATTAGGGATGTGCGATTAGTAGTGGCCTTTAAAATACTCCATAAGCTCTTAGACGCTTGAGGGAGAATTTAAGGGAGCCGAATTCACGTGATTTCCCTGCCCTGTAACCAAATTCTAGTACGGAGCGTCTAATTTATAAGATAAAATAATAAACTACGTAAGAGAATAGCGTAAAAAAAACTGCATAGTGGGGTAAAGGAACATTAAAACTTCTAAGTCCCTTTACGTGAATATGTCAGCATATATACAGTAAATTATATCATAGAGTTAATAATTATTAATATTTTAAGGCATTAAATGCGATTTAATATCTTGTCTAATAGCCACGGGCGTTAATTACAGCCTTAAGCTTAGCTGGCATTTTCTTAATCTCTTTTAAAATCCACTTGTATGGATCTAATTAATCTTATAAGTCTTAAATAACTGCCTTAAGCTCCTTAATTATAGTTAGAAATGGCTCTATTTGCGATATTTTATCCTTTATCCAACGCTATACCTTCTTAATAGCGTTAAGGTCTAGTAATGAGGCTAGCCACTTAATAAAGAATATTGGGATACTAATTAACTTGCGTACGCTGTTTGCATAGCCGTTATAGACAGGGGCGCTATCTTCCATTATAATAACCTCCTCTTTATACTTAACTAATGCGTACTTAAGATATATAAGCACCTAATCTGTATAGTCGTAAGAATTTATACCACGCGATTTACCTTTCTTAAGGAAGATAAGTCTTAATTTCTAACCTCATCTAATAGCTCCCTATACCATAAATAATCTACGGCCTAAACGATACATAGATTATATGCAGTCTTTATAATATTGCTTACTTTTTTGCCGTGTAATATAGAGCCTCTTACGCTCGCCTATTATAAAGGAATACTTATTTGTTTAAATAACTTTTGCCTATATCCTATCTATTATATAATTACGGAAGATATATACCTAATTAAGCCGTGTAAGCGCCTGCTTTTCGCTAATAAATGCGCGTTTATAAGTAATATATTGTTAGTAACTAAGGCGGTAAAGAGTATGGCGGAGGGTATAGCGGCTAAGATCTTTGCCTATATATTCTTTAATAAGTTGTTTATATAAGAGCCGACGCGTACGCTAGCCTTTCCGTATAACGTAGGCAATATAGCGAACCTCTTAATCTATAAGTTTATAAGGTCGTCTAGTAGGTTTACCGCGTCGGTATTTACTAATATGCTTGTTATTAAGGGTCCGCGAGATTATAGACTGGGAGATATTTATCTAATGCTTTTCGCGTAAAATCGTCCGTATGTCGCTCTGGCTATAGCCCTACTATAAGTAATGGTGGATACGGACCTTAGTAGGTGTATGAAACCAACTAAGGTCGCCTTTACGCGCTGGTGAGCTCATTATTATTAAATCGACGCGTAGGTTTCTCGCGTTTCTTACGAAGTTTGGTAGAGGCGAAGGGAATTCTATAAACTACTGTGTGCGTGCTAACATATTCACGCGAAGGGACTTAGAATTTTTGATGTTCCTTTGCCACACTATGCAGTTTTTTTGCACCATTCTCTTACCTTTGATTCACCTGTTGAGATAATGTTAGGTTATTTTATTACTAAAATTTCCCCTGCTCTGTTAAGGTCTGTAGCGCCCTGTAGATCCCTCTGGTATGAGAGATTTGGACAGTTGCAGATGAATAGTCGGAAAACAAAAGTTCTAAATACAAGTGTTGGTGGTTTGCGCTGCCTCCCATTTATTTTGCTACCCGGGAGAACGTGTCGGCGTGTACCACAAGGCTTAGTCAGGGCGAGGCCACTTGCGTGGATTGATTTTGGATTGCGAAACCAATTCCTACGGGTTTTGAGCTGCACGATTGAAGGTCTTTATCAATGTTATGTATCTCTCCATTTTCTAACACACTCGTTTTATAGCTCTTAATAGAATGCAGACTTTACGTCATTTAGTACATATAGAACCACGGCGTCTGGGATGGAGACAAAATCGATATCACTGCAAGAAAACAACTAAAGCAGACTCGCCTTAAAAGGGTTATAGGGGTAAACAATAATCATGATTAAAGTTGGAATCCAGAGTTTCTAGGAGAATTAAATAGATAAGTCATGACCTAGTGACATAAAGTTGAAACACATGTTAAAAGGCAAAGGAAAATTGCTGGGTCTAGATAACCCGTCGGATCACTCCGGCCGGAGTCCCCGCTAATCCCGAAATCCACCCTCAACTGGCCCAAGCTTTAGGGCTGCGATGATCAGTTAATCACCTTCTGCAACGGGAAAGAAATCTCCACAAACGGTCCGAGCTAATCAAACGGTAAACACTTGCTCCGAAAGTTGAATGGAAGGGCATCGCTCATTGTGTGGTGGGTATATCGTCTCGCTGAGATCCAGGAAATAAGTCTTTCTGCTAGGGATGTGTGGCACATATCCCACGTCTTTCCATTCTTCCAACAGTTACAACCAAGTATCTCCCTGCTCTTAAAACGCCTAAGATCATAATCAACCCATTGCTCGCGTGAGCAGTATAGACCGGTCGAAACAAGAAATTGCCCGCAAGGCTGACCATCCATCTCCATCTCTTCAAAACCATCCTCTACGACTCCACCACTACTGGCATCCTCGCCCTCGCCTTTGCTGGATCCTTGACCTTCTTCGGCGTCGTCGTCGTGCCATGGCTTTTCGCCGCGTAGCGCGGCACATACGACATCCTCCTCATCTCGAATTGGGGTGAGGCCAGCGCGCTGCGGGGTGCAGGATCGTCGTCCGTGTCCGGGTTGCTGCTAGAGACGCACAACCAGGGCCGTGAGCGGGATTTTGGTCGTTGCGGTACCGTCGAGTTGCGAGAGGAGCGAGACCACAGGTCTGTGAAGGAGGAGATGGAGCCCTGGACGGAGCTGATGCGTTGGTGGTGGGCTGTGGGTCGCATTGTAAAATGATTGATATAGATATACGGCCGTGTGCTGAGGGAACTGTCAGTGCCATCAGTCAGTCTCCAGCTACCATTGGCAGGGTTGGGATCGCCTCTTACTGTGATGTTTCTGGTAGAGCGAGAGTGAGCTGTAGATGTCAACAACAGCTGTCAGTCTGTCGCGAGGTATGCGGGTCTGTTCGATAGCCTTGTCCTCATATCAACAGCCACCAAGCGCCTAAACCAGCCCTGATTAAATCGCTCGCCCGCGTCAGCAATTCTTCCAAATCTCCACCCCACTGCGCCGAGCAGCTGCCCAATTGCACAGTGAAAAAGCCTCCGCACATGTGCTCTGCCGCGAGCTCGGTGGCGCAGCCTGCTGAGCACGATAGCGCGAATGCGGAATAGTTAGCGGACGCCACAAAACACGTCAGGCTTGCCAGGAACTTTCCGGCGCTTGTTGAGGAAACTGGGATGGCTTAGATGACTGGAAGATTGCGCTTGAATAGAATGGATAGAGAAATATACTGAAGAGAAAAGCGACATCCAGCGCCCGATTGAAAACTGTATAAATGAAACATCTGATAAAACATCTGATAAAAATTGTTCAAGCCAGAGAATGAGACATTCTCGGATCATGTTGACGAAGGCCTCGATGGCTATCGGCGGACTCGCCGAAGCTGACTTACGTCAAGTCCAGGAAAAGACGTCAAGATATTGGCCCAGCAGACCCTCGATAAGCATTTACGTATCCGATCAAGTCGGAGCAAGACATCAGACCAGAAGTGTGCAAAGCTGACGCCTTATTGGTGGTAAACAATTCGATTCAGGGGCATCGGGTGACTAGCTATAGCTGGTCTTCAGCCACAATCAACTTAGGGGCTTCTGGCTGGCTGTTCGCTGCCAGTGCGTACGTATGAAGGCCTCCGATATAAACGGCTGCTGAATTGCAACATATTGGAGTGAAAAGTCAAGAATCGAAAAGCGAGTATCTATTACATAACAAGCCTCCTGCAGGCTTACCACGAGATGCAAAAAGGGTCCATGGGTCGTTCTGCCATCAGCGACATACTGAAGTAGACAAAGAGACACACTTCCTAATATTCAGAAAAATCGGATTGTATCAAGTTCAATTTGACTCTCATCATGATGTTCATTCTCCGCAACCCCTGGCCTAGCGTACGCTCCAGCTACCAGCATACCAGAAAGAGCCTACCCAGGGCTAAACTATGTACTACCGGCATAGCACTCCGCAAAACCCCAATTAACTCTACTAATGCACTTTCTTCTATAGATCATACTAAACCGGCACAGGGCACAGTTTAGACACCACAGAAAAAGAAACAAACCCTGATAATGTATGTTACATAGAAAGTGCTAATATGGGTATAAGATCAATGCATCCTTTCCACCGCCAACTGCAGCCTAAGCCGCCAGAGAGAGTACATGCCAAGAACCCTGTCAACTCTTGACATCTTCGTGTGCCCCATTCGTCGCTTCCTGCTGCAGGACCTCCGGCCGCCACTTCGTAAGGATCTTTGCCGACCCCGTCTTTGCGCCGTCGTCTACGTCATTCCTTTATTAGTAAAGCACAAAATAGGAAGTAGTATCACGCCAACTTACAATTTCTCCAGAGGTCTTCCAACGCATCCAGACAGATATCTCTGACCGGCGGCCGGAACAGCACGAGGTAGTGGATCACCGCAATCGCCAAGCCGACCCTCTCCGGATCCCGCGCCATCTTCTTCACTCTATCTAAGACATCCCGATCCACATCGGGAATCTCGGACAGGAACCGGATCATCACTTTATCCTTCCCGTCCATATACGGCAGAATGGCGTCCAGCAACTTCAAGATCCACTTGCGGTAGTGCAGCATCGGGACCGGGATATCGCCGCTGTCACCGTTGGCGCCTTCTGCGACCGCCCGCGCCGCTTCGAGCCGGATGCGGTCGTTGTACCACTCTTCGGACAGCCAGCTCGAGGCGACGTCGATGCGCCGTTTCCAGTCGGACATGATGTAGTTAAATAACGCTTCCCGAATAGTATTGCTAATCGAGAAATTTCCTTTCCGTGAAACGTCCTTGTATTCTGATTTTATCGTATCGTTCTGTGCTTCAAGCCCCGTCGAAGCACGAGTTGCTAGTCGCGATATAACCGTCACCCATGCATCGCGGTCGTAATTACTTGCCGCGAGGCGGTTAAAGCCAGGTTTTGGGACTTTGGAGCGGGAAGTAGTATCGTCCAGAGCAGACATAATGCCGAAGACTCGTCTCACTGTACCGCCACCATAGTCTTCAATCTGCTCTTCGGTTAACGGTGGTGCTTGAGGCAGTTTGAATGGCGCGAGAGGTGCATCCGGAATACGTTCGGGAAGGAGGCCTTCGGGCGGAGCGTTGTCGAGCTTGTTGACAATCTGCTCGGCGTCTTCTGTTGGTTGGTAGTCGGGTTCGTATTCGTCTTCTTCGTCCAAGGGTGCTTTGCCTGTTGTTGCGTCTGCAGCATCGGCAGCAGACCGGGGCTGGGATTTGCTCAGTGAGAGATAACGAGCTCGGACAGCCTATGAATGAGATGTTAGCAAGGGCTCATTTGGGATATATCAATGCAGAATATGAGCTACTGGTGACTTTGCGATGGCGTTGCTCTGGTGCCGTATATAAAGCATATATTCACAGCAATGTATAGTGGCACGTGATGTCGTATAGGGGTAATGAAGTATCGCACCACACGAACACGAAGGCAGCGCAGCGGCTCATATTGCACAATGATGCGTCCTCTGCACCTAAAGGGTTCTTCACGTACATTGATGGCATTGTCCATCTGGCCTTTATCGATCCTCATCAACATGGGCACGAGGATCTTTACAACCAGCTCGCTGGGTATGGCTTGTACATCGAAGTTCTTAGCCCCCTCATCTCGAGTTAAAGTAAAAAGCTGGGCAGAGCTAGTTGGGCCAGGGGGTAATGGAGGTATAGAAGACGGTGGATCGCTTAAGGCTTCTGCTCCAAGACGTTGCCTCTTCGCTGGATCTAACCCATCGGTAGGTTCTGAAGGAGCTGGTCTCTTGCGGTTAGACTCGTCGAAAGCGTCTTGGCGCATGCGATTCATGCGCTCAAGATACTGGTGTATTCGGGGGTTTAGAGGATTTTCGGGGCTCCTAGTTATGATAAGACTATATGCACCAAGGTAGCGGAGGGGAAGAGGTATATAGCTTACTTTTTGATGATGTTTAGGAGCAGCGCTCGTGTAGTACGCTCCATTGACTTGACCATGACCTTAACCTTAGGTGTCATGGGCGAATTCGCAAGCTTTAGCGGGTTGAAGTTCAGAACTGTGGATATGATTTTGTTTGAAATAGAAGGCCTCGAACGTATAAGCGTACCCAAACTATTCAGGGTTGCCGTAACAAGCAAAGCATCACTATATCCCGTCAGATATGTCCCTCCGTGGTAATCTAAATTGCCTGACCTCGTATCATCCTGTAGTATACTGAGCAAGCGATCCAGGAGACCGGAGGCCTCCGCCTCAAGATTTTGGGGTGGTATTAGGGGATGGTCGCGGGGGACCAGGGCTAGAGAAATCTCGTTTTGTTCAGGACGCTATTGCACGGTTAGATTCCTGTTCTACGGTGATAACGTGATTGAGAATGGTATCGCACCCTTGGGTCTGCAATCAAGCCAGGGGTTTCGACTTGGACTACGCGCTGGACGAACTTGATGCAGCATATCCGCACCCCTGGGCTTGCCGAGTCCATCCTCCGAAGTATATTCGATTTGATTGCTGCCATGACTTGCCAATTTTGGACATCGTTGGGGCTGCTGAGTCTGAAGGCACAATACACGCATGAGATACCATTACTCCAAAGTTGTTGTTTGTCCGCCTCAAAAGAGCCCACATATTATAAGGACATGAGCCAACCAACGTCTCACGCAGCACGATCGTCCCGTGCTTCTATATGGCATTAGGAAGGGGGAGAGCGCGACTTACATATGCCTGAAAACCAATGGATATATACTGGCTGCAGCCTGGACTACACTCTTGACCACCCCGGTATCATCCACTGTTTCCAAATTCTCCCTCAACGTCTCCAGCACCTGAAGGCTGAGCCGCTGTTTATCCTCCGATCCAAGTGTAGGTGACGCGAATGTCTCAGCAAGGAAGTCCGCACCCCATCGTCGAAGTTCGAGGGTAGCATTGGCGCCAGCGCCAATGATAGGCAAGACGCCAGGGACAATCTGGTTGTAGTACGCAGCATCGCTGAGCGCGAGAGCACGCGCCGATTCGAGCTGCGACAGCGTTTCGCTCGCGATAGAGGGCGCTGAGTTCATGATGGCAATCGCGGGGATGAAGATGGCAGATGCAGTTGTGCTTTGTGCTTGGGAGCAAGAAGTGCCTTGTCACGCGCGACGTCAGGTTCAAACTACCTCAATGACGGCACGACAAACGCTTCGATTGTATTTGAATGTCCCGTCATTCCTATCCCAGTACAAGAGGTAGTGATGAAAAACAGAAGATAAGGGCGCGTTGGTGGTGAAGACAATGAATCTACGTAGGCATAAATGGCATGCTTCTTGCTGGCTCCGCGTTGATGACGGCCCGAGAGAGTGGTCCGTGCGTTGCAAAAAGTCAATCCACTTAACGTCGTGCAGCGCGAGGAACGCCTAGTTCATTAACAATGCCTCTGTAAGTCTCCTGCTCTTAATTTGGGTGTCTTCTAATTCTCCTAGCCTTCCTCGTTCTACCTACTACGACAAGAATTACCGGCAATCGCCTGCCCTCATCCGCGCGCGACAGCCCTACCTCATAAAGAACGCTCTCACGGGTGCCGCTATCTTTGCCTTCACAATTGGCGTCTGTATGTTTTGCCATGAGCCACACAGTCCAGCTTGATCGGCGGGAAACTAATTCTAGGTAGACGCATTCACCATCAGAGCTGTATCACAGGATGAATTCGAGGATGTAATAGTTCCAGACAAGCCTATTCAACCTCCACATGCCCCGAATGCTGCTAGCAATCAACCATGAAAAATTGCACGTGTAAATATTCAGGAAATAGTGTGAGAAAGGGGGTTATAAGGTCCTGATGGAAGGGAAGAGGGTTGCCGGGCAGAATGGCTACAGCATGTCAGTATTTGAGGAATGGCTGTATAAATATTCGCATGATAAAGGCGTTGGTACAGTTGGAGATTTCTCTTGGAGATAAATATTTTTGGCAGGAATATGCTGTTAAACCTGTTCCGATCCTTATCGGACAGACCCGGGCTGTACATCACTCTACCTATACTAAAAATCCTCATGCGATGAATCGAGGCGCGAATTTATTCAAAGCTTGCAGCCACTTCCAAGTCATGCCTTCCTGAATGGTTTCAAGTACTTCAGAATATGTCAAAGACGGTTGTAATAGATGTTTATGAGAACCTTCATTCACCCAAGAACATTATAAGCTTAGGTATCCTGACATGAAGTAGACAATAACGAAATAGGTTGCGCCTTGCATAGAGCAAAACCCTTATATACCTCACTTCTTGACAACGCATGGGGCCCTGGACAGTCACGTCATATGACCCCTTTCTGAACGGAGCAGGCCGTTGAAAGTAGTACCAAAAGGCTTGCATTATAGCTTCACTCAAATTCGTAATTGTTTCGATATCATTCCATCTAATATTGGTGTCGTACTACAGAAGTAGGTGTACTATATACAATTTCCGGTCACCATGACCATCGTAGCCCTGAAAAGTCTGTCGAGGGCTTAACGCCAAATATATACAGTTCTAGAATCCCTCAGTTAAACTATAAATGCCACGAACGCCTAATAATTTTAAAAAGGAAAGAGAAAGCTCTAAAGGATAGACTTAATGGAACCGTCTCATCTCAAAATTCTCCGTCTGGCTTCGCGCTGGTAACCTGAGCTCAGCACCGGACGTTTGGGGATGAGAATTTTCATTTATGTTCGAGTGAACTGCTGTTGGGCTTACGAGGCCACTCCGTGGATCTAGGTGATCACCTGACGAAGAGGTGTATCCACCCTCAGGAATATCAGCCATACCAGACTCCATTAGGCCTGGTTGGTTTTCGTTTGGATGGTTTCGCCCAAAGAACCGATTGCGGTGGCTGCCGCGTTGGCGGGCCTCCGTACTGTCTGTATTCATACGATGAAGCCGACCAGAGCTAGCATAGTCCGCCACTGAGGTAGAGCGGGCTATGTCGTGAGATGGTCGGGACCGATCTTGCGACTGCCGAGATGGAGATGTAATTGTAATGGGCACACGGGGCCGAGAATCGCGATCTTCGTACACGTCGCCAGTCATGTCGCCAGAGGAGATGTCTTTCATGCCCAAAGAGAAGTCCACGCGGCGACCCATTGCTGCAAGAGACTCACCACGTGGTCGAGTTGAGCCATTGCGGAGTATAGATCCGTATCGGGCAGGCTGTTGACCAACACCTGGCTCGTTCTCGGGTGTGACAAATGGGGGATCTTGCGATTCGCTGTGACGGAAACCATTGGGATTATCAGGATTGCCATTGTGTCCAACACCAGGTGTAGCAGTATGTGGCACATTCTGGAGATATACTGGGAATGATTCCTTTTGTCCAGGGTACCGCATCCGTGGTCCTTCAATCCCAAGCTCTTGCATTGTAACCATCAAAGCGCAGATGAACTTGTTGCGGCGTTGAAGACGAAGTAATTCGTTCTGCCAGTTCGACTTGTAAAAGAATACGACATTCATCGTAATTGCATGAGCCTCGTTGACTTCACGTAACTCAGTTAGAATGTTGGATTGGTACTCCCGCTTTTCGATCTTGACAAACTCGAGGAGTCGGTTGCGAAGTTGCTCAATCTGGTTGAGAGTTGTGCCAAATTTGACAATGACTGGGACAGCTTCTGCAAGACCTCCGGAGCGTCTTTGGTTTAGGATAAAAAGAGTGTTGAGATAGCTGTTGGGCGCTTGAACAACATGGCCTTCCATCTTCTTGAATTCCGTGTAGAGAAGAGCGATTTCTTTAACAAAATAATCATCGCCGCGACCAAGAGCGCCCGTGTTGCCATAAATGCCGACACGGTCGCCGACATCGAACGGATGCTTGACGAAAACAAAGATACATGACTGGAGAAATTCCTGAGCGGTTGCCGAGAAAAGCCAGGACAATGCAAGAACAGTAGAACCAGCAGAGGTGAGAACGCCTGCGGCTGAAGTCGAAATCAGAGAGATGAACACCAAAATCGTGATGATAGCGACGATAAACAGGAACACATTGTCAAGCTTGCTAACCACAGAGTCCAAATCCTTTAGTGAGGCAGTGATTGACTTGCGCTCGCGGCCAATTTCTACGCACACTGCTTCTAGTTCTTCCATAGAAATATCCCCATTCATATCTTTGTCAAACATCGAGAAGGCAGCATCCGCTTCATCATCATTATCAAAGGCATTTTTCAAATCCTCAGAATGGACGGTTTCAGTATCTTCCCGAGCAAACGTCCGGTACATACGGCGAGCCAGAACCTGACTTCCGCTCGTAGTGCCCAATAAGGTCAGAACAACTTGATGAGGGTGAGTACTCTTTACGACCTGATGCCCAGTGAAGTCACCAGCAATCTTTCCGGCAACATCACCAAACTTGCTCAATGCCTCTCGAGTGCTTTTCTGAGCCTCCTTAACCAATTGGCCAGGCGTACGAGCTCCTGAGGCGGGACCCGAGCGTGCTTCAAATTCAGAGTCTTCCATTGCAATCTTTTCTTTTGAAAATTTGTACAGTTTTGCCAGACTCCCAATTTGGAACTTGTTCAATTCGATGCGGTCCTGGTAAGTACGGAGGTGGAAGCTGATGGCAATAAGCTGAATGATTATTTTCTCCACAAAATTTAGAATCATGCCGACAAAAAAAGATACGAGCACTTTGTTCATGGTTCTCTCCCAATCCTTGGTAGATTTGTTGCCGTCCTGGTGGTGATTCTTCATTGTAGGAAGAAATGAGATTTCTATAGCCAACCACCAGAAGAATAGTGTAGCTGGAACTTCAAGTTGCTTTCCCATATCTCTCCATTTCTTGCTGTTGTTGGTGAAGAGGCTGGATATGATCCCAATTGGCCAGGGCAGACATTTCGCAAGAAGCTATGGGGTTGCAATGTCAGCGAAGTTCTGGACCAAAAAGAGATAGGAAAGCTCACTCTTCCTGCCCACAGCGTGAGCCATACAATCTCCAGCCAGATACAAAACCACATAAGTTGGACGCCACCAACGGAAGCTTTTTTGAAAATCAAAGCTCCCAGAAGAATCGGAATGAGAATTATGAGGACCAATGGAGTGATGTATGTGAAATATCGAAGTAAGAAACTGGAATTGTGGACCCTCTTAACAAACTTGGAAAGTTTGGTAGAGGGATGCTCCGGTGGTTTATAAACAGCGGCTTTCTCGAGCAGGGGATTGGTGGCAGTATCAAATTCGTCGACGGGATCCTTTCGACGCGAACGTGACCTATGCGTGGAACGTGACTGTGACTGTTCACGATTGAGCTCCTGTTGGCTCGAAACCTGTCTTTCTACTTGGAGCATAGCCAAATCATCGTCCAATCGATGAGCCTGTTCACGAGTCTGTGACGGTGATTGCATTGACCTCATCGGTCCCAGATTCTCAGTGTCGACAGTGAGATGGCTATCGCTCCTCTCCCTTCCCGTAGAGATGTGTGGTAGATGTATCGAGTCATCCCCAACAACTGTGCCATCATCGTCTGAAGATCGTTGGTGGCCAATGGGAGTGTAGGTGGACTCTGTTCGTTCGTCCGCAGGGGTGGTCATGGTGCGTAGATATGGTCGAGATATTCGCCGCGTAGGAAAGGGATGAGTATGGAGGTCGTATGTATGTGCAGCGAGAGCCAGCCAAGCGCACAATAACGTTGAGTTTGTTCGTCGTGGATATGTTTATTCTAGCGAGGGTACGTGGTAAAGCGTGAAGCGAGCGACTCAATCAAGGGTAGAAAAAGACAATAAGAGAAACGGTTAGAAGAGCATGTGTGTATGAGAAAGAATTGGGTGGGTACTGGCAGAGGATGGAAGGAAACAGAGGAACACACAAGGGTCAGGGAGATCCTCGTAGTGATTGTCGCTCTCCATGATCGGAGATTCACTGTTGGGGACCAGCCATTCGTGAATGGCCAGATAAGAGGTATAGACACGAAGGGCAGCCGAGGGGAATGGTTGCACGACGTAGATGGCGTTTTGCCTTCCCTCTGGCGGGCAATTTGTTGGGCTAAAATTTCTACAGTGGCTTGTCCTAGCGTTCGGTTGGTGCACAGTGCGACCATCAAATGCAGGTCCAACGTTTGCTCACCTCGCTCGCAGAACAGGTTCGCTGCAACCGCAATTGGCTGCGACATTTCATTATTTTTGTTGCAGATTTCGAGACGTTGTGTCTCCTCCAGGGGTGTCGGTAACGCGAGCTGTACCCCTTTACATGCAGTCTTATCTGGACGAGGAATTGCATGTTTCAAGTCACGTAGGGCAAGCGCCGTGGCTTTCGGCAGAGGCGTCCGCTTGTCTTGGCGTTCGCCGACGCCGCCGCATGGGCTGCCGCGACTCAAGCTCTCTATTGGACCGTCCAACGTTGTGGGGTGTCAACCCGCTGCGATCGCTCACCATACGTCTCCATATTTTCTTCCCCACGATCGATCGAGTCTGGCATTGAAAATAGATTTCTCTGAAGAGCTGTATCCTTTTGATAAGTCCACCTACTTGACAGCTGCTGTGTAATTGGCAAATTTCTGTGGTCTTGTGGAATCTAGACGATTCCTTTGGGGAACTGGAAGACTCTTCCTAGACATATGCCATCAGTATTCCTTTCGTGTTCCGGCAACTTGGCACGGAGACTCTGTGCCGTAGAACATACAGCTCCACCGAGGACACGCAAGTCGGTGTGGGGAAAGCTGAGCGAGTCTTTGAATGAGATCACCATCCAGTGCGGTTGCTATCTCTTCCGACGGCTCGTGGTACCTATTGGCCTTTCCATCCCATTTTGAAAGTGCGGCCGGTTGACTCGCCCTGGATGAGGCATTCCGAAGATCCCGCGTGTGCTCTGCAGATTGTCTCCTTTAACTCAGGGTTCTCTTGACCATCTATACGCTAAATAGACTATGCCCATCTCGTAATCTCCCACATGCACCTATAAGAGGCAAGATGTTTAAACTTAGAAGATAAGTACAAGTGAGTTTCGCTATCGTTAACTGATCATCTTCTTAAAGTGCTCAGGCATACGCGACGAAGCAATGACAACAGCTAGACACCTTATCAAAGGCATCGCAACCCTGATATTCGCCAGTATGCGCAAGAAAAGGTATCCTTTGTTGTCCCTCCCACCTCTGGGCCTTCCATTCATATCCTCCTAAAGGCTCCGAGATGCAGCCAATTCAGAAGTACCCAGGAGACAGGTTTCCACAACTCCCAGAGTTTCTCACGCACAGCCTTGACGTTGGGTTTGTTGGAGTTTACTCGCAAGGGAGAAGCATCTTGCTGCAACCATGAATCAAGAAAGTAGGGGAAGTATCGGAAATGCTGCGAATTCAGATAGACAATGCCGACTCTAGGCATTGCGATAATGGATGAGTGAGTAATCCCACCCATGATAGTTTACTTCTACTTGCAGAAGATTCTGAGATTTCTTTTTGATACTTCAGCTGTGAGCGAATCTGCTTTAAGATTTGGTCAACCGATTAGGTACCTTCGCTGGCTTGACACAGGCCTTGTGAAGGAGCCACCCTTTACGTGGTTGTCTTTTCAGAAAGTGTGCATCATTGCGAGATCTGTGGCCACTTTTTCTCGACACTTCAACTTTCCTACCTTCACCTTCTAGTTCCCTTCGTCAAGCCCCTCAAACCTTCATGTCTCTTTTGAACTCGAAGATATCTGCAGCGTCTCACTCCCCCCAAAATGAGCACACAATCTATTTCGAACGAAGCCATCTCTGAGAAGGCCAAGGAGGAAGCCGGGCCCCGCAAAGATTCCGAAGCCTCACAGCTTCAATCTCAAGCCGCCAGGGGGCCCAATTCTCAGAAAGCTAAGCAGGAAATTGTTGCTAAGATGGAGGATCCTGAACCAGTCACCGCTGAGGATTGCTTCTTATGTCCAAAGTCGGGAATAGAAAGTGATGGGAGGTCAACGACCCCCAGCAAGCGGTGCCTCAGCTCAAGTTCAACCACTATCTACGAAGGATATGGTAAGATCCTCCTGTTTATTGAGTTAGTCTATGAGCATTTTTCAAGCATAGAGGATGGCTCTAGAAACACAACAGCCGACTCTGTTTTTGTCAGCCGGAACCTGAGGCTATATATTGTCCTAATTGGCGCTGCCAATAGGATCGGTTCTTTTGGTGCCCAGTTAGCGGTCGGCAGTTTCAGTACTTCCAAAAGGTTCTTCAAGAAGTCATCTCAAAACTCTTGGACGATGCGAACTCTATCACAATGGAGGACGCCAAAGCCCTCCGCTGACTGTGCTAAGAATATCATTGCCGCTGTTGAAATCTTTGCTTCTGCAAACGAGAAGGCTCAAGCTGGCAACATACCCGAATCTCTTCACGTGGCATTGCCACCAACAACCGCTCAAATTACCCAGTCTCGCAAGGCCTCTGCTGCACACGCTGCCCCACAGGCCCACATTGGTCTGAAGACGCTTCGTGAGATTGTGTTGAACGGACGATCAGGAATGAGAACTCTGTCTTATTGCAAGAGGCTCTAGAGCCTCACTATATACACCAGATAGGTGGCAAATAGAATGACGACGACGTCGTCACTCAGTCGGTAATAGTTAATGGAAACAGGTAATGAGATATTCGATGAGACATACCAAATCAAGAAAGACGGTAATTAGTCATAAGTTAAGAGACAACTGAGACATTGTACGTAAACACGATCTGGGTCGACAGATTGCTACCAAATTTCATGCTGAGATCGATGCAAATCCGAAGAGTGTTAAAAACGAGGACCTGAAGCTTTATCAGAGTGTGGTGAGCAAGCTGCAGAAGACTGTTGGCGCTAATACAGCTGGTGCTTCTCATCCTGAGCTTGAAGAAGAACTCCAACAGGAGATTGCAAATATTGAGCCCAAGGTCGAGAGTGGTACTGTTACGAAGGAGGAAGCCAATCATCTCCGCAGTCTGGAGGCTCGTGCCTGCGGACATACTGAGAAAGGCGGCGTCACTGCTTATGCCTAAAGCGTTGCAGCAAAGAAAGCTAGAAGCATGTCTATCAGCACTGCCAACAACACTCCGACCAGCGCTTCAAACATTCAAGGTCACGCAGGCCGTTTCGACCCGGCTGAACAATCCCACGAGGCTAAGGAAGTGAACTTCGAAAACGTGGTTGCAGAAATCAAACCCAAGCTCGAGAAATCCCCCGACATTGTGGCAAGGGAGGATGCCAACCTCATTCATAGCTGTGGGGTACGCGCTCACAGAGCGACGGAAATGGGAGGGGTTGCTGCCCAGGCTATGAGCTTAGCGGCCAAGAATGAGACTGGTGCTTCTGCCTGAATGGATGAAGGTAGGTATATATATGATTGCTGTGCGACAGGAGCAAGATCACGGAAGGCAAGAGGAAGGCTAGTTAAAGTTTATTTATTTGATCATGATTAAAGGCACGTGAACTCAATGTATGGCCTAGGCGCCTAGCTTTTCAGAGAAATGAATATCTAAGAAAACTTGCCGATCGCTTGGCTTCTTACAAGGGGGCCTCAGACGCCCCCCCTGCTAGTATGGAGAGGAAAATAAGCGAGCCCCGAGTAATATAGCAGGGCTAGGCTATTTTGTGTACCGTACTAGCAGGGGGGGGGCGTCTGAGCAATTCATGTCACCCCCTTGTACAGTCCCTTGTCAAAAGTGTCCGTGCAGAGGCCACACCAAAAATGACACCCCCCTGCTAAAATACTATGCAAAGTCACTATTGATTCTTGAGCTTCAAAAAACATCTAAGGCTACTTATAAACACATAGTCTAGTGTCTCCTTGGCCTTAATTACAGCGTCGCATCTCTCTTCTATACTATTAATTAAAGACTTAAAAAAGGCAGGAGCTGTGAGGTGACAGGCTCCGCACCACGGCACAAACCCCAAAAGGTAAGCGAGTGACTGGCAAGATGCCAGGCACGGCTGTGCGGAACAATACATATAGGCGAGGTGACTTCGTCACCTAACAGGAGCTATCTCGTTCCAGTAAATTGCTAGGGCCTCAGAGAGCTTCTTAATTACCTCCTCTTTAGAGCCGCGCATATAGCGATCTCTAAAAATAGTTTGTAGAGCGTCTCTTTAAAGTTATACCCAGGCGTACTTAATAGGATTTAATCGGGCGAGTAGAATGGTCAATTAATTACGTCTATAACGTTCTCTTTAAACTACTTAGCTATAAGCTTCGATTTATATATTAAAGCGTTGTCCTATATAAATTAGAAATCGGGCTCGTAGATTCGAGGTAGCTAGTTATCTAAAACTTAAACGTAAGGTCGAGTAGAGTACCCCCTTTCTATAACCACTAAATCGGACCTCTCAAGAGCTCCAGAAAAGCTTACCTATACTATAACCGTATACCCCTTATCCTTTTATAAGTATCGATCTTATCTTTATCCTATTTCTATAGTAGTATATAAAAGACGTAGGATCGTTGTCTATTAGAACTTCTCTTAATCGAACACTCGTCACTCTATATAACCTTAGCCTACTTTAATCGCTCCCACTTCTTATATTTAATTGCCTACCTTAATTGAGCCTTTGCCGAGTCCTTTATAAGCAAAGGCCGCTTCTTAGATAGTTATTTTCATATATAGTATTTACGTAATATTTAATACAACGTGCTCTAGCTTACTAGAAGGCCCAGCTTAAAGCCGAGCTCCCTATATATAATCTTAGGCTTTATACGAATTATCCTTAAAATCTTACGTTCGTCTTAAACTGTATATTTCGGAGGACGTCTAATTCGAGAGGCAGATATACCTTATGGGCGTTAAGGTGCTTTAGACAAGGTTTCTAGTACGGTCGATTTTAGCAGGCTTAATTCGGTCACAATTTGGGGGGCTGTAACTCCTGCTCCAGTAAATCCTATAACTGCTCCTCTTTTATAACGAGTCAACTCCTTCCTACGAGGAATATTCCCGCTAATTGGAGCTAGCGCACGGCGTGGCATGGTTAAAAAGTAGGGTTAAAAAAGTAGAGGGGGGGACGGTAAATAATTTTGGTGTGGGCTGCACGGACACTTTTGACGAGGTACTGCGGGTGGTGCGATCGATATTGACAGTGTGAACGGTCAAGCTTAAAGAGCATCTTAATGACAATAAAGGCGTAAGCCCTTGATGAGTTCCCTCAATTCCCGTGCGTTTGCTACGCAGGAGCTTCAGTCCTGGACGAAATTTCCGGGACGTGCCAGTCCCTTTGGACCCCTGAAAATGCGTTGGCCCAAGCATGGTGCGGTATCTTAGCGAGGTTTTTGGCGTTCACCAAGCCGTAAACAGATTCCCGCTTCCCACCCCGCCATTCTCCCAGACCGCCAGATTGTTGCGAAGACACGCACCTCTCAACAACTTCGCATTCGACAATTTCCTTGTTCAATCCGCAAAATAACTTGCTAAAAGTCCACAATGAGAGGAGAGGTATGTTTAGGACCGCGTTTTCACACGCGTTTGCAGTCTTCCTCTTCACAGAACTAGCATTCCACCAACCCCCTACTTGCATTGGAAAAGCGGAAGCTAATCAATATTGACTCTACATAGATCTGCCACCTCCATATTGGCCAGGCCGGTACCCAACTCGGTAACAGTGCCTGGGAACTGTAAGGAAACCAATTTCTCCTTCGAATAGCACGTCTCCTTAGAGGAGGCAACATTAAAGGTTCTGACTTGTTATGCAGGTACCTTCTCGAGCATGGCCTGAAGGCTGATGGTCGCCCTGATCCTGAGGCCAAGGACGCTGCCGAAGGCGGCTCTTTCGAGACCTTCTTCACAGAGACCGGTAGCGGAAAATATGTTCCTCGATCCATCTTCGTGGATCTGGATCCGTCAGTGCGTATCTTCGTATTAGGAGATTCTCTCAAAGGAGACACTCTAATCATACTCTGCAGCCAATTGACGAGATCCGGACGGGAACATATCGCCAGCTCTTCCATCCCGAGCTCCTCATCAGTGGCAAGGAAGATGCTGCTAACAACTGTGGGTATTGAAGAGGAATGGCCAAACACAAAATAAGCTGATGGGTTGACTTCAGATGCTCGCGGCCACTATACCATTGGAAAGGAGATGGTTGATAGCGTCATTGACCGCATCCGCCGTGTCGCTGGTGAGGATCTCTCTAACGTCTATCTGGCTTCAATATATTGACAAATTATAGACAACTGCTCCTCCCTCCAAGGTTTCCTAATTTTCCACTCCTTTGGTGGCGGCACCGGCTCAGGCTTCGGCGCTCTTCTTCTCGAGCGCCTTTCGACCGACTATGGCAAGAAATGCAAACTCGAATTTGCTGTCTACCCGGCACCACGTGTCTCGACGTCGGTAGTCGAGCCTTATAATGCGGTGCTGTCTACCCACAGCACCATCGAAAACTCAGACTGTACATTCTTGGTGGACAACGAGGCTGTCTATGACATCTGCCGCCGCAGCTTGGACATCCCTCGCCCGAACTACGAACATCTAAATCGCTTGATTGCTCAAGTTGTCAGCTCAATTACTTCTAGTCTCCGTTTCGACGGTGCGCTTAATGTGGATTTGAATGAGTTCCAGACCAACTTGGTTCCCTACCCACGCATTCACTACCCACTCATCAGCTACGCTCCAGTCATCTCAAGCAAGAAGAGCTCCCATGAGAGCTTCAAGGTCTCCGACCTGACCTTCCAATGTGAGTAACTCTCAAAAGGCCTGATATTTGGTCGAAATCCTGTCCCTTACACGCTACCGCTCTAAAAACACTATACTTTAAGGGACAAGAACTAATCCTTGCAGGCTTTGAGCCCAATAACCAGATGGTTGTCTGCGATCCCCGCAACGGAAAGTACATGGCTGTCGCTCTTTTGTACCGCGGAGATATCGTTCCTCGTGACTGCACGGCCGCCGCCGCTGCCCTGAAAGCCAAGGCTTCATTTAACCTCGTAGAGTGGTGTCCTACTGGCTTCAAGTTGGGCATAAACTACACAAAGTCAGTTTTGATATTCTCTTATTATCTGTGAATCTATCTAATTCCGTTTGCAGGCCCATCAGCGTTCCCGGCAGCGAACTCGCGGCTGTGGATCGAAGTGTTTCCATGCTTAGCAACACCACCGCAATTGCCGAAGCGTGGTCCCGTCTTGACCACAAGTTCGACCTCATGTATTCCAAGCGTGCCTTTGTTCACTGGTACGTTGGTGAAGGCATGGAGGAAGGTGAGTTCTCCGAGGCACGTGAGGATCTGGCAGCTTTGGAGAAGGACTACGAGGAAGTTGCTAGTGACACTCTCGAGGAGGGTGCCGAGGAGGGTGAGTATTAAAGGAGATTACGTTCAAGTCCCACTGGTTTTGGGACATGTGGCAATTCTAGGATCTATGTTGGCTTTCGTTTGTCTATGCAACGGCGCAATGAGGCAGAAAATGTGGTTGCATAGGCCCAATATATCCTTCTGCTTCTGTCATTCAGGCAATTTTGTGGTTTGAGAGTTGGGAGCGTGGAAATTGTGTGCTTGGTGTATGTAGCACTTCGGAACACCAAACCAGCTTCAATAAACTGTCCACACTGGATGGGGGTGGATGTCAAGCTGCAAACCTAGCTCCAGCAGTACGACGCTGTTTATATAATTCCCCGATGCTGAGGTGCTCAATTCAAACATTCAATGGATCATATGATAGCTTGGATAATTAGAGCTCCCAAAATGAGCACTTCCCAGAAGCTGTCGCTGACCGCCTTCAGATTAGGTAAAGCTCGATACTTCTGCTGGGTCATAAGACCATTGTCCCCGTAGTCTCCGGCGAAGCTTTCCATGAAACTTACCTTCATATACTTGTTTCAAAATGTTCCCTTCTTTTTCCTTTAAGATCCCTGGATTTGGCTCACGGCCTAGCAATCTCCCTACCATTGAGCTTCCGTCCGTTGAAATACACGATGTCGAGACTGCCGCAGAGAAGAGACCGCGAACACTGAAGCATCTAATCAAGGCCAACCATGTCAATTATTCGATAATATACCACAATCTTCGGTTTCATAACCATTCAGTTCACGTATGTCACCTTCCATGCGTTTCTCTAGAGCCTGCTAAGCAAAATGCCTAGATTCTAGGCTCGGCATACATCTTTGGAAGCACACCGGAGCACCTAAATGACATCTACGACAAAGAGTCAGAACAGCTTGAGCCATGGCGTGATTCTCCGGGAGAGGTGTCCAAAGACGACTGGAGGGACTTCCTAGGAATGAGAGAGTGCGTATCATTAACCTCCGCCTACGTTTGATCCATAAGTAACGCGAATAAAGGTACCAGCGTGCATTCGTCGACTTCTTCGAAGACCAGCTTGTCTCGAAAAGATACAACTGGAAACAGCTTCTGAACGATTACCTCTTCGAAGGAAAGGAGCCTCTAATCAATGGTCTTATTTCAGGACGTAAGCTGTGTAGTTATTCTTACAGACAGATTGGAATATTGATAAGAATACAGTTGGCCATCCGCTCATACATCTTGGGTACGCCTATGAACTGGATTCTCGAACCGTCGCCATTGAGGCGCTAGCGTTGTCCACATGCTTCTACAACTTCCTTCACAAATATCTAGACGACCCTTCTTACACCAAGCCGTCGACCTTT
>Ga0307515_10007861_pt1 | contig 20958 bp, 20 predicted proteins | sample 17_EM_MG_FD_194513 | JGI IMG/M metagenome (GOLD analysis project Ga0307515, IMG submission 194513) | Populus trichocarpa ectomycorrhiza microbial communities from riparian zone in the Pacific Northwest, United States - 17_EM | ecosystem: Host-associated > Plants > Roots > Unclassified | place...
ATTGCGCTTACCTTCAGAGGGATCGATAGCAGGAATTGTTCTTCAAAGACTCCGGACGAGCTTCACGGTTGAATAATGAAAGGAGAGACGTACTAGTACAGCTCAGCAAGCTCCATGTCGTACGGGATGGATTCGAAGTTGACGATGTTAGGAGGAAGACCTACCTTCCCCGTTGCTTGCCTCACCTCTTCTTCAGGTAGTACTTCATTCCACAAAGGTTGTGAATTCCGCCGCTGTGCTGTGGAGCGTCGCTGGCGATTGCGAAGAAGAGTGAAGAGAGCAACGCCCAAAACGGCGTAGTTCAGTGACACCTCATCCCAATGGTGGTAAAAGTTCTTACTTTTGCCGGTCCCGGTATACCAAGGAAACTGTCTCGCGCATTTGAACTGCGTACAAGAACTGCTCAGCATGTATCGTGGATACGTTCGGTTCTCCTATAGCAACTCTCGTCTTGTATTACCCAATCTCTCCGAGACCCCCTGTTGCTCCGGGATGTGGTCAAGGTGAATGTCCGTAATGAGAAAGATATTGTGGACTCCTCCTAGTTACGCAAGTATCCATGAACTTGCGAGCGATCTCAACTTTGTGGCTTATTGCAGGAGCTAGGGGCCAATATAACCGTATGGGAGGATGGCAAGTTCTTGTGCTGTGGCAGACAAGACGTCCCTTGGCGGTCCTGCGATGCCTAAGAGGTCGGGGCTGCAAGTTGGGCAAGTAGAGACCGAGTAACCAATTGGGTGCCATCGTTCGAGAGATGCTCGGCCTCTTGAATCAGGCTATCACCTGTCTGTGGGTCAGGAACATTTCGATACGATGCTGCGGACCAGTGCGCAATTCACAAGCTGGGCATTGGTTCGCGATAGGGCGTTACAACAATGCTTAAGTTCGAGGTTGTAACCCATGTTAAAGGTGAATCGTGAGGTATATAGTGGTGGGAGAGCCCCTTCAATCCTAATGCCGCAACAAACATAACAATTTGGAGGGAGAGCATTGGGTGAGTTGAGGCGTTGTACCAGAGTCAAAGCCACTGGCAAGGTCCAGGTGTACATCTAGCACGGGCTGTGCAGCCACCTCATGAATTTGGTAGCAGTGTTAATATCTTTGTGGGATGGAAAGGTAAATATGATCAAAAGGTATGGGAGTGCGTGTCAGACCTCCACGATGGTAATGGGATGGCCTATTCTCCCTAAACCTTAACAGGAAAATCATGCGGCATGAACTGCAGGGGTGTTTTGCACTACAATACCTATTCGAGTAGCTCAGCAAGGCGCGTAGACTACACTTGCTCGCCTTGAAGGCCATTAGATCAGAACCTGTGAGGGTAGTCGTCGAAAGTAGCCTTGATCATCTCAGCAATGCTAAAGACCAAGGTTCTGATGGTGACGACTTGATAATCGTCGACGCACTTCTGGAAAGGGAGGTCGATTCGACGAAGTGATGCTAGAGTGGCCATGTAGCAAGAGCTACGTTTCCACTTGCCACGTAACGGTCACATGGACAGTATTTAAATCCTCTCGGGGATGAAGGGCTTGTTTCCACGCTGAACCGGGAACATTGCGGGAGAGGCCACCTAGGTGAATGGGAGTGTAACACAATAAGGAGAACACCACATCATATGACGTGCCTAATATGCTCAACACGAACGAGGAAATGATAACGCGCTGAAGAGGACGGTGCCTGAGGAGTCCTAGAGCAGAAGGAGAGGCGGGGGTGTTGGTATCTATCCTGGACCCGGTAGACTTGGTAGAGGGGCTACCATCTCCGTCCACGAAGAGAGTATCAGAGGACGAAGAAGGTGCAGTCGACGTGCCAGAGTCCGCGTGAGTGCGATCCTCGCGGGATTTTTTCAACGACTCAACCCTTGGCGTACTATATGGTCGGGGAGGAGAGGCTCGAACGGTTGGTACATTCTTGTCCTTGGAGTATTTCGTCTCCTCTAAACCAAAGTATCTGAAAATTAGGGCGGCAAGGGCTTTCGAGGCTCCCGCAAGGCAGGGCAAGAGGTACCTAACAGTGAGGAGACGTTGGATTAGAGTGATTCGTGGCCACGACAGACATACGGGTAATCTTGAAATAGCCACACTCGCGCAATCAATGAGTTTGGATATTGCCTCTAGCTTGCCGGGGTAGGTATTATACCGCCTAGCATAGGTCCAATGATGCACCCAACGTTCCACATTATACTGGTGAGGGGCATAGCTCGCGCCTCATTGGTCGCATCGGTAATCTCTCCAAGTATTGACTGAATCACACTGCGGCGCGGTTCTGTTAGCGAACATCAAATACTAGGGAGGTTGAGCATACGCGATATTTCCAGACAATGCACCCGCTGAGGGACGGTCATTAGCAAGAAAGGTACGGTTGCGACCATGGTTAGCCTCACCAAGTCCTCAAGACAAAAGGGCCCAGGCAAACGACTTGGACAGGCCAAACAATGTGATAGAAGCCAAGGAGCCTGTCAATCCAATGAAGAGGGCCGGTCGCCGCCCTACTCGATCTGACCTGTCACACAGCGAAATATCAATGCTGCTGATGGAGGAAAACAGCTGGAGCTCACAAACGGCCCCAGTAGAATATGAAAAACATTTGCACAAACGCAATAGAACATTTTAATTTGGTTATTGACGCTGATGGAGGCTAACGACATGACATATGCATACCACCAAGCCAGAGTAGAATCCTATCTCGGATGGCTTGTTTGCTACTTTCATATGCTCTATCATCTACGGCGTTGTTAAATCCCGGTGAATGCGACGCTTTGAACGGAGCACGTTAATAAAAGGGAAGATGATTGTAAAGTTTACGGGTTCTGCTAGTCGTATGCATGCTAAGACCAGTAGATTGGAAGGGGTGTACGTCCGGAGGATCGAACGGCAGGGTGGAGGAGCGGAGTCGTCTCACTGGAGGGATCAGACTCGTGCGCTTCGAGGTTAGTCATCGCGCGACGATTGTTGGAGTGGGGCAAGCCTTTTTATTGTGACTTTGGGAAGGGATAAGCCGAATCGAGACCGCGATGCAAAATTATTTTTCATTTAACGTGATGCGGTGGCCGACGTCGCGCTGACTGAGGTGACATGTCGGATCTTCGGACCTTCTTGATGACTTGCCTTTCAATTGCTGAGTCGAGTGTGACAGCCAATATAAGGAGGTCAAACTGGATGAGAAATATTGAGAGGCGTTTCCTTTTATAGTGCGATTGGCTTACGGCTTACCTCCGTTTCTGTAAAATTCTTGCATCGTGAAGAGTTCCCCAAAAACGATGAGCCAGAATCGTTGCGACCATACTCCAGAGGATCTAAATGCCTTCCAGCCCAACACGCCAGTCCGACATACCGCGATGAAGGCAAGTAAAAATACGAGATCGCGCACAAGGCGGGATGTGAGGAAGTGGGAGAGCATGCTTCGCCGGTCGTCTTCGACACAGGACCAACGCACACACAGTGATTGCCGACCCACTGCAGTTGCAATCGCAGCTTGGGGGCCAGGGGAGTGGTGGAACAGTTAATTGGAGGAAAGGGATTGAGGCTAGTACGTATGAGCCCAAAGTCCCAAGTTGGACTGCAAGCGAGGCGTATTGGTGGACTGGTACTAGTCCCACCAACCAGAAAGGACTTGCGAAGACGAATCCGAGAAGAAATTCGCACAAGCCGACGCTGATAATATAATGGCTGCAGGGACACGTTGAGCTCGTGTAAAAAACAAACATGGCCACAAAGTACTGGATAAAGACTCACTGTGCAGTGCAAGTATCACGGCTAGCCCCATTTGACCAGGAAGTCGAGCAGCGGAAGATACACACGCTGCAACAACGGCGCAGAAGTCCGCAGTCTCTCAAAGTGGGTGTCTGTGAGTAATGGGCTGAGTGGTGATTGTTGCATAGTTGTGAGCGTCTCGGCAACCGCCTTTGGATTGTGGTCAATGTGGAAAGGCATGTGTTTGGCCCGTCGACATCAGCGCGTTCTGACGACGCGTTACAGCGTTGGTATATACATAGTTACAACTTAGCAAATGCCTTTGGCTCCGTCACGACATACCCAACCCGCGGGAAGTAAACCCGTATCGATCCGTAAGGGCCTTTTATTTGTACAACAGTTTCTTTCCTGTTTACGCAGAGTAAGACTCCAAGAGTGACTCCTTCCCTACCTTCAGGGCTGTCAGAGTGATTCAGGAGCGTGGACTACACCTGTACGTATAACAGCGACGGTGTCTTTCAAATTCAAACCAAGCCTTGAGCGCTCTGTGTCACAGGTGACGGGAACCACGTCAGGTGGTTTACCGCTCAGGATTGCTTGAGCAGCCTCCTCGCCAGAGATTTCACGGACGGCGACATATACATTCCTGCGGCAATTAATTGGCCAGGTGCTTATCAACACGCTTCATGGTACACATGCTCGCGTGAGAATGGTGTATATTTGCTTCAATAGATTACACACCTCTATGGTACGAGGGAACTTGGAAGGATCAAAGAAGTTGAGCTTTCCTGTGAGGCCACGTGCCAAGGCCAGAGGAGAGTGCACAGATATGTCTGTGAGGCTAGGCTCAATGGTGTCGAGGAACCATTCCCGACCATCAGCAAGCTGCTCTTCAATGAGTTCCTATAAGGAGACTCAGCACACCACTATGGAGCCGGAGCGAGTACAATCATTACCACTTGCGTCGTTAATGAGCTAAGGATGAATGGTAACTTTGCCTCGGCAGCTTTGGGGGCAATTTTGCGTCCGGAGAACTGCATACTGGTGTGAGTAATTAGAGAAATCAGCGCAAATGAGGCAATAGAATACTTTGCTGCGATCCTCCAGAAATGCCTTAGGAACTTTAGACCAAGGGATTGTCGCCGCAGCCGTCGAGAAGAGCATTCGATCTGTTTACCCCAGAGCCAAGAGTTGCTGAGCAACAGGGTCAGACCTACCTCCGGACTTAAGAGGTGGGAAAATTGTTTTGTACCCCGCGGCAACAGGGTATTTTTCCTCTAGTTTCGCTGCCATAAGGAAGGTGTCACAGTAGACATCTCGGCCGATAGCTAAAACCGGTATACGACGATAGTGGAGCCCAAGAAGGTCAATCAGTTGCGGTCTTGGTGTCGGAATATTGTTGTTCTCGTCATAGTAGGTACGGTTTATATATATAGATAAAATAAGAAAGTAAGGGAGTTTCATTTTCCGTCACTTGGAGGTACCGATGAGACCTAGGTTAGAGTTATATGCTATTCTGATCTGCATAACTGTTGAGAGTCGGGCATACGACGCACCTTGACAATAGTGTAGGGGCCGGGGACCCCTTTGAGATCAAGGATGTTCTTAACCTTGTTTCCAAAGGGGGAAGCATTGTCTATTCACCAAAAGTCCTCGACAGTGAGTTTTTAACAAAAGGATTTCTCACACCTAAGTCATGGCTATTAGGAACATCAGGAAGTATCACAAACTTCCGTAACATACGTATAGAGAATGACCCCAACCATCTTGCAGTCGTAGTTAGGTTGAAGCTCGAAACCGGCCACACATAACCGGATAACCAGTTCCTTTTCACTTTCTGTAGAGAAACCATTGTAACTTTGTTAACCCTATTACAAGCTGTCGGAATATTGTTGTTCTCGTCATAATAGGTACGGTTTGGGTTTAATTATGGTTTCTTAATATTGGTCATATGCAGGGTTAATTACAGATCCGTTTCCGTATATTCTGACACTGGTTTCATGTGTGGCTCGACTGTTATTACTATATAAGTAGTCCTACCGTAGAAGTAGATAGAATAAGAAAGTAAGGGAGTCTCATTTTCCGTCACAAGCCATCTATACAAAATCCTCGAGTGAGCCGCCAAGTGAGTAACAGTGGCCATTGGCCCCACTGGAAACCCAATGGCCAAGGTTTCAATATCCCTATTATACACCATACATTGCAAAGGCACTATACTAGTGTATCAATTGTTATTTTTCTGTAAGCATCGCATGCGTATATCTGTTTATAATAATTTATTATTATTAAAGCACGCAGTTATCATTAAATTTAATATATATATATATTATAAATAACATTGGCATTTTCCTGAGTTCTGTGATGGCAGGGTGGCCTCTTGCGACTCTCGAGATACTGCAATCTGTCCAGGCGGGGAAGTCCTGATGCTCTCGCTCGCCGTCGTCCCCCAGGAAAGGCCGTCCATAAAAGGCTCAAGGGATGGTCCTAGTGAGGTACTTTTCGGTGTTGGGCGGCTCTCCTGCGACTCATGCGAAACGGGCATCTGACCAAGAGGGATTCGGATGCTATCACTTGAGGTCATTTCTTGAGAGGTCTCCTCCACAGCCACAGAAGTAGAGACAAGCCCATGAGTCGAAGTGGATCGAGGCTGCGAAAACAGCGGTTGGGGGTGAGAAAGATTTAGGGGCAGGATTCCGCTTTGTCAGATGCATCGGGATGGTATGGGAGGTACTATATTCAGTCCTCGATTCTCCTCGGTGCGCTTGAGTCCGTCAAGGAGAAAGTTGGATGCATCTCAATGAACTGGCTCCTAGGGGCTGTTTCCTTCCCGGTCTCTCTTCACTTGATGATGGAACAAGGACCTCATTTTTCACTTCACTGGCTTCTAGAGAAAGTCCGTTGCTGGTCGGCGATTGTTCTGTGCGTGTGGATGTCGCATTGCCTTGTTCGAGAGTGCAAGGAGAGCTTTCTCTGTGTGTCATCGAGTTGTTGGCCTTTCCCTCAAGCCCAGCAGTGCCTTTCCACGAAACAGCTCCTTGGGTTGTCTCATTAAGCGACTGGGTTACGTCTTCCACATTACTGGAGCGAGTTCGGAGCCGATAAGGAGGAGTTGGAGGCGTTAAGGGTATCGAAGGGCTTGAATGGAAGAGTGGCGTACTGGGGACCACTGGCGAAATGGGTGGAACGGGAATTGGTGGTCCTGGTTCGAGCGGCTAGTCAAGGGCCTCCGAAGGTCCCCTTGTGGGACCGCGACGTGGTCGAGCTAGATGGCGGCCGAGCGTGCAAAGCGAGAGGAAGAGCGAGAACTTGAACGTCGCGCGCTCTTTTGGCGGGTACTCGTGCAGCCACCCCGCGGGAAGTACGCCTCGCTATGCGTACACCCGGCTCTGAAGTGGATATCGAGTCTGATCTGTGCTGCTCCTGCTTGCATTGCACTGTTCGGTGTAGAAGGAACTCGAAAATCGATGTCGAATGTGTGAATGTTGGGATCGATGAAAATGAGCATGTCGGGCAGCTTAGTTCTTCAATATTCCACTAGAGGTCGGTTAGACGAGCTAGGTACGTGTGTTCTAATTGTGCATGTAGTGCGATCTCTCCTTGGTGTCGTCTTTCATGTTATGTACCCTTATCTACCTCGTAGGTCGTTGAGGAAAACGCCCTTCAGAAGAGTATTATCATCATGCAACAAAGCTCTGCTCACTTTAAAGAGGGGATTGTCCGCTCCATCCAGTCGACATGGTAGACGTTCGAGGAATGGCAAACGCGGATGAGCGAGGCTGTGCAAGAGACCTGGCGCGCGCTGAGCATGTCCATGTCCTCCCTCGCTCCGGACCGCGAATGGATCGAAGGAAACCAGAGCACAGAAGTGTCGTGCGATATAATGCATGGGGTTGTATCGAGTGGGTGTATCGAGTGCAGAGGTTGTTTGAGTGTCACGTGTGTTCGAATGGGTCCCAAAGTGGCAACGAATTTTGAGACGATAGAACGGATAGTTCTCTGTCAACGATACCGCGAAGGTGGCCATATATGGATCGAGAGGGGGACGAGGGTCGTACTTGTTCTTAGCAAGGTGGCAGTAATTGGCGAAGAGCAGCAGAGTGTGAGCATAGGGAACAGTATGCACCTTCGAAATAACATGTGAACTCAGAGTGGAGACAAATGGGATGCAACCTTGTGATGAATGGAGTGGGCAGAAACCTACTTACGGAATAAGTAATAGCGACAGCCCCATGACCCATGACTCGGCCTCGCCAATCTCTCATGGCATGAGGCGTATTCAAGTGCGTCATGATATCAGACCCGAGGATAAGTGAATCGCCAAGAGAGGGGTACAGAGGATATCAGCAGGGCGGAAATAGTGGGCGGAAATAGTGGACGGAAATAGTGGGCGGAGATATTGGATCGGGTGGTTGTCGGCGAGTCGTTCCTTGTTTTTCGCAGGTCGCGAAGAAAAAACTCGTGCAGAGGTAGCAATGATTGAGGAGTGGTTTTGATACGTGCAAGGGAGGTCGGCCGGACTCCAGTCCAAGCCTGCTCTCGATATCTTGGGGAGTAGATGAGGAGGAAGTATTTTAGCATGAACACCGTAATTGTCCAGAACAAGTGACCCACAACACGATCCTATCTCTTGAAGTTGCAAGAGTGGGCATACCGTTCGCTGGTGTGACGTCAGGTTCAAGCTAAGCAGCCAAAACCGACACCCTTCCCGATTAGGAAAAGCAAAGCAAGAATTTTGAGGCTGGGGGGAGAAATCCTGGCTCGAAAAATTTCAATGTCTCAGAATCGCGAGTTGAGACCCTGGAAAATCACAATATATTGTAAAGAATAGCTAGTCACTATTAATTAAGTTGATTGACTCAGGAGGAAGCCTTCGATGACCATGGCACTTTCGGTTTGCTCAAATGGCCTGTGCATCTTTTCTCTACAAATTGCTGACGTGCTGACACTGTATCCTCCTCTGGTTCAACATCCTCCAGCTCCTCGACACTTTCAACGTCGCTCTCCACGACAATTTCCATTGGTGTTGGGTTATTGGAGAAGTTGTCAGATGTGTTTTTAGATGTGTTTTTGTACCCCTTGAGAATTTCCCTACCTTTCTCCAAGAGATCGAAGCACATCAGTGAGCGAGTGAGCCCGAGCTAACTTTTCTGAGTGCATCGCCCAAGATTGGCAGCGTTGTTAATTGATGGTTTTGATTTTCGACCCATTTTTTATATGTCAAATAATTTTTCCTTGCAGCTAGAGCGAACAAGTCGGAGTTTATGTCCCGCTCAATTTCAATAGAACAAAGCAATTAATAGAACAAAGCAACAAGCAAAGCAACAAAGGCCAATTCGAAAGTTGACCTGATTGCAATCGTGCAGGTGCTGTGTGAAATTTCAATAATTCGGTAATTTCACCTCAGGGAAGAGGGCGCGCAGGCCTTTAAGACCGTACAAATGTTTTATTAGATCTATTCTACAGTTCTACGTAATGGTTTGTGCTTGTGGGCAAGGGCCGACCCAGAATAAGGTCGGCTTCCCTTGCTTTGTTCCAAATCGGGACGGTGCCTGTTTTGGCTGCCCCCTACCTTATGTCTCACCCGCTACTTTACTCCCTGCTCACTTCCACATCATCTACCACCTATGTCAGCAAGGGGCCGTCTCTGGCCACCCAGTTTACAAATGTCCATGCGCTTCCGCCACTACTCACGTCTCCTCGCTTCTTTGGTATCAACTGGTCTTTTCCTCGTTGCCTTGTGGCTGTCCACAAACGGTACGCGATCCCCAACCATCCAACAAGCCGTGCGTTGAATTTTACTCATAACTTGCTGGGGTTTGTTAGCTTTGCAGGCTGTCTTCATCATTGCTGGTATCCTTACCCACGGCCTCGGGTTCATCATGTGAGTTTGTGTTTGTTCTGCCTTATCCATGGCATTTCATATTCATACCTTACTAGCTCCATTGGTTCCATCAATGAGTACACCATGAGTCATCGGGAAAAAGGCGCAACTCTGACAATGCCTGATCGGGCTATGTCAGGAGTGCCATCATTGTCATATTTACCATGTTGATACTAATATTGTATTCCTATAACTGCGCTTAAATGTACCAAAGCTAGTTGATCAGACTTGTGTCAGACCAGTGCCAGGCAATCTCAGACTGCGATCAGATTGTCAGGCTAGTGTCAGACTAGTGTAAGGCTAGTGTAAGGCTAGTGTAAGGCTAGTGTAAGGCTAGTGTAAGGCTATATCAGGACCGTCAGACCTACCCAAGAGAGGTCACCCTGACAGTCCTTACGCAGGACTGTGAATTCCTGGCCATGGGGTCCCATCCAGAAATAGAGCTGATACTACCTGATAATGCATTACCAGTCTTGCAGTAGGTGATTGCTTGTGTAGAGAATCCCACTACTTGGCTAGGCGTTTGGTGATGACCATAACTATAGATTGAACCATAAGTGGGGCCATCGAGAGATGAACGCCAGGCTGCGGTGTGTGCGATGCGATGTCGGAGAGGATTGATGGAAACACCACTCCCGACGAGAGTTGCATACGTATCACTGGTGTCCATGCCAGCGGAATGTGCGGCGTCGACACTATTGACGTGTGCCCAGTGGATCATGAGGAAAATGAACCAAAAAAACAGCGACCAGTGGGCGTGGGGTGCTCATTAAATTCGACATTATTACAAGTGATATGGCATTGTATTCCTCATTTGGGAATTATCGAGCACATACGGCCTGGCGGATTTGAGTACTTATGTAGTTGGTTGGAATACAACGGGTTTTTTTTGGCTGAAGACGTGCATGTGTACAAATGCGAGTTACGTGACACAGTCCAGGCCCATTGCGAGCTGGAGTCAGAACACACACAGAATGGTATTAAAGAGTCCGATCAAATATTCGTAAACTCCGGTCAAAAGCAAGGGCCGAACCGAAAAAACAATACATTTATCTTCCTCCTTCCTCAGAACGTTCACAATAGGAGTTGCTCCATCGCGCTCTGCACACCCTTCCCCTGTTGCGGGTGCTGTCCAGTGTCTTCCCACACCTATGCTGTCCATTCCGCGACAGGCCACTCCTCGTTCCCGTTCCCGTTCCCACTCCCGCCCCATTCTGCGTAGCAGCCACTGTTAGAATTTCCGCGAGGTCGTGAACTCGGACACAAATAATCGTGTTTGTTGGGGCCCGCTACAAACACGTAAGGATATCCTGAGGCTCTTATATAACCGTCCAACTAGTAACCAGGCACCGGAGCGCGTAACCTGAAACATCTGGAATTTCCAATTCCCGACAGCCACTGCATACCCACTCTGTCGTACACCCCATTCGTACAGGTCCTTTGCGGTCGAATTGGGTCGGGATATCGACGACTGCGTTCCAGCTGTGTTTGGAGGGTTAAACGTGGCCGCGGCAGGAGAGGCGGACAAGTTTCTCGAGCTTGCCGACATGCCCGTTGGCAGGCTCACCACGCTTCTCTGCACATTGAGTGTCCCGCTGCGCGGCCGTAGCTCATTAATTTTTCGTGTTGGGTTCGGTGAGTAACTGAAGAGCAGCGAGAGTCATAAACGCGTCATTTCCAGCATTGTGCATGTTGCATGTGCGTCGGAGATTTGTGAGCGAGAGGGTCGAGCCGAGTTGGTGGGGCTGCTGTGGATTGTAAGGATCCAACTGGGCAAGTTCTGGATGCCGTCCTGCGAGGAAATTTGGCGCTCAAAGGTTGTTGTGTCCACTATGAGGACATTGGACGGAATACCTGTTCGTAGGTGTCAAAACAAGCAAGGCATTTTGTCGAAGAGGGGTGCGTACGTATCATCATCTCTCCCATACGCTCAAGATCACCCGCTGCGCCGTGCGCGACAAGGACGAGGTCGTTGATCCGAGTTTCTGACTCGGGACTCGCAAGGCTATCGATGACCGCTTGAATGACTTTCGATAGTGTACTCTTGGAAATTAATTGACTTTCCCCGAACTAGGTAAGATGTCAGAAGCGCTTCGATGAGTCTCACTCTGTACTAAGTCAAGTGGAAAGTTTGTGAACCGCTTGTTCACCACCTTATCCACATAGTCCGAAATGATGAAGTGCCCTTCCCTACGACGGGTAAGAGGGCTTCCATCATGATCTGTAAAACCACACTCATCGGTAGTTTTCTTGCGGATTTGGTGGCCAAATGTTGGACGTGGGCAGACCTCAACGCAGAGTAACCCCATTCCAAGCACGTATTGGGGTTCTTCTCACTCCACTCAAAATCCACCGCGAAAAAATTCTTATCCTTGGCATCCCAAATCTCTTAGCTCGCGGCCGGCTCGCCACCTCGGATTCGGATCTTCTGGGTAACGAGAACCGCTGCAGGTAGGGTCGCGTGCAGTCTCTTGTAGAGTGGCAGTTCTGACATGTGCCGCATGTGCCTTTATTGGCTCTCGAAGGGCCGAACCTTGATCTATTAGGAGGCCGAGTTTAGACACACCCCCTACAATAGTATAAGCAGGTGCCGTACGATGTTGTCCACCAGTGGGAGAGTTTCCCCGAATCTGCCGGACACCTGTCAATATTTGCCACAAACGCCCACAGGATGGGCCACCTTACCTGATCCGCACCATCTTAATAAAGGCGCTGATCGAGCACTTTTTTGTCACAATATGTGCCCCGCCGCTATATACGTCGGTCACGACAATAACTGGCCAGCCGAACTCGAGAAATTTTTCAAAGGTCTGAAAGCGGTGGCTCCAGGTCTTGTCGTACCAAGCGATATTGTGGATCTGGAAGTGCCCGAGATAGGCGGAATATACCCCTATACGGATGTAAACCACACATGCTCCGAATTTACTGGGTGAAGATCATATTCCCAACCGGCGTGTGGGTCGACGAGATTGAAGTCAAACATTATAAGGTATTAGAATATTGATGTAGTGGTGAGGTGTGTGAAGCTATCCCGCCGTCCAAGGACCTGGGGCATTCGGAGTGGTGTATTATATGGGTAGGAGCAGGAGCAGCCTCGAATGTCTGCACCAAGTGGATTGCGAATCGCAAGCCTGCCCCGAGACGGTGAGTAAGGGTGGTTCGGTTCAAGGTGCGGACGCCTTATTTGGTATTTGGTCGCGCTTCTTTGAACCTGCTGCTCTCACTTGCAACGGGGAGCCTCCTCAAGCACGTTATGACCATCATGGAACGGATTGCGCCCCTGCCTCTGGCTCAGAAATGGGACAAAGTCGGTCAAACGTGTAACCCGGCCTGCAAGGACTGGAACTGAAAAAGCCCACGCTCAGGTTGGGCTAGTCGCGGGTTAGCATTCCTTACACCAACTTATCATAGACTATGCGTCCCATTCCGACCTGACAGAGTCACCATTGCGTCATCCCAACAAATGTCAAGTTTTATTAACTGTCGAGTGAGGAAACCGATCCCGATAACATACCATCCACTTTTATGACGACCTTCTCTCAGCCTCACAACGGAGGTTTGTGAGGAAGCTCATCCCCCGATCTGCTTGCCCATTACTTCATTGACCCTTTCAGTTCCACTCCAGGTTTCGCTTCTCAGATGTGTGGTGTCCGGAGTATCTGTATTCTGTCCTCATACAAGCCTAGACAGCATCAAAGGAGTGTAAACGACTGGCTTGCCCTAATTAAGACCAGATACCAGTCATACAGAACCAGTTAGGAGAGGAGACAGGTGTCGGAGTAGGTCGGGTGGTCACTGTTACACTACTATGGATGGTTCAATAACTCGAACTCAGTGAGTGTCCTCAGTGTTGATCCACGAATGATCACCATCCGATTGGGGCTGTTTTTCTTTTGATAGACGACATGAAAGAGCTTTGACATTCCTAGAATCAGAAGTCAGGAAGGGTGCAGAACGAAAGAGAGAGTAAAATCCTAACCCGGGTGCCTCTTTTGCGGCGGCGTTGTACGGAAATCGAGTATGATGTTATCCTTGAGTGACAACTTTGTATAGGCACCTGAGCCTATGAAGCGAGAGTGATGGTTCTTGAGCCGATCTCCCTCACGTGTCAACTCCCCACCCCATTCTTTGACAGGGATGTAGAAGTCAATTCTCCCGCTTGCATTTCCATATTCAGAATATGAAATGAGAGACCCGTTGGTGTATTTATGAAAGCACCGGTAGAATTCGTCCTGAAACTGTGCCTCTGGTGGTCGTTGCACAGCTGAAGCACCTAGTTTTCTTTGGGATAATTGATGAGGGGAGAAGAGGCGTATCACTTCGATTGAAAGATCGAGAAGGTCCATATTCGCAATAGTGGTACAGTTTGAAGGCTGGTTCCCAAGGTAGTGCTCGATGAACCCCTGATGGAGTGGAGTTGCGAAGATGTACACAGGTGTGTCATTGTCCATAGCTGCATGTAGCCAACCATTCCTGAAGCACATTTGGAGTGCATTCTTCTGGTTCTGATTCTGCAACTCCCCATCCCTCACTTGATTGTTGGCAAGCACTTTACGGAGCACCCGAGCAGTGAACGGTTTCTGGAGCTCCCTGGGCAATGGCAGCCCACGCCTGAATATCCCACCAATTTGGAGACGTGCCCAGAAGTCACGAATAGGAAGTTGGCTGTGAAATATTTCCAAGGAGTACTCCCCGGCTTCCTTCTTGAGTTGACGGTATGACTTGACACAATTGTCAGTGAGTACTGTGGTTTGATACAGAGACTTACAGCATCAGCCATGACAATCTTAAGTACATCGTGAACTGCACCTGCATGACCAGCGGTGAGATGGAACACATGATCCAGAAATGTTGCTGTGAAGCGCCCATCTGGAAATACAGTGTCTACCATCTCGTTGAATTCGGCTTTCGAGAGGAAAAGTCCTGCTGGGGGGAGTCCATCCTGATGATTTGCAGGCTGTAGGCCGATCGTTTGTGTTGCTGGTACAACTATTGGAGTTGGGCCTGTCACGGAAACACGACTCGTTGGGCTGCCCCAGCTGACAAAGAGGACGACGCGATTATGGGATGATTCGTTGAATTCCTTCAAATAACAGTGCCAGAATTCGGCATCCCAATAGGTTAGCTGGGCTTCATCAATTATTAGAATATTTGGACCACGGAAGTTGTAATTATGTGCCGCAAGTCTTGTTTGCCAATCTTCCAAGTTTTGATCATGACCAGGTTAGTTGTTGGTTCCTCCATGCAGATGTGGTTATATAACAACACCGCAAGGGTTGTTTTGCCACTGGCCGGTGTCCCGCGAACCTAGGAGGGGGGATTAGAACTTGTTTGGAGCAAAATGTGCAAGATCGCACCATGAGGAGACGATAGTGGTTCAGCCTCTTGTACAAGGCATTGACTGTCGAGCGACGTCGGGTGATGGGGGCTGTCAGTGAGAGCAGGTTAGAATCACTATACATGGGACCAACAGGATTGGCTGACTGTCGGTCTGTACCACGAGAGGCCCTATGAACCAGGAAACCGCAAAGTTGAGTGACCATGAAGAGCGTGAAAATGGTGTACTCACTGGTGGAACCGCTAGTAAGGTATATGGAGTATGAATATGAATATGAAATGCCACGGATAAGGCAGAACAAAACACAAACTCACATGGTGAACCCGAGGCCGAGGACAAGGATACCAGCAATGATGAGGACAGCCTGCAAAGCTAACAAACCCCAGCAAGTTATGAGTAAAATTCAACGCACGGCTTGTTGGGTGGTTGGGGATCGCGTACCGTTTGTGGACAGCCACAAGGCAACGAGGAAAAGACCAGTTGATACCAAAAGAGCGAGGAACGGTGGGTAGTGGGTGGGCATTTGTAAACCGGGTGACTGCAACGGCTAGGGATGGCTCCTTGCTGATATAGATACGGAGACGATGTGGAAGTGAGCGAAGAACTAAACCCAAAAAAGGTTCATTCTATGGCCTCGATTCCCCCTATTACTTCATTTGTTCGATCCGCGGTACACATTTCCTTATTGATCACTCCTGTGGCAGTATAGAAGTCTCTTGTATTCGCTATCTCTGGTTAGAATCTCGACTTAGGCTACTTTCTACTCGACTTAGACTACCATTTGGCCGTCGAGCATCCCGCACGGACGAAGCGATGTTGAGACTGGATCCAAGTGGGGAGCGCCACTGTGAGACTGTATTGCATAGGCCACCCCAGGTGCTTTTGGTACGGCTCCTTCCTCGAACAGTTCGAGGATGTCATCCTTGTTCACCACTCCAGGGCGGGACTTCTTACGCAGCCTACGGCGTTCTGACTGCTACTTTGCAAAGTACTTGTCTTTCCCCAGTAAGCGCGGTAGGGCCGTGAGGTCGAGAATACGCGAGATAGACGGTCGAGAGCGATGAGGAATAGGGACCAAGCGTGATAGATACACACCATATAACCTTTTTGGAAACGTCTTGTGCTGGTGGTGGCTGGTCTGGGCAGCAACAGTGACTGAAGCTGGGAAAGGTGAATAGCCATAGTAGCTCGATCGTGGCCGCATGGACCATCTGCACTCCTTCTCCCTCAGCCGCTGGTAGCTGGTGAGCTGCCTGGTGAGCACCTTGCTATCGTTCAGATCATCTTCGACGAGTAGGACGAGGAGCGCAGTGAAGATGAGGGCGAGACCACCAGTGCAGAGGAATGGTACGAGGTCTCAGAAAATCACCGGGAACGTCGGGGACAGGGAGAGGTCCGACCTGATCATCGTGGGCGAGAGCAAGAGTGAGAAAGTAGGGCGGCTGTCGAGGGGATTTCCGTCGGTTGATGAGTGGCAAGATGAGTCTCATTGTCGAGTGCGCAGGGCGTAGCACGCTAGTTGTCTAGCTGAGTGGAGTGCGCCGAGGGAGAGTGTACAACTGGTCAAAGGTTACTACGGAACACGGCCGCGACTAGGCGGTAAAAAGCAACTACACGGATGAAAAACTCAAAAGTACAAAGGAGCGCTGAGAGGCTGGGAAGTTGGAGCACTGCCACAGTACAAAGGAGTGGTGAGAGGCCGGGAGGTTCAAAGGCTGGAGCACTGCCACGGCTGTGGCTAACTTCGGCCGCCACAATCCAAAATTTCAGGCAATGAGCAAACTGCTCCGTCAAATGAAAGAACGTAGTGTATTTAAGCATAGATATACAATATATGAAGTTCATGTGTGAGGGCTACGAAGCCTTAGGGTCCACAAAATTTTGACCTGTCACTTGATGAGAAGTGACGTCCCCCACCATAGGAGATATCGAGGAAATGTCAGTCTATCATATGTGTGTTGAGAGATGACATGAGAGATGAATATATCCTGTATCATTAGGTCGTAACAGCAGAGCAAACTGCGAATACTGGTTGGTCCGGCAGTGGAAAGAGGGAAAGGATAAAGTAAGAGGACGCGTTCTCCACTCTGTCTTCTGGTCGGGGCTCCGAGATCAACAAAGACGAGAGATGGCCCTTAGTCGATATTTCGCCTAGCCCAGAGTTGTAGAACCGTATACGGGAGTGAAAACACCCGGCGCGCAGGTGCGCCACCAAACGCCACAGTTATGCAAGTGGAACCTCGAGGAGGGAACGTGGAATATAAATCTTGCTTTCAGAAGGTCGGAACCGCGAATTTGATTTATGGTTCAATGATTTTGCACTTCGCAACGAGCGGTACGACGGATGGTTAGAACAAGCAACCACTGAGGCGTCGTGTTGGAGGAATACAGGGAAGTGATGGCTATTCTGCGCAGTGAGACAGTATTTCAAAGTTGTTGAGAATAAATTTAAGGTGCGTACGTATCCTTTGTGCGACCTGGGAGGTCCCAAACCGAGCTTTTGGTCAGCCACTAGCGGTGTCTGGGGCATGTCACTCACTTGAAGCTTACCCTGAATGACACGTGGTTTGTTCCGGGTTAGTGAATGGAACTTCAAAGCGCTCTAACTGCGGTGGACACAAGATCCTCAGACGAGTCAGTTTTAGTAGCAGAATAAAATTGCCCTTCTATCAAGCCACCACATGTCAATCGCCTGCGCGCTTAGGATCTCCTTATTCTCGATGGTCCTGGTTTCCTATCTATTGCAACCACAAGTAATTGTTTGTAATCAAGCTGATTGCCTGTGACTAGAATCGAGTCCTTTCATCGACTGATTCCTTCCATTTCCGAGTCCACCTGCCAAGTGGGCTGAATTACCGACGAGGTCCGTGAAGTCCTGTCAGGAGAGTGAGACAATATCACCTCATTACTGTACCCGTAAGCTAAACCCCGAGTACCGCACCTATGACCCAGGACGGCCAGGACGGCCAATATTTATCCGGGTCTCCAATGAACGGCCAGGGGACACAAGAGTTGTGGAGCACAGCAGTTCGCGAACTGTAGCAAAAACGGGACCTAACTATCATTTTTACACCTCCCTGTCCTGGGCGTTCGCGCTAGGTGTGGCACTGGATACCAGACGGTAAAGCTAAACCACCATCATTAGGGTGAGCTTCGATTGGGAACCTATGATCTATCAGTGGCTGAAGAGACTGACAATAAAAGTTTGACTCGAGACCACACATGCCAAACTACTCTTTAAGGCTCCGAAACACAGTCCGAAGGTGCAGAATGTCATAATTTCTCCTAAATCAACCAATACGACGCTTTAGTGGTTGTTCTTCTTGCTATTAAGTGCGCTGCTGCCGTACTGCTCGCTGCGGAGTACTCAGGGGCCAAAATTACAGATTTTGTCAGCTATGACACCAAATTCACAATTGCGACCTTCTGGAAGCAAGATGTATATTCCACATTGCCTCCTCGAGGTTCCACTTTCATAAACTGTGGCGTTTTGTGGCGCATCGACTACCGGTCCTTTCCTCCTCCGAATACGTTTCTACAACTCCGAACCATCTGTCAGTCAAGACCAACTCAGGGACTACTTCTCACCTTTGTTGACCTCAAAGCCCCGACCAGAGGATCTGCGGCTATATAAGAGAAGGCAGAGGATGTGTCCTCTTCTCCCCCAGACCTCAGTCTTCCCATTCGCAAGTGAGTCCATAAACCCCTCACCAGTACACAAAGACACGTACCGGCGTACTTATGCGCCGCCTAGACTTCCAGTCTCTCATCTTACATCGATCTTCGCAATGTCCCCCGTTCAGCGTGGAAACAAGCTCTTCATCCCTAACCTCACTGAAGAGGAGAAGAAGAATGTCCGTGTGACCGTCAAGTGGCAACAGACGCTCATCCAGAGGCAAGCCGATTATTACGTCCTCACAGCCAAGAACTCCAACCAAAGTACGTCTCATCTCCCTCGATATTGTGTGTAGTAAGAAGTAACGCCTGTTGTCCCAGGCGATGCGGATGTCGCATTGTTCATTGAGGCCACTCGTTACGATGAACAGCACCTCGGACCCAAGAATAGTGCCGGTGCGACAATATGGGTGTCGGGGATGCATTGCCACTAACGCAGCTTCGATAGGCTTCTATGAGCTCACGATGGACGACCGCAGCCAATACGGGCAGCGCAACGCGGCCGGCGAAGGCCGCTGGGTAGTCTTCCACAACAAGGATTATAAGCCATTCCAGGTGTGTAGGCTTCTTCCCTCTCTTGACCGACAATGGGTTTAACTGTCCCGCTCTAGCACCGCTTCATCGAATCGAGCTTCCTTTCCAAGAATGCGTCGATGATCGTCAAGGTCTGCGGTATTATTACCAACCAGGAAGCTGGGGTTAATTCCGTTGCCGACGTTTTGAAATCCCTTTTCGGCGACTACCTCCACACCTTCTAAATCGTCTTCTGTGATATGACCTTGAGTACTACTATGCAGGGCGTCCAATTGTTCGTAGGAAAAACGAGTAGTTGAACATTCTTGGTGCTACATTTCTGTGTACCTAGGTCCATTTGTGATTTAAATCCCTTCGAGATGTCAGAGAGCAGCAATATTCGAGAGAATCAGAGAGTTTGCATCAAGCCAAATATTCCAGTCTTCGTGGTCAGGGGCGAAGGCGTTTGCCACAATGCTGCGCAATTTTGGAATCAACTATGTCGGCCGAAGGCTCAGACGTGACCATAGAAACGACTCTTGGTTCATTAACAGTGGAGTTGTACTGGGACCACGCTCCAAAAGTGCGTGAAACGCTTGCAAATGTGCTACAACTGAGTTGTCAACTGAGACAACTACAGACATGCAGGAACTTTGCAGAGCTGGCCAAGAAAGGCTACTACAATGGCGTCATCTTTCATCGGATCATTCCAGTATGTACAGCGTCGTGCTTCCCTGGTTACTAGATAGACTCAGTGATTGCAGGACTTTATGATCCAAGTACGGCCCCCATCTGCGTTCGATGTCGCGTATTTTCACATTCTATCTATAGGGTGGAGACCCTACTGGGACAGGCAGAGGTGGAACGAGCATCTATGGTCAGAAATTGTAAAGGCTATCCCCACTGTACACGCGCACGCTCAAAGGGCACTGACTTGCGGCTGCTATAGTGAAGACGAAATTGATCCCAATTTACGGTTTGTGGGAGCTGGTATCCTCGCAATGGCCAACTCGGGGCCCAACACTAATGGTGAGCACAGCACCTGCCAGTAACTGCGCGGGGATTGGCCAGGAGCGAGCCAACGTGGGGCTCGACACTTTCCTGATCTCCCCAGGCAGTCCGCGTGGTGGCGGGGAACAGGCTCCCGCTCGCCGGCCGACGACGTCGGTCCCAAGCATGCTCTGACGTTCAGCCCATCTATTCCCATAGGCTCGCAGTTCTTCATCACTTTGGCACCTACTCCCTACCTAGATGGCAAGCACACCATCTTTGGACGTGTCTCACATGGGATGCGGATCGTCCAACGGCTCGGCGCCGTGCAGACAGACGCGCAAGATCGGTGAGCTCATGCAGCGAGGAGAGCTACCAGGTACTAATGGTGGAGTCCGATCGGACCGTAATCTAGACCAATCGAAGACGTCAAAATCTACAAGGCCAGATTAGTCGAACGCGATGGTGATCTCGCCAGTTAGTTTTGCCGGACTAGGTCGGTAGGACCGAGAGATGCGGAGAAGGACGCAGGAGCCAATGTGACGCATAGTTTGATGCGGGGAGAGGTCAGAGACGCGTGTCCGGGCGGAAGCGAGTCGGAGTGGCTGGAGATGCTAGTCGATTATTGTGTGTGTCGCAAGGGCACTGGACCCACCAGTCCAGTGCAGATAGCTATGCCCGTTGCAATGCGTACCAGTTTCGCCGACAGCGACATCATTGGGTAAATAAGCATGAATAAGCTGCAGGCGCTAAACCATACGTTGGACCAGTGCTGCAAGAGCTGCGAGCGATCGGGCTAGTCGACTCACAGCCGATATTAGAGTGGGAATGTCTGCTCAACCGCACCCAACATCTAGAACTGGAAAGTT
>Ga0307515_10007862_pt1 | contig 20957 bp, 3 predicted proteins | sample 17_EM_MG_FD_194513 | JGI IMG/M metagenome (GOLD analysis project Ga0307515, IMG submission 194513) | Populus trichocarpa ectomycorrhiza microbial communities from riparian zone in the Pacific Northwest, United States - 17_EM | ecosystem: Host-associated > Plants > Roots > Unclassified | place...
CTCTAGATAGTCCCACTATTATTATCTATCTAGGTATTCTTCCGTAAGGAATCTTCCTAGCTAAAGTATTAAGTCCCCTTATTTTTAAACTTCTATTAGGTACCAACTATATATATACTTAGTATTTTAGTATTTTGCCTTATCTAATAACTAATACATCCTTACTAGATATTTTTAGTTCCTATCTTTAGGTGCTCTATATATATTATACGCATCATCTATATATACAATCTATACCAACGTATAATATACCTAGTATCTTAGGTCAACTCTTAGCTTATTTTTATTCTTAAGTTTAAACCTTTCTCTTATTAATCTAAGCGTTACAACTTCATTCGCAGGTACTAAGATTTGCCTTTCACTTCTTTAGTCCTCTAATTACTCCTCTAGATCTTTTAATGTTATAATTAAGGCTCCTTTAATATAAGTCATAGCCTTCTCTATAATTAGGTGGTTTTAGATAACTTTTTCATCTAACTATATATAGAAATCTTCCTACTCGTCATTATATTGTTATCTATACTACTTTTAGTACAACTTCTAGAGTGTGTATAGCTCGTCCATAAGGAAGTATCTTCTTATTACTGCGTTATAATAGCCTTTTATATATCGTTTTTCGAACCTAGTTAGAATCCCTAGATCCTCTTCTTGCTCTAGTTTAGTAAACTACTTAGCTCTTAGTATACCTGCTCTAAGCCTATTAGTGACCTTTTATATAGGTACTTTGTCCCTTACACGTCCTAATACACTAGATCTCTTATTTAGTTTCTATTCTTGCTATAAGGTAATTCTTACTCTAAACTCCTCTATGGTTTCTTTTCTTTTACGTCTTATAAGTAAATCCTTAAAGTCTTCTTACTTCTTAATCTTATTAATGGTCCTTATTTATATATTAAATTCTTAGTCCTATAGGCTTCTTAATCCTAAGCTTACTTCTAGCTTAAGCTTAGCTCCTGCCTTAGCCTAACTAGGCTTAGGTATTCTTATCTCGTCTTAAGAGTCTTAAATCTTACTTATCTTATCTTAAGAATCTTATAACTATAGGAAATACTATCCCGAGCTTATTGGTATATTTTTAAACTAAGCTACTACCCTACTCTATTAGTTTTTGTTTATTATAGGTCCTTAGGTATACCTTATCTCATTTTAAAAATCTTAGTCGTCTCTTATCTTATCTTAAGAATCTTAAGCCTTTAGCCTTTTACCTTTATTAAGTAATAAATTAGCACTAGTAGTTATCTGCTTACTTAATCTCTACAAGATACTCTTTCTTTTATCTTATAAAGCGATAGATGCCGTATCTAACGGTATTATAATGCCCGTTACTAAACCTTACTTAGTGGCGGTCTTAGTTTCTACTTCTAATATAACTTCTTTAAGGTTTATACGCTCCTAGTAAGCTACCCTTATTACCTCGTCGTCTATAAATGTTTCGCCTACGTTAAACTTGTCGTCTTTAATATCCGATCTACGTAATAGTTTATTAGTTCCTCTATACTTTATAGGTTTTAGCTCTTATAGCTAATAGCTTATACTATACTTAGCGTCTTTATAAATTTGGTATGCGTTATTATAATAAAACGCGAAACTTTTAATTAAATATTCCTTTGTTCCTCGTAGTATACTATTATCCCTCTATATATATATATCTTCTACTAGTTAGGTTCCCTTTATTATATAGTAACTCTAACTATCTTTATAATCCCTTATAAAGTAACCTTATTTCCTACAATTTATATAAGCTCCGTTTTTAAACTACTAACTTTGCTATAGAGTCCGCCTAAACGTCTTCTACTACTAAGATCCCTAATTTAGCCTCTACTCCTTAGTCCTGTAATTACTAAATCCTTAACCTCTAGGTTTTTATAGTTTTTTACTTTATCTCTTATAAGCTTCTTTAGTACCGCTTAGGTCTATTAACTCTGCGCTATACTATAGTTTCTAAATTAGCTTTAGTTGTTACGTACTCTATATCTTATATAACTATGGAATTCTATCCTAGCCTTGCTTAGCCTGTTCCCTTTAGTAGATCTAATTATTAATCTTAATTACTTAATCTATTAAATCCCTTAGGGTGTCCGTATCTTCTATTAGGATAATTACGTCCTAGACTTTAGCCTTAAGTCCCTATTTATACTATGCTATAAACGCCCTATTATTCTACTTAACTTACGTTACTAGCGTCTAGAACTATATTGTGTACTTAATTGCTAAGGTTCGTTATATAATACCTTAGAGTTTTCTTTTCACTATAGTTACTGCCTCCAGATCTCTAAATATTTGTATAAGTTGCTCTATAAACCCTTCCTAACTTAAGAATATAAATTGTATATCTTAATTAGTAGTTATTATTCCATTTGCCTGTATTTCTATAAGGTAAAGCTTAAACTACTTAAGTGCTCTTCCTAATAGGAATAGTCCTATATACGCTATCCAATCTATAGGTATTAGTAACTTTACTCCTTCTTATGTAACCTTAAAGTGCATTTGCGTAAGGAACCCTTTAAGCTTTAATTTTTCTCCTAAAAATCTTTTAATTAATAGTAACTTAACCTTTGCTACTCCTATCCCGTTAATCCTTTATTTAAGTATTATATTGTTTTTTATTAACTGGTTAACTATCTCTTATAGCTGTCTAACCGTCACAGGTTGCTATAAGTTAGTATCTACTATACTAGTGTTACCTCCTAACCTTAAAGTAGTTGCCGCCGTTAATGGCGTTGTAGTGGCTGCTTTTGGTAGCATATTATTTAACTTTTTATATTTAATACTATAACTAGGTAGTAATTGTATAATAAAACCTTATAGCGGGTACTACGGTGGGCTTATTATTGGGCTAGGTGTATAGGTAATGCAAATTAAAGTTAATAACGTAATAATAACTAGTGGAGTAGTTGCCTAATAGATTAACTCTAATTATATTCTAAGAATCACTATAAGAAAAGAACTATCTAGAGTAGGGACTGTGGTCCTTTAAATATATAACTATACTCCTAGGAAACCCTCCTTATACGTAAGGTACGTATACTCTATCTACTCTATTATAGATTATATAGATTACATAGATTATATAGATTATATTACGTAACTTAGTTACTATTCCTCGTTATATAGTTCTATTGGCTCTATACTGGACTATGCCTATATTAACCAACTAGCTTCTTCTAACTCCTCTCTAAGTAGTTATAACATCGTACTTAAAGCGTCCGTAACATTAACTAGGAAATTTATAAAGTATAAATTCGGATATAAGATCTTAAAATCTATTAGCCTAGCTAAAACTAAATAGCTTATTATACTACTTAATTCTACTTTTATAACCGGAGGTCTTTCTCCTACCCTATTACCTTAATCTTCGCACTGTTATAAATTCTAAAGGCTAAGAGCGCACTCTAATTTATTAATTCTTTCCTGTTTATATTAGTTATCCTATTTAAGATCTTAAAGGTAAAATTTAAGCTTAGCCTCATTATTAAAAATCCGCTCTATTACTTACCTAAGCTAATCCTTAAACTGCTTTAACTTCTTAAACCTTATCCGTCTTACGTTTTTAAGCTCTTTATAACACTTAAGAAGTGCGGCTTCTGCCTCTAAATGTTAATCTTAAAGTATACTAATTATTACTTTTGCTTTATCTAGTTTAGTTTTAAGATTTTAAATTTAAAGTGCAGAGTTCTGCTCGCGAAAAAAGAATTCCTTAAGAAACTCCCAATTAGTGCGGCTGTTAGACTTTTAGCAAAGAGAGTAATAGCTTACACTCTTTTCCTTATTAGTAAAGCTATTAGTAAAAGAAGAATTTAGACCTACTAAAGTGCTTAAATTAGTACTAGAAGAGTCCATTTTAGGCATTAAGCTATTATTTCTTAAGATAAAGTAAAAGTCTAAGATTAGTATATAACCTCTTACATTATAAGATAAAGGAAAGAGCGTACCCTAAAAGACCCTAAAAATCTAATATATTCTAAAATCTAAAATCTGTTTTTAAAAACCGCTATAAAAGATATTGGCTGAAGATAGGGCTTATATATATAGGTGCTAGGACTTAATATTGCTAAGAAATCGCTTATATATATTTTAGTTAAACCTTAAGAAAACTAAATAACTAGCTAAAGGTTATATAAGGCTTATAAATAATCTGCTATTAAAGGCCAATTAGGGGCTTTTATAATAGCTATGCCCCACACCTACTAAATATTAATTAATTATAAATCTTGGCGATTGCGTAAATCTAAAGCTTACGTAAGCCGCCTTTAGTAATTCCAGTTCTAGACCTTAGCTTAACATAGGATAACTGCCCGCAGCTCTATTGTTATATAATTTAGTTAGAATTTACCTAAGCTTATTATAGTTTATAAGAATAATTTTGTAATAAAAATGGCTTATTATCTAAGAGGTATACCTAATTATTAAAACCTGACTCGCCGGTGTCTTATTGGGCTAAAAGTCTATATTAAGGAGCGTAATATTATGTGTATTTAAGTGAAGGGCTTTTCTTATATAGGTTTTAAACTTAGGCGTCCCACAAACTATTAGCCGTTAAATTAAAAAGTATTATTACCTTTTAAAGGAAACTTACCTAATATTATTATATTTTCCGCCTTAGTAGACCATTTTTAGTTAATAATCTATGCTGTGTTTAGTGGATATAAAAGCTTATAAAGCCTCTTTCTAAAAATCTTATCTCCTTTACTTAGTTCTTCCATAAACCCAGCGACTTTATATAGGAAAAAAATAAAAATAGTGAAAATCTAGCGGTAGTCTATATTATATAGAGCTAGGATAAACTCTTTTGCCTATTTATATTAGTCTTTATAGTTAGCAATACCCTTATTTTTCTAGTATACTATAGATTCTTACCTTTCGTTTCTAAGAACTATACTAATAATAGCCTTCGTATATAGGTAGTCCGATTATTATATACTATTAGGAGATATCGAATTAATAATAAATAGCTTATAATTCTGATACTATTTGCTATAAACAGCACCTTATTATATTGGCTTAGGCGGTAGTACTAAGTACCTTTATACGGTCTATCTAATATAACTAGAGTTGCTTTACTATATAGCCTTAGTCTACTACTAAACCCTTACTTAGTTTAAATAAGGAGTACTATAGTTTGCTTAAGGTTAGTCTTATTATCTAAGACCTATGCTATTATATAAGGATGTGCTTAAATAAGGCCGAAACTGTGCGGAATAGTAATATAGATAAATTGCCCTGGCAGTACTTTCTAGGGGCGTTTTACCGTAACTCTAAGTTAAACGGCGTTTTCTAAATCCTTGCCTCCTTAGGAATGGTAAACTATAGATACTTAATAAAAAGGACCCAATTCTAGATTTTAATATAATATAAATCTAGCCTAAAGTACTTTTTAAAGAACCTAAAGCGATAATACGACTAAGAGATAAGCTATAGGATAGCTCCGCTTTAGTCTAATATATAACTATAATGTTCCCATTAAAGCTAATATAAGAAGAAGGTAAGTATAGAGGAAAATTTTATAAGCGTAATAATAAATAATAAAAAAAGAGAGAAGGTTAATAGCGGAAATAAATATAATAAGCTATTTATAATTAAGCTTAGTAGGAATAAGGGAGTTTTAGATAAACTATAATTTTAATATTTACCACACGTAAATGCTTTAAAGATACTATTAGAAGTATATAAAGCACTCCTTTTAGAATATATACTCGACCAATTTAGCGGTAAATTAAGCTATAATTATATGTTGGCAGGCGTAGGATTTTATTACTAACTAAATTGGTTCTGCCCTTAAGAAATAACTGAACTACGTTAATAGCGAATAGATATCCTAAACGCTACGTAAATTAGATACCTATAGATAAGCCTAAAACGGAGCTAATAACATTTATAACTATATAAAGAAAGATATAAAATACAGCTAAAAGACTAATATTTAATATACTTTTTTACCTAGGAACAATTAAAGTATATAAAGTTTATTTCCGGATATTTAATAGGAGTTTTTCACAAGCCTAAGAGTTAATAAGTTTGGAAATCCTCTAAATAGAGAAGATAGTAATAATTACGCCGTATAAAACGATGTAAACAGTAGTTATATTTATTTTCTTTCCCTAAGAATTTTATAGGACAGTTAAGCATTATAAAGACATGCTTAGTTCTTTATTAAAAGAAATAAGTTTACTAGAAAAATAATAAATTTTAATAAATTCTGTATTAAGATATTATTTTAGCGCTCTAACATAAGAGCGGGTACTAAAAAAAAATTAAGGAAGCTGTAATTAGAAACTAAAATCTAAGTAAGAAGCTATTTTAGGCTTTAATTAATACGCTATAAAATAGTCGAACTTTAATTAGTAAACTAGCCGCTTACTAGATATAGAACTAATAAATTACTTTACTCCGTTTATTTTTTAGCTAAAGTATATTTAATAACTATTACTTAGCTAAATAGGCTCTACTAAGTAGGCGCTCTAAAAAAGCTACCTAGGTCTACTTAGGTCTACTAGTCGCGAATAGGCTACTAATATTAATATCCGCCTAGTAGATATTGTCCGTTTGACGCCATAGGTAGATTTAAGTAGATTAGTCGTCTTAGCAGTTAAATAGGAGGTTTTATCTAACTAGGTAGAGGCGTTTGCGCTAACTACAATTACGCTTATAGCGGCGAGTTTTATTAGTAATTTAAGCCACCTAAGTAGTCTATTTAGGCGAATTTTGCTAGTACCTACTATTTTAAGGGGGGTATTAGTGGAACACTAATATGACCGGGTTAATCGATCCTGCCCTTTATAATATTTTTAACCTATTCTTACTATCTTAGGATCTAATTTAATGCTAACTATCTAGTAACGCTCCTTTTTTGCTAAATAAACCCCTTTTACTAGGTGGAAAGCACCCCTGCCTTAGCGTCTAGAAGAGGCGCTTATATCCTAAAGATTGCGCCTAGGTAGAGTTGACTTAGCTAAAAAATTTATTAAATATGCCCTAAGGCGCACAACTTACACATAATATATATGCTGTGCCGTTTATATTATCTCTAGTAAAATTAAATATAAATATTACTAGGAATACTTTTAATTACTATAAACCGTTATTTTATTAGTCTTACTTTATTTAGAGACCATTATATACATTTACCTTTAAATCTTATTAAAAGGGTATTAATGCTATACCTTGCCTAAGAAAATAACCCTATGTGTCTTTATATAGACTTTTAGAAGCTAATAACCGAATATTTATAACCTAATAGAAAGGCATTTTTAAGAAAGCTTTTGTTTTTGCTTAACTAGTGCCTAAAATAAGAGTTGCTATCTTTATAGAGAGGAACTAGGAAATCTTTATATTTTAATTTAATAAGAACTTAACTTCTTAGCCTCCCTCTATAAAAGAGATTATAAGCACTATCCTTATTTACCGTCTTTATACGCTTATATAGAGTAGTAAAGGGAAAGTAACCTAATTAATAAATTTCCCTGCTATTATTAAAGTGCCGCTAAAGCACGCTTATAGGGGGATAAAACTCCCCTATCTAGCTAAAGCTCCCTAAAACATCTTCTATTTTTAAGCGAGGTCTACTATAATCTAAATATTAGGGTTAAGAGCGAGCCTATTTACTTGTCCCCTATTAGAAGCATTAATTAATTAGAACAGTTTTTATCGCATTCTATTTACTATAATGGAATGGAGTCTATAGACCGCTATAGTAAAGCGTTACCCTTTATTAGTAATTAGGCATTACCCAACTATAATAATATAGGTAATTATAACTCTCCTACCTCTCTAAGTGAGATTTTTTATATACTATATAAGGATCCCTATTAATAACCTTATTACTATAGTTAAAGCCTAAGCCAGAACTTAACCAACCGTATAATTCTCCCTCCTTTTATAGTACCTGTATTTAGCGCTTTGCCTTTAAAGAGATTATTAGAATGATTTAGGGAATTTAGATTATATTATATATAATACTTAATAAATTATATATAAGGATAGGGAGCTTTTATATTATTAAAATCTAGTACTTAACCTTTTAAATATTTTTACTATAGCGCAAGCAATTAAATATTTAATTTAAATATTTAATTTATTATTAGGATTATATAAATAATAAACCTCTTCCCCTAATTAAACCTTAAATGGCGTGTATAGCGCTAGCTAAAGTGATATTTTAGGGAGGCGCTCTATTTCCATAGAAGGCGCTAGCTAAAGTAATATTTTAGGAAGACGCTCTATTTCTATTAAAATAGTTATAAGCATATGCTAAAGTAAGGGCATCTTTTATTATATAAACTTCCTATTAAAACAGAGTTGCCTCTTTAAGAGTAATACGTCCTTAAATCTATTATATAATCGTTTTCTCTCTAACCTAAACCTCCTAAAAAGCCTAGTGTTGCTATCTATAGTAAATATGCTCCTATATTAGTTTGCAAAAGCATTAATATCTTCTTTAGTGCCTATATAGTAATGCCTATGTCTTTTATATGCCTTTAAAAGATATTTAGGGTTATAAGATATTATAATAGTAAAATTAAAAGCTAGAAACTTTATTATTCTCTAGAATATCTTTTTATATTATACTACTTATTTAGTTAGAAAGGCTCTAAAGCCCTTAAGCGCCTAAGTTAGTAAATACGCAAACTCTACTCTTTAAAAGCTACCATTTTTATCTAATTAAATTATAATAATCCAAAGGTCACTAGATATATTTATTTTAGTAATAAAGCCCAAATCTAGCTCCTTTTTATACTCCTTAAGCTCTTTTAATTTTTAAAAACCTCAGCCAATAAGGTTATCTTTAAGTTGCATATTATATTTAAGGCCCATAATCTTTATCTTTACCGCGGAAAATATATATTCTACTTAGCCTTAATATACCGCCATGCTTTAATTGGCCCAGTTTTATAATTTACGTTATTGGCGTTTATACTTAGTCTCTGCTATCTGTTTTAACTGCTCTTATTAACGCTTATGCTCTTCTTCTAACGATTTAAGGACCTAAAGATGCTTAGATTAGGCTTAGATTATTAGCTAATCCACCGCCTCTTAAACTGCTTTTTCCTTTTAAGACTCGGCTAACTCTAATGCTTAATGTAGTCTTTTCTCTTCTTATTATTAGCGCACTTACTCTAATAACTTAAGAGCTTTTAGATGCTTAGATTGGGCCTATAATTTTAGCTAATCTACTACCTCTTAAACTGCTTTTTCCTTTTTAGACTTAGCTAACTCTAATACTTAACGCAGTCTTTTATTCTCTTACTGTTAACGTACTTACTCTAATAACTTAAGAGCTTTTAGGTGCTTAGATTAGGCCTATAATACCACCTCTTAAACTACTTTTTTCTTCTTAGGCCTAGCTAATTGCAGTATATAACGTAAGTTATTATTTTCTTCTATAACTTATTTTATCTCTATCTATATTACCTCTAAACATTAGGTTAGAGTAGTAGTTTTATTCTTTAAAGTATTAAACACTTCTATTAACTCTATACTTTTTTCTTTTATTTTAATTCTTACCTTCTCTATATTTTATTAGAGCGCTTTATAATCTTTTTCTTTTATTTTTTTTTGGCCGTTATTTAGCTCCGAGATTATAGCTATCTAGGCCTCCAGATTATATTATAATTGCTTAATTTAGGCATCCTTTTTATCGCCTTCTATAGAGTCCTGTCGATATTTATTTTCTACTATTACGCTTTAAAGATATTTCTTCTTAGCTATAGCCGCATTAAGTATTAACTACTATTACACAAACTGGGATTCCAGCCTCTTTTTAGAAATCTTAAATAATATACTTTAAGCTGTTATCTCTTCTAGCTTATTATTAACTAGAGAGTACTTTTTCTTAAGATCCCTAATTTAAGATTTTACACTTACTAATTAATTCTCTGTTATTGTAGAAGTGGAAGCTATTAACTTTTTAGCGGGTTTTAAACTTGTTTTACTATCTTCTAACTCTTTAATTTATGAATTTAATTGGTTTATTTTAATTTGTAGTTCTTTAACTAAGTGGTAATAGGTATAATTGTGCGCATTAGTAGGACTCTATATTAGTGTAGTATTTTAGATTAATAGCGACTAAGTTTCTAAGGTAAAATATATATCCTTCTCTTAATTAGTTAAGTTTATATATAAAAAAGGGGGTTAGGTATACCTTAAATAACTTAAATCTAAAAAAGGTTATAAAGAAGTCACGTTTTATAAAAAAGGGTATAATATTGGCACTAGGACGAACCTTACTCCTATAAATATATAGGATAAAAAGGTAATTGTTATCCTTCTTATAATTATTATTAAAGGACCTTCCACACCTTTTATTAGTGGGGAGGGGTTTAGAACTAGTAAAGTATAGTAATTAAATATAGTTATTTTGATTTTCTAACTGCTTAAGAACTAAGGCAATAGCTATAACTTTTTGCTTATTTATAGACTTTAATTAAGGATTAGCTTTTTGCAATAGTTAGATAGTAAGTTCTCTTTTAGGATCTTATAACTTAAGCGTAAGAGCTATAGGAGTCTAAAAGCCTTAAGTAATAGATAAATAGTTAAGGTTTTAATATAGAGCCGGACTTAGCTCCCTAATAGTAGGCTTTTTTTATTTTATTTTTTTAGGGAGCATATTGAGTTATATATGGGAAATTATAAAGACAAAACGCCCATAACAGTGTATAGCAAAGCTATTAGTCTTCTATAAATCTACGTTTTAAGTAGCGCTACTAGCTTATCTCCGAGAATGGTATAATTAAGTTTTTAGGATAATAATAGTAAGCTTTAAGGCTCTGACGAATTATTTATTTTATTTTGTTACTAATTAAATGCTTTAGTATAATATAATAAGGTTCTAGGTATTTAAGGTTCTTAAAAAAGGTTCTTAATAAAGGAATTAAACAATCTATTAAAGAAATGTTCTATAAAATAAGGTTTTTTATTAACTGGTTTAAAATAGCTAAGAAAATCTTTCTAGACTTTATTAGCGCGGTAATACGATCTATATTAGCTTTTAAAATAGCTAGTATAAGTAGTTCTAGATTCTAAATAGTGTCTACATCTACTGCTGATAGGGGTAAATCTATATTACTATAGCTGATAATCTTCTTCTAAATTTTAGAGATATGGTTAAGTCTATAAAGTAGTTCCTAGTTTATTTAGCTAGCACTCTTTATAAGTAAATGGAGAACAATATACCTTATTATATTTAAGCGTTAAGAATCTATATAGCGCTCTGATCTAAATTGGTTTCTATAGGCCTTATATTTCTATTAGGGCATTAAATGCTGTTATAAAGTGGGAATTCTTAAGAAGTTGTTTTAGATTATTTGGCTTGGACCTATCTAACAGGGCCCACTATCTATTCTCTGATTTTGTATTATTCTTAAGATAATAATATTATATTTTGCGAAATACTTCCCTATCTAACGGTTTCTGTTTATTTAAGTATTCTTTAATTATCCTTATAAGGACTATTTGTGGGAGATCTGTAATAGATTCTTAGCTAAAATAGTAAGACACTTAAGTAAACGCGCTTACCTTTAGAGAAGAGCCTTACTATTTACTACTAGTTATTATCGTCTAAAAATTCTTTAGTAGCTTTAATACGATATAAGCCTCTAAGGCAGTCTATACTCCTTAGGCCAATAAATAGTATTAAGTTACCCTCCTAAAGTTAATGAAAACGTTGTTTATTAAGACCTAAAAAGGCTAGTAATAAGATAAGGGCCGTATCGTCTATAATAGTATTAATAAAATTTTCTTTTTCTAACCTTTTATAACCTACTCTTTTAAATACATTTCTAAGGCGGCGGACGTTCTTTTTAGATGGTAACCGATGTTTTTTACGTATAAGAGGATGGTCGAAATTAAGTGCCCTAAGTTTTATTTTCGCTATACCTAGGTAGTTCCGCGCCTTAAGTATAAATAACTTAGAGTTATCTATAGTTATAGGAAGAGCTATTGCTTACGGAGGCAGCGGTAAAAAGTTCCTGGCCCCCCATTTTCGCGCTAGTCTTTAGTAGCCTAGTGTGGCGCATATTGGGCCTAGCCTGGACTTTACCGAGGCTTGGTGCGCACAGTGGGGTTACCACGTATATAACTCTCTCCTTAACACCACACTCTAGAGGCTTCCAAAATACATTTTATATCTTATTGCTCATGATAGGCAATTCATATAAAATGTATTTTGGAAGCCTCTAGAGTGTGGTGTTAAGGAGAGAGTTATATACGTAGTAACCCCACTATGCGCGCCAAGCCTCGGTAAAGTCCAGGCTAGGCCCAATATGCGCCACACTAGGCTACTAAAGACTAGCGCGAAAATGGGGGGCCAGGAACTTTTTACCGCTGCCTCCGTATACTAAAAGCTTAACATTAATGTAGGAGACTTAAAGCTCTTTTATAAGAAATATTAGTCAGAACCAAATATTAAAATAAAAAATTTAATTTAGTATTCTAATTGCACCATTTTATAGACTATAAAGTTGTATTAGGCAGTACGAAGCAGAATTAAATTTAGGAAACTGTAAATATTTAAATATATATATATAAGCAAATATTTAGAGGATTTCCTAAGCTCTACTCCTCCGCCTTATCCGCTTTTATTAATGGCGAAAATTCCTTAAATAACTATCGATTTTAAAAGTAAAGGTGCTATTACCGAGTACTAATAAGCTTTTAAGTCCTTAATACTAGAAGAGAGCCAGTATTAGAGCCTATTATTTATTACGCTAGTTAGTAAAAAAACAAAGTCTGCGGTTCTGCAATACCTATTAGGAAATACTATAAATAGAAATTTTCTAGCCGATATATATAATTAAATCTACCTTTAGGAAGACCCTAAAACCCGTAAAGATACCTTACTAATCCTTTTCATCAATTGCGAACTTTAAAATTATTCTTCGTTATAGTTGCTTCTTTTTTATAGTAGTAGGGAGATAGTAATAAGAAAAATCTCTTAGTAGCAGCCTTTAAAACGTCGCAAAATGCTTAGCTCGTTATTATATAATTAAGTACTTTTACCTTTCTCTAACGTAGTCTGCTATTTCGTTACGGATCTGGGCGGACTAAGGGAGGTGTCTAAGCTTATAGCTTAGCAAGTTGTTAAATCTCTAAGTTCCGATCTCCCCGTGCTCCCCCGCATTCTATTAGTGTTTAATATATCCTTACTAACCTTTAATGAAAATATTGCTGAATTAAAGTCTCTAGCTTTAATAACTAAAATAATGTAGAGCTTTAAGCAATATAGTAAAGCTAAAGACGTAAATATAGATCTAAAGGCTTATTTTTATAGTATCTATATCCTTAGACTAAATTCGTCTATAAGCCTAGCGAAATGTTTATACGCGTTCTAAAAGGGAATTATTTTTATATTAAAAGAAGTACGCGTCTTACGCTAATCTACTTAAGTTAAATTCCGTTTTAAGCATTTTAAGGCTTTATTAAGCTTGGCTTTAGAGTATTTCTACTCCACCATTACCGCCCTATTCTTATTCGTCTAAGTAGTATAACCTTATAGCTTTTTAAATAAGGGGTTCTCGGCGTACCTTAGAGATCTTATTAAGTATATACCGTCTTAGGCATAGCTATAGCACTTTATCGCCCTATTAGTAGTATTAGCGTTAATCCTATTAAGCTATCCCCTAGGTTCTTATTATATAACCCCCACCCTAAATCTAGCTAACTAACTAATGCTAATTATAGACTTTCTTCCTACTTTTATCTTCTTAAAGCATTTCTTAAATGCTTATATCTCTATAATATAAGACTATACTATAAATGCGAGTATCTATACAAAAATTTTATTAGTGGTTTTAGATAATTTCCAGTCTATATTCTAAACACTCTAATTAAACTCTTTATTAACCGCATCCTAGATTTACACGTAAAATATTATAAGGCTTCGGCCCTAAGTAGTAGAGTTTAGAAGCTATAAGTCTTGCTTTTATTGTCTAATATAAATGCCTAAAAAGGTATTAGACTGCGGTTATGCACTTTATAATATATGCATTAAAATATATAGAAGACGATTATCCTTAATAAAATATAGCTATTATCTTTCGTCTTATATCCTCTGTGCCTTACCTTATAGAGCGTTTAATTTTTAATTTATACCACTTAGTACGAGTATCTGTATTTTAAGTATAGATGGCGGAGGTATAAGGGGAGTTATATCTCTTATCTTTCTAATATATATTAAGCAGGCACTATCTAACCTTAGATATTTATTATAAGAACATTTTGACCTTATCTGTGGCACTTCTGCGGGTACGTAAAAATGAAATATTATTAATAAGAACTTAAGTTAATCTGGTATTTAGGTGGGATAACCACTATAGGGATAGGTCTCTTGGGGTGGAGCGCAGCCGAGTTATTATAGAGATTTGAGGATATAGCAAGTAAGACCTTTAAGCGGCGAAAATTTAGATCTACTTTACTTACTAGGTTATAAAAGATAATGCTAAGCTACGCCTAAGATAGCTAGTATAGCCTAACCGCCATTGAATTAGGCTTTAAGGTCGCTTTTAGATCCTATTTAAAGATATTTAATACACAAACAAATAATACTAGAGTTGTAGTAATAACGATAACTGCTAAGGAGTTACAGCCTTATTTGTTTTGCAATTATAATAGGGGTAAGCGACCTAAGGAAATTAGTAAGTAAAGTACTTTCCTAATTTAATATAGTAGCGTCCTAATTATATAGGGTACAGTTTAATCTAGGCCAATTATTTACAGTATAATGTATCTATTAGTGAAGCGTACGTTTAGTTTAGAGGATGCTTAGAATTAAGCTAATATATTTTAGGGCATGTTGTACTTCTACTGTACCCTAGTTAGCTAATCTGTTATATATCCCATAATTTAATACTAAATTAGAAAGGTTCTTTAAACCTAAAGTAATAAAAAACCTTACTACTTTTTAAGATGGGGGCCTTTAAAATAACAATCTAATTGTTATTACCCGATTGGAAAGTCTATTCCTATAGCCTAAAAAGGGCGAGCCTAATTTTACTCTCTTGTTAGGGACCGGTACAACCTTTATACTAATAGCTGTTAGCACTTAATATTTAGTTATAGATCGATTTTATCTAAGACTCTTTAAAAGCTTTATGCAGAGTCTAGACAGCAAGGAAGCTTAGAAGAGGTTAATTTATACTATCCCAGTATAGTACTATAGCAGATATTATCGTCTTAATCTTTATCTCCAAGGGCCTAAACCTCCACTTAATAACCTATCTATGGTAGAAGAATTAAAAAGCCAAACTACGGAATATATAAAATTAAGTTTTATAATTCCTACTATTATAGACTTAATATACGCTGTAATATTCTACTTTAAGCTTAAATATCTCCCTTAGTATATTAACGGCCGTTATAAGTGCGTTAGTTATATATTTTACCAACTTAATCTCCCTCCTAGTAGGCGTTAATACTTATACTCTTAGCTTATTGCTACATTATCTTAGTTCCTTATTTATAGTTATCTAATAGCTTATATATTAAAAGTACTAAAGGGTTATCCCCTATTTAAACGACGTGTGTAATTTATAGTTAATACCTTAAGCGAAAGTATTGCGATCTCTATTAGAGGGATTATGAGTATATCTAGGTTAATAAGCGGATTTCCTATATGTCTTAAAGATCTAATTAATTTGCAGTAACTTTACGCTCTATTTAGCTGGGCAGATTACTTAATACTTAAAAAGCCTCTTCCTTTTATTTTAGCAAAGCGAAAAATAGATAAACTATAGTTATTTATTTATTCTAGTAAGGTAATTACTAAGTTACTTACTGTATAATATTTTATATACGTATTAGAAAGCCTTAGCTACCGGGCGGCCAGAAGTAAAATTATTTTATAAATTATATTAGAGTATAGTAGTAAGTGTTCTACTTAATTTAGATATCTAGCTTCCTTTAGAGTTAAAGTTTAAGTTATTAGCATTTAAATTATAGGAATTAGTTTCTTAGAATTATTTAGAAAACGCTAAACTAACTAGGCGCTTAATACCTAGCTAACTATACTTCTAGTCTAAAACGGTATTAAAATAACTCGATTTAAAAATAAGTTTCCTATTTTCGGCCTATAGCCTACTTTAACGGTTACTTATTAGCTCTTGCTTTTATTAGTTATAACTTTAATTTAATTACTAACCCCTAATAGTTGCCTTTTATACTTATAATATACCTTATAATATACATCTAATAAAAATATGCCTCTACTAACTTATATAGTTCTTATATATAACATAATTGCTGTTAAAAATCCTAAGTTAGTATTATTGCTACAAAGTTCTATTTGCAAAGTTGACCTAAAATTAGCCTTTATTAACGACCCAGGTAAGACCTATTAAAATTATTAAGCGCCTAAAATAGCGAAATATATAATAATAAGGCTATAAGATGCTTTAAGTATAATAGGCTATAGCCTATAAAGAGGGTAAAGGATTTCCAACGTAATAGCGGAAAGGAATCCTATCTTATTAAGTGGGAGCCTAGTATAATTAAGTTTTGCTAGCTTATAGAGAGGTACTTTAGGGAGTTACTTAAAGATATAGCTAAGTTATATAATCTTATAATTCTAAATAACGGACTATACCGCGACCCTTATAATATTATATTTTGGAAAGTAAACTAGTCCAATACCTAGGCTTTAGTTTCTAAGTTAGAAGGAGTAGGCAAATTAATTTATAATTATTAGATAGGAATCGGCGGTATTAGGTAAGTTTTTATATTAATAGTACTTTAATTCTCGGCTTATTGTTACAGAATACCCCCGTAACACCTTATACACGTTTACCTATTTCCACCAACTTAGCAACTAAAGACTAACCACAAGATGGCAATTTGCGGTAATCTGACGGCAATCTGCCATATTCTGCTATATTCCGCTAAGTTCTACTAAATCCTGCTAAGTTCTGCCAGGACTACCACCTAAATCCTATTCTGCTCTATGTATGTATTAACTAAGCAACTAAGCTAACAATATATACCCTTTCTTCCTATTTTCCTGCCTTCTCTCCTTATATAACGTCTTAACTTCTTATATAGTTTATATATATAGCTTAATAATATCTATCTTGCTATATATTATCGTCGCTTATACTTACTTCGTAACACTATATTACGTTAACCTTATATACCACCTCTAAAATATAGAACGACCCTAAAGCCCCTATAACGGCCGCCGGTATTATATCCATACTTTAAAAATAACTGGCAGAGATATAGAAGTCTTTTATAGACGCCCTTATATAAAACTAAGCCACTTTAAATTAACGACAAGCTAAATAAGAAGTACGATACTAGCGATTAATTAAGGACCTCTAAGAAGAAATCCGCACATTTAAAATGCTTACGTTAGGGCCTTAAGACCGGACACTATCTCTAGAGATAAATACACGGAACGCGAGCCCTAAACCTATAGTAGCTGTCTACCCTAAACTAACTATTATACTATAACAATCCGAACGGCTACCTAACCCTTTAATATTTACTAGTAAACGTTAAGAGCTCTAATTATTCCTAAGCTAGCTTAAGAATAAGCTAACTAGTAACGCTAACCATTACCTAACTAAAGCTAACTAACTATGTTACGCCTTAAGTTAACTAGGAGGAGAGGCAGCTAACCTTATTAAACCCCTCTAACCGAACTTAGTATAAAGTCTAGTTATACTTCTTAAAGCCATATACGGTAACCTAAACCGCCAGGCTACTACTTAAAAAAAGATAAATTATATAGCTTAAGGAACAAAAAGTTTCCTAGTATACTTCTCTAAATTTAACCGTTACGTAAAGGAGACTGGCTGGAACGACTCTGTACTAGTTAACAGCCTTATTAAATTCCTAAGCCCTAAACTAAAAACCTCCTTAATAGGTGTAGACCTACTAGGAGCCCTTAATGCCTACGCAAATGTTATTAATAAACGGTATAATAATATACTACGCCTAACACTAAAACCCGCCTCCCGATATAATACGGCAACCCTATAAACGTTTACTAAGTTATCGTCTTAGCCTAAGCACCCTAACGCTATGGATATTGATACTAGAACCCTAGAGTACGCCCTACTAGGGTCCCCTAAATGAGAAAGACGCATTAAATTAGGCCTCTACTTTAAGTGCAAAAGTAAGGACTATATCTTAAAATACTATCTTATTCCCTTACCTACGTCCTAAAACGATTTACGAACGGCCAATACTAGTAGCCGTTTACTATATTAATCTTCTGGTTACCGTCCCCAATCTTTACCTAGTTCCAGCCCTATGTTTAATAAACACCACTTATAAGGGCAAAGCTACAACCGACGCTCTATAGGAACCCCTTCCCGCTCGCTATTAAAAGGCACGTTTTAGAGTTAAGTTGCTCTCCGAGACGGCTCTGCCTTAGGATCTCGTTAAATACTTTAGATGTTATAAACTCTAACTCTTAGGATTATAGCATAACCGTTAACTATTGTCTTTAGCAGAATAATTAATAGGCTAATACTTAAGTCCTAATTAATATAGGAGCTAGTAGTATAGGATTTATTAACAAGATCTTTGCGTAAGATAATGGTTTTACCCTAACCCCCCTTAACTAGCATATTAACGTATTTGGATTTAATAGCAAACGCACGGTCTTAGGCTAAATTACCTACGTAGTATACCTAAGACTCTAATACCTAAACCACAAAGAACTGATTAGGCTTTTTGTTACCACCCTAAGTTACCTAGTAATCCTTAGACAACCCTAGATAAAGCTATATAAGGTAACCATTAATTAGGATAACCTTAGGCTTCTATTTACCGCCTCCTATTATAAGCAGAAGTGCCTTATAACTTACCACTCTAACCCTAAACTAAAATCTAGGAAATCTACTAAAATCTATTAACCTAAGATTTCCACTAATGTCTACCTTGCGCCTAAGGAATCTACCAAATTTCACTAACCTAGGAATTCCATTAAATTCCACTAACGTAAGAATTCCACTAATACCCATTAAGGATCTAAAAATTCTACTAAACCCTATAAACAGACCCTAAGTACTACACTACCCCGCGCTAAATAAAAGCTTAAGCTTACTATACGAAAATACTAGAAGGACTAGTACTCTACTATAAAGAGCATACTTAAAGAACCTAAACCTAAATCTAATACTAACTCCGTACCTAACACCAAACCCAAAATTAAGTAAAGAACTATATAAGAAACTACGGACGACTAGAGCCCGCTTAACGCCCTAAATATCTACATAATTAGAGCTACCCCGCTAGCGCGACTCGCCAAGAAACCCAAATGTACGATCTTCGCTATTACTATAGCTAATATTAAGAAGGCCTTAGCACTAAAAAAGCACACTAACCCTGCTATAAAGGTACCAGTGGAATACTATAACCGCCTAGAGGTATTCTTATAGAAGGAAGCCGATAAGCTACCGGAACACCGATTATATAACCATAAGATTATACTAGAAGAAGGAAAGCAGCCTAGATTTAGACCCTTATATAGGATATCCTAAAATGAACTCTAAGTACTATAGAAGTATCTAGACGAGAACCTAAGTAAAGGATTTATTAGGGCAAGCTCTTTACCTATAGCCATATTAGTAATCTTCGTTAAGAAACCAGGCGACGGACTGCGCTTCTATATAGACTACTAAGCTCTTAACGCCGTTACTATTAAGAACTAATACCTAATCCTGTTAATACAGGAGACACTAAACCGATTAAGTAAGGCTCGCTACTATACAAAGCTTAATATCATCTCTGTATTTAACCGCCTCCGTATAGTAAAGGGAGATAAATAGCTTACCGCATTTCGTACTCAGTATAGATTATTTAAATACTTAGTGACGCTATTTAGCCTCGTAAATGCTCCGAGCTTGTTTTAATATTACGTAAATAACACCCTACGCCCCTACCTAGACATCTTCTATACTGCTTATATTGACAATATCTTAATATATAGTAATAACCTAACCAAATATTAGAAATACGTTAACCTTATTTTATAAGCCCTATATAGAGCTAGTCTACAATTAGATATAGATAAATGCGAGTTTTATAAGACGGAAGTTTTATACCTTAGGCTTCTTATTTCTATAGACGGCATATAAATAGACCCAAATAAAATTAAAGCAATTATAAACTGGCAAGAACCTAAGAACGTTAAGGACGTAAGAGCCTTTATAAGATTTGCCAATTTCTACTAACGGTTTATTAACAACTTCTCCGCCCTAGTTTTACCCCTTATAGCTCTAACCTAAAAGGATAAAGCCTTTATCTTTAATAAGGAATATAAGAAGGCCTTTACTTATCTAAAGGTTATATTTACTACCGCGCCTATACTCTAACACTTTAACTTAAACTAAATAAGTGTTATAGAAGCTAACTTATCCAACTACGTTACTAGAGGTATCTTATCTTAATATAACGAAGAGGGAGTATTACACCCCATAGCATACTACTTAAAATAACTAAGCCTAGCTAAATATAACTATGAGATCTACGACAAGGAATTGCTGGCTATTATTAGATACTTTAAGCAATGGCGACCCGAACTAGAAGGCGCTAGATTTCTAATTAAGGTCCTTAGCGATTATAAGAACCTATAGTACTTTACAACTACAAAATAGCTAAGCTACCGTTAGGCCCGCTAGTTAGAATACCTATCTCATTTCCGATTCTTAATTACGTACTACCTAGGCGTTTAAGGCTAGAAGCCTAATGCCCTAACCTAACGCTTATAAGACGCGCTAGCACTAAAAGAGGCATATTCTTACCAAAATTAGACCCTACTTCGTCCCGAACTATTTAACCCTCCTACTAAAGATCTTACGGTATAAGTCCTTAAAATAACTGATTAATTAATTAAATAAATTATAACTAATAAATATCTAAATAACGAGTTTATCTAAGAGACTGTTACGGAACCCCACCGCAGGGGCCTCTATAGGAGAGCCCCATGCTCTCGCGTACACCTCGCGTACAGCTTATGTCAG
>Ga0307515_10007863_pt1 | contig 20957 bp, 18 predicted proteins | sample 17_EM_MG_FD_194513 | JGI IMG/M metagenome (GOLD analysis project Ga0307515, IMG submission 194513) | Populus trichocarpa ectomycorrhiza microbial communities from riparian zone in the Pacific Northwest, United States - 17_EM | ecosystem: Host-associated > Plants > Roots > Unclassified | place...
CCCCCCCCCCCCCGCCCCCCGGCCCCCGCCGGCCCGCCCCCCCGCCCCCCCCCCCCGCAATAAAACCTCCATTTCGATGTCCAAAATACAGGCTCTACCCTGCTTCGTCACTTCCTTAACCGCAGCGATGGAGGTACCGTAGCTACGGCCCGCAAAGGTGGCGTGCTCAATGAAAGCGTCGTTCTTGATCAACTCCTGGAACGTCTCAGGCGTAACGAAGTGGTACTCGACGCCGTCTTTTTCGCCCTCCCTGGGGCCACGGGTGGTGTCTATCGCTCCCCGTTAGTTACAGCGAGGAGATGACCCGGTGGGGGGAACAGACGAGAAACAGAGAATCCGAAGGAATCGGGGTGGTCGGCAAAGAGGCGCTTGAGGAGGGTAGATTTTCCGGTGCCGGAAGGGCCGGAGAGGACTATTACCGGAGGGGTAGTGACTGTGGACATTGTGCGGAGAGGTATCAGTCTTGCTCTTCTGCTACAAAAGGTGGAGGGTGGTAGTGGTGGTGGGGAGGCGGAAATCCGAAGGAGTCGGCGGGAGAAGGTAGAAAGTAACCCACTCGGTGCCATTGCTTTCCGGTGTTTTTGCGTGGAAGATTGTTTGAGTGGGGGTGTTTGGATGCGTTGTGTGGTAGTTGATGATAGTGGATTGCGGGGACAAAATTAAGCTCATAGATCCCTGCATACGCCAATCCGGGAAACGAGAGTGCTGGGTCATGATGGTATTTGTCTCAAATGGACATCTCATCGCACCTTCCTACTGTCAAGTTTGTGTGCTGTTATATTCGCCAGAATCACTTTGGCCCATATTATAACCCATCCGACATCTTCCGTGGCAGCAACCATGGTCACGGAAAGCACAAATATCAAAAAGCGAACCATCAAACTCGACGATGACGGGGATCTGATTTTCATCACGCAGACTCAAAAACTCCGTGTTTCGTCAAAAGTTCTCATCCGGGCATCTTCTGCTTTAGCAATGCTCGTCCAGTATTGCAAAGACACCTCCCTGGACTTGTCGAGCGACCATCCAATCGCTGTTTACATTATCCTCTCCATCCTCCACCTGAAATCCAGTGCCGTTCCAAAGTGTGTTTCCCTGGAATTACTCGTTGCAATCGCCAAGGTCTGTGGGTGGTACAGATGCTATGCAGGAGTCGGGAGGTGGCCATGTGTTTGGATGGAAATGTGGAATGAGAGCGAAAAGGACCAGTGGCGAGAGTGGTTGGTTATATCGCACGTTTTTAGACACCCCGAGATATTCTGCTGGTCCAGTAAACTCGCCGTGTTGAGGGTTATCAGTATCCACGATATGGAAACTCCCTGCAGTAGCAAACGTGGTGGTAGTGATGCGAATAGAGTATCGCCTTCTCCCGCTCCTGTCTGTGATGACCGTCTCTTTATCTGCAACCTCTTCATCGAGACAACTGAACAGGATCTGGCACGGGTTTTTGTTGATCATGGGTTTTCAGTGTGGGTCCAATCATTTCCAATACCAAAGACATTTGCTAACAATTACTATAAGGACCACCGTATATAAATCCCGTCACAAAACCTTCAGATTCGTCACTGTCGAAGACGGCTGTGCTGAAGAGGCTATAGAGAAACTGGACGGGATTGAATTTCACAACCAATCACTAACGGTCAAGCTTGCAATTCAACCAATCCGCATCCAACAAGACAGATAGGTTAAGCTCTGCCTCTATAGAAATTTCTTGGCACGTACCTCGCAAATTCCGGTGCCTAACTCAGGCCATTCACAGAGGAAATAAACCTTGAACGTGTCAAGGTACTTTCCTCAGCTCTTCACTCCTTTGGAAAGCTCCGAAAATGGCGCAATAACTCCTTCGCTGATGGGCATCTTTGTCTTCTGTCCAAGTCAATTCTGTCACTCAAGTTCACGATGTGCGAGGTCATAATCTCCGGATATGTTTCTTGCGTGTTGTCTCGGGCAGGTGTCAATGGTCCGGTCGATGCTCCTTATAATGGGGTTTCATTGGAAGGGATTTCCAGGTACTGTTGAAGACACCAGAGCTAAAAATTAGTGAACAGCATAACGCTTGCGTGCTTACTATGATGGAGATGGCCGATAAGCTGAAGGAGGAGGTGAGGGAGAATTTTGAAGGCATCCGTGGATATCGATTGGAGATCCCACGACTGTTGAAGAGGCGAATCGATTAAAGAGAGAGATTGGGATACAACATGGTGCAATAACTTACGCCAGCATGACCGTGCAAGGCCACTTTGACGCGTGACTATTTTGTGTTTCTACGTATCCTTGTGATGCGGTAAATACCGTAGTGAAAAATTAAGGGTTGAAAACACACTGCCAGAACCGAAGTACCAAAATACACGCCGTGGATACGTTCCGAGACCGTTCCTCCACAAGATCGGTACGAAACGTACACCGAATTCAAGTCAAATTCAGCTCTGGCGGTAGTCTGTCAGACGGCTTGGATACGGCGTTGCGTAGCCCGCTAGCGAGAAAAGCCGTATGACAGACTACTCTGGCGGTGCGTTAATAAACACCGAATACGGATTTTTCAACTGTGCTTTTTTGCAACGGTACATATGAACTTCGACGCTCGGTATAATTGTCAAAGCGCTACACTTCCAATCTCTATTCAGTCGGCGAGACTCAACCCAGACCCGCTCCTTCGATATTAGTGTCGCGAGTGATACTCAATGAGCATGATGTCAGGGTTCTATCACGTGTCAATATATTCCCTCAATCCTGTGAAGCCACGTCCGCGCTTCTCAACTCTGACCTTACCTCCTCCGACCTGCTAAACACTTACCAGTACTCTACGCTTTCCAAGAACACCCAAGTCATGAAGCCCTCAACAACCAGCGAAAAGATAACCCTTACATACCCGCTCTACTGTGCCGATTTTCTCGATGTAGACCATCTTGTCGTCGGTGGTGGCGGCGGCGAGGGTCGCAGCGGAGTAGGAAACAAGATCGTAGGGTTCTTCCCTCTCCATTCCCTCATTCCCTCATCCTCCAACTTACCATATCCTCTAGACTCTCCTCGACGTCTCAAAATCTCCATCAACACAATCCCAATCCACAACGCAAATCCAACAGCTCGTTCAGCACGACCTAGCCCGTGACGAAGACTCATGCATGTCCCTCGCAATCTCTCATCCACCAGCGCGACAATCCAAGAAGTCCAAGAGTGCGCCTTCACCTAAGCTACTAGCCGGCATCAATAGCTCCGAGCAGCAACAGCGCAAGGGAAAAAACGAGCATTTCCGCGTCTTCTCGGTTTCCCCGTCGACAATCGAGCCGAAATCGAAGCTCCAGCTGTTCACACCGAACTCTCGGACGGATGTTTACCAACGGGTGCTCCGCACGCGGGGATCTCTAGCCGCGGTCGCGAGTGGAGCAAGCGGAAAAACAGGCTTTGAGATCGTTGTGGTGTCGACTACCGACTTTGCGGTAAAGAGGAGAATCACTACGGAGGCTGAAGTTGGGGATCTAGATTTGGCGGAGGACGGAAGCTTGGTTTATTGCACTGACAAAGAGATCTTTACCGCTTCTACCACTACCTCCTCCGGCTCTCATCCCGCACCAACAAAGCTCAACTTCCAGCCATCATCACCGATTCCGGGAAAACTCAGGTCGCTGAGGTACTTTACTCCGAAGCACGAACGCCTTGTAGCGGTAATCAACGCGCCACAACGTACCGGCGCAACGGTACTCCTTCTTGACGCTATCACAGGCAGCATCATCACCCAAAAAAAGCTACATCGTGGCATTGGCGCGGTAACAAGTCTCGACGTCATCAACCTTACAGACAACGGTGGTGCAGTAGCGGTAGCAGGCGCAGATGCAAGCATTGAGCTCCTAGTCGTAGACGGAGCCAAAATAAGGCGCGTTCAACTCTTCCGCGACGTCCACCCGTTCCAGATCACCAAGGTTTCATTTTCTCCTCCACCGCCGCCTCCGCCCCCTTCATCTGCTAGTGGGGTTGAAGAAGATGAAAACCCGCACGTTGTAAGATTAGCGACCACCAGCATCGGCAATACAATCGTTGTTTACACGTTTCCTCTCGTCACCACTAAAAGGGGATATGGCCTTCTTTGCGCATCAAGGGCCGCTATGTCCGTGATACTGAGTCTCATTGCAGTGGTAGTATTTGCAGCCCTGCTACAGGTCGTGTTTGTGACTAGAGGCGGTTTGATGGTCAATGAGTTCCTTCCGGGATTGCATAAAGAGACACCAGTGGGAACAGAGAGTGTGGAGGCGGATGTGGATGCGTTGGTTGCAGGGTTAAAGGCCGGAGCTGCAACAGATCCGTTTGGTGAGGATGTAGTTGATGGGGAGGAGCTTGGGGAGGAGCTTATGGAGGAGCTTTTGAAGGCGGCGGCGGAGAAAGCGACAGAGAAGAAGGATGAGTTGTAAAGTGGAATTCATGAAAAGTCTGTTGTGTTCATTTGCTTTTGTAGAGTTTGCTTATATATATTGATAGAACCTCATTATTATCTTTATATACTCTTATCTTCTACCAACTTCCCTTTCGGCGTGATGGTCAAATGGAGATGATATTCTGTACCTTGTAAGCGTGTTATTGACCACAGAAATGGGCTACCACACAATAGTGGGGATACGGGAAGTTAACACAACGACCTCATTTCGCACGCACACCCTCAGTAAAACCACCCAAAGTAGCCAGGTAGAAGTAACAAAACGACCAGCAAAACCAAAAACGCTAATAGACAAACCACTCCAAAACTATTGCGCCTCCCAACAAAATCCATACTCCAAGAACTGCCTCTCCCCAACCACCTAGTCACCCCCACAACTCCAACAAGCCTTAAAAAAGTGCCCCGAAAGAAACCCGCCAGCAATGACACCCATTGCCTGTCCCCAGCTTTGTTGCTGGATTTGCCTAAGCTCGTCTTCAGAAAGTGGCTCAGCCCTAGGCCGGATATCTCCTATCACGATTAACCCTGGTTTCTCATCTATGTTCCTTGGTGGACCGTTCCCGTTTCTCTTCAACTGCAACTGCTGCAGAGCATCTTCTGAATGTACCGAAAAAGAATCAGGAATGTGGACATAGGGAATTCAGAATGCGATATCTCACCTAGCTTCATTTGGCGCACGATAACCTGGTTCTCCTTCAATTGACTATCCGGAATATGCACCCGGATATCCGGTTGCAGCAACGGCAATAGACCACATTTCTGCTCCCTCACATCACCCAAATGACCTCCCGGAGGATGTTCAAGTATATCCGATCGCAGCAACGCCAACATACCGCGTTTCCGCTGCCGGAGCTTGATAAGCATATCATACTCCGGGTTTTCACGGCTCGGTAAGGTCCCTCTATCTTCCAACCAATATTCCACAGACGCCGCTGCAGATTTGCTTGAGAGGAATGACACCGATTTCCTTGCCTCCGAAAGCATGATGCCATGCATATTGTGGATATGCCGTTTGGAGATCTTTGTGATTTCAAACAGGAATTCATCGTTTTCGGTGAATTCCTGGCTACCATCACTGTACGATGTCTTTGGTGGAGACACCGGGAGATCTTCTAGTAATGATGGCAATTGAGGCATCGCCCCGGTCCTGACTCCGACTTGTCTCATATGTTTCATCTTTGCTTTTAAATCAGTCCGCAACATGTTATCGCGCAATACAAGCATCAGTCGGGGCGCAATGGGTGCCAGGCAGTGATACACATAGAACTGATAGCCCGTTGGGGCATTCCAACTTGCATTCCCTTCGAAGATTGCGAAGCCATTTTCCGTCAGGATAAACTCGTCATCGTCGGACTCGGGCTGTACCACAGATAGAAAGCAATGGGTAATGCGTTCAATATAATGAGTCGCATTGTCAGGAGCCATCTCCTCCCGTACAATATTCTTCCAGGATCCCCCAACATCGATTCGCGTGTCCAGTATGATGCGGAGATGATGCGCCCAGACTTGTTTGAGTGTCTTGAACCCTTTCTTCTGCATAAAATCCACGATTTGGAGTTTATCACTGCCTTGGTAGTCCTCGATATTCGTGTAGTACTTGTCCCGAAATATACCGGAACGGTAGAGCATAATGTAAAGAAACTTTCTCAAAACGTCGTCTTTCTCGGCACGAGATAAGCTGAATGTCGATTTACCAGCTTGCTGTGCGTCTTGAATGCGCTTGCAAATCGAGGCTGCTTTTCCCTCGAGTTTCGCTAACGCCACTTCGATATAATTTGGATCTCTCCCCTCATTGTCGCAGTCGAGGGTGTATAGATTGATATGTCCGTAAACTTCAGCAATTGGCCGTGTTTCGATGGTCTGGTTTTCGATATCGTAGTATTTCACAAAGCCATTTCTTGGGCGGTTTTGCCCCTTGTTCTTTTTCCGCTTGCGTTTTTGTTTGGTGGTTGATGCAGTCTTAGGTGCAGCTACAGCTGCAGGTGGCTCACAAGCAAACTTTCGCAGGACGAACCGTGGGATGAAGTGTTGATATTGTGGACGAGGAGGTTTTGAGGTAACTGGCTCCGCCATAGTTTACGCGTCGATGAGGTAGATTTTGGGAGATGAGCATCCGGAAGCCACATTTTGAAAGGGGTTGTTGTGCGACTTGCCGGTCGTCTTATACGGATATTGATACTATATCCGTTCTGGCGTTTAATCGCTTGCGTATAGCTCGCCTGAAACGCCAATGAATCAGAATTGCCGCCAGGTCTCCTCCCACCCAGTGCGTAAATAGTAAAGCAAGGAGTTGTCCGTTTCAGTAATGCAGGCGGAGGTCGTTCAACTCGTGAATACAGTGTTCATCATTTAGCACAACATCCCAATTGAACCGCCTTAAGCAATGCAGTCATTGACTGCAAGTGCCTCGCGATCTGAATTCCGGCATAAGATACACAGCTGAGAATGCCCTCCAAAGTCTTCACAAGTATTGTTGCACACGATTCGACTCGAGAACTTTGTCCCAATTCACATCCGCTATCATCAAAGGACTCTTCCCGCAGGTAGTTTTCATCTCTGACGCAATAGATAGAAGCCGGAAATTTGTAGCTAAAGTCGTGCTATAGTTGATACATAGTAGAGGTCTTGATTGGAAGTGTAACAGGCGGAGTCCCTTCATGGAGCCCCACGACGATGCATCGACTTTAGAAGCGACAAGTTCCGAGCTGTTACACTTGTCAGTATCCCACCTACACATGATGAAAAGGCGAGACTAACCTTAGACCGTTAAAGCCATTGAAGTCCCGATGTCGTTGAGCTGATCGGACTTGGGCGTTGGCTTTGGCGAGGGCTTAGGTTTGGCCTGCTAGTTACCGATAACAAACTCTCCACGGCAAAGCTAATCTGAATGAGCTGGGACTTTGCGTAGCGGGTATGCAGCATACCACCGATCTCCATCTAAGGTTAAGCTACCAATGCGAGGTGCCGAGGTGACAGTATCAAGCTTTTTAGTAGGAACTTTGGAATACAAATGGTTCTGTAGAAGAGGATGCCAATGAGATCACAACTTGGGTTTTTTTAAAAAGATCTGTTAAGTGACTGTATTCAAGGACTTCGACTAAGTGAGCACGTATACCTAAACGAAAATAACACATCCTCGACTATCATAACCACCCAGGAAAACTTCCAGTTGAAACCATACAGTAACCAGGTAAAAGGTTACAGACAAGAAACCACCAAGAAAAAAAACGCCAAGTTACAGACCGCACAACCCCAAGGACACCGTACTGAAGGAAAAAAATTCATGTAGTGAGGACTCATAGCCATCCTTCAAACACATTATCCCTAAATGCATCAACATTATCATGACTAGCCCGCATCCTCTCTCCTATCCATGCTATCTACTTATTACAGCAGGAGTTCTTTTCAAACGCTAGCTTACTCGCGCTATCCGTCAAATCCGAGATTCGTTTGCCCGTAAGAACTTGGCTCGGGGTGCTAGCATAGCTAGGGGGAACATCGAGCACCGGATTCCTTAGGAAGAAGTGTCTCGGGCGCAACAACAAGCTCATGGGCTCGGCGGGCATGATCGGGAAGTCCTCCGGCGCGGGGAAATGCGTCAAACCGAACGTATGCCAGAGTACAATGTCTTCATCCTCAATCTTCTGGCTTCCATCTCCAATCCACTCCGGCAGACCCTGTGACGGTTCTCCTGAGGTCTGAGGAACGTGGCGGCCGGCGGGATGAAGTTGTCCATCCTCGTACTTGGTCACGTGGACGGCGTGTCTTGCGAACCCTGCACGCTTCCAGACTAGACTGCCAGGTTTGGGGAGGAAACCAGGGACCTCGCGGGAGACCAGCTTATAGGTGGCAGGTTTCTTTGAGTATGGGTGGAGCTTCGAAGTGTTAGAAATGTCCCATGTCCGCGAGGTGGAGCCGTCATAATGAGCCAACGACTCGGCGACCGTCTTGTAAGGTGTCTTTTTGGCGTAGAAGGCGTTGCCGTAGAAATTCTCCTCTGAGCCGATCTCCCCCCCGCCCCGTGTGGAGTCGACCTGGAAGACGGTATTGTTTTGACCGTCAATCTGTGGATCGATACGGAGGCAGAAGAGATGTTGGTGGTTGTGTGCCTGTTTGGAAAGTTAAAATGAGTTAAGGCTGAGGTAAAGGGAATACGAACATTGACTCCAGGGTGCACTTCGGTTCCCCAACCGTTGGTATCCTCACCAGGTGCCATGGCATAAGTGTTTAGGATACCTGTGAGTTTGATTTCAAGTTGGATAGTACCGTCTTGGTGGAATATCCAATAGACACAGTACTCGTAGTTAGCGGCGGTGAAGATCTGAGATATAATGAGCTTGCGGCCGCGTGTCACAATGGTGGAGTTGTCTCGGAAATCGGTATGCTTAAAGAGGATACCCGCATCCTCCTCATGTATACAGATGGCATTGTTGATGGTGATTGCAGCGCCAGCACGGTTGCAGAACTCGGCATCCAAGTAGTGGATCACACCTTTGCAGTCACAACCAAGACTAAAAGCGATGTCAGCTTTTGTCTGCCGTTGCCCACTACGGGAACCTACGAAAGAGAGTTGGTCATGTATCCGCCACCATATTCACCCAGGTCGAATGCATGCTTGCGCTGATGCGGGCGCTCGGGGTTTCCATAAGGAACGACCATCTCTGCTAAAGAAAGGCGGTAGAAAAGTGGACGGACGTTTCCTCGGTCGTTGAAAGTGATGTTGTTCAACAAAATACCTTCCTTGTAATTGAATCCGATGTGCATGTTGAAGTTCTGCCAATTGATCTCCCGGCCGTCCATGGTGAAAGAAACTCCGTCAGGTTGGGTGATATTAAGGGGCTTGAGGTCTTTGCGGTATCCACCAAGCTTCTCGATATCCTGAGGCATGTAGTTGCTGCCAAAAGTATTGACTGGTCGCCGCACCGAAGGGATATCAATGTGGATGATCTCGTCAGTATGAGAATTTACAATGGGACAGAAGTCCAAAGGGAAAGCGTATTGCATGTCATCCAGATTAGGTCTGTAGTACATGAGCGCTTGCTGTAGGCGGATTTTGTTACCAAATCGTTCATCATAACCAATTGTCCAAGCTAGAAGAAGAGGTATTATTAGCATCGACAACAACATTGCTGGCTGATGGGATAAAGCTTACGGTCACAGTAGACTTTGGACATGTCGTCGATTCCCAAAATCTTGCACTGCTCAATCACTTTGGGATCATTTCGTACAACTCTTTCGGTGTCTTGGAGGTCCTCCATTGTGATCTGATAATTCATTAGCATTTATATTGAAATTGCACGTGTCAAAACATACCAGTGGCTGTACACCTGATAGTTTCACCCATGCAATGAGCTTTCCATCCTTGAGGTCGACAACGCCATCATAGACCGCCGATTCCTTGTCAACGGCGATGACCTCTGCTAATCGCCGTGGTCGAGGGAGGGAGGAATCCGCAAGCCATGCAAGCATCTCCTTCTTTTTAGGCTCCGAAAGAGTGACGGCATTGTATCCAAGCTGATCGTGCTCTTTGCGGACAATAGCAATTGCATACTCGATCTCCGCCGAAGACAAGGGATCAAAAGGGTGAGGAGGGTTTGCGCTCTCCGAGAGATGCTGGTAGATCTTCTTCAGACGGTCGGCCATTTTTATAGGAATTATGGCAGAGAGAAATGTGCGGGAAGTAATGTAGGTATCCGAAGATGGGCAGTATCGATAACTTTATACTTCTGGGAATACTTAAATGCGTACCGACAACTGGCACAAGAGCAAAAGTTGCCGGCGGGAGAGAAGATGATGGGCGAGGGCGGCATGATTTGTGCAGTTGCGGCGGGCGCATGCAAAAGTGGCCGTCGGATATCCGTATCAGCAGTACCAAATGTGTGTATTTGTATTGCTCGGCCCCTCATTTTCCCTACCATCAAGAATCGAGTACCAACTTAGAAGGTATGTGTACCTATTTAAGTGCCCGTTTAATAAATACTAAATAACGACTGAAACGGTTTCACTTCCACGATTTGGCTGCGCTTGTTGAAAACGTGCTAGCCATTATTATTCCACCATTCCGATAGCCGGTTCCAGAAAAGCCACGGAATGAGAGTCTCTGAAAGCGGGGCAGGCAGAATCGGTCTTCTGCGTTCGGCGATTCGATATGCACGTCTTCTCAGCTCTCAGCTCTGGTTGGCAGTTGGCGCGCAGGGGAGATTGGGGAGTTTTGATTGTTTCCGATTTGGTTGGTTCGTTGGCCTGTGCGTGTGTAGGGATGGTACTGACACTAGAGCAGAGCGATGCAAGACAACACAGCTCCATCGTCTTCACGTCTCACCCTCCCACCAAAAGAGCCTCCGAATACGCAACATAACCAACCCACGAAGACTCCCGTCGCTCTATTACCGTTTGCCTATTTGTAGTATCTACGCTTAACTGAGCCGGCGCCACAAAGCTACCGCTTCCGCCCGCCTCTCGACTACAACCCCCTCCTTAATCATATAACTGTCACTTTCACCCATTCAATGGCGAGCCCTCAGTGGGTAGTCACCCAGGACAAGACCTTTAGAAAGTGGTGTGTGGTCCCTGCAGCTCTCCAAAGAACCAACAATGGGAAAGAGTGCTCCCCCTGTTTCTTTTTTTCTGGTGCTCTGACACTGTACATAATTGTAGGCTCAACTCCAAGCTTGCCGTCCGGCAACTGAAGCCCGTGGAGTCGCTACAGAAGGATCTTGCTGATGGTGTATGTGCACCTTGCATTGGCTCAACTTCCACTCAATTGAAGGCCCAGCCTGACTTTACATCCTTCAGGTGAAATTGATTCACCTCCTTGAAATCCTAGGCAACGAATCTCTCGGGAAATACGCTTCTAATCCACGGTTACGAGTACAAAAATGCGAGAACGTTCACAAGTCCCTCGAATTCATCAAAGGACGAGGCATCGGTCTTTACAACATCGGTGCTGAGGATATTGTGGACGGGAATCTCAAGTTGATCTTGGGACTGATTTGGACGCTGATTCTACGGTTTACAATCACCGACATCAAGTATGTCCTCTACAGAAAATTCTCGTTAGATTTGGTAACTGACGGGTAGCAGTGCCGAGGGTTTGACTGCGAAAGAAGGTCTTTTACTATGGTGTCAACGGAAAACAGCATGCTATCCGGGCGTGGAAGTGCGAGATTTCTCGACCAGCTGGAATGACGGTTTGGCATTGTGAGCTCCCCGAATGGCTTGGTTTCCATTACATTTTTGGCCATGCTAATACTAGTTATAGCTGCGCTTTATTGGACATACATCGCCCCGATTTGATCGATTTCGACCAACTCGACAAGAACGATCACAAAGGAAACACTGCTCTTGCGTTTAAGCTCGCCAACGAAGAAATCGGTATTCCATCGCTTTTGGATGTTGAGGACGTCTGCGATGTTCCGAAGCCCGACGAGCGAAGTTTGATGACGTACATTGCTTATTGGTTCCATGCCTTTTCGCACTTAGACAGGATTGAAACTGCAGGACGGCGAGTCGAAAAGTTTGTGGAGGTCATGCAAAGTGCGTGGGATATGCAGCATAACTTCGAGAAGCGGATGACGGAGGTAGGCACTCGAAGACTCTTGCAAGACCTGGATTCTAACGTTCATGTAGCTTTTGAGGCAAATCAGCGAGACACAGAAACAATGGGAGGCGGCGACCTTTGTAGGCACTTATACAGATGCGAAGCAGCAGTCGATGCAGTTCGCTGTGTATAAAAAGACACTCAAGAGGGCATGGGTAGCTGAAAAAGCGGATCTCATGTCATTACTAGGAAATATTAAGACGAAGCTCGGCACATATGGGCTCAAGGATTATGTGCCGCCACCAAATCTTAGTCTTCCGAACTTGGACCGTGTGTGGACGCACTTGATGCAAGCTGAGAACAGGAGGAGCATGCAGATTAACCAGAAAATTCGGGAGTATTGTTACCTGGGATCTGGCACATGGAACATGGGCTTACAGACCAAACAGAATCAAGGAATGGCTTCGGAAGCAGTTTTCACAAGCAGCAAACGAGTTTGCTTTATGCTTAAATACTGTAACGATGGAGATAAGCGGGTTGGACGGCGATCCGGAGGTTGGTCTCAATCCCGTAAGTTGTTGCTTGAAACCCAGTTACTGACGCAATGCCGGGGCAGCGCCAACTACGAACTGTTCGAGAGTTGCATAGCAACATCATTCCCCTGGAGCTAGAGCTACACCGTATTAAACAGTTGAATAAAGATTGCGATGAAGCCAATATTGAGGAAAATGATCACACCGTTCATTCCTATGATGACCTGGAGTACGAGTATGGGCTTGCAAAAGAAAGTGTAACGAAGAAGTTAGGCTTTTTGGAGAACCAGGTATTTACCTATATTATACTCCATCCTCAACTTTGTGTGATTGACCAATGTCAATTCAGATTGTTGCGCGGAACATGACCAACCTCACCCCAATACAACTTGAGGAATGGGAATCTGTATTCCGTCACTTTGATCGCGACCACTCCAACACCCTGCAAGAATTGGAGTTCTCGGCCGCTCTAGCTTCATTGGGACTTGTGTATGACGAGGAGGAGATGCATGAGGTATTCCAGGACGTAAGCGAAGGTCGGAACCAGGTAACGTTCGAACAGTTTATCCGCTTCATGGTAGAGGAAACCGAGGACCAGAATTCCGCGGGGCAGGTCTTCCAGAGTTTCCGAGAGGTGGCAGACGGGAAAAAATACGTGACGGAGGTGGACCTGAGACACAGTTTGATACCGGATTCAATGATCGAGGACCTAGTCAAGAATATGCCGAGCATTACGCTGGAGAACGGGCGGAAAGGATATAATTATGAAAAGTACATGGAGTCTTTGATGGCCGGTTCGACTAATGGCACAAACGGATCGCATCACTAGGTGTAATGCGGGACGGAATGGAGGCGACGGGGAAGGAAGGGGATAAGAAATATCCGTTTCTACGCAATTTTGCATAGGCCTTTGGTGTCTTTTTGTAATACCCCCCTCTTGTTTTGTGTATGTTTCTGAGCTGTAAAAGCTGGTGGGAGTGAACGAACGAAACTGCGGATGTGTTGAGTAGTGATCAGGCGATGATGGAGTTACTGAGCTCTGATATATTGATGTGGTTTAACTTCATCCCTGTTGAATCTTCTTTGAGAGTACATACACATGTAATTCTTGTAGTAATTTTTGGTGACTGAGACGTTACTTGCAATATTAGGGGTTTCGACCTCATTGGATTTGAGCAAGTGTCGTCCTAGTGGTTAGGGTCACCAGCAAAGTAGAGTACGACCCGCATTGTCCACCTCGTGGAGGTCCAATCCCGTTCAGCCGGTCACACCGCCGAACTCACTGCCCAGTGCAGCACCAGATGCTGGGTCCGTGCCTGAATTATGCCGAGATTTTTCTGCTCTTCCGTATCATTTTGCCATTTCTTCAACCTCCTGATATAAGCAACTGAATATTTCTCCATACAATGCTCCATCCCATCAATCCTGAGAACATGTATACGTGCACATAATCTGCAATTTACCCCCCATAAGTATCTACACCAGAGTTCATGAGAACAAAAACAACGTAGAAATCCCAATAAACATAATTCACCCTCTGGCAGACTATCTCCATCCTTCCGCACCGCTCCATAAAACATATATAAAAGCAACCCAAAACCTTATGAATAAAAAATGCAGGGGGAACAAAAAACAAAAAAACGCCACCCACAACCGAATTCCCAAAAGGTTTCACTCACCCCTCGCTCGCTCACTAAAGCCAAATGCAATGTTCAGAAGAAAACAAAACTGAGCCACCCAGGGGAAGAGAAGGAAAAAGAAACTCGTAATCCCGATGTAAAGCAAACGAAAAGGGGAGGGGAATCAAAAACTAAACATTATGGCCTATTACAACGACGACCACACAATCGTCGTAAGGGCCACAGCCAACATCCACCACGATCCTCCGCCAACTATGATCCGTGATGCAGAACTCAAAGCGTACACGGCCCCCAGGTAGCTACAAGTGATGTCGCCCCTGCTATCTCTCTCCCCATAACTCATTTCCTTCCCCCATGATCCATCTATCGGGCATGAAAACCCCAGTGGACTGGGACAGCTCTGTACCAATGACCAGCAAAGATCTTTACAGGGCCGGATCTCTTTGTAGGCCCCCGGCTTAACAATCTCATCGATTTTGATATTCCTACTAGGAACTCTGCTCATGCTCTGGTTTCCGTTCTCTAGCCAGCCACCAGATTTCGTCCAGTCATTGACTTCATCTTGGCTTAGTGTCGGCATCCAGGGGCGTTTTTGCCAGCCTTGGACTGTTGCGTTCCAAAAGAGTTTGTTGGAGCTGCGTTCGGCAAGGTAGGGGAGGTCCGAGGAGTAATCCATACAGCGGGGGATAGTGACTGCGCAGAGCCAATTTTTGTAGGCGGCGGCGCAGTCGTCGCAGTTCCGGATAAGACTGTATTGGGCAGAGCTGGACGCGTTGCACTGAATCTGCTGAAGAGAGTAGGTAAAGTTCTGCCACCAGTTTTTTGCAAGGTCGTCATAGAAGTTTGTAAGGTTGTTGAGGTCTCCAAAGACTGTGGGGTTGCTGGGAACGGCATATGCCACCTCCGAGCAGAAGGGAAGGTTGTAGATGATTTGGCAGTTGCCGTCTTTTTTGGTATTCAGTTGCAATGGCTTCCAAAGAATCCCCGAAGTGTCGCTCACGCTCTTGTTGCGCGGCCGAGCGAGATAACCCCAATACTCAGAGGAGCGATTCAGCTCTTTAAGGTGAAATTGCTGTTTCGGGAGATTCCCGAGGCCTCGAGTAGTCATCGACACATCCGTGTTGGCGGAACGAATCTGTGCGAGCTGGCGGACGGCACAGTAGCTCTTTTCCAGTCCCTCAAACCGGCTTGTTATGTTACGATTCTGTGCGTACATAGTGTATGGGTGATATGATGGGTCTTTCAAGTCCTTAATGGAGGTTTCGTCCGTACCACCATCCTGAGAAGAATGGTCAGTCATGTTTCCTGTTACCAGTAACGCACTGGAATCGTCTGCGTCGACGAGGTAGAGAAATTGGTTATCTCTAAACCCGTGGTACGGCTCCCCTGTCGATAGTGCGAGCTCGTAGTTCCATGGTGACTCCTCGTTCCATAGTCCTTTGTATGCAGCTGGCAATTTCGCTGCATATACTCCCACCCATATGTCCCCTGTTACGCTGATATCCAAACTCCCAAACCCACCATCGATCGGCACCACGTATTGTACCTTACCCTGGACATCCGGCCCCGGCGACTTGTTGCGTGTAGAGTTGGAAACAAACACTTGTAGCTGTGGAGGTTGGGGTAGCGCACCACTCACTGCCGTCGCATTCGATATCGGTTGAAGACAAGTATTGAAGGTTATGTGTACCGTCCTACTCCGCTCCTGCCGTTTCTCCACCTCCTCCACCTCCGCCCCACGTTTCCTCCTTTGATTCTTATCTTCAAAAATCTCCGTTGCCGACAAGTGGTGAACCCAATTATCCCCCCACTCGACGTTCTGTGCCCTCACGACTCCGTTCTGCTCTTCGCGGGTAAACGACGACCTCCGATCCAGCGTGGCCTCAGCAACAATGTCGCCAAACTCGAAATCAAACCCCCCCACTCCCACCTTTCCTGTATAGAGTTGTAGTTCCCCCTCCGCCACTTCCGAAGCCTCCGCGAACATTACTGTCCATGGAGGGACCAGCACCACGGCCAGAGTGTAGAGTAGCAGCGCAATAATGTCGAACTTTGGTTTCCGCCGTCGTCTCCATAGCGGAGGTATGAGTTGTGTTGTCATGGCACGTAAAGGAGGAGCTGAGAATTGTTTCAAACGGTTATCGGCGTGGTAGCATTATGCGGCGGAAGGGTGTGGAAGGAAGCAACTCGCTAGCTCAACTGAATTAATGAATTAATGGATGGATGGATGGATGAAGAAGCAAGAGTAGACGCCGTTTGTCTGACTGTTTGTTTGTTGGGGGTAATGGAATGTGGAAGGCGGAGAGGAGAGGGGAGGAGCTAAATACGAAGAGCCACGGGAATGCCCGAGCGTTGGTTTTTCGGGTTTTGTCTTCGTGTCCATGTCGGCCAAGCCAGGTGCAACGATGTTACCGAGTCACGAAATCTCACTACAAACATGAGAAAATGTAAACCATATTCTGCATACAAACTAAATACTATGGCTGTGGCTCCATTAGAGGCAGAGGCTTAGAGTGGAGCAGTATTAGAGGGAAGTTGACATGTATTCTTATTAGAACTGTGAGGCTTTTTGGTTCTGGGTGCATTACGTGTACGTATACTAAAATAGAAAAACTGACTGGATCTAGAGACTTTGGGCGCTAGACGATATATATGACCTACTCACTAAGAATAACCACAATCTCAGTCTCTGCGGGGAAAAAATGGTTGCTATTCTCGCGCAAACATGCCTCATCACTCGACCTGCTCAAATTGCACATGTTACGAATGTGAAGCGGACGAAGTCTATACTATTATCTAAGGAGAAGCTCGGTCTTTATATACATGAGAGCCTGGAATACCATGGAAGTCCATGGAAGCTCACAATTGCAAATACCAGTGACGGTGGCGAGTGAAAACTCGTGGATGAGTCTACGACTGTGAGTTCGTAGCCTGTGAGTCAATTCGGTGATCTCAGTGTATCGGCGACTTCCACCCAGGTCATATAGTAATAGCATACGCACCCGCATCTGTGACCTACACTCCTCCCAACACATAGATGGTCGGGTTGCCCTTTCTCCCTCTTATTGTCAGTACACATTAATGTAAGTTTTTTTCCTATCTCGATTATGTACACACGATTTGTTCCGATTCGTTGACGAACCAGCCCAGTCGTGAAGATATTCGAACTAGCCCATGCAGTTATAATTTAAGCTGCAATCGCATATGTAGTGTAACAGTGCTGTTTCTTGGAATACTCCATTGGGAATTGTAGAGATCATGAAATGCGGAGTTGGGAAATGCAACACTAGTGATGCTGCTGGCTAATAGACTAGGAGTTTTGTTGCCACTTGCAAGCAGAGACAACGGTCTTGCATTTGTGAGACAGTCCAAGGCTGGGGATGGATGATGGCGAAATAGTGGACATCATGTAGTTAGATATGTCTTGTTCCCAGCCTTCTCCGAGGGACCGGAAGCGAATCTCGGTTAGATGAATTGAGGCTTTACCTGTTCGGTGCCAACCAGTTGGAATGACGAGCAATCAGTCGGCCCGCGACAGCCAACCCGCGACGGTCAACCCGGACCGCGGTACCTTCATATATAGTGCGGCACATAACCAACACTCAACATCTAACATACCGTTGTCGTTCTAAACGCATTTACTGCAGATCTAGACCTCGGCCCACTTTGTGTACCTTGTGCCTGCGTCAATAAGCACTGGTGAGTTTTGGTATTGACTTTCCGCGGCTTCTCGCTGTACTAAGGTCTCAGCCGTAAGTAGATGTCTGACTGGCAGCTTCGCCTCCGCTGACAATCTTCTGGTTCTTAGTTGGTCTGTAATCTTATTTGCAGGTAGAGGGAGCGGAAGGCACAGCGGCCTTGGAGATACATGAAATCCGCCCGGAAGGTGAAGAAGGCAAAAAACGCACAAGGGCATCGCAGAAAACACCGATCACCATATCGATACCGTATAGTTTGGATCCGTGTTTTTGTAGCTCGTGCAACTTGCACACTACTCAGGAAGTGGGAGGTATTTTCGAGTTGGTTGTTATTCCGTTTACAAAGCGTTTCCCAACCGCTATACTCGTTGCTGAAAGGTTTTCTGCACCTGTTCCGGAAGACCGTGTCTTACTCGGCCAACGCCACAACCGCATGTTCTAGTATCCTACGTGCCCGCAACGGCCCGAACCTCACTTAGTACACTTTATAATAACATTATATTCGGCCACAAAGCGGCCATGGTATACATTTTTCCTCCACTCCTCCGCATTTCATATCCCCGTTACTATCCGAGGAGAACCCCCGAATTCCAAGTTGTGGCTTCCCTATCTACTACCGCTACGCAACGGAGGGCACTATGGGTGTCTTCACATCGGTACCACAGCCTCTAATCACGTTGGCCTCCCTTCCCACTTGGCAAATGTGTCGGCTAGGATGCCGTTGAGACTCAAGTATTACCATATCACGTGATCACATAGTCGGAGTCATGCAGAGATATATGCCAGATATTAGAGCAGTCCTGCCACCCCTAAATTTCAACTTTCCCATCGTGCGTCTTGGATCTTGGTCGGCAGTAGTTTTGCATGGCGCAGCTAGACTTAACCTTTGTAGTCAACAGCAATACCTACAGCAACTGTGATAGGCTGACAGAGTATCACATAACAGACCCTCACCCATTCACTAATGCAATCTGCTGCATTACTGCAACCTACTGTCGGCTAAGATCAAAGACGCATGGAGAGAGTTGCAATTTCAAGGTGGCAGGACAACTCTATTGTGCTACAAAAAGTACAATACACCCTTCTCACAGGTAATTATATAGCTAAGCCTCTACGGACTCTCTTCTCAGGAAGTGATATTCCATTCCGGATGAAGGTGAACTCATATTTATGTATCGGCAATCAAACAGCCCCGTTGAGTTCTTATACTTCATCCTAGCACCAGAAACCAAAGAAGCGTAAGCTTCATTATTGACCTCATCGTTTGCTTTGCCTCACTACTTCCAAAATCCTCCGCGGAGAATCCCACGGCCCTATCCATTGGTATTCCCAACACTTAGATTAGGAAATTGGCTGCGATATTCAGGCAGCGAATAAGAGTATCGCTGACTGGCCAAATTAAGCCCCACACGAGATCTATAACATCTACAGCTTGTTTCATTGGTCACTTCAGCTGTTCGATAAGCCCTATTGCCAGAACGGAGTACCAATTTCCCAAATACGCTCGCTGCTGCAAGCGATTTTTCGGATGAGTAAGCTTTCAGACCAAGCTTGAGGTTATCTCGGTTACTGTTATGGTATTCTGGTAGATTACTTGTATTGGTATGGTGAATGTACGATGACTGCTTTGCAAGGTGCAGATCATAGGTCTGAGGATGCTCTAATGGCTCTGGTGATATCTCGTACGGTATACGAAGTCCTTGTGTCAGCATGGAGTCAGCGTCAATGAAGGCTTGTTTCTCCACATCGAAGTACGGGGACCCAGGGGACTGAATTACTGGGTCGACAGGTGGCAGTCATAGTCCACTATCTCATTTCCGCGGATTCTACCGTACCACAAGCTTCATCTCGTCTTTTTCTGCAAATATGGCAATATAGAGAAGCTGAAAACAAAATGAGGCAAACAGAAGCAGACAATACGAATTGCGGCTGACAGATGCCTAATTATAATTACAGCTGGAGCAAAGCCCCATATCTGGTGGTACGGCCCAAATACTCGAAATTACTATTGGGCTGACTCAATAATGCCCTTGTCATCTGTTCTATATTCGTTCCGTACTGGCAGTAGTTACGGCGGACCGCTGTGAGTGAGGTGCGTCGGGCTAGGGTTAGCTACATGGCATGCGCAAAAGCTTGTCCTGTTACACCACATGGCTTTGCACATAGCTGGCTCACAGGAGTTCATGATGCATCTTCGGTTCCAATGAAAGGGTCTTCCAGCTTATTCTATTCACGTTCCATCAGTCCACTCACCTTCTATAATGCCCTCGATCGTCCTAGAGATTTCGCTAGATCGGAAAGTAGGTTACACATTCAATCTCTTCTGCTCAGTGGAGGCGTAGTTGGGCGGGGTACATCAACATATCCATTAGTCCCGAGACACAGCATCTGGTTGATCTCGTCCGGGGACTTAGTTTAATATGGATAAGCAGCATAGAGGCAGTATCGTGGGGAATTATTTTCTCAAGCGGAAATTTTAACGACCAGCTAACGTGGGAACGAGGCAATAGGTAGCAGCAGGGCAAGTTCTTAAGATAGACTATTCTTGGTAGGGATCTACTCACCAACCAAAACTTCGCTACAGGAAATCTTGTGTGATGAAGCAGAGCTCTGGTATGCTCATTTGTGCTACTGCTTACTCGAGTAAACTTGTAGCTCGTTCCCATGGCTCAAATGTTTTGCCGATCTCCACCAATGATCATCGCTTTTCAACGCAGCGGTACCAATCTGGGTATTGGATCGTCCATGCGGGGCAAACCCTGGGAATAAGCGAATGTCCTTTTTGAGCTTCTTTACGGATATTGTCCCCCGTGAACTGCAAAACAGTAGGCTAGAAATGCATACCAAGAAGAGGGGTTATATTTGGCGTCCGACGCTAGGTATGCATTGTATGATGCCAAACTACAGCTTCGACTTCATCGAATCTAGACCTTACTCTTCAGGATACAGCACGGTCTATCCTCGCATGAATCTGTGGTTTAGGAGCATATCTTGGCTTGCGCTCTGTGTTCAACTGGTTATTGTTGCTGAACTTTCATCGATGCGTTGTAGTAAAGTATCTGCAATACGATGTCAAATGTCTATTTCACTCGGCCGAGGGGGGGGGGGGGGCCGCGGGCC
>Ga0307515_10007864_pt1 | contig 20950 bp, 14 predicted proteins | sample 17_EM_MG_FD_194513 | JGI IMG/M metagenome (GOLD analysis project Ga0307515, IMG submission 194513) | Populus trichocarpa ectomycorrhiza microbial communities from riparian zone in the Pacific Northwest, United States - 17_EM | ecosystem: Host-associated > Plants > Roots > Unclassified | place...
TATATTAAAGGTCCTTATTAATTTGTTAATATATTATAGCAAATTCGGGTAAGTCCTTTAGTAGTTCTCTACCTACTAACTATACTTTAATTTTATCTAAAATAGCTTAATAGAGGGCAGTAACTTTAGCGGCTTTATTCTAATCTAGTTTACTAATAAGGCCTAAAAATTCTAAAAAGAAGCTAGTAAAGTCTTAGTTCTATTATCGTAGGTTTTTAAGTTTAGTAATAGCTGTATATTCGCGGCTAGCGTTATTATATATTCGTTCTAGTAGAGAGATAAAGATTTTAAAATTAATAAAGGTGCTATTATAGAAGAATAGTGTTTATATCACTCTGCGTAATATAAAGCGTCTCCTAGATAGTAAGTCTTCTATAGGGCACGTAGCACTATAGACGTATAGTACTAGTATGCTCTGTATAGATATAACTGACTTATATTAAGTAGGCCACATAAGCCTCTATATACTCTATAGAAAGGTCTAAGCGATGGAAGCAAAATAGGTTATATAACCAGGTCATATAACCTATTTATATTTAAACACTAGGAGCACTTCGAAGTTTAGCCTATTATAGTCCGTATAGTATCTATATAAGACCGTAACGTATAAGTTATAACGCAGACTTATTACGGCTTATATATTAACTCGTTACGGCCTATATATATTAACTGTACTAACGTATAACCCCTTACATCCTTTTTCTCCCTTTCTACTCTCCTCCCCGTATCTCCCTAAAAAGCCTATTTATACATCAATTATCGTCCGCTTATTCAGTAACTCCGTAACTCTAACTCTAGTACCCTCTTATATATATTCCCTGGTAATATAATAGAGGGCTACCTCCGGGATTAAACTAAGGGCGCTAAGGGTATAGAAACGTGTAGCTGTAAAGGCCCCGGCACGGGTCTAAAGTCTATTAAGTAGAGCAATAGGTCGATTATTCGTAGGTGCGTAGATTAACTATATGTTATAATATTTAAAGGGAGGGATTTAGGGTTCCCTACAACTACTCTGCTAAGAGCGTTACAGGTCTGCAAATGGGTAGAAGGTATAAGGGGTGGCGGTAGCGGGTATATAGGGGCTTCAAGGTCTGCAAAGCCGTAGGGTATTAAGAGTGTTTTAAGGCTTGTTCGTATTACTTATTTAGGGACTACGTTACCTAAGGGCCCGTAGTCTATTAAGGAAAGGATCGTCTAGCGTATGTAGATCAATTAATTTAGTGGACCAAGTTAAGGCTTAAAACTGCTTCGCAACTACTCTCCTTTGGGCGCCAGAAGTGTCTTTCAAAGCGGGTAAAGGAAGGTAGGTAGGTATAAGGGGTTTAAGGACATTTCGTAGTTACTCCGATATTTCGTATACGAGCCTCGTTGGCTATTCAATGCTTCGCATATAAAATCCCATAAACTTTACACACGAAGCTCTTCGAAATAAGCCCCTTATTAGAGTACGCTTTTAATCTATAGCGCGCATTAATTAATATTTGTATCACTCTACGTAATATAAAGCGTCTCCTGGGTGGTAAGTCTTCCACGGGGCACGTAGCACTATAGACGTATAGTACTAGTATGCTCTATATGGATGTGACTGACTTGTATTAAGTAGGCCACGTAGGCCTCTATATACTCTATAAAAAGGTCTAAGCGACGGAAGCGAAACAGGTCACATGGCTAGGTCATGTAACCTATTTACATTTAAACAAATAGGTTTATAGTTTATACAGCGTCTTTACTTAAATAAGACATTCCATAGCTAATCTTGCTAGCTTTAGTAGGGTATTAGTTATAGTTTGTTAAAAGTTTAAGACAGAGCTTAGTTATAAAGGGATATAGGTTATTTTTATTTTTATTAAATATTAGAGGGTTAGGGAGCTTTTTAGATTTTATAGTAAGTACTAGGTTTATTACGGGTATAGGTTAAGCTGCCGTTACTAGTTTAGGGTTTATATTTAATAGGTTAGGTTCGCATATAGTTATTTTAATTTTATTTATAGGTGTTACTATTAGGGTCTCTAACACAAGTACTTTAGCGTTATAGAATTCTTTATATATTGCTTTAATTAATTACTAATGCTAAGCTTTTAGTATAGTTTGTTACTAGGCTAAGGCATCTATAAAGGACTATTATATTATAGTTATTTGTTCCCTAACTAGGGCTATAATAATTATTATGGCGGATTTAAGTTTATTTACTATTTTAAGGGTATTAGTATTAACGCAATATAGTATAAGGGCGCGGAGAGACTTTAGGGAAGATTTAAAGGAATAATATAAATTTTATCTAAATTTAAGGGTATATAGCTCTCGCTAAGAACAAGACGTTATGTAAAGAAGAGAAAGGAATAATAAGAGAATCATATAATTAAATAGTTAGGGGCTTGGTGGTCGATGCGTGCGCACGTGCGCACGCGGTCATCAACGGACTTCGGTAATTCGATTGATCTGGCAGATTTTGGTCAAAGCGTCGGAATTCATCTGTCGAGTGTTTCACCGAGACATTCCTACTGTAACTAGGCTAGTCCCGTTACAAAGATAAACTAGGTTCTAAAAGCTGCTTCTAATACTAGCTTTACTAACGATACTTTAATACACCGGAGCTTACAGGGCTTCTTAATAAGCTTATTTAATAGGCCTATAGTATAGCAGGCAACTAGATAAAAGGTAGTTACTAAGTCTACTACGGAGGCAGAACTCCTAGCTCTCTTATATGTTGGTAGGAAGGTCAAGCATATAGTTTAGATCTTTAAAGCCATTAGATTTAATCCTAAACAGGAAGTTATTATTAATTATAATAATTAGCAGTCAGTACGGATCGTAATAAAAGAGACCCCTATGGTATCTATAAAACTCCGATATATAGATATCTATTACTTTTAGCTTCGCTAAGAGGTCCAAAACGGAAGCTTTGTTGTATAATGGGTACCGACAAGCGAGATGGCTGTAGATGGACTAACTAAAGCTCTCTTAAAGCAAAATCATCAAAAGTTCGTCGAAGTAGTAGGGCTCCGCGATATCAGATATCTAGTCAATTGACGCTCGGATAACAGCAAAGCTCACCACCAGCTCGTCTATCCCGACTGCCTAATCCGGTAATCTAGCTCTGCCGCTCTGCGTCAGATCTAAGGGGGTGTGTTGGCCACGGAGGTAGCTTTACTACAGAGGTGCGACGGGTACTGTTCAACCTCAGTTTCAACCTGTATCATCACTCCCTAGGGACCCCTGTAGGGGGTCAATTCTCTTATATATATTAGGGCTCTTAGAGCCACCTTAAATAAAACAGATCACTCGTACAATTCTGTGTCTCTACCTACCAGCTAGCTTATGTCATTCGTAATACCTACCTGGCTGAAATATTATTTTAAAAGGGTGGGTAATACGCGATATTCGGCTCTACTCCCTACGGTCCTACTAATATAGCTCCAAATTATATCAATAGGGGCTCGTTTTATAGCTCTAGTAAAGAGCTATAAAATAAGGCCCTATCTATAAAATATAAAGGTATATTGGTAAAGTTATTAGGGGTATATCGTTTTGATAGGGTGGGTAATGCGCGACGTTCGGTTTTAAGCGAGTTCCCGATCTTTTGCAAACGACAGTACACCGTATGAGATTTGGGAAATTATATAAAGTGCTTCAGAACTGAATGTATAGAGGACATTAATAGCTCTTTTGAGTATCCGAAACTATTCACGGGGACATGACCAGGACTCACAATGGAGCGGACGCCTCAGCGACGCATGGAATATGGTCGTGTGTGGCGAAGACGTGTATATACGTGCAGATGCTCACTCTCCCTGTGCGAATCCTACAGAACGCAGACATAAAAAGAGCATTACATAAGAAGACAAATACTTTTGGAGTCCGCCTAGCCCTAAAATCCCTTGAATGCAATGTAAACCATGGAAAATATATAAATAAATCCCCAAGCATGAAGAGAATCGCCTCCCAAACACCCCGGGGTATATGTGCAACTCCAAATTCCTAGCGCGCCGACAATGCCGCATGATAGTTTCTACAAAAGATGGCCCATTTAGGCTCTCGAACCGTCGGAACCTTGCCTCTCCATTTCCGTGGATCCACTCAGGGCACTGCTCCTGCTCGTACCCTCACTAATGAAAGTCGCAACGCTCGTCCTCTTGAATCCAGACCCACCTTCTCTTGTTGGAGGGCTTGAGAAGCCTTGTGCCGCACTTACCGAAGTGTGCATGCCAAGTGGCGAAGAGGGAGATGCGGCATGGGCCAGAGGCTCCTGTCCTACATACCTTTCGCGCAGTCTCTTTATCTCGCGCAACCGATTGCACCAGGAAGAGACAGACTCACCACCGTCGCGTGCGTACCAAACCTGGGAGAATACGCTCGCGTTGATGGAGATAAGACGGCAATATGCGGCCAGGTTCTTGCCGCTAATCATTTTGCTTTCTGCAGCAGGAGATATTTCCGGAAAGCCTGGTTTCGGGATGACTTGCACTTTGTAATAGCGGTTCTTACCGTCTGGATCTTCCTCGAGGCGACGATCAATGAATGACGCGCGTGCCTCGGGGGTAATGACGATATGGACGTAGTTGAAAGCAGAAGGGAAGGTGTCGAAGTTGTAAGGGAGACCAGAATCATTAAAAATAATGTTCACGAAATCATTGCCAATGTGGCGTTTCTTGTTCGTCCAAATCTGATTGTCGTTGGGGTTCGTAGGCATCATGGTGGTAATATGAAAGACAATCTCCATCACTCGGTCGCGCCAGCAAATAGTGAACTCGCCATCCGTGTCGCATGAGGTGTCCAGTCCCCCAGCGTTGAATCTTGCGCCTTTGAGACGGACAAGCGTTCCAAGATCGCCAATGAAAGCAGTGTAGTCGGCGGAGCCCATGACGTTAAACAAAATTTCTCTCTCATCTGTTTGACCTTCTCCAATGTAGATGACACCAACCTTATGCCCATCAACCGTTGGGCTGCGATCGAAGGCAGCGAGGGCGCGACGGGTCATATCATCTTCAGGAAGGGAAGTGGGCATATCAGGTAGACTACCTGAGATGGAAGGGAAGTTCAGGGGAGAATATAGACCTTGAAAGATGTCTTCGGGAAGTATGCCAACATAAGAAGAATTGTAAAATGCCTCAGATGCAAGACCCGTCGTAATGGGAACCTGATGTCGAGGGGGTTGTATCAGGCGAGGCTGAAGGCTTGAGTATCTTGTGCCACACTATGCATGTTAAAGTTAGCGTTGCAGCGAATTCTATCAGGGGCCGACTTACTGGTCTTCGACTGGTGATCTGTGAAATACCAGTTCTGGCCGCAGTTTCAATTGTCAAGAGGCTAAGTCCAACAATCCAGGTTTTCTTCGAAACGTCACCGTCTGACTCTTTGGAGAAGTTGGGATCAGGCGCCGTCTCATCGCGGTCCGAGTACGCGACCATCTGCATCATATCCATAATGACTTGGCTCTGTTCTTCCGTCACTTCTCTGCCAGCTCTGTCCGTGTATATCAGATTCTTGGTGATCCAAGGTATTTGTCCCTTTCGCTCAGGAAGTTTCAATGCCATGAACCAGAAGGTGATGACGTGAAACGCAAGGGCATATACATATTGTGGAAGATCATCGGCTGGAGATTTCTCTCTCGGCTTCGAATTCTGTTCAGAAATGACCGAAAAGTCACGGGAAGGCCCGCTGTGTCGGAGGTTCCTATGACCACTTTGTGAGGAGATCGTTGCTGTTGCTCTCTCGCGCTGATCTCGGACGTATTGTAGATAGCGAAAGCTAACTCCGAACACCATCTTAAATTCATCTTCTCTAAAGTTCTTGTGAAGCTCCGGCATTCGCGCGAGAGTAGTCAGAAACTCCAAGATATGGATCGCAATCTGCGGCTGAGTAATAATTTGGGACATTTTCTGGACTATATTGTCTAGTGATTTGCTACTTGACAATGGAAGCTCGTGGCAGCAAACCGTCAGCGCGTGTATGCACCATTTAGGGGTTCGTTCCCATGATCCGATGCCGTGAAGGAAAGTCCTGACTAGTTCGTCTTCTTCACTCTTTTCAAAATGAGCATGATAGCTAATGAGTACTGTAAGTATGTGAAATAGACAAACTGCTACATCGGCCCTTTTGAGGAGAGTGTAGCTCGGTGGCTCGTGGAAAGTGGTGGCTCGAATTTGCTCGCATATAACACTTCTCAACATTTTTAGCTGGGGTACAGCCCCACGAAATAGAGATTGGTTGGAGAGCTGAGGTCCGAGATGCACTAAAATATAACTGTAGACTTCCCACTCCGTCGGTTTCTGCAGCAAGGATATTATTAATTCCAGCCATAAGGCGATTTTAAGCTCGGATTTGGTTTCTACAATATCATCCGTGGGGCCAAGGTAGGAAAACATGAATCGGCTGGTAATACGTGACGGTTCTTCCGGTAGCCCTTTTGGACCTGGGTACATCCAAAACGGCGGGACGGGCTTGGAAATCCGGCCTGCGTTGTTCACTGGGCGACTACTATGTCGAGTGAGGGAGGAGTGGGGACTACCACCTGAAGTGGCCCTGTTTTCTCGCCATGATGGTTGGTCGTCATGTCTTCTCGAATCTGCTGGTGAGGAATCATCTATCTTGTCTGAGCTCACTGCAGTTTCTACAGTGCGGCACAAGACAGCAGCCATGCTTGAGCCTTCTGAGGAAGAGCCAATCATTATAGCATGATTTGTGTCGCTGCGTAACCGGAAAAAGAGTTTTAATGCGGTTATCCGTGCATCCGTCCCGCATGAGTCAGAACCTGCGATGTGCAGAAGGAGTTCAAATAGCGTCCGGCTCTTTTGGGCGGACTGGTTTAGATTTCGGATGAACAACCGGACCAACGCCGTGGTTACGACATTGCAAGAAGATCCTAGAATTTGGCTTTCTCGAGATCGCGTTGCTGGAGAAGCCCAGTAGGCTAAATTGCTGGGTGGATGAGGCGGCGGTCCTCTCTGTTCTTCTAGTGATGCCTTGAGTAGTTCAATAACATCCTTGAAGATCTCCTCAGATGCCTGATCAGCGATATTAGTGGCGAAATCCACCAACTCGTGTAGCACCACAACATCTTTTTCTTCCTTAATGTTATCAAGAATCAAGGCTGCGCACTGCGATACTACTTCTTCCGTGCAAATGCTTTCAACAGTGTTATATGTATCTGTTAGGGTCTTAACAATGAGTATTCGGAGAGACCGAGGACGTGTCTGGTCTATGAATACTTTTGTAAGTAGCGTTCGACATTCTTCTAGCCAGGTATTATTTGAAGGATGAAGAAAACGCTCTTCTGCATAAAACTTGATGAGGTTCTCAGCAGCAGCATTGCTGATTCGGTTTGCTAGTCGCATAAAAAGGTCCATTACCGATGCTTGTTGGACGAAATCCATTTCATCACGTAAGGTGTCAAGATTCATGAGTATCTTTGCTAGATCATCATTCGCGCTGTTCCGGTCCCCATCAGTCCGGGGTCCAGGAAGAGCTGGATCGGTCGTGAGCCCGACATCGCTGCTAGGGTCGGTTGCTGGGGCTTCTCTAGCTTCGCTGCGTTGTGCGCATTTGTCCAGGATAGCTACCAGATCACTCCAGTCGTCTTCTTCAAGTAGAAGACGAGTTAGTTTGCGCTCTTCTAGGATGGTAGCTATGAAGCGAATGATATCTGTCTCATGCTTTCGGTGGTCGACTGCAAGAGACACTTTCAAGGCAGGAAGTAGTAGTGAGATAGGAACTTTGGGGAGACCCTCACACCCATCTTGCAATACAAGCTGCTGTAAAACATGAACTGCACCGCGGGGTATATTCTTGCTACGACCTGGAGTACTAGGATTGTCAAGGAGTATGCTTAAGAGTGCAGAGACTGAAGACTGTCCAACATGTGACCTGAAGAGATTGCTCAAAGAACTCCAAGTCGGCTCCTTGAGGCTGCTGAGCTGTCGATGAACATCACACAGGACTTCCAGGCACGGCTTGAGGGACCTTGTTGGAATATGAGTGTAAGTGATCAAAGCATCAAAGATCCTGATGGATTGCTCAATATCGGCTTCCTGGGTGGTTTCCTTGCAAATTCCCATGACTTGTTTTAGAAGTAACTCGACGTCTTCTTCTTTGAATATTTTGGAATTGAATCTAGTAATATCGATAATGTATTGGAAAAGTTGTGCAAGATCGCCATCCTCTCTTAGTGTTGGACCAGAGCGTTTTTGCTTCTTTGCCTTTCGAGCTTCACGAACAGCTTTGAAGCAAGAATCTAGAGAGGTCGTGATAAGAGGCGCTACATAAGATTCGAAAGCCTCTACGTTCCGCCCACCATTCGTAAGTTCATGTAGAACTTCAAAGCGAAGATCGAAGTCTTTGCAGTTTTGGCCGCGCGATATAGCCTTGAAGAATACACTCCTTTCCACGGGAGTTAGATCTGGCAATTGAACACAACTCTTGAGTAGCGCGTAGCCAGCCTGAGTTGCCTCGGAGGAGTCTTCATCGAGAAGATCGCTAGCGGCAGACCACAGAATCAGGACGTTGTCTACAGGATACTCCTTCAGTATAGGACATATCTTTTGGATGGCTGCAATTCTATCACAAAGAAGACGTGTGGCGTCTAGTTGACCCAGCAGTTTTTGCAGTTCTGGCGGCCCACCAAGAATATCTTTAGTATTGACCCTGGGCTTGGAGCCTTGCTGACGACAATCCGAGTTTTGAAGTAATTCGTCGTTCGTCCCGCCATCCAATAAACCAGCAGGGGCACTGGCCACAGAGCCTACCCTGGTCACGGATCTTAACGAAGGTGTCTGTGCTGGGGTGAGAGTTGCCGAAGTGGAAGGAGTGGGCGGAGTCGGATTCCTGAGGCGGCCACCGGTAAGGGTTCTGAATGCGCCGAACAGGGCGGAGGACGAGGAAGATCGGTCGGGTGTGTGCGGTGCATCCTTTGAAGACGGAGACATAAGTCTCGGTGCTATTCCTCTGATTATATGCTATATCGGGCTGGATATATAGTATCAAGAGTAAGCTATGTGTGAAAGCGCGGAGGAAATCCAGAAAATAGGGTGGCTTCTGTGAGTCATACAGTCTCATTCTGCAAGGGTAGCAATCAAAAATATGAATAATACCAACCTACAACTAGAGTGTAATAGCATGAGGTCGAAAAGTCTAAGCATCAGTCCTATCCCTGCTTGATAATCCAAGGAACTCTGGAAAACGGCACGATATCCGGGAGGGCCCATGTGTCTGGGTGGAGCAGCAGATGGCTGTGGCGACAGTGGTCACTGGCAAATGAAAAACATTTTCAAAAAGGAGCGATGTCGGTGGTGGAGAAAAAGAAACGGATGGGATTGGTGTCAGGATCTTTTGACTCTTTGAATCTGGGGTAAACGCTAGGGGGTCGCCGAATTGTTCTTCCGCGCACAGACCATAGTTTGCTCTTCCATGGCGCATCCCAGCCGCTCGGAGAGCTTGCCTGCACCAAAATTCCTATCCACTCTTTCCAGTCCACAGAACAGCTTAGCCCCCTCACAAGATGGCTGCCACGGGTATGCAGACTGTCGCTCAGCTGCTCCAGCTGAGTCTCGATCCACGACAGAATAAGCAAGGTTAGTCTTCTCTGTTTTTATTATTTGTTTAGATCAAGTCCCTCCGCAATATGCCTTATCTCTCAACCATGCATGTAAAATGTTCGAAGAGCTTGCGCTCTCTTCCGAAAACCCTAGTGCTTCTTAATTGCACTTCCGAACCTCTCCTCAGCATGCTTTTGGAAATTTTAACATGGTACTAACAATTTTTTAAACAGTGGAGGCTGCCATAACCCAAGAGGCACAAAAGCCAGGCTTCTCTCTAACACTTTTACAAATCGTCGCATCCGAAACCTTCCCAAATACTGTCAGACTTGCAAGCGCTCTATATTTCAAGAATTTCATAAAGCGCACCTGGACCGTACGTTAATCACTCATTCAGAAGAGGCAAATAGATGCAAGCTTATTTTTATTTGCAGGACGAAGAAGGGAATTACAAACTACCACAAAATGAGGTCATGACTATCAAGCAGGAGCTCATCGGTCTGATGACTTCTGTACCTCCAAATATGCAGGCCCAGCTTGGTGAGGCTATAAGTGCTATCGCGGAAAGTGATTTTTGGGAACGATGGGACACATTGGTCGATGTATGTTGCTTGATTCATAAATGAGAGGCAAGAGCTGACACTGTGGAAGGATCTTATATCGCGACTAACCCCAGACAACGCTACTGTCAATAACGGTGTTTTGCAGGTTGCGCACTCCATCTTCAAACGCTGGAGACCGCTTTTTAGATCCGACGCCCTCTTTACAGAGATCAACCATGTTCTTTCAAAATTCAGCACCCCATTCCTTACGCTTATGGAGGTGAGTTTTGTTGATAATGATTCCAGATATCTTCAAGGCTACAGACTGACATTTACAAAGAACACGGACGCTATTATTACGAAGTCACCGAACAACCCTGCTGCACTACAGGAAGCATTTACTACTCTCAGTTTGATCATGAAACTGTTCTACGATCTTTCTTGTCAGGATCTGCCCCCAGTCTTCGAAGAGAATCTTCAGGCTATATCCGGACTCTTGCATAAATACTTGGTTTATGACAGCCCCGCTTTACACACCGATGATGACAGTGAATCTGGCGTACTAGAATATGTTAAAGCAGGAATATTCGAAGCGCTAATACTATACGTCCAAAAGTACGAGGATGCCTTCGGACCGCTACTTGCGCAATTTGTTGACAGTTCGTGGAACTTCCTTATGACTGTTGGCCTTGAGACGAAATACGACACCTTGGTTAGCAGAGCTCTTCAATTCCTCACCTCTGTCGCTCACATACCCCAACACGCTCAAGCATTCAACAACCCACAAATCCTAGGACAGGTTATCGAGAAAGTCATTTTGCCAAATCTATCACTTCGAGAATCCGATGTTGAACTATTCGAAGATGAGCCAATTGAATTTATTCGAAGAGATTTAGAGGGATCTGACAGTGATACTCGACGACGAGCTGCCACGGACTTCCTCCGTCAGCTTATGGCCCAATTTGAGAAGTTAGTAACCGATTGCGTAATGACGTATATGAATCATTATCTCGAAAATTACGCAAAAGACCGGAAGAACAACTGGAAATCAAAGGACACGGCAGTCTACCTATTTTCAGCCATTGCTGCTAGGGGGACGGCGACTGCAGGTCAAGGAGCCAAGAACATCAACCCGTAAGCGTCTCTATAAGTTCATTGTTTAGATATGATGTCATGAAGCCAGTTGGGCTGGATGGCTTAATCCCTTAGCACGCTTCTTATTTCTAATTTCCAAGCTAACTTAGTTTAGGAATGTCAACATACTTGAATTTTTTGAAAAGCACATTGCAGAGGACTTAACAGCTGAAAATATTGAGCCCATACTCAAAGTCGACGCGATCAAATTTGTTTACATATTCCGCAGCCAAATTACATCGCAGTATTGGCAAGTCGCATTCCCGCTACTGGTCAAGCACCTAGGATCATCCAATTCCGTAGTGTATACGTACGCTGCTATTGCTGTGGAACGCGTCTTGTTCATGACAGATGATAACCGACAACCTATCATACCAAAAGCAGATGTCGTGGCTTCCTCGAAAGATCTTTTGCAGCACCTCTTCGCCCTAATACAGAAGAATTCCGCGCCAGAAAAGATTCAGGAGAACGAGTTTTTGATGAAATGTGTCATGAGAGTTCTAATCTTTATCCGAGATGGTGTATTGCCAATTACCGATCTTGTTCTCACAAATTTTATCAACATCACCAAAGTCATACGACACAATCCAAGCAATCCTCGCTTCCAATATTATCACTTCGAAGGTATAGGAGCTCTCATCCGATACACCGCGCCGACACTACACGACAAACTGGAAAATTCGCTTTACGATCCATTTGCGGCAATCCTTCAGGAAGACGTCCAGGAATTCATCCCATACGTCTTCCAGTTATTTGCTGCGCTTGTAGAAGCAAACCCAACCGGAACACTGTCGGATTACTGTAAGGGACTTATCACCCCTATCCTCATGCCTGCTCTGTGGGAATCTAGGGGCAATGTGCCCGCGCTTGTTCGATTACTTACATCTATAATACCTCGGGGAGCCCAAGTCATCGTCCAAAACAACCAGATCGAGCCGATTTTGGGTATTTTCCAGAAGCTGGTGTCAACTAAAACACACGAAGCCCACGCGTTTGAGTTGATCGAAAATGTCATCTCTGCGTTACCTTCTAAGGCTCTTGAGCCTTACTTTGTAACAATTTTCCAATTGATGCTTACAAGACTGTCAAATTCTAAAACGGAGCTCTTCTCTCAGCGCTTCATCACGTTCTACCACTTTATCTCCGCAAGAGAAGACAAAGGCCTAGGAACAGACTTCTTCATTAAGATTACAGATCGGACTCAGCATGAGTAATGCTATTCTCGCTTGATGTAGGAGAAACCGGCTAACCATTGTGCAGTATTTTCAAGCCAGTCTATTTGACAATTATACTCCCAGATACCCAAAAGCTAACACGACCATTCGACCGCAAGACAGCCGTAGTCTCATTCACCAAAACTCTAACTGACTCCCAGGCCTTCATAGATAGGTATGTTATAATCCAAGCAGCTCAATCTCCGGTCCCCTTAGCCAATTCCCAGATACCTCATTATATATATATATATGTACTAATTCTCGAGTAGATACCCGAAGGGCTGGGCCTTAACGTGCGAAAAGCTTCTCGAGCTCCTCATCAACCCTCCAGTCCCGCCAGCCTTCGACGACATTGTCCCAGACCAAGACATTGACGATCTTGGATTCGGCGTTGGCTACACGCAGCTCAACACATGCCGCAAGGTCCCTCAGGACCCCTTCCCCGAAATTATCGACGTCAGGAGTTGGGTCGGGCAGTTCTTGAAACAGGCGGATTTGCGCCATAGCGGTCGCATCAGCCGGTTCGTACGGGAGAGGCTATCTTCGAAAGATAGGGAGATGTTGGTGAGTTATATGCGAGGTTGAGCTTTGGTAGGGGGAAAATTGGGGGGCTGGATAAACGGTAGGGATAGTCAAGTAGGATTTTAGCGGCTGAGGAATACCATAGAGGGCGGGGAGTGGAGCGGAGTTTGCCGAGCGAGATATCTTGGCGTTGTCTATAGCGACGTATAAAGTAGCCTCTACCTTGCAGGTAGCGATGTACTGCTTGTGAAAGTGATACAAAGTGCTGTACGAGTAACAACATAACGTCTGTTGTTCAGAATAGTGAAAAGTTGCGAAATAAAACCTAGAGCAACATATGTCACCCATGCGCTATTGAGCGTCCACTTGCATATAATTATTAGCGTCCTAGTTACACCCTCGTGAACAGCTTTAGATACTTAAAGAGAACTATAAAGGCTATCTGTACATATTTTTAAGGACTCTAGAGGCCCATCCAAGATTTACTCAGCATGGCAAGCATTAAACCAATGACCTTTCATTTGTACGCCTTTTATCAATAGCGCATGGGATAATCTAAGGTCCCGGTCCCGTGGCGTACTCAGCCTTGCGAGCCTAAATCAACATTGATATCCCCATCATCCTCATCATCTCTTAATACTCCTCAGCAAGCTCTGCATTTAGAATTATTTGTATTAAGTGTGCTGCTTTTCATTTGGTGAAATGTATCGCATAAGCCAGAAGGCAAGGTTGAGCCAGCATCCATACCTCTTTCCTCTCTGAGGTGGATAAAATGTAAAACGGTGTTTGAGAACTCATATTATTTTAGGTGCGCCATCTATTGTCAAATACTTAACAAATCTTTCCCCTCACTTGAACAAAGACATTGTTCGCGTCGAGCCTTTCTGGAAGGTCCACTAGCGTCATTCTGCCGAGACCTTGAGCTGCGCGTCGACATTGTTGAGACGTGCCAGCTCTCTTTAATACGCTCATATTTTCCACGCCCCTTCACCATGAATAAGGCCCTTCTTTCTGCGGACTACAAACGATTACAAAGAGACTGTTCCAACGAACCTTGGGTCTCGCTAGCGGAGCAATGGACGACTTCAAGCCTGAGCTGCTAAAAGCGCTCCTGGACTGGGTACGTGATCGTGCGAACAGCATATCCCCTTACTAAAATTTTAGACTTTAGCTAATTTCTGTATTCTGTAGGTGAATACCTTTGAGCTCCCGCACAAAATAAGCCAATGGAACCAGCTCGAAGATGGCCAGATACTCTGGAAGATACTGGCAGACATCGATTCCAACTACTTCAACGGACCCCTCCCCGAAAATGATCGGAAGAGCGCGGAGAACTGGATACCACGTTGGCAGAATTGTACGGATACATCCATGTCCCATAACAAGAAGAAGAAAGGCTAACAAGGGTTATAGTAAAATACATTGACCGTTCGGTCACCACATATATAAGGGATGAATGCGGCAAGCTCCCCGTGCTGAGCAAGAGGATGACTCCTGATCTGAAGATTGTTGCTCAAGATGGCTCTCCTATGCTCACGGCGAAGGTACGCATATATTATCACGACTCGCCGCATCCCATAATTACTAACTTAATGGGACAGCTAGCTATGTCAGTCCTCCTTGTAGGCTTCTACTCCCCTAACTCGAACCAACGCATGGTTGAGGTCATGAGCGGGCTAGGACAAAGAACAATGAGTACAATCGCTGTTGCTATTCAGGAGATGGAAAGTTTGGATCAAAGAATGGCCGAGCTAGGAGTTGATCAAGAATTAACCGCTGAACCGGATACGTCTGATTTGAAACCTCCCCGGGGATCGTCCGTAGAACGGGATCCGGATCTCGAGCGTGAGGCACAGCTTATCGAGGCTAACAGGGAGATAAAACAGCTCAATGCAAAGATATCTACTTTAACTACCGACCTTGAGCGGTCACGCAACAGGATCTCCACTCTTGAGGAAGAACTTGTGGAGTCTAGGCTGATGCTCGGCGGGGGGGGCCGCAAGGAACTAGAAGATGACGATGTCGAGCACATGCGGTCTGAAGTGATGAGAGACAGGACTTACATTGCTGAGCTCGAGTCCTCTCTAGCTAGTGAAAAGGCCCTCGTGTCAAGTCAAGAGAGGCAGCTTGAACGCCTAAAGGCTGACTCTGATACAAAACAAGACCTTCGCGACGAGCTGCAACTTGTTAAGGCAGAACGAGACGAGCTCTCTCAAAAGGCCAAAGCCAACGAGAACCTTCGTAAAAAGATTCATACGTTGCAGGAGCAGCAGAAATCCAATGAGTCTCTACGACAAGACCTACAGCTTGCGCAAGAGCAACTACAGCAGACGGAAGGTCTTAGAGAGCGCTGTGCTGCTCTGGAGAAAGCAAACAAAGAAAATGTCCAGACCATCGCAAATGGCGAACAGTCTCTCTTCGAAGAGAAAGGCAGACGGACAAGAGTTGAACACGAGAACAACGTGCTTTTGAGGCAACTAGAGCAAGCTAGGGAATTGCAAACCCGAGCAGAGGACTGGCGGAAAGAACTAGAAGAAAGAGTGCGCGAGTTGGAGTCCAGTGGCCATGCTGCTCGTGGAGGTAGTCTTGAGGACGAGCTAGGTACCGAAGATGCCACAGAAACCTCCGAAGAGCCTCCCAGGACACTCACCGATAGTATCGTCGCTTCGGAGACTATTATGCTCCAACAGAAAGTGGAGATACTCTCCTCTCGGCTGAGGTCGATTGAAAAGCAGTATTTGGATTTACTCCAGGAAAACCTTGGATTGAAGTCTGATATGAAGATCAAAACCGGGGATGACGAGAGCCAACGGTACGTTAATGCCTCCAACGCAAGATGGTGTTTTGATATGCTAGAAAGGTTGGGGGAATCAGGCATTGCTGATATTCACCTACGTTCTAGTCCATTCCTCGAGCAAAATGAGAGGCTGGAAGCAACGGAAATCGAACTTAGCGAAATGCAGCGAAGATTCCGCGAGAAAGAATTGGAAAACGCCGAGCTACGCAACGAGCTCTCCAAAAGTAAGACCGAAAGACCACCCTTGGAAACGTCTGCTGACCCCTCCGAAGCACCTTCAAACGCCGACCCAGGTAGCGACGGTAATAGTGAAGTCCAGAGTCTTCGAGCGAACCACGAGAGCCTTCTGGCGTCCTACGATGCGCTTCAAAAGCATAGCAAAGACCTTGAAACGAGCCTAGACGAGAAGAGCAGTCTTCTGCGTACAGCACTTATTGATCATGATGAGCTGCCTGAAGGATTGATAGAGTTGCGCTCCGCCGAGATTCTCAAAGATATCAGAGAGCAAATCGAGAATGTCACTTCCGCACCTCCAGACGATAGGTCGAAGGTTTTAGAGACCACAGCCTCGTGCCTTGCGGAACGGCTGGAAAGGGGACAGATGGCCGTCGAGGCCGCGAAGAAGGTAGGTGATCTCCAGCTTCCTCAAAGCAACACTCGTTCTGCATCTTCGTCTTCCTTTGCCCGGTCTGCCACCCTCAAAACACCCACTTCATCAACTTCCAAGTCTGCTAGCCACCGTCGAGATTCTGCTATGTCGTCTCGGCCACTTTCTGTATTCTCGGCCACCTCCAATTCTGCATCCACACTGTCTTCAAAGAAGAAACCCGGGTGGGGCTTCAAGTCCTGGCGGGCCTCCTGGTCCAAGGCGCCTCAGGGGGCGGAAAATGCCAAACCCCTGAGCAGCGCCGCCAGTCAAGTAGGCGCCCCAAAAAGCGCGCCGGCCGCAGAAATGCGGCTGCCAGCCGCGCCAGCTCGGACAGCCAACCCCTTCGAGAGTCCCCATTATCGTCGTCTTTCTCTTTTCCCCAGAACGCAGCAGCAGCAGCCAGAACACACGCACTGACTTAGCCCCCCGCGCCCTCAGGAACTCCGCGAAGAGCGAGCGAAGAACGAAGCGCTTGCGCTGGACCTCGAGAAAGCTAAGGCGGAGGGAAGCAAGAAGGCTTCGGTACGTTTTCTCTCTTCTTTTCTCGGCTATCAGCAATTCCCCTCCACCCCGTTTTGGCCCTGTTGCCGGCTCAGAGGGCTGTCTGGCTAATTTGTGTTTTGCGCCTCCCCCCGCAGGAGGAAACGCAGCAAGAGTTGCTGAATCTACGCCGCGAGAACAAGCTCATCACCAGCGCTTGGTACGACCTGACTTGCCGGCTGCAGAGCAACACCGTGATGCTGCAGCGACGCAGCGAGGCGCCGAAGAGCTGGCTCGGGCGCCAGAGAGCTGTCGTTGGGGGTGCGGGCAGTTCGGTGAGTTTCTCACCCCACTCCCCTCTGCTTAGCGACCTGTTGTTAGTAGCGAGATATCTAATGATGAACGTTCAATTGCAGTCTCGAAGGTAACATGGCATGTACGGTGAAGTGGGTGAAGGAAACGGCGATATGGCGCGGCGCTGAGTTAGGGCTCAGCATCTACAAACTCCCTCTTGACTTCGTTATGAATTGTTTTCCACGTCCCCCGTTCTTTTCGTGTTTAAAGGTATATCCCGTAGCGTGCATTGGAGGAGAGGGAGTCGGGGCCGTTCATTCATCATTATACCCCCAGCATTCAGCGCGGCGTTGGAACTTTCCCTTTCAATTCAGTCCCTGTTCCGAAATTTGACTTTTATAGAAGAAAAGCTGTAGAATTGAGAGTACATGCCGCGTAGCGTGGACCGGAGAAGCTCCAGCGACCCCATACCAACCTTTTGTGATTGCCCCTAATTGATTCCCTCCCTTCCTCCCCCGGTCCAACTCCATGTGTCCCCCCCCTTCCATCCAACCAATGTAGCTCCCCAAGCCCAGTATATCACCCCGCCAACAGCTTCTACAGCTCCTCCATATCCTCCTCCAAGCCAAGCGGCGGGAAGTCGCCGACCTCGACCCTCTCCGGGCGCACAAACACGCCGCAGTTCTGCGCGCAGGAGAAGTAGCGAGTTCCCTTGACCGAGCCGTCGTTCTTGCCCGTGGGCTCGTCGAGCACGACGCCGATCCAAGGGCCGGCGGTGCCGGGGATGCCGGGCACGGGGCCGACGAAGGCGACCGAGCCGCGGCGGGCATCGTTCGTCGCGGGAAGCAGTCGGCAGCGCGAGTGCAGCGTCAGGCCTGTTACCGTTTGTTTTTTTTTATTTTTTGTTTTATTTCAGCACGGGGAGTGGAGGCATTGAGTCTTTTTCATCATTGACATGGGGAAGGTTGGGAAACTAGATGGGAGCGGAAACGGATCGGCGCCTAGTGGCGCGCGAGGTGGCTTGGAGGGAGGGGGGAGGGGTAAAGAGCACAGTGTGGATCGGCCACGTGATATAGAGTGAGGCGAGAACTAGGGCCAGTTTGCTGTGAGACAGGGAGTGTGTGCCCGTCAGGCCTCCCATCCTGAGACAACCATGCTGCAAGCTTGTCGGAAACGGGATCCGCGTCCGTGGCACCGGCCGTATGATGAAGCCTGCCAGAGGTAGATGCTCAAAGGCTTATTGGATTTTATTTTTTTCGTCTTGGCAAGAGAGGAGAGGTTTAAGGTTTCTCTGCATGTCTCGCGTGACAAATTCTAAATATGAGACAATGCTGGTAGACGGACCGATTGTGGCGGCTGGGATTATGAAAAGCGTTGTATGCAGCCGGCTCTTTTCGGACGACATGTAGGTACCAGATTTGGGATCGAGGTCTTTTGCATGATCTCCCGCGTTCAAAGAGTGGCAAAACAAAAACCAGAGCTGTTCACCCCCCTGCAGCACACCTCTTCATAGAATCCAGAGGTGTTTTGCTTTTGTTGGTGGGTGAGGGGCGCCGCATCCCCGGAGGTCGTCATTGGGAGGCTTCTCAAAAGTATGACTGATGGAGGTGCAAAGAAATCGAGATTCAGACTCATTGATGGTGTGCGATGTGTGTGCGTGTGTGTGTGTGTGTGTGTGTGTGTAATGTGTGTGTGTAATGTGTGTGTGTAATGTAATGTGTGTGTGTAATGTAATGTGTGTGTGCAATGTGTGTATGTGTATGTGCATGCGTGTGTATTTGCTTACCTCTCTCTTCAACCTCTCGTTCCATGGCCCTAATCTTCTGCTCTTCCAGACTAGGCGCGTTGGGGTCGAATCGTCCGAGTTTCTGAGCCTTCTTCCACGCTAATACGCTGTCGTTGCGGGACTCATACTGAGCACTTGGCAGGGTGTATTTTGGGACGGAAGACAGGTCGGAAAAGTCCGTGCGGGCCGAGGCCGGGCGCGTGTCAAGGACCTGGGGTAAACATGATCAGAGCGGGGCAAATTTTGAAGTTTGGTCTTGTATCACCATCGACTGCTGAAAGGAGCTGGAAAACGAGGTGAGAATTGCTAGTGGGGCTAAAGCCAGTGGGGCTAAAGCCAGTGGGGCTATCAAGAGCACGGCTGCAGGGTTCATGTACATGATACAGAAGCGACGGAGAGTTTCGCATGCTACGGAGAACAAAAATAAAAAGGCGTTGACGAAATGAAAAGGCGAACACCATTAATGCTCCGGTCAAGGATTGCTCGCTCTGCCATGGAGTATCTAAAAATGAGGCAGTGGAGCTCTGCGGCGCGTCGTCCAGGGCTTGGGCGTCACGCCAAGTCCGCTGTCATGTTTCGCACCGGAAGCGATGGGAAAAAAAAAGTAGCTGACGGGTTGATTGCAGACCTTGTAAGGATCAAGTGTAACGCTGGGTTGCAAAGCCTCATAACAGAGGGGGGAGGCTGCTGGGGGGGACTACCGTGAAGAAAGAAGCAAATCATGAAGGAATGACAGATGATGATGCTCCGCAGGAAGGCAGGGGGGATCCTGCCAAATCCCAAAACAACAAAAATGTGGCAGATGGCGATACGACAGCTGCGGACATGGCAGGACATGGCAGGACATGGCAGTATTCCTTTTATAAACAAGAAAGCTCTCGTCTACTTACGTTGATTTCGGCGTAGGCCTGCAGAGGGAATGCCGACAGCTGCGTCTTTTCCTCGTCATCAGCCTCGATGGCCGTGCCATCCTGCGTGCCTACGCGGAGAGTCAGTTTCTGCGACGACGCCGGGATGCCCGTGATAGGCTCGAGGCGCGTCTTGAAGTGCGCTATGCTCCATGATGGTGTAATTCGCCGCTCGGACGATGAGTTTGGAGAGGTGATGAGGAGAGGGATGTCGGCTGCGGCGGCATGAAAGGCCATTCCGGCAAGCAGGCAGCAGCGATCGAGCGCAAAGAACCAGTTAGGCCGGAAGCAAAAGCGAGGAACGGAATCCGGGTCTGGAACCAGAAGAAAAGGTGATGATGGCAGACGGATGGCAGATGATGGGGGTTCTGGTGGATTGGGAATATAATGCACCAATGAAGCGCCAAAGAATCTGCTGCGGCCCGAGAAAGCGCAGAGAGTAAGACGAAGAGTGGGCAGTGAGCGGCAGTGAGTGGCAGTCGTCTCTCGCGTGCCTTGGTGATGGTGCCTTGTGCTGGCCACTCTGGTGTTGAGGTTGTGCTTTCAGCCAGATATGGCCAGAGATGGCTAGAGATGGCTGGACACAGCCGGGCATCGCTAGGCTGTGACGGGCTGTCTCATTACGGAGAATTTTATTGCTGACATAACCTTTCTCCAAAATTGAAACGCCGAGATTACCAGACTGCCAGATTTGCCCAGACCCGTCGGGATTCTTAGCCAGATTATTTGGCTTGGAGAGGCCTGAGAGGGGGCTGGGAGAGCCCCGAGAGCCGAGAGAGCCTCGTCCGCCGCCAACGTGGAGCCTGGAACCATAGCAGCTAACCATCGCTGGCAATCGCTGACAATCACTCACTTCACTGACCACCCGTCCCACGCGTGCCGTCGAGCTGGTGCAAGCCACGCCAGTCTGAACGACCCAAATCCCCCCAACTGCCTCTCCCCACCCCAGCAGCTCCCCACGCCCAATCTATTGAACAAGCCCAAATACCCCCCCCCACCCCACTGCCAGATGCTCTTCAACGTCAGGTTAATCGTGAATGGCATCCAGAGCACTTGGTTGCTTTCTTTTGCACTGCTCCCTGTGCTTCATCCCT
>Ga0307515_10007865_pt1 | contig 20947 bp, 17 predicted proteins | sample 17_EM_MG_FD_194513 | JGI IMG/M metagenome (GOLD analysis project Ga0307515, IMG submission 194513) | Populus trichocarpa ectomycorrhiza microbial communities from riparian zone in the Pacific Northwest, United States - 17_EM | ecosystem: Host-associated > Plants > Roots > Unclassified | place...
CAACAAGAGCGTAGAGGAAAACGACGAAAGTGATTTGACAGAACTGGATATTGAGCAAGGAGAGGGTCTCGAGGAGTACAAGGATGTGGACAAGGAGGAGGAGGAGGAAGAGGACGATGTAGAGGAAGAGGCCAACGAGGAAACAGAGCTGGTTTCAAGTCAGGATATGGAGCACAGAGTAATTGTAGTTGCACCGCGACGTTGAGTGTAATTAGCACTTGTATGTATGCTCCGCGAATGAACCAGTCCAGTCACGGAGGTGGGGTGCAGGGGTACACTCCGTGAATAGACCGGTCTCTCCGCGGAGGGACATCCTCCGTGACTGGACTAGAACATTCCCCTTTACTCTTCAATGGTGTGCCACCATCTTTGTTTCAACTTCCAATATTCTGTTGCACTCCGGGTTAAAGCTGAGGCACTGTTCAACGCAGCTCACATATTGTTCATTCTCGGTGTTATTGTGGGAACTGCTACTTTTGACACTTGGAATGAAAGGCTGGTTGGGCCTTGAGGTAGGACCAATCTGGGGACCAGTAGGCTACTGCGCGATGGTACTTGTCTCTGTCTCGGTGGGTTCGGGTGGGATCATACCGGTCTCTGCTTCCTCAGAGGGTGGTGGGATGTTAGTTGCCTCCATTTCCACCGGGTTAGGTATGGCAGTTCTATCGGTGTTTGTGACTGCTGCCTTAATGGGGCTGGGCACCTCTACTCTGTCTGTAGGGGTGGTCATTTCAGCGGTGGTGTCATCAGGGGTAGTACCACTGGCTCCATCCTCAGTTTCACCCTCAGCCAGATACATCAACAGCTCTCCCACAGTACTTCTATCCCGTTTATGTTCTGTTTGGTTGGTTGGTGGGGTTGGCGGAGGATGCATCATCAACTTTTCGTGGAATGGAGGTGGTGTGAGTGTTGTCGCCCTGTTTCCAGGTGCTCCCCAGGTTGTCGTCAGACCAATGATTCCACCAGTCCAGCAATGGATCAGTCCAGACCGGAACCGTCCAGTCCAGTCCAGTCCCGTCCAAGAAAATTTTGGACTGCGATCGGACCGATCCCAGATGCTGACAGACTGGACTGGGCTTGGTCCGGACCGATCCCTCACGGTTTCCAGGGTTAGGGTATGCTTCCCCAGTTATTAGTCTTTTAGTGGGGAAAATATATCTCGATGGAGCCGAATATACAGACGGAAGTGGTATAATTTCGATCAGAGTGGGTATTCGGGGGTGCGTGGTGATAAAATGTAAGGATGAGTCATGCTTTCGGTAGTACTTGCTACAAAGCAATGTCAATATTATATGCATAAATGGATCGGTCCAGACCAAGCCCGTCCAGTCCAAGACTGCCAGTCTGTGGATCGGTCCAATCCGACCTTCCCATTAGACCGCACTGGACTGAGCCCTACCGTGGACCGGGATCGTCTGGACTGGTGGAATCATTGCGTCAGACCTCTTATGACGTCACAGATTCGTTGCCAGCGTTCGCAGGTGCACCTCAAGGCCACTGCATCAGTCCAGTCCACTGTAGGATTTGAGCACCCTGGGATTCTGATCTCACAACTCACAAATACTCCCAGAGGCTCCCGGTGACAAAAAGATATTTTGCTGAAGGAGGCATCCAAATGGACAGTGTATGTTCTAGTCAGTTGGTGGGGGATGTTGCTCCGTGGAGTGACCGGTCAACCCGTTGAGTAACCTGGATCCGTGGACAGCTAGTCAGTTCAGCGAGTGCACACACTCCTTGGGCTGACCAGTTACGTCATGGAGTGCCACTTCAACAATACCTGTTACATATATATTTTGGTCATCTACGTTACTTGGGGGTACTATTCAGCGCAGCTGATATCGGGCAATGAGCGCATGCTATTTAGAGTTCTGCAGGTGCTTTGTTGTTATGGAGTCGAAGTATATCAAGTCAATAAAGTTCAGATCATTGGAGGAGATCTTGTACGCCTGAAGATTCCAGTTGAAGATAGATTCGCGACAGAGAAGAAGCGGATTTTAATCTGTATTTTTTGGGTTAAGCATGGCAATCGATATGTGTTGAAGTGTCAGTGTGGTATACTTCATGGTCTTTGGCGTACAAAGAATACGGACCGTCTTGCTGCCGCTATTCTGAATCCAATACCGCCATACCAGAAAGACAGTCATCGAGAAGTCAGAAATTACCCCCCGGGAAGCTGCACGCCTCCAGTCCCGTACTGAATTCATTCAAGTACGTTATCGGTGCAAAGGAAACTGCGCTACTCTGTGCTTTAAATACTTCAAGTCTGCAGCCCAGTTTACACTTCATTGCCGTGGACGTCTTAGCAGTCCAGATTGCAGGAGTGCCAGTGGCCATGTCGCCCCAATAGGAGTAGTCCATTTTACACAAATGGCCACAAGGACATCCCTAAAGAATATCCTTACAGAGATTTGAACATAATGCAAAACGCTGTCAGCGAATACCAGAGGGGATTCAGCCAATCGCCCAGGTTACTAGGCAGATAAGGATGAAGCTCTCTGCGTAGACACTAAGTAGCAGCAGTGCAGCGAGAGAAAAGATGACAGTGAAAAAAGGGGCAGCAAGGAGGATGAGGACAATGAGAAGGAAGAGAAGAACAACTTGTCCGCGGCCCAAGTACTTGATGGTGACATGGGTCATAAGTAATTGTAGTAGCGCTACGCTTTGAGAGATGCTGTGATAACTATTTTCATTCGTGGTGTCAGTAAATTACATTTTATACCAGTCAGTTTATGGAGCATCAAACTGACTGGTTCATTCGTGGAAGGTGGGACTCCACGAACTGACCAGTCACCCCACGGAGCAGGATTTCCAACCGTCAGTCCGATCGGGCGTCTTTGGAGGTACTTTGAGACAACTAAATATCATGTAGATTATATGGGTACTTGCAAGACACCGCCATATTGTTCCGACACGGCACTACTGGTCCTAGTTTTCTGTTCCAATTCTACCAAGCATACTTTGGGATAATTGAATAATTCATACAGCTTGTTCAGAACAGTTCAACTAGCGGCATTGAAATCACGCAGAAAGATTCAATTATTATCTACATTCCCGCAGCGCTCTGCCTCTTCCGGCTGGTCATACGCTAGCGGTGTTGCAGTGGTGCAGTGCAATTTTACAATTGACTCAATTCCCGCAACAATCCTCTGGCCTGACATATCCTAGCGGCATGAAAATACCACAAATAGCCTCGAGATTTGAATAAATTTGTGCATCTATCTTTATGCTGCAACTGTTTTAGAACCATCAAAATACCACTGTCAACTTGAATAATTGTCTTAATTCCCTCAAAATACCGCACTCAACTTTAGTTAACATACCGGCAAGTAATGGTCTAACTTCATGCAATTCTCTTCAGGCCGAGTTTATCCTAGCTGCATCAAAATACCTCAGCCTGGACTGGACTGGAAAATATTCGTGGACTGGACTGGATCGGCATTGGACCGTCCCGGTCAGTACAATTCCCATCTTGGACCGTTGGAATCATTGATCCCTCAGGCTTCTCGTATTGTTGAAGTATTCGCGAATAAAATTCCCCGAGATAATCTTCTCGTCCTGTGATTCGGCCATATCCATTGGCTTCTCCTCCTCGCTGTCGCCGCAAAACTTGTCCACCTCGGACATGTACTCCCTGGCTATGAGCTCGTTCGCGATGTGGGCTGCAAGTGACAAAACAATAGAATTACCTAGTAGAGAACAATTCAGCCTAGAGCTGTAATGGTCTGGGAAGGACTCCGTTTTCCCAGGCTTCAAAACTAAATACAACGGGTTGGCTTCCTTCGCCTACCCAGTTTGCATCATGCCCTGTTTGCATCATGTCCGTGCGTACATATGAAAATCCTTGATGTGTGCGTGAGGTATCATACCACTAATTTACACCTGACCCCTAAATCCCTCATCCTAACTCCGGGCGCTTATGGTGTTAAGGTTCGCTTATCTCCGTCTCGTCCGTTTCCTAACTTGGAAATGCTTCCGTCTTGAGTCACGCATCCTTGCCTTACTCCTGGACTATATCTTTTTCCTGGTGTACCTTTTCTTTCTCCTGCAGCCTTGGGGTATCTGTCAGTGCATGGAGAGAGAATGTCTCTTGATGCAAAATTATATAATACTTCTCATTGGTGTGTTCATCCACTTGCCAGGTGTTGTGGATTCATTCTGACTTGATTGTAGGCTAATACTTCACATTCAAATGTGCCGGGAAGAATATACTGCCATCACTGGTAGTTTGGCTGCCATCAGAAGGTACAGCAATATGTACAGTCAACTTACCATGATTTTCTGGCTAATTTCCTTTGGTTCTGCTCTGTATCAACAACTAAGAATCTAGAATTGGGAATGCTGTATACTGGCTGCTGTGAATATACTACCAGATATATGCCACTTTGAATCTGCCATTGCTTATCAATCAGTATATAACCATCATTGAGGCTGCTAAGATGTGAATTCACGACAGTATCACTGCTAGGTCTATCCCTGTCACAGAGTTCAGATTTGACATTCTGATATTGTTACTATGTCAAACACGAATAGCAATGGCGTCTGCAAAACTGTATCAGATGCATGGATGTAGTAATGTTTTAAATTACAACTCACAATATGACCTTCTGATAAATCATAACTTGAGTGGATTTTCCACGGCAGCGATATTCGCTTTCCATATGGAATCTAACATACACCTACTTCAAATTGTCCTGGCGATGTCAATTTTTCTTTAGATAGCTCAGTCCATTGGTTTCAACAGATGTTAAATTGAATAAAGTCACTGAATATAATCTCAATTGAATACTATTCATTCGAAGTATAGATGTTTTTCACAATAGCTTGATGGATATGTTCTAGACTCCGTATGAGTTCCAGGTACATGATATGTTTAAGAGCCAGAAGTTTATCATTCAATCAGCCAAGTATATAAATAACACATGAAACTGGTTGAGTATTGATATAAATTACAATATAGGTTAATTAAAAATTAGCATAGTGTACCTCAACATAATTAACATCCTTCAGGCATATACTAGTGTTGAATTATTATCAAATTTCCACCTAGGTGAGAAACAGGGAATGGAATACAGAAACTAATCTCATCATTCGATTTAAATTATTTGAATACAAAGTAGATATTTTCTACATTCATAGATAAGTATTTCATGTCAGTTTATAATCTATACCAATATTTATAAATGTGCAATACTCAACACTAACTTGACTTGGAATTGAGAAGTATTAACACCCTCAGACAGCAGTGTGCAACTTTCGAGAAACATTACAATTGCTCATATTGTATTTATTAATATCTCGATTTCAATTGATTACCCTGTAAGGGCAAATATTGTGGAACTTGTTCTGAACCTTATAGTTTGTTAATGGGAATAGAGGCCACATCCAATTGTGATGTTGAGCCTGCGTATTCTGAACTTTATACAGATTTTATGTACTTCAAATCACTTAATATTGTGTCTCAAGTATTGTTGGTATTGCAACAGTACATACATAATTGAACATATGACTTCTGGTTACCAGTGGTATCAGTGGCAAGTCACCTGGAGGTGTATATTAGCATTCCATGTACTCGGCTTGCCCTCTGGATCACAAGTGGCCCTACAATTCCTAACTACAATAAGTAACCCAAGATATGTGTCACCTTAATCAGTCTCCACTGCCAGTCCCCATTGGTATACTGGTGGTACATAGCTGAATGCACCAGACATTACTCTTATCATCTACCATGTCTCTCCAGTTTCAATATGCATACTTTGTATGAATCACCGCATCATATATACACGATATTGTTTACAGAATTATCCTTTCACATCCTCGGATCCAACTTCTAATCTCTCCAGGATTGATTCGGTTGATGCAGATTGGGCAGGAAACAAGGTGATTAGGAGTAATTGTGGACAACGGAGTTATGAATCTCAGATATATTGAAAATTAGAGTCAGGGAAGGTATAATATGTATAGTACTACACATTGCATATGTGCACTACATCATGATGGTAGTGGATATTGGGAACACAATCAGGAGGGAAATTGTAACTTTCATGATTTTTGGCACCCACTTTAAGTTTTGCCTGCTGAGCCTTACACTGGACTATTGCCTGTGCTATCCATGGCACAACTTCCAGTGACGGTTATGTGGGTCTATGTCGCAAAGGGTAGGAGTCAGGGGTACCACAAAAAGTCATCAGAATTCAAAAAACTTCGCTGCTGTTAATGCTGCCACTCTCTGTTGAAATGTTCAATGTACTGCTTCACAATTGGTCATTCCCATTCGCACTCATCATTCAAATCACATGCAGTGTTCATGATAGAATGCAGAGGTTGACCCTAGTGATAGTAATGGTTGTGGCCAGTGGCAGTCGGTCCGGGTCCGAATTCGACTCAAACCGCTGGCAATCAGTGGTCTGGGTAATCAGCAGACCTGAATTGCTGTTTTGGGTACGGTTCAATAGAACTCTTTTTACCTGTCTGAATTGGATGGGTCACCAGGGTGTTGTCCAGCAGATCCATCTGTAAATTCATTTAATGCTTCTCCCTTTGTAATTTGGTAATGGACCTAAATCAAAATAGATTATTTGATATCCAAGAAGCATATTTTGCATATTTTCCTGGTTGCGATATGGATATTATTTCAATTTCTGTTTTTGGTTTAATAGTTGGTGTTTTTGACCACGGTGGAAATCAATAGGATTATTATGAGCTCAAATATTCTTGTGATACCTTCATGACCCAATATGCATGACCATAAATTGTTCAAACCCAGTTAACACTCGGGGGACGGTTATTTTCAAAATGAGGCAGAGCTCGAATAACTTGCTTTTTTCTTTATAGTGGCTGCCAATCAGTTGTTTATTATTAACAGCGAGCAAATCGCTTACCAATCTGCTTATTTACAAGATCAAAAATCTTTAAGGCTAAAATTATATTCATTTTCAGAACGGGGCAGTAACTGTACTGATTGCTCTTTTGCTGATAAAGGCTGCCAATATGTTGATTATGCATAACAGCCTGCATACCCCTTGTGAATTACGTTAAATACATAACCACAAATCATGGGCAATCGGTTGACGCTCAGTTGCAGGTGGTAGCGACATCCACTTTGACGATATTGTATATAACTTCAGCCAAACTAAAATTTTAAGTAAATGCTTTAGCACAGCCCTTGGATTATACAAGATGCAACACGATGAATTGTTGATGCTCTATTGACACTAGGTTGACAATCTGCTGATGATTATTGTTAGGTATTGTGACCTCAATGCGAACCACCTTGCCAATAATGGTAACCAATACGATGATTAAGGGAACATGCCATAGCACACCGATTCCATTTTACATGATGCAAAACCAAAAATTGTTCATGCCTCGTTGACAGTCTGTTGACAGTCTGGTTACTCTCTTTTGACACTTATTGTTTGGGGTAGAAATATCAACATTGACCATATTGCCTATACAGGCAGCCAATACATCAATTATATGTAAAATTCATCACACAGCTGTTGTATTATTCAAGATGCAACATGTACAATGGTTGATGCTTTGTTGATGCTCTGTTGACACTTTTTGTTAAGTGTAGCAATATCGACATTAACAATATTGCTGATAAAGGCACCCACTACTTCGATTGTATGTACAAGCTAAAGAACATCTCTTGGATTATACAAGGTGCAATACCTAAAGTGGTTGACACTCTATTGACACTCTGTTGACGATTATATTTAGATATAGCGACATTGACTCTAACAATACTACCTCCAAATGAAGCCAATACATTGATTATGGGTAAATGCTATAGTGCAGCCCCAAGATTATGCAGGATGCAATACCCACAATCATTGTTGCTCTGTTCACGCTCATTTCTAGGTGTAATCAGCATCGCTTTCTCTTCTTCCTATTAATGCCACCAATGGATTGACTATCGATAAAAGCAAGCAAATCGCGTTCAAATCAATATACTTACCCGATACAAATCATTGCTGCTCTGTTGACACTGATTTTCCGAACGGAGCTGTTACTGTCATGGTTTCGCATTTGCCTGCAACGATTACCGATACATTCATTATGGAAAACAGTGGGGCAAACATTTCCAATTAACTTACTTCAAAGTGCAAATATCGAGCAGGCTCTATTGACAATCATGTTACGAATCGAGCTGTTACCATGTTGCGTTCACTTCTCTCTAGAAAGGCAGCCTATGAATTTATTATGGACAATATCAATCAAAGCAGATTTCAATAACATTACAGATATGACATAAAATCATTGTAACACCATTGACTCTCTGATTCGGAGAGTGATTGTTACTATGTTGCTTTCCCATTTGCCTAGAAAGGCTGCTAATATGTTGATTATGGATAACAGTGAGCATATTTGCTTCCCAATTACCTTATTGATAAGACCAAAAATCTTTGACACTCCATTGACACTTATTTTCAGAATTGGGCTATTACTGTGTCGCTTTCTTTTTTGCCTGTAATGGATGCCAACAGCTTGAGTATGAATAACAGCGAGCAAAGTGCTTCAAAATTAACTTACTCAGAAGTCGAACCTTCGTTGACAGTGCATCATTTCTGATTTTAATAATTGGGCTTTTACTGTATAGTGTTGTCGTTCTCTGATAAAAGCTGCCATGGTATTTGATATGTAAGATAGCAAGCAAATCAGTGTCCAATTATCTTACCTACAACATGCAAAATCGTTGTTGATCTGTTGACGCTCACGATAAACATCCACTAACTGTTGTTGTATGGTCAATAATTTTGTACAAATAATTATATAGTCATTATTGGCAGCATAGGATGATTTGTATGACATCAGCAAAATGTAAATCAGTCTGGAAGAAACACGAAAACCTTCCAGACACTCTGGTTGATCTCACCAATGCTTCTAAGAACTTCCCAATGCTCCCAAGCCCCCTTGCAGCTAATAAAGGGTTCTCAGACTCTGCAAGAGCATTCGCAGGTGCTCCTAAACACACCTGCAGTGCCAGAGGTGCATTCAGGATGCTACAAGTACCGACTTGTAGGCTAGTCAGCTTTTGGAGCAGCTGAGACTTTCTGCGCCACTCTGCACAGCTCTGTGGGAAACTTAGTGCCGTATTGTAACAGCAGTGATTGTTAAGGTTCTATTACCACGAGCCATTTCGTCTATCGTTTTCGTCTGTTACTGACACAAGATTTGCTACATCATAATACGGTATGATTTATCTATGTAAGTCTAGCTATATCTGCACATACAGCCAATATTGGCTGCAGAGGGATTCTCGAGTGTCAATGGAGGATCACCTGGAGATGCCCATTGAGGGAACTTAGAGATGCACTGGGAGGCAGTGATGGTTTGAACTTAGAGAGGTACTTGTAGGCCGTGATCGAGTTGGTTTGGAAATGCACTTCGAGGCCCTGTTCGAGTGAACTGAGAGATACACTTGGAGCCGGTGATAGAGTCAGTTTGATGATGCACTTGGAGGCCAAGATAGAGTGAACTCAGAGGTGCATTTGCAGGGCGGAATCGGAAGAGATTTCAAGCCATTGATCGTGCTACCTTGGATGCTGTAATTGAATAAGTTTGGAGATGCACTTGGAGGCCACAATCTAGCGAGTTTGGAGATGCACTTTGAGGCCATGGACAAGTGAGTTTGGTGATCCACTTGAAGGCCATGATTGATTGAGAATGGAGGAGTACTTGGAGTATGTCAATCTGGAGGCAGTAGATCTGGAGAACGGCGCGGATCGGAGTTGAGTGTCTATTCATTGGACACACTGAACATTGCGGGATTGCAGAGAGTTCAGTACAATAAGGTCCGCTGAGTGATCAAAGACTGGCTGGGACCGAGAGAAAGTCGATCATTGGACTATGCAGTACTCTGTGTATGCTTTACTCGGTCTACGCGGTGTGGTGGGAAAACGGCACCCACCACTACAAAGCCACGCAATTGAGTGGGCACGTGTCTGGGTTAGGGTTATCGCGGCTCTGCATCACGAGGTTGAAAAACCTTCGCTGGACGGCATCCGACACCACGATCCAGCCAGACCTCACCAATCATCATCTCATCTCTTTCCTTCTTCTCTGTTTTGTTTCTTAGTTCTAGCCAATCAACTATCTCGCTGCGGCTACTCCCTCCCTACGCTCCTCGAAACGAAACCTCCATTTTCGTAGCTTCCTACGGAAGCTGCAGTGCGCGATCTCTTGATCCGGGATTTCTGCCACAAATGGTGCTCTGACTCGGAGGTCGTTTCGGAAAGCAGAGCACGGGAAAGTAAGCTGGCAGCGAGAGACAGACGACAGCGCGACGATACGGACGTGGATGGAATTGACGTGACGGGACTGGAAAACTGGGCTGCGAGCAGAGACTTCACCACAGCGACAATTGAACATGAATCACGCACGGAGGACCACTAGGCAACGACAGATTGACGAATACAAAGCGGGAGAATCGAAGACGAGGATACTGGAATCGCAATCAGAGACGCGTTGATTTGACTCCTACGGAGGTCGGAGCCACCATCAGCAACATCACCACAACCCTACGCCAACGTACACGACAAGCGGGCTTTGAAGCATGGAGATCTCACGGCTACACGTTGAGGCCATCTCGGCTGCGACCAAACCCCGGAATCAGATGCCACTTCGGCTTAGTCCAGGCGCGCCTTTTTTCGTTGGCTCTGACGTGACGACGTTCCTCCACAAGTACGAGAGCCTTGCCGCTTTCACTAGTACCGACCCCTCTAGCTCCGATGCCGTTACGATGTTCCCGTACTACTGTGTGGAAGGCTCCGATGTTCGAGACACGGTTGTCATGATGCACGCATACGTGGAACGAGATTGGGCTGTACTCAGGACGGAGATGTTGGACGCGTTTCGGCTGGCCGACAGTCGATCCCGGGACGTCATCTACACGCGTCGTTATCTCGAGGATCTCTGCGCCCAGTTCGGAGGTCGTGACCATGCAGAATTCGCAGGTCTTGATCAGACGGAATTCCTCAAGTCTCTCCTTCGCACGTACGACCACATCAGTGGAGTAGTCACCGAGCGCGGCATGATGGTCGAGTATGAGAGGATAGAGATGTTGCTGCGTGCGCTTCCCAAACGACTCTGGAGGCAGGCGATAACCAAGCTCGGTTTCAACCCGCTCGATCCGCGTACGTTCGACTACGGCAAGATAAAAGACTGGATAACCTCAAAGATCTCTGCCGCCGAGGCCGTTGCAATGTTTGAATTTCTCACTCCTACTGCTGCACCGATGACTACCGATGCAACAACTGCACCGCCAACTTCTCCAGCTTCCATATATTCGATTAATCCCACAGCTCTCGCAACATCTCCGGCTTCTACAGTATCTCCGACTTCGATAGCTTCTCCTGCGCCCCTGGCTCCAACGGCTTCGACCTCTTCCACAGCTCCCAAAAGTACTTCGGCCTTCCCTGTTTCTTCGACTCCGGCAACTCCCAAGACTCACACGACTTCTCCGGGTTCCACGACTTCCCCTGCTTCTGCCACAACTTCTCCGGCTGCCCTGGCTCCTCCGGCTCCCTTCGCTCCAGCAGCTGCCGAGACTACCACGACAATTCCCATGGCAGCTAAGGTTCCCTCGACCACGGTGATAATTCCTACACTCCCTTCGGCCCCTTCTCCCGCGGCTAGACAAGGTACTATCCGTGCGGGACCGACTGTACGACTGGGAATAATCCGTGTTGAGCCACCTCGAGGCCCGCCAGTCCGTCGACACCGTTTTGTGCAGCCCAAGCACCGTCAGGAGTCTGCTCTGCCGAACCGTCCACAGCCCACCTCGCCGTTCAATCAGAAGCCCGCCGCACCGCCGTCACATCAAGCGCCAGTACAGCTACCGCAACAACGAGATTTTCCCCCATGCCATTACTGCAACGATCAGCATCACCTCCGGAACTGTGTCGATTTGCGTACCGACCCGGAGGATGGTGTTGTAAGTATCAATAACCGTGATAGACTTGTGCTTGGGCGAGCGGGACAGGAGATACCAATGGCACCGGCTGCCCGCGGTGACCGCACGATGAGGGACTATGCACGTGCAGGGCGTCCAGTTCTTTCGACACCACCACCATCGCCACCGCCATCACCAGCTCGCTCGAACTCACCACCGCTGCCACCGTCGTCATCGCTTACGTCCCCGCCATCGTCACCAGCCCGTCCAGTCTCACCAGCCCCGTCTCCAGCTCGACCGACACGCCCCTCCGTACCGCTGCTTTCAACGGAACAATTGACGCAGCTAATGCAAGAGGTCATCGAGCATTTCGCACGATCTCGGCAGGTCAAAGTCGACGTGCAACCCCGTCCGAGATACACTGCCCGCCCACCGCTCGCCATACGACTGGAACGAATGCGGGAGCAGTCACGTTCTGAACGCCATCTACTCGGTAAAGCATAGGCTTGGTGGCGGAGACGGGAACGCAGAGTGTGCTTCGCACAAAGGGCCAGGGAGGGGAAATTTCATTTTTTTGTCACCACCACTAGCAAGAAGCGCACATAGAGGAGAGAGGCAGCACTCAGGACACAGAAGTGAACTTGGAGGCGGGGGATGCACTTGGAGGAGCGAAGTGGACTCGGAGGAGACGTGGACTCGGGAGTGAGAAGCACACATGGAGGACGCGGGAGCGATGCGCACTTGACGAGGGTGCATTTGGAGGATACGACTGCGAGAAGCGCACCCGGAGGATACGGAGGTCAAGCGGACTTGACAGGTACGGAGGATAAGGCTGGAAGAGTGAGCACCATCTCGTTAAACCGGGACGATATAGCGGCTCCGGAGGAGAATTGTGAGCACCGTCTCGTTAAACCGGGATGATGATGTGGACTCGGAGGACACAGGATCGTGAGCACCGTCTCGTTAAGCCGGGACGAAGGTATGGGCACAGAGGACACGGGATAGTGAGCACCGTCTCGTTAAACCGGGACGAGATGGCTGGAGCGGAGAATACGGGGTGGAGGATTGTGAGCACCGTCTCTTTAAACCGGGACGAAGGACAATCAGCACCGACTGCAAACGCGACAGAACATGAGTGGAGGAGACTGCGGTGGAAGGTTGGATACAGTGGGTTTTTGGGCCAGGTTTTCGTTTGTATTCTCGTTTCTTTGTTGTTTCTTTGTCGTTTCTCGTTCCTTTCTTGTTGCTTGTTTCGTTTGCTGGTTGGGGTTGCTTTCGGAGCTAATTCTGCATGTTACGGATAAGGGGTGGGATCTTGGGGATACGGAGATGACGGTAAGGAGGAGGATGGCGGAAGAGGAGAACCGCGTGCTTCGCACCAGCTGGCTGGGGAGCAGTTGTGGTGGGAAAACGGCTCCCACCACTACAAAGCCACGCAATTGAGTGGGCACGTGTCTGGGTTAGGGTTATCGCGGCTCTGCATCACGCCATCGACAAGGTTGAAACACCTTCGCTGGACGGCATCCGACACCATGATCCAGCCAGACCTCACCAATCATCATCTCATCTGTTTCCTTCTTCTCTGTTTTGTTTCTTAGTTCTAGCCAATCAACTATCTTGCTGCGGCTACTCCCTCCCTACGCTCCTCGAAACGAAACCTCCATTTTCGTAGCTGCTTACGGAAGCTGCAGTGCGCGATCTCTTGATCCGGGATTTCCGCCACAGCGGTACTCGTTGTTAACCCATGACCATGGCATGTAGAGATAGAGAGGGATGTGTTGACTTCATGTTCCTAGGTGATGGTAGAGTTGAGGACGAGAAAGATAGAGATGAGTGGATAAGTGATAAATGATCATGAGATACTGGGACAAAAGAGAATTTCATGTGCGAGTAAGTTGACCATTCCCAATCAGGAAGGTTCCACATCCAATCTGGACGTTAAGAATATCAATATGAAGTCTGGTATACCCACTAGGGCAAGTCATTCCCCTGATTTCTCATATCTGCTCGTATGCTCCAGATTGTTCCCGTCTTCATCCTCCTTCTATCTTTCTGGTCTTAAACTGTACCACCATCACAGAATACAAAGTTAAGTCATCCTCTCAATCACTCAATTGCATGATCCTGTGTTTACATCGAGTACAGCATACACTCAATACAGAATACACCAAGTACAGCATACACCGAGTTCAGCATACACTGAGTACAGCATCCACACATGATTCTTGTTTTTCTCTTCATTCTCATGATTACTAGTTGTCCCCTGCATGTCTGTTCAGCCTCCAGCAGGCCTCCCTACACAATCAGCCAGCTCTCCATGAGAGCTCAAAGGTAAAGATACCTCACCCAAAGTTCCGTGGATGGGAATGAACTTACTCATGATTAGACTCGCAGTACCTGGTGGTACTCCCTTCGACCGCCTGCCATCGGCCACCTCAAAGTACTCCTCCAATCTCGCTCGATCATGGCCTTCAAGTCCATCTACAAACTCGGACGCTCATGGCCTCCAAGTGCATCACCAAACTCGCTGAATGACATCCCCCAAGTGCATCACCAAACTCGCTCGATTGTGGCCTCCAAGTGTATCTCTAAGTTCAAACGATCTTGGCCTCCAAGTTTATTTCCATACTCGCTCGATCTTGGCCAGCAAGTGCACCTCCAAACTAGCTCTATATCGGCCTCCAAGTGACTCTAACTTCAAATGATAACACCCTTCCAGGATATATCTGAGTTCACTCGATGGTCATCTTCTGGCGCACCTTCAATTTATCTCAACCACCATCTGCAGCCAGTCCAGATATACCATATGTAGATAGATACATAGATGTATAGATGACAATACAAACTGAATACATGTGTATTACCGATTATTGAATGATAAGTATTAGCTATGACTTCCCGGCGCACCGGTAGTATTCCCACAGAACATGATGTTTTTCCGAGACTGCTCTGGTGTGCTTCGAAGTGCCCCCAGGCTTGTTCTCGCCATTGCTTGGCTTTTCGTTGGTGTTCCCAGGCATGTTGTTGCCATTCCCAGGCTTGTCGTCGGCGCTCCCCGGCTTGTCTCTGGTGTACTCAGATCCTTCCATAAGGAGCTGATGGCCACTGCATCGGTCTAGTAAACTCTGAGATTTGACCACCCTGGCATTCATGTCCCACAACTTTCAGATACTCCCAGAGGCACCTAGTAACTACAATACATTTTGCTGAGGGAGAACTCAATTGCATCTCAGAACTTTGTGGGATGTCAAATTTCTCATTCACTGATCCACATATGGTTGGAGCATTGAATAACATTGTGCTGTCACATTCCGGCTGTTTTAGCTGGCAATTTACTGCACATAGCTCCAGACATGACTTTTTCAATAATGTAGGCCAACTTCCTCACTGTACGTTATCCAGTGCCTTCTCTTCCATTTGCATGACCAACCCTACACAATTTTCACCATTTGGAAGATAACCACCAGGTTTGAGTGCAGAGAGATGTATGTGGAGGTATGGATGAATGCAATATGGAGGTGGTCATTCATAAAGATTTGCATTGCGCATTGACCGCTCCTTCTTTGACTCATGTGCCATCACTGTCTCAAATCGGGTTACCAAATCATGTCTCCAATTTAGATATCAGGTTCTCTGTTATCGGAAAGTGGCCGGACCACATCACATTGATCACTCATCAATTCATCTTGTTTTGGAGTCTAGATAATTCGTATGGCCTGTGTGACCCTTGCACATATCCAGACAAAAGATCACATCTCCCAATTTGGCCACTGAAATAAACAACATCATAACACATACCAAAATAGGTACAATAATTACTTTACATGTATATATGTCGTCAATAATGTCAATTTGCCTAGATAGTCTTCTGATTAGAAACAAGGCAAAACAATTTCATCATTTGAATCCAATTCCAGTATTGTAACTTGGTAAGGAGGCTATTTGCAGAGGTAAAAGCGTACAGGTGTAACAGGCTTCTCAGGCTTAATCGGTCATTACTTGCGCACCCCATCCGTCGTGAGAGACTATTTGCATATGTCAGACTGTAGATTGCAAAATGCATATCTCACATTCATACTTTCTGCTTCTGAAGTCCCTTGAAGAATTCCGATTTTCCTCTGACACCATCAAGTATATCCACCGGGTCTCCAATTATCATTAGTGCATTAGCAGTAGTGTTACCAACGGGTCCAGGAAACTCGCCAGCGGTCTGGGTTTTGACTGGTGCTTTGGTTTGGTTCTGATCCAGACCCAGCCACAAACCCAACCCACTATGTCTTGGCGGGTTTGTTACCAGGACCGGACATAAACCCGCGGTTTTTTGGCCTGGTTGAACCCGGACCGCTGTTCCACTTTGATGGTTCCTCCAACTTTCGCTCCGATTCAGTATTTGAGTTCTGATCGCATCATGACATGATCAGTACATTGACTGTGCAGTTCTCGCCTCTCTTTCACATACCGATGTCATATTTGCGATAGGACCAATATCCGTTGAATCGCAGTGAAATAAGGCGTGATTTTATGCGAAATTGGCGGGTTTTCGATACCGACTCAACGAATATTGGTCTGATCACAAATCTGACAGCGGGAGGTGAAAGAGCCGGTAAAACTGCATAATGTACGTACTGATCAAGTCATGATACGATCAGAACTCAAATACTTAATTGAAGCCAAAATTGTGAACTTGAAATGCCGGGTTTTTGGTGGTAAAACCGGCCTATTTCCAAAGGTCCGGGTTTTTCTTGTGGTAAGACCCGTTGCCACAGTCCGGTTTCGGGTGGAACCGTACCCGGAACCGACCCGGGAAATTGGACCCATTGCTAACACTAATTAGCAGGTGCAACCAGGTCCAGTTGAGGCTTAATGACTGCCGTAACTATAATTGTGGCTGTCCTGTACTGCTAATATTAATCATGATGCATGATGACAAGTGGTTCACACTAAACTTGAGGATGTAGTAGGCAACATGTCTCTGCTCGTTTTGATTATAAAGGTGACCAATACCACCATTACCGATAATGATATGCCAAAGTTAGTATTTTGTACACTACAGCAGGATATCTGAATGTGACCATAAATGTAAAACCCCGAAAATGAGAACAAGACATTGGATTCAACAGGTCTCGCAAAATCCGTCAAAACCTCAGGGTTGACGGGTACAGTAATAGCATTGGCCCACCAAGAAGGCAATGGTCAGATTGTGCGACATGTCAGAAACCGAATAGAACTGTGTTCATTGTTCAACCCAAGACCACTGGTACATTACCCAAACCCGTTTCTGATACTACTTTCAACTTTTTCAACTGATGTCCACTCATTGTAACAGGCGGGGTCGGGTGTAGGTGATATTGCTAACAATAATGAATTGTTGAAAACAGGGCAAGAGGCTCGAGGTTCGTTTGGAGGAAATCAAGGCAAGACAAGACAAGACAAGAGTCGAAGCTGTTTCAAAGTCGTAACTTGCTTGGCTATACAAGAGAACAAGTAAAGAGAGAAGAAAAGGAAATCCTCCAACACCAACGACACTCTCTTTATATACAATTCGTCTGCCACCCTCGAACCATTCCTCATGCTCCGCTGTACCATCCGAATCCTATCCTATCATCCTACACACCATTGCATCAATCCTTATCGTAACAACCACGCCACATTATCCGACGTCGCAACACCTCAGACCACTTCTTTATCCTGCCAAATTATACCAACACCATCTCGCCGCTCCCTCTGCGTCTTCCAACGTCTCCGCCTTTCCGTAACACAATTCCTTCGACACCACCAGAAATCTACCTCCATTATACCCAAGTATCTTTCCACTTCCCAGCGCCGTGACACTCACTGTGGTGTGACTGCCAAGCCCTGCGCCTCCAGTCGTACCTGTGTCCATTGAATATTCCAAGATGAGGTAATGTCCTGCTTGTCTTGGCAATAGGCTTTCAAAGGTGCTTCTTCGACAGTTGAAGCCAGTATAGCTTCAACACTTTCCAAGGCATCCAATTCCTCAGAATGACAAACCAGAATAGTGGATAGCGCAAGATCACCTCAATTTGTTTGGAAACTACAGATACTGTAGTAATGTAGCAATCCAATAGGGTGATCAATTTGCGTACTGATGAAGATCATAACTGCCAAGCTGTAGTAAGAGGGGAACCAAATCATCGTGAACGTAAATCCAATCATAGTTGGATTCAAATATGACTTATAAGCAAACTGAACAAGGCTTGAGACAATATGTACCGCCCAACAAGGGTTGTTGGCATATTCAAAATGAAGTGCTTTGATGTGGGACATAATCTAGGGTGACGGGTGAGATTGGGGGTAGGAGATTGTGATCACCAATCATGTGATATTGGACAACAAAGTCACAGGACTGGAGGTTAGCTGTGAGAAATGTCAAGGGGACAACGATCAACGGCATTTGAAAGTCGACATCTGCTTTGCTATAACAGTCAACACGGAAAGGGAGAACAACAGAATGCGACCCAACATTAAACAACCTCTGTGTCTTTACAGTTTGTATGCCATACTCAAATCATTCCTTATTCTCCAATGCACTATCCAAACCACTGTCCATGATCTAGCACAACACCAACCATTCTCATACCAATTCAACTACGACACATCTTCCAACATCAAAACACCTGATGCCGCTATTGTATTATTCCAAATAATGCTGCCACTATCCCGCAGCTCCTCCACACCATCACCACTTTTGTTGACATCTATGCCGTTGTGTAATACCATATCTTTTGAACACATCCCACTATACATCTCCTATTGCTACATCCCAGCTGTGCGGTGACTGATATTCTTTGGGAACAGTAACTGGATTAAGATGTTGGTCAGTCAGTTCACAACAACGAGTATCATGGTATAGCACAACATCGTTTGCTGAAGCCAGATAATGGCAATATCCATTATGATGCCTTCCCATAGCCATCATGATCACTCAAAGAGTTGTTTCACCTCATGCCTGGCATGCCAAGAGGCTGTGCTTTAGTTGGACAGTTTGCAGCCCCCGACATAGATGAGTAGATTTGACTCGGACTTTGACCAGACAACATCCTGACAGATAACCTCGGCAGACTTAAAAGCTCCAACATGTCCACACACTGTTCGACATCAAGTCGGCTTATGACGTTTCCACAGAAAGAGTTGACCACCGAATTGATTATCCTCTAATCCAGTGTGTAAGCCACTATGACAACCTTCCAATGCAATTGCGCTGCAACAGCATTGGTAAAATTGTCAATTGCCTTGTTAACTAACATTGGCAAAATGTCAACATGGAAACAATGTGAATCCTTGGTGGCAATAAGGGCTTTCATGAGATCATCATACAGTTCCACTCTGCTGTAGGCCGATAGTTGTGGCACAGGCTGTTTGCTCTCAAGGTCATTGTTGGGTAATCTAGATGGGCCACCTATGGTAGGCAATTTTACGACCTCATATGGGCCGTGGCATTGGTAAATGCCTCGATAGAACATTGTCTAAAAGTTGCGGGCAGCTGCCCACTCGCTAGGTAGTAATAAATTTTTAATGACTGACTCCGCGCAGAGACTGCGACCGTTCAATACTAAGCCATACTACTCAGTATGTGTCGGTATTGTTGAGCTATGATGTTCTTGTGCGACAGCAAGATTACCTCTCCGCGCAGTTTACAACTCTCGCGATTTACCTCTTGTTCTGTCAGTATTTTGAAATATTCGTCAGTACTGACCCGTATTGGGCCATATTTGTTTCTCGTTTTCAGCACTACCTGTGGTGCCTTCAGAATTCAATCGTTGTACATACTGCTCTCACAGACCTTGTAATCTGAGTATTATTGAATACTCATCCATACAGCGCGGTATGCGTCAGTATGTATCACGATTTTAAACCGTCATCATTCTCCCGCCGTTGTGCTTCGAAATACATGACTATACCACTCAATGCAAGCCCGTACCCAATGATACCGGAATCGTCCCTACTCCAAAACCCTTGAAAGAGATCTTTAGCTCAGTTGAAAAATGTTGAAACTGAGGGTATTGTCAATACTGCGCTGTATTGCGCCATACTTATGAGTAACGGTCCCTTTCTCCACCAACTGCTTTTAAAGAAATCCATGGCTCGGTTGAAGTTAGACTGATGGCATTGTATTTCCCACTACTGCTCTGTATGGCGCTATACGCGCTGATACCTCCATTTTTGGACTCTCCACCTTCAAAGAAATCCTTTGCTCAGTTGGGCTTAATTAGTTTTATGGTATCTTCAAATACTGCTCTGTATAGCATTGTACTTATAAATACCGGCTTTTCTCTATCCAGCACCTTTAAAGATGTCTTTGGCTTGGTTAGTGTTAGCAACGGGTCCGGGTAACCCGCCAGCAGTCCGGGTTTGGACCGCAAAAACGGGTCGCTTCGGTTCCAGACCCGTCCAAAAACCCGACCCGCTGACTCTTGGCGGGCCAAACCCGGACCCGTACCCGTCAACCCGCGGGTTTCGACGGGTGTGGCTGGACCTGTCGGTTCCAATCTCCGGTTCCCCGTTTCGGGTTTCACATTTATGGTCGCATTCAGATATGCTACTGTTGATTGTACAATAGCGCCATTGGTACGTTACCGTCCATTTAGAATGTATTGGCCGCTTTAATAACCAAAACGTGTAGACATACGCGCCCTACCACATCCTGAAAATGAGCATCAACGGAGCGTCAACGATTGTTGGTCGTGTATCTTCGGTAATCTGGGGGCCCGATGGGTCAAATATAGTCAGAAACAAAGTATTGGCCGCCATTATAGGCAAAACAGACAGTGAAACGCTCCCTGCCCCATCATGAAAATGAGCGTCAACAGAGCGTCAACAATTTTGGGTCTTGCATCATCGGTAATATGAGTGGCGCTTGATCAAAAGTATCCATAAACAAGGACATGGCAGCCTTTATTGGCAGATCTATGCGGAATATTCCCGCCACATCTTCCGGGACAGTAACAACCCATATTATTTACACCGCTACTACAAAGTATTTGTGAGCCTTTTAGCGTCTGAAAGCAGTCAATACCTCGTATATAGACA
>Ga0307515_10007866_pt1 | contig 20947 bp, 25 predicted proteins | sample 17_EM_MG_FD_194513 | JGI IMG/M metagenome (GOLD analysis project Ga0307515, IMG submission 194513) | Populus trichocarpa ectomycorrhiza microbial communities from riparian zone in the Pacific Northwest, United States - 17_EM | ecosystem: Host-associated > Plants > Roots > Unclassified | place...
CCCCCCCCCCCGCGCCCGTGTTTGACTACGATGCGGTTCACTGTAGAAACTAAATATAGCTACTGAAATTATTGATTTGTGTCGCCTTTCAGGTGGGTGCACATTAGTGCCCCACATCGACTGAACTCCCTGGCTAGGTTCAGCCGGAAACAACTGAACTTGCAATCCAAGTCGAATTTGACCGAATTTCTGCCGCCACAGTTTTTACAGTGGTTCTTCTCACTACGTCGCAACCTATAGGCACCTATATTTCGGAGAAACTGCGTTGCGTAGGGATATACGTACAGTAGCCAACGCTGACCATCAGGTGGGTCACACAATGACAGGAGAAGAGAACGGCCAGAGGACGTGTAGTAAAAGGGATGGACGGTGATCGAATTTAAAGTGGCTCCAGGCTCGCCCGGGGGAGAGCCGATTTGAAGTCCTCCCGAAGCTCAGGATAATTATTTAACTGAACATGTAAAACCGTCAGTCCGCATGGGCTCTACCTGTGCGTTGGAGTTGCATAGTGCGAAGAGACAATGCAGTCGTGGTGGTAGGACGGAAACCACCTCCCAAGGCGCGCAGGGTGCAGATCGTTGAAACCGAGTGAAGTGTGATGCATGACGCATGACAAACGGACGTGTATATGAAAGGGGCATGACGTATATACTCGGTTCAGCTGTACGAAGGAGAACACGTGAAAAAATGGGTGGAAGGAGTGGGGGAAATGTAAAAGTAAAAGAAAAAAGGTTTGTTACAAAGCTGGCGAGCCACAGATAGCGAACGGAGACACGAGTAAGAACGGCGAGCCCGACAGCTATGTAACGAAGTGCACGGAGGACAAACGGAGGGGACAGCGGCGGGTACAGAACGATGAGGAGGGGATCGACAAGTGAAAAAGAAAAACAGGGTTCTGGTGGATATCCCATCGCTCGAAAGGAACCTACGAGCACAAACCGAACAGGAAAGATATTATCCTCCAAACCCTCACCCTCCAACTCGATCTCGCTCTTCTCCGTTTGAAGTCTCGAGTAAATGGGAGAAAACTCGAGTCCAAACCGTGTCACAGAGCCCGTTGTCAACGTATACGCTTCTATCGCGGGGTTATCTATTCCCACTGCTTTCGATCAGCCGCTGGAACGGACAGCCGACGCGAGAAAGTAATGTATTGACAACAAGATAGCAGACACAACGAGAAAGTTCATCCATTTCCCAAAATCCGTGGGGTAGTGTGTGAGCGTACCTGGGGAAGAGAGTGCGAGGGGGATGACCGGGGGTAACGCAGGGCGGGATTGAAAAGTAGGGTAGCGACGAGAAAGAAGGGCCAAGACAACGAGTGTTGTGTACAGACATTTGATGAGTGGAGACTACGAAAACGAACATCGCAAACGGAGGACGCCCACAGGTAATTCACGCGGGGACACACAAACATAAAACAAGTAAGAACTATGTTTGTATAGCCCCGAGCAAAAGGCCAGGTTTCCAGATGATGTCCGTTCGTGTAGCGCGTGGAAGTTTTTTTGCTTTGCGTTCTTGAGGTAGATCAGTATTAGCCTAGTAACGGAGGGTCAGAGAAAGACGGGGTGTTGGTTGGGTGTCGGTAGGGAGTCTAGTTTGTGTACATGTGTTTGGTTAGGCCTGTCGCAGACTTTGTTAATGGAACAGGGCACGGACCTAGGTAACCTGAGACTAGGTTGACCATCCCATGTTGTAAAAAGCTTGTTTGGCGGCCTCCTCTTTGGCAAGTTGCTTGCTCGGTCCGGAGCCTTGACCCTTTTCGACGCTGTTAACTGTGAAACCGACCAGGTCGTCAGCCAACAAAGCCAAATTCCAGGTAGACGCCAAGACGGCGGCCGAAGGAAGAAACCCACCTAAACATTTCACGTGCCACTTGCCGGCATGAGGGGGTCCAAAAAACTGAGCGGTATATTCGACACCGAGTCGTCGTTGACTGGCAGTCTGATTAAACAAGGGCAAGTACGAAATCTGCTGGTTCGGCGCAGGTGGGAGTGGCGGAGGCTTGGTCGCCGGGGGTGGTGGTTGTGGTTGGAAAGAAGTACTGGCTGGTTTAGAGGGGAAGAGACCGTTGGCGTTTGAGAAGGCAGGGTTGGTTCCAGGCATGTAAGGAGGAGGCTGGCGAGGAGATGACTGCGAGAAGGTCGGAGTGTCAGGCTTGAACTGGTTCATGAAGCGAGCCTGGCTGGCTGCTGCGACGTCCGGTGGAGCACCGACCTGCTGAGGAAGAGGGGAAGGAAGGGGACGAGGGGTTGGCTCGTTCTTCACTCGCTTCTCGCTAGGCTCAAGCAGCTGATTGATCCAATCTTGAACGACGTTGTAGCCGCTTTGAATACACAACGCTCCGACGTAGGACAGAAAGAGCCGACGTCCTTCCTGTTGTGACGGTTAGGTCAGCACCTCGACAAAGTAGGGGTTTGGGGGCGGTTCACCTCAGGACTCTTAAGTCGCGAAACCATCCCTGGAGCACACCGCAGTTTGTTCCTCAGGTTATATCCAGTCGCCCATTGATCGACGCTGGACTTGTCGACACAGTCTTTGATCATTTCCTGCCCGCCACACTTTTTGAGAGGCCAGAAACAATAACTACTGTGGAAGGATGGCTTACCTTGAGCTGCTCGGCAGTGTACATGGGCCGCCTTCGGAACAGATTGGTCGCAACTGCGGACTCCAAGACTTTCTCGCCGAGGGCGGCCAGCCGGACACTTCCACCGTGCTCATCGGTAGTGATAGCGCCCGATCTGGTGTTGAGGCTATCGTGGGTGTAGACTTCGAGCATGAGCTCGCCCTCGATGGGTGGGATGGGTGGCAGATTATCCATACTAATGCGAGAGATAGTACGTTTTCGGGGAATCGAATCCGACGTCGACGAGGATGGCAATAAGTGTGCGGGGGGAGGGGGAGGGGAAGCACCTGTGGCGTGGCGGCGAGGGGCGGAAAGGAAGGAGGATTATATATGCGCGGTCAGCGGACGTCAAGGAGAGGTGGGAAAGGATAATTGGGAGTGAAAGGCGACCAGCCACACAAATGACTGTACCGGGATGAAGGAAAAAAAAACTGCCACACTTACTACCCATGCTGGTATCATCCGTTCCGCTTGGCGTGGATGGCCTGCTACCGGTGACTTTACGATCTGAGAAGGGAGAGTAGCCCGAGAAGCTGAGCGAACCAGATTGCATGTCGAGGAAGATGGAAGTGCGAGTGAGGAAATGAAAGAAAATATTGGTAAGAAATACTGTGGGACGGACGAGTTTATATACTGTTTCAGGAAGGATGCTCCTGCTGGAAACCACGCTATGGACAGATCACCAAAGGTTAATCCAATTGTCAGAAATCCCCTCCTCCGTCCGCCACAGTTTTCCCTCGAGCCACACTCGGACTCTCGCTTCGTCAGCTTCTTCGCCACCACGGTCTAGGACCGAAACGTCACCCTGTCTCCACAAGCACAGCACGGACCATCCGACAACGATCATCCCGGGTGGTCGCTGCTCCCCTACGCTCTCCAACCCAGCGCCCACGTCCCTCAACGTAGAGAACACGGTCCTCTGGTCGGGCATCGTTGCACGCTCGATGATTGCGATCGGTGTGTACGAGGGATATGCCGGTCCGTCTCGATCCCCGGGCGGTAAATCGAGGTTCTGTAACGTATTCAACACAGTTCTCAGCCTCGCGACTCCCATGAGGATCACCACAGTCCGAGACCTCTCGTAACCAGGCAGTTTAACTCCCTTTCCACCTCTGCCAACCCCTGTGCACACAATAAACGATTCCGCTGCTCCGCGCTGAGTCACCGGTACGCCCGCAAAGATTGGACCGGCCAAAGCGGACGAGACTCCTGGAATAACAATGGGCTCGAATCCCTGAGAACGAAAGTAAAGAATCTCTTCTCCCGCACGTCCATACACCGTGGGGTCGCCTTGTTTGAGCTGTAAGACAGCCATCGGACGTCTCAGCGTTAACTGTTCGATAGATGAATCGACGAGATGAACACTTACGCGAACTACAGTCAAGCCACGCCTCGCAGCTTCCACGGCTGCCTCCTGCAGCTCGATTTGAGCACCATCAGCGTTCCCCGGAAATTTTCTCGCGATTTGAACCTGGACATGTGATGGAATCGTCCCCAGGACCGCCTCAGGGACGAGTTTGTCGGAAAGCACAAGGTCGGCATACTTGGTAAGTGCATCTCGAGTAGCAATGGTTAGCAATGAGGGATGTCCCGGACCGGACCCAACCAGAAAGATGCGGCCCCTGTGTGGCGGAGTTTCAAGATTCAGTTGGTGCTGGGACGTCCGTGAAAGACCTGTCGTAGACGAGGACCCCAGACCCAGGTCTCCGCTGAGTAGATTATCGATATCTTCTTCATTCATCCTTGCAAGCCGTGAGAACGACCAATACTCGCTGATTTGCGAGACCCATCGCATTCTCCGCTTTGGCACCTCCACGTCGCTCTCCGCCACACTTCTCTGTGGAACCGGGAGGTTGGGTGTAGCCTCTTCGACAGCCTCTTCTCTCCCGCCGCCCCCATTTCCATCTTCCCGACCAAATTTCTCATCCTTTGCCCTCCTCCGCAGCCTTCCTATCGCCGAGGCCGCAGCTCCAACCTCTTTCGGCAGCGCAGCCACGATTTCTCGCCGGATTCGCCCAGATATCCGACAACCCTGACCGTTCGCGGTGACTCCTATCTGCAGAAGCGAGGGGGTGTTTGTGGCGGTGTCGATGAAACGGTGTGTAGATGTGAATGAAAAGTCACAGAACTGTGGCAGATCTGAGATGTTCACCGGCACCCGGTGCCTTTGACACATTCGGTGGATACGATTGGCTGAATCGAGGGATCGTTTTCCCTCCGACATCGTCGACAATGTGTCGGTTACGCAGACGAACGAGATATATCCCGTCGGAGATCCGAGGTATGATTCCAGAATAGCTTCATCCTCCTCCTCGGTAGAACCCAGAGGTTTTAGTGAAAGTTGGTCGTTGTCAGCTCTCCAGCGTAGTTCGTCGCAAAGACTGCCGCCTTTGGAGAAGACTACAACAGAGGAATCGGCTTCCAGAGCTGCAAACGCTCGTTTCGCTGCGAGAGCGCCGGAACCGACGATAACCGTCGTCTTCTTTTCCAATCGGAAGGAGAGCAGTAGTGACGCCCCACCCACAGGCTGGGGGAACGGTTCGGTCGCGGGAGTCATTGCCTCCGTAGTCACTTTGGAGGTAGACGTGGTCGCCATCGGAAATATAAAGCAGTCCTAGTCATCTGTCAGCTTTTTTTTTTTTTTCAACGGAGGGATATACGCAATGATGAGGAAGCGCTTAAGCAATGATTGCGGAACACATGAGGACAACTGAGTGACGGGACCTTTCTAGCTCAGGACCATGACCTCCGCCATCCAAGCCATCCATATCCCCGCCTACGAAGAACGCACCGACCCCTCCCCGCACACCGTCTACCGCATCCAGATAACCGCCAGCGTACGAGAATGGTTAGTTTGGAGGAGGTACTCAGAGTTCGCGGACCTCCATACGGAGCTCACCAAATCCACCGGTTCACCTCCACCCGCTGCACTACCACCGAAAAATTCCTTCTCCATGTTCCGGTCCCATTCGAACCCTAACGCCTTGGACCAACGCAGGATGGGGTTGGAGACGTATTTACGGGCGATACTGAGCGCGAAGGAGGATAAGTGGAGGGAATGCTACGCGTTCAAGCAGTTCCTCGGGATACCCATCGGCAAGAACACGGCCATCGAGGGTCGGTTGACCGCAGCTTCCTCATCCAAGACCTTCACCCTCGTTTCGTGGTTGGACGAGCACATGGATCTACAATCGGGCGTTCGTGACATCCGCGCGGATATCAACAAACGCGACGCCCTCTCCGACAGAGGCGACATCTCCGGCTCCCACCAATCCAACGTCCAAGCGAAGAAGAAACTCATCGCCACCCAAACTCGCGTCGATGCCTTAGACAATAGTCTCAAGACTCTCGCGATGGCCGGGATGAACGAGGGTGAGCTGCAACGGAGGACGGAGATTGTCGCTCGTATACGGGACGATTGCGATAAGCTCACGAAGATGGTCACCGTTGCCCGACATACTTCCCGAGGGCTGGGCGCGACACTTGAACGGAACCCTGCGCCGGACTCCGATCGAAACACGCTCCTCGGGAAAGGCCCCGCGACGTTCTCGAAACCAGGCAGGGTGTTTGGTGCACCTCCACCACCCCAGGAGACGGAGGAGACGCGACCACTGGATTCCAACGGCCTTTTACAACTTCAACAGGTCAAGATTGACGATCAAGATGCGAACCTCGCCCAGCTTTCTGCGATTCTACAACGTCAGAAACACCTCGGGGTTGCTATCGGTGCCGAGATTAACCAGCACATCGAGATGCTGGACCAGCTGGGCCAGGATGTGGATAGGTTTGGGAACAAGCTGAGCTCGGCAAAGAAGCAGATGAACAGGCTTGGATAATGTCCAATTTCACCACTTTTATGCATTTTTCTCCCTCTTTTAATGCTCTTAATCAAGCATATCCCGCATGTTAACTCGATATCAGGATTCACGGCTCTAGGGTAGAGGAGGGGACAAGCTGGATTGCATTCATCTATGGATTCCAATGTATGTACGACGATGACGATTAGCGATAAAGGTAGCGTATGATGGTAATGTCAAAGGTATCCGTTTGGGATCTTGTCATAGTGGTTTCGCCAGGAACTTTCCGACGCCCTGCATGATATCAGATAAGATGTCAGTCAGCAAGGGTCAAGCAACGAGGGAACAAGTGGGATCCGAACCTCATAGCAAGCAATCATCATTCCACACGCAGGAGCGATTTTCGCCATACGAGGCCCAATGCCCGTATACAGTGTTGAATAGCCCTCTGTCTGGACCATGTGCCTCAGCAGGGGTATCGTGGCAGTTATATGTGAGGGCGTCGACATGATCAACGCCTGCCGCCGGGTCTTCAAAACGTCGAAAGGGGAGGTGAAAAGAGCGGCAATAGTCCCACTTATCGCCCCGCTAGCGAAGGCAACGGATGCGCCTTCGTGACCATTTCGATTAAACCATGACTTGAGGCCCTCATAGTTGGCCCAATAGAGCCCACTGAAAGGGACATCTCGCCACAGTGTGGCACCCAACCCCTTCCAAAGGGTGATTGGACCCTGTTTTTGGACCAAAGCAGCAACTGACGAGATAACGGATCGAAGAGTGTTGGGATTGGAAGTAGATGAAGGAGTAGATTGGAGATTGGTTCGGACTAGCTCCAACGGCGAGGTAACTGTTGATATGAACGTCCTTGCCGCGATGCCGGCGAGAAGGGGGGTGGACCCAGATGGGGCGACGAGGGGGAAAACGGAATTTAGGAGGTAGTCATAGGTGACCATGTAGCACGTTGATGATGGGACACCTATCAGACTGCGAAGGAAAAATCTGGTTAGCCAGAGTCTTCGGAAAGAGTGAAAGGTGGTGAATGCAAACATTGTTGTCCCAGCACCCTTCCATAAACCCCTCAACCCCTCGGCCCTCACCACATGCTTGACCGCGTCATAAAACCCGTTAACACGTTCCCGTCGCCAGACACCGTGATTCCACACGCATACGACTTCGGACCTGCTGAGAGCGGAGATAGCAAGATGAGACATGCCGCGAACACAGGGGACGTTATTCGGTTGGCAACAGACATTTGGTGGAGGACGTGCGAACAGTTGACGGGATTTTGGTTTCGGAGGTTGCGTCTGTAACCTTGTCTTGACGACGTCGAAAGGGGTCACTATGAACAGCAATCCATACCAGGGCGAAAAGATATGGGTGTGGCGGAGAGCACAGAAATTAGTGTTCCGAGTCAGATCCGCGGACAGCTCATGCTTACTCGTAATCGCAGTCAGGAGCGAGCCGGTGCCAGCAGCGACGAGCTTGGCTTGTATAGGCTCCATGACAGCTCAACCGTCGGGAGTCGTCGTGGTTGTCCGGAATCAAAGTACGCTCACCCCACGGCAGAGTCGATTTTCCACCCTTACGGCCGACGTCTGAGCCGGAGGTCACCGAGACCCTCTGACGTAATACCCGGATCGTCATTCGTCACGTGATACAACCCCACAGACTTATCTCTGTCACTTTCGAAGACTCACCTCGTCCGATGGCTGCTCATAGACTACCAAACGAAATCTGGCTCTATATTTTTGAGCTCGCTACGGCGGAACATGCCTCCACTGGGAAACTGCCGAATTCCATGGACAAGTCGGTGTGGTTCAAGAACGTCTTCGATACCTGGGGTCTGCAATCGCCCGATGAGCTCGCTATGAATGCTCAGAAGAAGCGATACAAGACTGTCAAGGTACGCCGCACGGGTTCCGTAGATGTGCGTGAAGCACCGATTAACGTGAAGCACTCAGGCCATCCTCTCAACTTGCAAGCTTTGGCACCATATCGCCGGCGAATTCCTGTTCAATCACGTCGCGATCTTCAGGCCATCTCTCATGCATCCTCTGTGTAACGTTCTGGATAACGAACCTCACCTGGGCACATACGCCAGGAGTATCTACCTCGGCGGCCCCACGATAGCTACGGTAGAATCCCTTGCGATTCTCGTCTCCATCATCCGACATTGCCCAGGCGTCGATACCATGATAATCACCTGGCCGCTCACCCCTACATTCTCGGCAGCCATAGCCGACGCACTACTCTCCTTCACGTCAAAGAAGATCCGGACGCTGTGTTGGAACATGTCATCGAGCGCACAGTCCAAGGTTATCTGGGCTTTGAACGCCCTACGAAAGTCCCTGACTTCCTTGTGCCTCGAATTTGAATCCCCAACTAACGAGGACAACCCCTTGGGTTCGGCTGGGAACCTAAACCTCTCCCTCCCCCATCTCCAAACCCTATCGCTTCGCGGGTCCTTCCAGCATTTCCTGGAACAATGTACAGACTGGTCTTTGCCAGCACTCCAACACGTCACGCTCGACTTCGCTCTCAATCGAAATGACCTCCCAGACATTGACGAGTTCTGTAAACAACATGGAACTAACCTCACCTTCCTCGACCTTAATTGCCTCCAGACCCTCGACGTCGCCGCTATACTTGACTTCTGCCCTAATCTCACCACCTTCTTGTTTAATGGAGACTGGCGCCTCCCCACCACCGACGAACATCCTACGGAATCGAAATTAACAAACAGCCCCCATCCTAACATCGCCATCGTCGGGGTCCATCAGCTCCTATATGCCTTCGGAGTGGGGCACACAGCGAAATCCGACCGTTTCATGATCGAATACATGCAACGGTCTAACGACATGAATTTCTCCGCCCTCACCAAACGCAATTTCCCCAAGCTGCAGTGCGTGCGAGTTTTAAGTAGATCCCTACTGAGGGCCTTGGAGAGCAACAATGGGCCCAGCCAACTCGGTCTTTCCAGGTGGGAGAGGTGGTGGGACCAGTGTGCGCAGCAGGAGGTCAGATTGGAGGATTGTACCGGAGGGCTACTGGGGACACTACCTCAAGACGAGCTCCAGTCGGATGATGACGACGACGAGTCCGATTCCGACGAATCTGAAACCGAGGGAGACTGGCAAGAGGAGAATCGCCCTCCTACGATACAGGAACTCCGCGACCTACTTGAAGAGTGTCGAAGAATGTCTACGGAAACAGATCAGACGGATCCAGCCGACCTCGAACTTCTCGCTGCCCTCCAGATGTAATAGATAATGGCTGCGAACCAAACACCGAGCCTACTGCTACCCCACGTCGGAGCTTTTGCGGTGCGTTGCGACGGAACAACATCAAAACGGTGCTAAACTCTATTCCGGTCACCAGGTCTGGAGATAGCGATCAGACACCCTCTCTACCGCACAGAATACCTATACCTGATTATCGTGATCAGTGGTCGCCTTGCTTACCCTCCGGACGCCGAACTGTGAACATCCCTCGCTCTCTGACCTTCGTGAGAATATCTTCGACCCGTTGACGTGAAACCTCTTCTGGGAGGCGTCTTTTACTTCCTGTAACATCGGAATCGGGTGTCAGAGCGCACGCTTTGCCAATGAGACACGAAGTTGCGGGCCCGGTGGCCTTACCTACTAGGGCCCAATTTCGCGTACTGGGTATCCTCAGGACCTCAGTTTCTATCTCCCACCCACACCAGGACGTCAACCGTGCCAACCAGATTCGATATACTGAGTAAGAACTCGTGAACTTCCCGTCCCCACCCAGATTCAAGCTCTCTATCCACCGATCACCATCGGCCACAATACCACCGGCCCCAGTCCCTGCCGAGACTTCGTCCCGCACATCAGCGCCCTCGATATCATGCACAGGGAACGGGTATTGCGCGCTGTTCGCACGATTGAACTTCTGGTCGAGGTCCCACGGACAACACGGAATATTCAAGTACCCACTGGCCCCATACAGGATCGAAAGGATTGGGATGAATGGCGTGAGTTCATCGGCGTGGTTCCCAATGATGAACACGCCGTGTGGAATTTGTAGTTCGGAGGGATGAAGGCTGCCTGGAGGGGAGTCCGTATCGGGTTCAGCGCTGCGCGTGTCTTCAGTAATTGAAAGATCTGAAACTACGGTGATGGGATCTGGATCCGCGAGGGTGAGCGTAGGGTCTAAGGCTTTGACATGTAGATGAAGTTGGGTGGCAGGAGGGTAGTGTGACCATGACGTTCTTGCGCGTACATCGACGCCGAAGCCTTGGTATCCTTCCGACAAAAGTATGTGCACAAGAAGTCCGTTCCCACACCTGCGTTATCGCCGTGGTGCGGTGTCAATAAAAAACGGTATTGGAAAATTAGACCCGGAACACAGGTGTCGGCATTTGGTGCGAGGCAGAGCGCGGTTTTGCGAGGACCGTGAGGGTTTGATAAACAGGAGTCGATAACGCGTGGTGGAAAGAATTAAGCTATCCAATAAGCATCCGAAACACAGATTTTTCGGCGTGCAGACGCACCCCAAATCAATGAATCCATTGGGAGGCTTTGGCCAGGAGAACCATGGAGGCAAGCCATCTCGGGCGTTGTAAGATTTTCGAACTCCGTCCCGGGCTTGCGGATCATCGCCACATCCGATTGGCGCCGGGCAATCGTCCGCGCTGAAGGTTCGCTTCCAAAAGAGGATCAAAAACGTGGCAATGCCAATATCCTGTTCGAATTAACCTTTAATGTCGCTTTGCGTGTAGGAATGGGGCGGCGAGACAATGGAGAATGAAGTTCCAGAAACGCACCTCAAACACATGCTTGAGAGGATCGGTGGACTCCTGCCAAGTGCCTACAAGGTGCTTATGCCTTTCTCGCATGAGGAGATAGAGGTCTTGATACTCTTCCCGTGGTATGATGCAATCGTGGTTGACACGTTTCTTGTAGCTAGTCATCGCGCCCCATCCGTATCGGTGGAGAGTTTCCAACAGCGCCAGACATGTGCGATAAACCCGACTGTTCGGATCGAGAGGCACGTCGGGGAACGCGACGACCTCAACTTGAAGTCTGGCGCTTGAGATGGTGTTGACGCCGTCACGATGGTCCGAGGCGGGGAGGGGAATGTAATGAAAGGCGAGATGAAAAACCTGAGGGTGATAATATGGTGGGGAGCCGTTTTTGTCAAGCACCGGCGTGAGAATCAGGATCGACGCTTCGCGGTGACCCTCGATAGCGTACACGGTGCAATATTGGTCAATGCTACCGTCGCGCCCTGGGCGCCGAGGTAGTAGCCTACGGAGAATGGATTTCAGAACAGTGGCCCCTCGGAGATGTGGGATCGTATCCGGGATTCCACCGCCCTCGGGAGAACATTCCGTGAGAGTTTCCGACCGGAGTATTAAAGTCGAGTTGTATTCCGGGTGATCTATGAGTTGCTGTACGGCGTCTGCGAACTAGCGACATTCCATCAGGTCTCTTTTTCCGTGACGCTGGAGAAAATCCAAAACTGACGAGCTCCACTGGAAATTGTGCAGGACAACTGATCAAGGGGGTCCAGACTTTATCGCCCTGGGCATCGTGTAGTCCAGGTAACTGCTGGTCGCAGGGTGTTGGACTGAAAACAGGTCGTGGTTTTGTTGAGGGCATGATACTAATCCAGTGTTCGATCAGTGGCGGAGGCCTCAAGAAATGGAAGAGGCGCCGGCAAATTCCGGTCCCCCAGCCATGACAGAAAGAATGTTCAACTGGAACCTGTGTAGCAGTGGACCCTCCTATGTGCGGTACGAAACATATCAGTGTTTCGTGCAATCACCCACATGCGAGTTTCAGTACCCACTGGAACATGGACTAGTTTGACATGATGGCCGATGACACGATTTGGGACAAGATTTGGGTCGTAGAGGACGCATGACCTCGGCGTAGCGAGCCTAACCCATAATGTTTCACTCCATAATCATGCCGTGATCACCTGGCGAGCTCTGCGCACCAGATATTACGTCTAACCACCTTCAAGGAAAGTTTCTCGCCACAGTTTCTGGGTGCATGGCGTGGTTCTGGTCAACATTGGATTTATTTTCAAAATACGAACGCGAGGGAAGTGGTCGAGCTATTTCGGGCGCAGAACCCCATTAATGTTTATTTCAGGGTCGTTTTGGGGAGCTTGTGGGTCAGAAGAATATGACAGCCACCCATACCAAACAAATATTGAAACCACGAGCCACACGGGTTATATATTCAGCAGCGATACGGGGCCTGCTTGACTGATGACATCGACCCCGAATAATTGTGTGACAAAGCCAATACGTTCACGCGTGGCGAACGCAACGCAAATGCGTTCCCTCCGTTCGCGGCCTGTCTGAGGGGTGGCGTAGATGCGGCGCGAATGTTTTGAGGACGGGTCAAGTAAATAGCAAAAGGCCAGGGCCGTCGGCCCGGAAAATGCCGGCCTATCTCGTTTTCATCCCGCTTCGCGCGTTTCCCATCTTCGATCGGAACGATGAAGTTGGACGCGACAGACCTCCGATATGTCACCTCTGAGGAGTTCCGTGTCTTGACCGCTGTATGAAACTTCCTTCCGGCCGTTTCGCAGAGTGGTAAAGCGTCGATTGATCGTTGGCCCAGCCAGGTCGAGATGGGTTCAAAAAATCACGAGATCGTGCCGACCGCACTTATCGTTCAAATTTCCGGGCTTAGGAACGGAGGTGTAAACAAGAACCTCGGCGAGCTGGCCAAAAGGAACCTTGTCGCAAGGGTCAGGAACGCCAAATGTGCGTCTTGTTTCTCATAAAAGTGTCTGAGAGATGGCGCCATTTCTTCGTTTACTGACCGAAAAAAAAAACAACCTCAGACGATGGGTACAGGTTAACGTATGGTGGTTACGACTACCTCGCCATGCGGACGTTGTCAAAACGGGGGACCTTGCACTCGGTCGGAAACCAGATTGGTGTCGGCAAGGAATCAGGTGCGGAGAATAAGCCATCACCTCCCACCGTGGCATCCGCACCCTGTTTTCGTTGCGAGGGTTGAACTGGCTTCGCAACAGACATCTACATCGTCGCTGATTCGGAGGCCAAAGAGATGGTGCTGAAGTTGCACAGGTTTGGTCATCCTACACCTGTCATGACGGTGCAGGGGCTGACAGCGCTCACCTCACAGGTTGGGGCGGGTCTCCTTCCGTGCGATCAAGGAGAAGCGAGACTATATGGGAAAACGCAAGTCAGCATCGTGGATGTACATGTCTCGCCTTGCCGCGCAGAAGGAGTGGGCCTTCATGAAGGTTTGGTCCACGAGTTCTCACTCGCATGCATTATCTCATAATGCCTCCTCCTCCTCCCCCATCGTCAGGTTCTGCATGAACATGGATTTCCCGTCCCGCGGCCGATCGATCAATCGAGACACACGGTGCTGATGGAGTTCATCGATGCATACCCTCTGTCAGAAAACATTTGTTCCAATTGTCTCGTTGTTCGCTTTCCCCGCTGACGAATCACACACAGCCGACAGATTTCCGAGGTCTCCTCGCCTGGAAAGCTATATTCGTCTCTCATGGAGGTCATAGTGCGATTCGCTAGATCGGGTCTCATTCACGGAGACTTCAACGAATTCAACATTCTGATACGTCGGTCCACGGGAGAGCCGGTCGTTATCGACTTCCCGCAAATGGTTAGCACCTCTCACACGAACGCGGAATGGTGCGTTGTTCGAGAGAGGTTCGGGGTATCGAGGACTCCAAATACTCAACGGCATCCGTGATAAAGGTACTTCAATCGTGACGTCGAATGCATTCGCACATTCTTTAGAAGGAGGTTCCGTTACGAGAGCAATTTGTATCCAAGGTTCAGTAGCACAATCAACAGGGAGGAGGGTGAGGAAGGTGCTAAAGAAGGCGATGGCGAAGATTTCCGCCTTGATGTCGTCGTCGCTGCGAGTGGATTCAAACACAGCGAGCAGAAGGTGCTGGAAGAGGTAAGTCGTCATTCCTCCACGGGCACCCGCGTGGTGTTGTTTGTCATTCTTTAACCCCATTTATGCAGTATATAGAGGCTGGGAGAGGAGACGAAGATCCAGGGTTCTCACATTTGGATGAGGAAGACGGGGATCCTTCAACTGATGATGAATCCAATGCCTCGGAAAGGGATGCGACGAAGGAGCGAGTTGGACCGGAACCCGGCACTTCTGCCGAAGACCATGGTCTGGACGCAAGCGCTCCAGAGTCCGACTTTGGCCATGGTGGTCAGGAAGAGGTGACAATCACACGTCTATCTTCCGTGGATGAACCGCTCGAGGAAAGTGGCCGGTCAAGTAGGGGTTCGGGAGCAATATCGGCTGCGCAGAGCGTCTCGGTGGAAGCCGGACTACGAAACCTCAAGGTTTCGGAAAGGGACGCACCTGAAAAAGGTGAGAGAACCCCGGTTATGTCTTTTGTAAAACCCCGTGCACCGCATCCGGGGTTTATTTCGTGTGGTGGACGTTTATTCTGATGCATTACGCTTTACCCCCCCTCCCTTCGATTCTTCAACGTCAGGTGGCGATCTCGATCGCGGTGGAAAGTTGGAGGGGTCAGATCTGGAAAGCGACCAAGGTTTGGACGATGACAGCACCGATGATGAAGAAGGTACCGAAAGACGGCTTACGTCCTCGAGGGTCAAGGAAAGAGTCGCCACCGAGATCACGAGAGACAAGAACAGGCAACGGAAGTACCATACGAAAAAGTCGGCCCAACGCAGCAAGGGAGGCAGGGTCAAAGGCAGCAAAGCGAAGAACAGCACAAAACAGCAGGTCGCTAACGCAGGGTGGTTCTAGGCGTGGGAAGGACCCCTCTTTTCGTGGGTGGATCCCACCACATATATTGGGAGGTGTTGCGGGGGTGGTGGTACAAGGCAGTAATTTAGCCATAAGACCTTTGGGGCACATAGCGGTACCTTGCTCGGGTTCTGGAAGGCACAGTGCGAGATGCAATTCATCCCATCCTCGCCCACCGTATAGCAAAATGTCAGCAGGCCGAGCGGTCGCGTCGGGCCCTGGAAGTTTCCGAATGGATAACTCTACGCTTACATAGACGCAAAACCCACTCCAGAACCGCCCTCTTGCCAAGCAAGCGAGGGGGTTGGCTTGCTTGCTGGTGTGGTACTCTCTCATAACCATCACGACATCAATTCCCGGCTTACAACGACCAGACCGAGCGCACGTCCTCACCATTGATTTTATTGGTTTCGCTTGAGACCAAGTCCTGGACCCTCCCTACACAAATACAGTGATTCCGTACGTTTTCGCTGCATGGAGTGATGGTGATGGGATCAAACCTAGCGGCAGGGACGTATGAAAACCGTGTGGGCTCTTTTTTTCTTTTTTTCGTTCTAGCTGGTCACTTCCCTTCCAAGGGATCTAGAATGGGACAGGAAGGACACCGATGGAACCCTGCCAAATAACTGTGAAATTCGGCAACGGGGACAATTGACAACGCGGGCAGGGTGGCTCTAGGCTAGAAGATCTCATTGGTAGATCTCCTCAAAACGCCGCGTTCCAATCCCGATCCCCAGACAGCCCCACCACCCACCCACCCCAGATGCACATGTGCGCCGCAGTGCATATGGCAGCGGGGTGAGTTACCGGGTTTCATGTTCTTAATTCTTTCCATCCACCCACCCACCCACCCCTCCTCCCCCCTCTCTTCATTGCAGGTTCGGATCTTAGCTGACGCGCAATACGCTGGGTTCAACACCCTGAGCGGGACTATGTCGGTGTTTTCTCACCCGAAGTTCTACCGACAAGGACATTCAATCCGGCGGTTACGAATTCAAAAAAAAAAAAAAAGAAAAGAAACCCCGAGCGCACGCATGCAACACCAAGACTGAATGGCAGTGAGAGCGGGTCGGATGTGAATGTATACAATGGATGCAATGTATGAGGAATGTATGGGGGCGTCCAATGAATATTCAGTTTCACCGCTGGTCAACCTCCCACCCCCCCCCTTCATCAGTCACTGTCAGTTTTTACTTGATTTTCAAACTTAATTTGGCGCTTTGTTGCTTCAAACACGCGCTGAAGGGTACACAAAAGCATCCGAAAAAGTTGCAAATAAGCAAAAAGGGTGATCGCTACCACTCACTTTGATCAAACATGATCATAGCCTACGGGGGACACATACCATCGGGTTATTTATCGGGTAGCCGGGTCGTTTAGACCTTTTTCAATACGAAGAAGCGGATGCTTTTGGTGCACCAAGGCTGCGATCTGGATGACGGAAAGAAGCGAAAGGAACCCAGAACGGGGCGTGAGGCTGTAGAGATGCAAGAACGGGATCAAACGAAATCGGGACAGATTGTCACCCACCCCCCCTCACCCCCGGTTCACAGATTCACCGACCACACACACACCACAACCCTATCCACCTGGATTCGATATACCCAGAGAGTCCCCCGCAAAACCGTTGAAACATGTTGTACCGAAGAACCCTCCAAAGGCAAGAAAGGGGGAGGCGTGCTTACATCTGTTGCCAACCTATCTGCGCCAATACACCAGTGCACCCGGAGACCGGATGTGTGGATGACGCGGAATGATGGGAATGGACGTAGCTCAGCGGAGTTCCATCCCCCGTAGCTCAGTTTCGACCACACAGTCCTTGAACCCGATCACGTTCGGGGCTGGACCCAAAGGCGCGAAAGAATGAAATGGAGAAAGAAGAGGGGGGAAGTTGAAATAGCCAAAAGTCAACCGGACATCGAGACGCTGGGTGCTATGGGGGGCATGGCCTCCGAAGCCCCACCCCCTAATCTAGGAGATTCAGGGCAAGGAGCCAAGGTTTCGGGGGAAATAGACTCGGATAGGAGGATCTTGGACAACTCCGGACAGCTGGAACTAACAGCCATCGGAACGCTTGGGGGGCACACATACAATACGCGGATCCGAGTCGTCGCGCATGCAATTCGGGATTCAAAACCACCCGTTAACGGGGGACCTTTTCATCTCCGGGGGATCCCTCAACAATTGTATGTGTGACGTGGGAGAAAAAAAGACCGCGCCAACGTAGCAGGGAATCTGAAGCAGATTTCAACGAGATTTGTTAGCCCCAACTTTGAAAGAGAGCTGGGAAACCCGTCTGGACTTCACACGAGGGTCCACCCTCCGCGCTTTTGGTTGCTTGCTAATGACTGATGATCGATGACGTTATTGCACCGCCTCGGGCGGAACCCGTGCCAATATGGGCAGGTCAGGATGGTCTTGCAGTAGCCTTGCGCGATGCTGAGTGGCTCGCAACCCACCGCTGTCAAAAGTGGGGGGGGGGGGAATGAAACAAATGCCATAACAAACCATCATTGGAAAATCAAGTCGAGTGGCGGTCTGGCCAACGAAAGGACCAATAGGAAATTAGTGTTAAACTCTGGATAAGAACCAATGCGGGAAGGTAAATGAAAGACCGTCTGAACTTGCAAATTCCACATACGAACGCCTTTCAGACATCCCAGGCTGACATAGGTCGGCGGAATTCCTGGTATTTCCTGCGGGTTGATGATCGCGTTCGGGGCACCTGTCCACCTTCGGACCGATTGGTGGCACTAGAGAGATGTGCGAACCCTGACAAATGTTGCTGACCGAGCACACGGGGGATCTCCGGGTCCAGTGCAGGCGTCTTACCGGCAAAACACAACACCCTTCCCCAGATTTACAACTGGGTTTTCCCAGTCACCGGAGAATGGAGAGAACGGATTTGGTCGCAAGTATTCGGGTCCTATGCACAGGTACATGGAGAGAGAGGGGAGGAGAAAAATACTGCGCTTCGTGGCCCCTGTGGTTCCCCACTGCCTCGTATCCCCCCGCAGACCACTTACCCCTGGCTTGGACCCCGAGAAAAACAATGAGATCAATATGTGAAGCGACGCTTCTCGATGGCAATCCGGAACACCGACGAGGGTTGCGATGGGCAAAAAAAATGCAAAGGAGATGAGGAGTGTCGTCTGAAGCAGCGAGAAACGGAAAGGCGTCACATGTATCATCGAACTAGCCCAAGGGAAACAGGCAAAGACCCAGAGTCAATGCACATCTCCACTCAAACCAATCTTGGAGGACATCTCGAGGACAATCAATGGCCGGCGTACGAGAAATAGACCGAGGCGGCATCCTGGAAAAAATTCAACAGAGAGAATGGTTTCGTTACTGCGTGCGCATCGTGTACAATGTGTAGAAAGGACGTATGGGGTTATTTTCTATCAGCCCTCAATTAGCATACGCTGAGCGACTGAGTAGACGGACCAATAGAAGGACTACGCACTGTGGGTTCGACGATTCACCCTCGTCGGCCGCAAACTTATGTTTCTGGGGTATAGTTGCGGCCGTCATACCTTTGCCGCTCCCGGTAACACCAACTGTGGAGAAGGGGAAACGTCAGAGATGTTGCCACAGAGAATCCAACTGTGTTCGGAACGAAAAATACCTTTACCCAGCGGGTTATCTGGCGTCTTGAAGATACTCGTACCCGCAACACCTGCGATGTGTATCCCCTTCTTCTCGCTCTTTTTCGCAAACTTTTTCCAAGTGGCCTGCTTCTCGTTCTGCTCCTTGGCCTTTTGCGCCCTGACCTCCAGTTTCTTCTCGTTCTTCTTCTTCTTCCGCTCCCTCTCCTCTTCCTCCACTTTCGTCAGTTTTCGTTTGTTGTTGGTCGAGGATAAATACGGGTTGCTCGACGCCTGGTAGTTGGCCGGGAGAGCCTTTATCGAGGAGGAACTGACGAGTTCTGTCGTATTGTAACCCTTGAAAACGATCGTGTAGACCCCGCCCTCGACCGATCCACCGACGGACGCGATTCTAGCCGGGTACCACTGCCCATCGGACGAATATTTCGCGAGACACTCGTCACCGGCTTTCCATTGAAGTGCCGAAGTCGACTGCGCGTTCTGTTTCTTGGAAGAACCAGCGGCTGAAGATGTGGTTGCAGCGCCTTGCTGAGCGAGAGCCAGTTCGGTGAGTGAGATCAATTCTCTTAGTTCCTTGCGAAGATCCTTCAGCCCATCGTTTTCCGGGTCGTTTGCGAGCGCGGCCTCGACCTGTTGAAGCTGGACTTGGTAGGTTTCGAGTTCCTCTTTGTTCATCTCGAGTTAGACTGGCAGTGTGTGTGTATCGAAACCAGGGAATACAAATGGTCGTCTGGTGTATATGAAGAAATAGGGGTGAAATGACCCGGGACGGAGGGTGGTGGTGATACGACGCTTAAACCGGCAAAACGCGCGTCAAGTGGTCCTCCAGTAAACTACGGTTGATCGCAACCTCTCTGGTGTCAGACCCTGGCTAAACCCTGTCGAGGACGGGAATCTCCTAGAAACAAAAAACGTATACATTGCTAGTTTATACAGTCTACAGCCACATGGTGCACATGGGGATTCGTGTAATCCACGATAGATACGATACAGTCTGGTGCACGAACTCGCATGCGTACGGCCACCCAAAATAAACAGTCAAACAGACGGAAGACAAGAAAATTAGGGCAAACAACCACTCCATATGTACGGAAAAAAAGGACCGGGTTCATCGTTGAGCCCGGCGGCTGTCCCTCCGCGCTTCCAGTCGGAGGCGACGATTGTTGTTCTAAAATGCCAATAGAGGTTAGCAACGAAATGACGGTGACGACATGGGAACTTGTCCCTTCCGAGGTGGACAGGAATCAATGGGATTAGGGGTGACTCACATCGCGCTGAAGTTCCTCTAGCCTGACCTTGATTTTCTGAACGTCGTGGCCGATACCACCAATCATGGACTGAAACAAAGCCGATATCGGAATGTACTGAGCGACCCGGGCTCGAGCGCAAGAGTAAAACATTGACTCACCACCACAGTCTTGGATCGGACGCCGTGTATCTTCTCGAGGCGTTCGAAAGACACGGGGTATAACTTGCGTTCCAGAAGTTGGGCGTGGAGGGCATCCACGTGTGATTCGAGGCTCGATACGTATATCTTTCGGCGGTCCTGAGCCTTCATTTTGTTCCTAGAATGAAACACCGTTCCGAAACGTAACCGATTAGCTTACCGACAACGAAACGTGCAGGAGGAAAAGAAGGGGAAGCTTACAATTCTTCAGGGGAGAAGAGTCGCCGTTCGAGCATGTGGTCCCAGACCTTGCGGCGTTTTACACCGTCAACGTCCTTCTTCGACTCCGGGCGAGTGTAAGGGTATGTTCCAGGTGGAAGGGAGTCGAGGGATCGCTTCTGGCGGATGGCCCCACTGGACTTGGGGCGCGAATTGAACTCTTCTGGACTCGGGAGATCCGGAGATCCATCAACCGTCATTGGGCTCTGGACCTCAGGCTCAGACAACGGGGATAGTTGTGCAGCAGAAGAGAATTGCAGCGACTCGGAGAGCGAGTTGGAGGGATCTAGGGATTCGGCACACCAGGTTGACTCGGCTGGAGCCGACAACACATCTGATGATTCGGGCTGATACCAGGCGTACTGGCCGATAGCCAGAAGGGCCATATCGGGGATTGTAGGCAGGACAAAGGGGGAGCCGTCGAGGGTTGGGTACATTGTTTGGAATGGGGGGGGGGGGCAAGGGTGTGG
>Ga0307515_10007867_pt1 | contig 20946 bp, 21 predicted proteins | sample 17_EM_MG_FD_194513 | JGI IMG/M metagenome (GOLD analysis project Ga0307515, IMG submission 194513) | Populus trichocarpa ectomycorrhiza microbial communities from riparian zone in the Pacific Northwest, United States - 17_EM | ecosystem: Host-associated > Plants > Roots > Unclassified | place...
AGAGTTCTGCGAGGCGGTTCCATCCTGACCGGTGGCGCGCTCGTGGGCTCATTGGGCCATACGGCGGTGGGCAGGAGGTTGAGGACAGGGTGAATGATGTCGCAAAGGTGCTAAATCCACTGTATAAAGAGGTTAGTTAGTTGTTGTTCACAGGTGATTGTACTCTCTCTCTCTTTCTGTTGTACCAGTGCGGAAGTAGTTGTTAGCGTACGTACGTTACACATGTAGTTCGATATCAAGTAGTTTTGTAATGTCATGTCATGCGAATTTTTGTTCCAAAGTATGGTTGTACACGCTTCTGGAGTGTCTGAGCTTTATTATCAACTTTTAAATCCGACCTCATCCCAAGGTTTTCTCAACGACACTCGCGAGCGCCCTCTACTCCACACACCGAACTTAAGCACTATCATCCGCATTTATGCCACCCACCAAGGCCGCCATGGACGTTGGAGGAAACATCGGAAAAACGAGTTTGAAGATAAGGGCTTCGTGGCAACTCGAGATGTAGAGCCAGCAGCAGTAGATCGATGCACAGCGTGCTCAATTCCTAACAATGGAGCAGTAGTATAATTATTTACGCGACGCAACGCCTTTGTGCCTCCACCCCAACAACACCGCATGCAGAGTGGCCACAATGCACCCTAATTCGATTCAAATGTCTACTGGGAGAAACCCCTTCGCGGACAGAGGATGGCAGGCCGATACAAAGTACAAACGACTTGGAAGCATAAGACCAAAAATGGTGCAGGGTGGTTCGTGTCACACTTGTATCTTGCACCTTGCACCTTGCACCTTGCATCTTGCATCTTGCATCTTGCATCTTGCTTCTCACCTGTACGTCGTGTCGTCACGTCGTTCTGTGCGCTCAATCGTGAATTAGATGATGGGGGGCTGGTTTGCAATGATTGAGGGAACGTGAAAAGGGCATTCCGGCGTCGAAAATAAGATATCGGTGCGTCCCACTCTCTCGGTCCCGCCAGCTGGATGACAACCTCAACTGACTTGCGCGCTTCAGTCGCTGAGACAAGTGCCCAGAGAAAGCCCAAAGGAACTGGACCGGCTATCAAACCTGGACCAACCAAGCAAGTCATTCTCAGCTGTTCCGCAGGCGCTGCGAAGGAGGGAATCGTATTCTTGGTGTGAAAGCCATCCTCTGCCACCCGCACTAGCCACCCCACCGCTCCACCCGTGGTGATGAACCTCAAGTCTGGTGCATCGTTCTTCACTTGCGAAACCGAGAGAAGATACCCCCGGCCTCCTTTCTGCACGCGCGGGAATCTGTCGGGTTAATACAAATACAATCAAACACTGCCACACGCATACTAACTTGTACAACTGACAGCGTGGGATCCATTTGCCCATACGCTCTAGTTGGTCTATCAAAGGTTCGCCGAACGCAATGCGCCAGACCTAGCCAGCCACGGTCGCAATCGCAATGGACACCAATGTACACGACTATATGTCGATTAGCAGTCTGTGTCTATGTTTGTGCGAACACTGGTAAACCGAAGCAGCACGGCATCCTCCTGACTTACAACGGAGGACCACCTTTACGGTGCTATCTATGGTGCGTCGGCACCTCAGTCGCGCCACATGAGGGGTTACGTATTTGTGTTGTACAGACGGGGAAGCGATGCGGTCAGGATCGAGGCACCTTCGGAGCCGCAGTGCTCGGGACAGCACTCAACGACCCTGAGCCGAAACTATCGAGACAGCATCTAAAGAGAATGGCTATTAGAGTGCTGGGCTCCTGTCAACGCCGCCGACAGTCTCACGATCCCGGCGAGCCGCCGACCCAGGGACCCCACCTCTGCGGTCTAGGCAGTGGAAAACTGGACCAGGTACAGCGAGCCTTACTATTCTCTCTATATACCACCGTTTTGGCACGCTCAAACTTTTCACTCGTCCTGCAAATCAAGCTGTCCAGTGGCGAAATGGGGCATATGGTAACAAATCTGTAGCAAATATTACTTACGTAACACTTATATTGTATCGTAGTTACAGTTCCTGCTATCCCCCCCTTGGTATTTCTTACAGACGTTACCTTTGTGAATTGAGATCGTTTCTGTTGTATGAGTTGGGAACAGTGGTTTGTCGTATTCAAGCGCGTATTTCAGTTTGAAGTAGTTTCCAAATAGTATACGATGTGGCCCCAGTTCCGAATTAAGGTCTGACGCGCTCCCTGTCGGAGTGTCGGAGTTTTGATTTGCCAACTTTTCAAAATCCGACCATATACCAGCTTTTTCCGAACGACACTCACGGGGCGACCTCGACTTCACACAATCAACTCAAGTGTTGTCTCGTCTGCATTCGTACCACCCAGAGAAGCCGTCGGGGGAACGGCCTTTAGTGTCAGAATAGGGAAAATCGAATACGAGGTTAAAGACTCAGAGCGGCATCACACACTTATCAACGCGCTTAATCCTCTCAAATATCATTCCGAACCGCCAATCTGGAACCCCGGCCATTTGACACACCCCAAGGTCTTTGGCCTTTGGCCCGAAGACAGTCAGGGTGACCAAAGAGGAGGTGCAAAGAGGAGGGAATGCCTGTTATGTATGCCGGTACGTCTGTCCCACTGGTTCCTTTTGAGGATGGAGGAGGATGGAATACAAATGACGGCTCATCGAGTATACCGGATAGAGAAGCATAGCATGGAAGACTACCCTGTCGGTCTAGATAACTTTCGTTCTTCGCACGACCGGACGCGTCTGGGGAACAGCGGTGATTTAGACCCCGGTCCCATACAGTTTCGACACCGTTCAGCCGATTTACTCGTTACACGCTGGGGTCCACGAACCTATCCGTCTGCCACCCATTCAGCCGTGTACCAGGCCGCGTCCAGCTTCAGTTCTACCCCTATCTGCCAAACCGTTCCAATTTGCGTATTTCAGTGAGGCTATACATTTAACCATATTTTCGAAAAGGGGTTTCACGTGAAATTTTTCAAGAACGGAGGGAACTCTTGCTCATCATGCGAAGCAAATGGGGTGAAGGAAATTCGAGTTTCTGCAATCCTCTGGCAACCTGAAGTCTCACCGTCGCAGTGTGTTTCCTGTCCAGCCCTTGATCCGAGTAACTCCACTACAGTACCTCCTGCGACGGCAAGCGCACATTCTAATTCCAATTTCACGGGAGTTCGCAGCAGCAGGAGCAGTTGTGGGGGTCATGCTACCCAATCCCACCTCCGTGCATTGTTCTGTCAGCCACCACCTCTCACGACTGCTCCTCGTGTCAAAGGGCCTGCCTCCGCACCCACCCAGGGTCACCGCAATAAGCACCCTAATCGAAGGCAAATGGGACTAACAGCCTCTATCTCAACGTGGCGTCAAGCTCGGTAAGTCCTTTCAACCAATCCACTGCGTCAAAATGGCCGTACGATATATTTTGCAACGAGGGGGTCAAAGATGCAGAAATCTGATATTTCATCTATAATGAGTTGCAGAAACGAGGTGAAAGGGTAGAATTCAAATGAGGGGCCGTCCCTGTGGATTCCTCGTGCAAGGCCTCGTTGGTGAAGTCGTGTTGGTCTTTGTGGTTGAAGTAAAGCCGCTGGATGATCTAGTTTTGAGGCATCCTTCGTTTGGAGAGCGTACTAATTAGTTTGTAGTATCGGTGGTCGATTTCATGAGGAGAAAGTGTACGTTTCACCGCTGCTCGTCACTCAGATGCCTTATCTCCTCTTAGTTTTGGTTGAAAAGAAGTCCGATTGCGAGTGCCCACTATGTCTTCGAGGGAAAGGGGACATGGATGGATATGGGTTAGCAATCAATACAGCTGTCTCTTCAACACCTGTGGTGGGCGAGCTTTATGTTACCACAACCAAGGCACGAAACACACGGTTGAAAACCTTTCCATTCTTAACGACGCTGTGGGGGAGAAATACGAGGTCAGTCGTCCCGCTCGACCACAATGGCGACCTAATGTTCCCTTTATAGGATGCAACCCTCGTCATCATGGCCCAGAGCTAGTCCACCGCGAGACCTAGGCGCTCCAACCAGTCTTGCACACCCGTTCTCTTACGCACCACTATATCTGCACACGAGGTCCATTTACCAATCTTAGCGCCACAGACGATGTACGAAACCGGGAAAGAATGCCTTGCGAAGGAGCTGTTCTGTACCAAGGAAATGAGTCCTGAAAAGGGGTAATGCCGTTGTTCCACGGTGGTACGCTTCTATTCTGGGGAGGCATTGAAGGGATGGAGAGGATTACGCATTCGAGGGATGAAGAGCCTGAGCTGACGCCGCCAACAGGAATGGTAAAGGCAGAACTAAGAGCTAGGTCAAGGGAACCGAGAACATGCTCAAGGGTCTTGACAAGGGTCGTAGGAGGATTGGGAAGGGCAGTCCTGCGAAGATCGTATGGATTCCAGGGTAAAGGTCGCTGGTATTATATTATATAGTATCTATGGTGGTCTACACTCGATGATAATTTACCTTTATAGCAGCCATGCGATGAGTCGGAGAGTAATAGTGTGAACGATTCGTCGATGAAGCTCGTTCGGGATCGCTTCCACCAACGAAGCTGTATCAAGACGTGAGGTAGACAGCGGAGGTATCATATAACAACAAGACCGAAAGAGTGTATGTGTATCCCCAAGCGATTCGTTCCCAGAATCGTCTGGCAAAGGTACGGGTCGTTCTTGCGTTCTTGCATCTTCTATCCCTGCCAAATACACTGTAAGACTCCCCCGAGTGGTAGGATGGGTCTCTCGTCGTCTACCTCATTGGGTCGGATGATCCCAGTGATAAAGTCTACGCCTTCCTGAGTCAGGCATTCGTCAAAGGCGACTATGCTTTCGGGTTCACAGGCCCCTCGTGGAGCCTTTCAAGCTGTAAAGCTTTGTCCGAGTGTGAGTATCCCCAGAGTATCGTTCGTGCGTGCAGGATGAAAACCGTAAGTGCGCGTTGTTGACGAAATATGGTATAGCCCTCGAAGACTTTCCACTCATAGCAATAAACAAACCTCCGTCAGTTTGACTTCTGTACATACCGTCTGCGATTACGGGTTTCCTTGCGAAATAGAACGATCCTCATCTAGTATAGTTGAGTAGCCCGGTGACCGAATTTCTGACGCGCGCACCTCATGTGTGAGACGGTACTGATCCCACCACGGACAAGCTTACCATGGATGACTTGCCTATCATGTTTTCATGCACTTCATCATTTTTGTGCTCAAAAATGACGTTCATGACATCGAAATTGAGCCCCTATCCTGGTTACTAGGATCTTTGCACCTGGTGAAAGTTGAATTGAAGAAGAAAGGAGACAGAGTAGGAGAATGTTATATCCTTCTATGTCAGCCCCACGCCAAGACCGACTCCACATTGAGACGGACCTGTAGGACCGTCAAAACTGAAGGATGGAACCATGGTCAAGTTGTCCGGCCAGTTGGTGAAATTGCGTTATGTCATCCTCCTGAACACCCAGGGGACCGGAGATAGGAATGTCCGAGGTGGGGGTCGGCTGACTGCTCAGTGAAAGCCATAGAGGGGCTCGCACAGCTGCCATTCCATCGGATGTATCATATCGCGTTCCACTATCGGCTGATAAGAATTTGCTTGGGATCAGACCTGAGGCTGACGGATCGAGAGCTTGGTCTCCGCAAGCAATTGAAACCTTGATCAATGTCAGGATAACCTAGTATCGTAGCTGGCGGGCACCCTTAACAAGTTGAGACCGATGCATTGATAGCGTGTTAGGTGAAGGAGCTATTTCAGGCTGGGCGAGAGTGATTTACCACGCACAACATGGGTTGCTTGTGAGGGCTATTTGCCAATATTAATTTGCAAAGGTAGATGTCATGAAGACGGGCAAAGATTTTCAACATACCAGCCTACAGTTATCCTGTATCCAGACCTTTTGATTGGACAGTAGTGGAACTAGGAATATCTTCGGATTCGTCCCGTTGATGTCGGAACAAGGTGAAGAACAATATGGCGATAAGAGTAGAGTTGTCCCTGGGACTGCCGATGGAGAGACTGGGCACCAGCGATCACGTCAGACTCGGCCGGTCCAGAGCCCGCCAGAATAAGGCACAATCTTCGTCAGTGATGCACTCTTGTGGCTCCAAAAGCTGATAGCCTACAGGGAATGCGTTAGAAAGCCATGGAATACTGTGATGGAGGTTGTCGCGTTCGAGTCGGAGCAGAGGACGACAATCGTGGGTACTCAATCGGACTAACGGCAGGCACAATGTTACAACCAACATTCAAAGGACCCGCGTTAGTGAACAGAGAATTCCCAGGGTCATTTTCGCCTGGCTAAACCCGCAAGGTTCGATGAAACCGGTTGTAAGGTCTCTGAAAAAATAAACACTCGTTAAACTTCATCAGGGTCAACTTGCTTAGGTGCTTCCAGCTCCAGTAGAGCAAGGTATGGACTAGGATGAAATTCTTCTCCACCGGGCCTGCTCCATTCTCGAGGCTGAATTCCATCCAGAGCACTCGCTGAACCTGGCCCGATATTAAAAATTACGTGGTATTGTATAGGTGGGTATATGCAGGGTCGCTGCAAGTCCGGTGGGCTCGATGAGTCGGCCCCATTACAATAGATGGGAATGGTGCAGACAGGAGAGTGTCGTGAGCACCCCGACGGCAGACATGGAGGACATACATTACATGTTGGCATATCGTGTTGCCGCTGAGCGCATCGAGAAATTGCAGCTTTTACAGCGGCCGTTAAATCTGGGCAGTTGATGGCCTTATGGGTGCGACATTGGATCTACCGCATCGAAGGAGGGTCGCCTTAAATATACGGGGTTGTTCCAATATATATGACGAATCTCGCGCCCGTCCCACCGGGGCAAACTCCTTATACAGACGCAAATCAAGTTCTACTCACGCGAGAAGAATATACTCGACTACATGAGTTCAAGAAATGGTAACGTGCCGGTCGCTCATTCCGGTTGGTTGATAGTTACGCGCGCTCTTCACAGAGTTGGCCACCGGTAATAGTAAATCCGGTAGAACGAGAGACCGATCGTACTGTGCGGGAATGAAGGGAGGCTAGAAATATGGTGGTTGAAGTATTGTAGTGGTGCGTTGGGAGGCGTTGGGAGTGCATGAGCCCGTTAATCACATTGGAGGAAACTTTTGTGCGATCACTTCAGTGGCCAAAGTGAAGGAGATAGGCGGAGTCAGGGACATGGCCGAGTGGACATGGTGTGACGTTGGTGTGAGCACTTCGACCTAGTGCCACCCGTGAATTCGAATTTCAGAGACAGTTTTGAAAAGCCGAGGCACCCAGATCCATGGACTTGGAAAAGGGCCAGCAAAGAGGGCTGGCCTTTTCGATCCTGGCCAGCGGGGGTGGTCAAAAGCAACCACTTCTCTTTGAGCCAGCCAGGAAAGTCATCCACCCCCAATGTTCAGTCATCTCAGCCAAGGACCAGACTCAGCAGCCATCGGTCTCGCAGACCTCCTCACTGACAATTTCATGGAGGTCTTGCCAATCAGCACCTCCCAAGTTGAAACTAGCGTAGACACAGCAGCAGTACTACCACCTACTCAAGTCGCATTCCCAGAAGAATTGTTTAATAGTTCATCCGAAGTGAGTCTTGTCTTGCTTCCAGTCATGCTATTACTGATGGCTGGCTGGTATTCTAAATACACAAGGACATGCTTCTATCATTTCAATCTCTAAAGGTAATATTTCAATCGCTTCGGGCAAGTCCAGCTGCCTCTAGAGACTGGCACTACCGGCCGTGCCTACCCAGCGGAAGGCATTCTCCAGATCTTCGTTAGAGTTGGTCAGCAGAAACTCCTATCCCATGATTCCTGTGATCGAGGATGGGCCTTTGTTGCGTTGGAGATCCAGGAATAGCAATCGAGCTGACCAAGTGGTGAATGACATTTCAGGAGTGCTGACTGCTGCACCCACAGGGCCTGTACTCAACCAACGAATCTCTACTATCCAATTTTGTGACCGGCCTTCCCCCCGAAATGGATGTGGACATTGAATACTTGTCATCGGTGCGTTTAATCACATTAAGCTCCTCTTCTTAACCCTTCTATCCGTCATATTGTCTGTTTCCTATGCTTCCTTTCTATCTTTTGTCGCGAGTCTAATTCTCCTCCCTGTAATTCCAGCCTGCCACTCAATTGCTATATTCTCCTCCACACGACCCCCATCTCCCCAATGCAGTTGAAGCCCTCCAAACAAGGGTGGCAATAGAGAAACGTGCTGCGGAGGTCGCTTCCCTCAACGAACGGATATCGATGCTCAAGGATCATGTTTGTCAGTTGCAGGAAAAAAATCTGGAGACCCTCCGTCCTATCATGGACCACCACCATGCCAAGATATGTGAGATACAACAAGAAATGGCTCGCCTGTGGACAGAATATACTGCTCGAATGGCCGCGGTTCAGGAGGCTACAGAGAAACAAGTAACGGCTTTCCAGAAACGAATTGCATTTCTAGAGAAAGAGAATAGTAAATCCCAATCCTTTCTTGCGCCAATACGTCGTCTCCCCACTGAATTGTTGGCGGAAATACTCGTCATCGCTATTGAAGGTCACGGGCTGAATCGCCTTGATATGATGCGCGTATGCCGATCTTGGCGTGCCACTGTTCTCAGTATGGCACGCATTTGGTCCCGATTGACTATCCGGCCGTTGACGTCAAGGGAACAAGTGGAATTTATGGTGGAGAGGACAAGGCAAGTCCCGTTGGACCTTCTTATCGACTCGGAGTCCATTTATCCCCCATATCGGGCTCTTCGAGAAGGGGAAACGGCGTACGAGGGGTTGGTCCTGGCTATGAAAACGATGTCAAGATGGAGAAGCTTGACGATCGAATTCTTTCCCAGGGAAGGGGATATTGTAGCTACGGAAGGAGAGGAAGAAACCAATCTGATGTTCGCTGAACCACTGGAGAAACTAGAAACCTTCAAGATTTCTAGTCTTTGCGAGTCAAGTGCGCCTCTCAATCAACTGCTTGGCCACGTTGCAACTACATCGACACCACGACTCAAACGCGTTGAGCTTGCATCCCCGAATCCGATCTGGTTCCTAGCTGATCCGAAATATCGCGCGTTCTTCAGCCATCTCACACACTTCAAAGTCGACGTGAGGGAAATGAGGAACCCAGCAGACATCCTTCCCTCCTTCGAGAACCTGGAGGTGCTCGAAGCGTGCCGACTCCATCTCCCAATGTACCCTCATGACCTTGACCTCCCGGTCGTCCGCACCCTCAAACGGATAAGCACCAAAATCGTCTCTGTGCAATGGATGTCTGGACGCACCTTCCCTGCTTTGGAAGATTGTACAATAATTTGGCCGCATCACCCAGAGACCCTGCGTCTACATGGGGGCGTCGACCTTCCTGTGTGCACGCAGTTTATATATGACGACCATTTGATCGAGCCCATTTCCGACTTCCGACTTCCGAAACTTGATAAGATGGTCGTACAGAATGAGGCATGGAATAAGCCAAGGGGCAGCACGCAGCTTGCGTCTGTTTGGAGCGATTCGGCGCATTCGGAATGGCTAAGGCCACGAGTGTTGCACCTGAGTACCCAGTGCCACGATCAGCATCTGATCAATGCGCTGCTGCTGCACCCAGACCTAGAGGAATTGGTCTTGGGACTCGTGCGTCCAGATGGACTCGGCAAGAAGTTTTTTAACACCATGGTTGCAAAGAGGTTGAAAGCGGTGTCATCACCCTTAGGTCCTAGCTCCAGCTCTGCACAGTCAAACGGATCACCCAATAGTCACTTGGTTGCTCCTCTGGTTCCGAAACTGAAAGTGTTCGGTCTACGATATCGTAGATGGATCAAAGGAAAGGAGAAGGATGAGATCACGCCGTTGCTGGAGAAAATTATTCAGTCACGCGAGAAGACGGAGATTCCGCTGCAAAGCGTGAAGTTTTGGCCGACCAGGGACACACCTGAAGAAGAAGCGAAAGAGCTAATACCACCTCGCGTGTGAAACAGACGCCCAAGTGTTCATGAATGGCGCCTCGTTCAATGTTTAGCACTGGCCTGATGCGTTCAGTCAAAGCCGAACAGAGGGGATCGCATAGTAAGCACTGTATATTGTGTTCCTGTTCAGTATACTTATTCGGCGGTTTTTCTTGGGGAAAGGTCAACATGAAGCCCTCATCAAAGTGTTTATATTGTTTAATTATACAGGACATTGCTACGCCTTCTACACTACTATGCTCGACTGGAGGGTCAGCAGCGGACTACTAGTATTTAGGTTCTTGCTCAACCCTTTAGCCGTCTGACCTGTCCTCCCAAAAATACCCTATAGCGCCTTTGGTATTACCATTAATCAAGTCAATGTTGAACTTTATACACTAGATTACTCTAATACTACTTCGATGACTACTCATTCAATGGCATTCTGCGAGATATTCCCCTTGTGTTGGCTCCCTTAATTAATTGGCCTTGTTTGGAAATAGGTGCGTCTGGCTGTTGTCTCGGCTTAAAGCACCATCCATATCTCATAACAAGCCTTCACTTCATTGTGGTGAGTGCCCGAAAGGATCGATGCCCACTTCCAATCGTGAGATCTGGCCACTGTACTCCATACTTGATGGCTAACTGGTCGCAGAAAAACCTGGGGCATTTATTTCAGAATCAGTCCGCTAATAGAAACTAGTACATATTCTACTAACGCATAATGACTCGGAAGATAAACTGGAGAGAAAGTCATGATTGCGGAGGTGGGAAGAAGGCCCATCACAGGAGAGCAGAGGGTGCTGGCTTGGTCAGAGTCGAGAGTTCGATAGTACAAAGCATAACCAGGGAGAACGATGCAGATCGCAAATTCAGTCAAAATGAAGGGCATGGGAAATAAATGGTTGAGAGGAACGGTGGCTGGCAATGTACGACACAAGGGGTGGGCATTGCAAAGACGTTGACAGGGTTGGTGGGGTCACACGGTGAAATTCAGGTCGTGTGGAAGACATGGAGACTGGGAAGGGTGGGAACTGGCGCCACTTCGCCGGAAACGAACTGCTACAGAAGAGGATATATCGCCGCGTCCGTAGAACCATAAATAGGGCACGTTGCCTGGTCGTGCCTAAGAGCTTTGTGCTATTTCCCCAGGCACCACGACTTCAGTCGCTGGCGCGTTGGTGGTTGCGGGAAACTGGCCCTTGTGACCCAAATGGTGTGCTACTACTCGAATGGCAAACTCGATTGAGACGTGCCTTTGGGCCTCGGAAGCGAGAGACTGGCAGATTGGCAATACGTTGACAGGGGTTTGGGGTTTTTGCAAAGTAGGCTGTGGAAGGCTATTGGCGACATATATATGAGCTGTCGGGGGGGTTTGTAAATATAAGCACTTGGAAACAGGGTATCAGATGCCTGTGGCTTACTTTTCCCCGTTCCTGCGGGACCACCCTGGGCCATCATCCTGTGAAGATACGTAAATCCGCCCTCTCCGTCGACGGCGATGATAGAGGGACGACTCGCTGAGGGCGACACACTCTCCCCGCTTTTCCCAGCCTTGGTACCAGCATCGGCTGGAAGAGGGGAAGGGGCTTGCGTGGGTTGAGGCATGGACTGTACGTGAATGCGGCTAGGTGCGGCTTGCGGAAGAGAAACGGGGTCGGCGATCGGGTACAGCACAGAAGGCGGCTTGGTCGCGCGTAATTGGGAATGGAGGAACAAGGGGTAGAAGGAAAGAATGGTTCGTCAAGTGCCGATATTCACGCGAGGCTGAAGGGGATAAGCTAAATCAACCTCCTGCGGTCCAGACAGCTGAACGCGTAGCGGGTTGCTCAGCTGGATGGATGGAGCCTTCCGCAGTTGTATAAATGGATAGGCTGTCTATATCAAATAATAGTCAATTTTTCTACCATCTAGCAAATCAGGAGGGCGTTCGCCACTGCAGAGACCGAGCGGACACAAGATGCCGCGCTGCCCGGCAAAGGGACAAAAAACCAAGCAACTCGCCTAGGCTACCAGGTAAAGGTAAAGAGATTGAGGGTTATGAGCGAGTCGAGCAGTGCGTCGCGGCTGTGAGTGGGGTTAGAAGGAAAATGGCTGCCTTGCCCGAGGGCCGCAAGTACGTGGAATCTGTACTAACGAAACAGATAGCAGTAGGGCAGCGGCCGATAGCGGAAAAAAGGCTCTAGTGTGCGCGTCGTCTTTCAAAAGGCGATGTGTGGGGGACCGAGTAAGACGCCGGGAAATGAAGGGACCAAGAGGCGGCGGCTTCATATGGGCGTGATGACTAAGACATCTCCTGATTGATTACTACAGTTCTCCCGCTCTTGCTCGCCATGATTCTACATTTGTTGAAGGTATCGCACGCGTATATTTGTATTCCCTCGTTTCGGTTCATTAGGCATGTGAATCAACTGTGTCTGTCCCATTCGACGAGCTGACACATGGCCAGAGTTGTTCCCACCTACGGTCGAACAAAATATCCAGTCAGGACGAGACGGTACGTGGAATGGTACCTTAATTTACAGAAGGTATTTGGACTTACTGGTTCCCTCTCGATGCTTCAAGCCAATCGAAACCTCCACCCATCCCCCGTAGTTTTGCCCCTCCACACGGATGGGCTCATAGAGGCGATAAGGACGGCTTTTTAAGCTAGGAGAAGACGCGATAAGTGCCCGTCCAAATGGTATACCACAAACGCACCGAGGACCTCAACGATCTGGCAACTTTTCCTGAACAATGCCGTGATATCAGAGATATCAAGTTGTTCATTTACGTTGTGAACTCCTTAGAGGTACCAGAAGGGGCCAACTAAATTTTCTGGCAGCCACGAAACCACAGACTAGTCTTCACCCATGTCATGTTACAGGTCGACGAATGAGCACACGAGTACCGCATGCACCATAGTATTATTGCTTCCCCTGGCGCTCGAAGCTTGCCAACCAAAACGAGGCAGACTCCATTGATGGGGTTTGTGCACACAGGTTGGTTGATACCGTCCAAGTGGCCCTGTATGAAACCCCTGGCCTGTTCATCATCTCCAGTGGGTCATTTGAGAGGGGCGGCGTGTGTCTAGAACGGCAGGGGCGGAACCAGTTGAATGCTGGGAGAAGGCGCGGAGTAAGGGATGGTGCGTTCCAAAGTTTACATTGAATGGAGGACGTTCTAGAAATTCTCACATTCCAGAAATTCTTTTGGAAGGCGAGATACGAGGTGACTAAGTTTACCTGCACCGCTTACCTGCTTGCTCGGCTTCTCGGCTCGACCTGGCAGGTCATCCTTGCAGTACACAAGCACTGTGGGGCATCCTGGATATGAGTGCGCCGACGGCTGATTTGCAGGCGGCGACGTTGATGGTGGTTGCAGCACAAGAAGAAGCGTACCACGCGGACCAGTTGACGTCCGCTTGGTCATCAACCTCGCAATTGATAGGACCTGGACACAGAGAACGGATGGTAAGCTAATATGGGTCAAGTGCGAGGCAAGTTTGCGAATATTCAGTCCGGAGTTCCACTCAGCTCAGGGGTCTGCCATAACCAGCACTTTCGTCCCCGCTGATACTCAACAACACACGCCCTTCTCACAACTTGACCTCGTCGCATCCTCTGGGCCACACCCTTTGGGAGGATTTTAGAAAAGTGACGTACCGCTGCAGGGGGTCTTAGACGGCACGGCATTGCCTAGAATCACAACCTTTCCGCTCCTTCGGCCCACGGGATTCATGTCCAACATGTCTTTACGCTGACCAGACCCTTTTTCCACTCCTTAATAGGCCGGTGGCCCCGTTATTTACATACCTTAATATCTTCATTAGAATATATATAAGTTCAATTTCGGATCTGGCGGCTTGAAAATGGGTGTTCTTATGGTCAGGCGTTCATCTAAACATTGGAGGGTACTCTTACTACATGTACATAGGAGAAGGGTAGGGACCGTAAGGATCTTGCTGTCTCTAGGCGTGCACTATAAATACTAGCTACGATAAAATACAAGAGATCGGTTGGGGGTCGACGAGTAAACATATGGGGGAACGGGGAATGGGGAACAGGGAAAGACAAACAAACCAAACTAGGGTGACACCAAATACCCATGCACAAGGTCTTTCCTTCAAAAGTGACTGGGGACATCCGTGCCTCTTTCGAATTGATGTGGATGAATATATTATATTTGGCCGTTTCCCTCTTCGGATTAGGTGGCCGAGCAGGCCGATCTGCTTTTTGTATTACTGGACGTGGCTTGGTGGCTGCGGCTAAAAGTCGGAGGTGTCGGAATTTTGGGATGCGGGTGCGAGCGAGCGTCGGTGCTCCGATTGATATGAAATCATAAGCCCACGATATCACATGGCTACTTCTCGGGTATATAAGGCCCGATCGTTTGTGTTTGTTGCTGGCCCCAACAAACACGGTTCGTTTCGTCGTACACTTGGCTTCCAACAAGAGCTTCAACGAGAAAGAGTCTGCCCAGAGTGACGAGATGGAAACGAGAAATCCGATATTAAAACCAGAGTGCGAGGGCAACTAGTCCTATGTAATGAACGCAAGCCCAATCGGGCCATACAGAAGGGAGGTGGCTGGAGGTGGCTGGAGTTGGGAAAAAGGCTCGAGAGGAATTAAAGGCGGTGGGTGGAGGAGGCAAAGCTACGCGGACGACAGGGAACCGTATCAATGGCCTCAATGTATCGACAGTCTACAAGAGAAAGTACCCAGGAAGGAATGGTGACACGGCCCTTAAGCTGGCGCAAAAGCGAAAAAAGATCGAGAGGCAATCAAGACAGAGACTAGGTGCGTGAACACAGCCAACCAAGTGGGGACAACATATCACCAGTACGTACGCATATGATGGTCTCTGCGCGTTCGCCGTTCCGCCACCAGTTGTTTAGGAGGTGGCAAGGTCTCCTGCGTTTCCCATGAAGGCGCAAACACAGCAGCTGGGTAATGGGGGTCAACTACTATTGTTCTGCGCACTGATCATTGACTCTGGAGGATTGGATTCGATCTCACCTACACCAGGAGGTGGCTGTATCGGGTGGTGGCAAGGTACGAGCACACGAACTCGTCCTATAACATGACAAAGGTATTGGAAAGGATGTGATCGAACTTGAAAGTTGAACAAGGCGTGGCCAATTGATGGTGTGAGGCCGCTCTTGGTTAGGGCGATGGTGCCTGTGGAAGCCTTAGGACGGGACATCGACATATCGCGACGTGTGAAGGGGTCGAAGGTGTGCCAGGGACTCACAGAGATATTCGAACCAACACGCTGAGTTGGGGATAGCGCCGCAGTGTCTAATGGCGGTTGTCAGGGGGTGTGAAACATCGGGTTCGGACTGTGTGTTGCAACAAGCTACCTGTACAACTGATATCCCAACTGTCAGGGACTTGATCGGATGTTCGACCGTCGGGCGTGAGGCTGGGTGGCTGGTGAGATTTTCCATCCATACAGCTTATTAATCGAGTTCAGCGCCGGTTATTTCCTTCCTTTCGATATCACACTCCGATTTTCATGCATATAAAGTACGTACTACTCTGGCTACAAATACTTGTAGTAGGATTTCTTTTTTTTGTGGGGGAAGGAAGGGAAATGCATCATGCACCGTGACGCCCGTGCGCCGTGTGTGGGACTCCAGTACGGCTTGCCGTTGGGATCTTTCGCCCGTTGGACAATCTGCCGCCTGACCTACCCACTAATTGTAGTAGGATTTCCTGTCGTCGAGCTACCCAATGTTTACCTCAAATCGTACCAACGCATCGGTCTTCACCTTTGGTTGATATTAGGAACTAGTGTTATTTGCATAATACAACTTGCTTGAATTTTTCAAACAGGTTTTTGAAAACGATGTCACACGAAGTGAGATTTTCCATCTTGGTAAACGATTCACGACGGTTTTTGGTAATGGAAATCTATCATCTATCTGTCACCTATCTATAGTATTGAGAGCTCGACCGGTTTGCCCCCCGGTCAATGCGCCCAAAGGTGCCCCTGAAATCAAAGGTGCCCCTCCCGCCATTCGCACAGATCGCATGTCCAAAATTTCTACCCATGCAACCAAAATAATGACCATAGTCTGATCCAACTGCAGATATCGAGTGATTCGATGAGTTTCCGTCAGTGGATGAACGATGGTACCCTTACCAAGTTGTGCAGACGGACCAGGGGGGAAAAGTCGGATTCACGCAACTCCCCAGCGGCCTGAGGATCCCCCTCTGCGGCTTATTGCGCGTCCGGCCATTTTCCTACTGTCACTGCCCCGCGGGTGCAAGCACGCATTCCAACTCCAATCCACGGGAGATGGAGTGGCGGCAGCTGCAGTGGTATCCAAGTTTAGAACTCAATCACCGTGTCCTCACATCCTCACCCACTACTTCAGATCTCACCCCGCTCCTCGTGTCTCAGTCCCTACTTCCGCACCCACCCAAGCCTTCCAACATTCGCAGCAATCAGGACTAGCGGCCGTCTCCCTGTTCCCCAATGTGACATCTTGACTTACCCGGGCAAGCCCCTCTTTTCAAGCTGTTCAATTGGCTCGAAAGCCGTCTGATATAGTTTGCTTGCTCGACAACTGGCAAGTTAAAGATTCAAAAATTCGGTGTTTCATCTAGACTGGGCTTCGGAGGGTTCCCAGAAAAAGGTTTGGGTTCGTAGTACTAGATTGGAATTTCCTCGGGGAGCGGATATGTCGAATCGAGCATGTGATATCCCGGGCCTATGTCAGTGACATTCGGAGCGCACTGAGGCTCACATTCTGCATCCCAGATAAGGGTTGTATGGTTGAAAAAGCGGTTGGATGATTTCGTTTCATGGTATGAACTGCGATTGGTTTGTAGGATCGCTTTCATGAGCAGAAACTTTTTTACCATCACGAGACGATCATTTGGATAGCTTCTCCCCCATATTTTGCTTTGAAACATAGTGCGACTGAATACCCCCCACACAATCGAGGGAAAAAGGATAGGAATAATCATATGAACTAGCAATCAATATGGCTATCTCTTCTGAATAAGCCGTAGACGAGTTTCGTAATCACACGAATGTTCGGTTGTATAGCTCTTGGTCCTGACGAAGTTGACTTGAAGCAGTACAAAGTTAGTCTCTCCTCTGTACTACGATAAAGCATTGTAGCTTCTTAGCTGCTTACCCGAAGTTGCCGGTGAACACAGCAAGAATAGCGTTTCCTGGGGATGCTGTTCCACGCCTTCTGTCAAGGACTCGGGGAGTTCGTGCAGGAGCGGTGGTAAGGGGGGCACACCTACAAGACAGGGCATGAGCGCAAGTACCTCAATTTGCTCACACATTTGGGTGAGTGCAAGTCTGATTGCTCGTCACAAAATGCCATGGACTTCAATGACCTTCTTTCATTTCATCTTAATCACGTAGCCTTCACCATCCTGACTGCTCGGCCAAACGGTCTGCCAAACATATGGAAATCAGGCTCCCCGCCTGATCTAATGAACTATATAGAGATTGAGGGCACCATACTCGGGATGTGCTGGGCAGAATATCAATATTTACGTTTCTCGAGTCAAGCGGTGGCAGCCCTACCGGTTCACTCCGACTCCATCTTTCTACTGTGCTGAGAAGCCTGATCATTTCCACTTGAACGCCTATTATGGCCCCAAAATAGTCGAGTGAAGAGTCGAAGTGACAGTGAGAAGCAGAAGTTGTGACACTTCGCTAAATTTATACTGAGTAGAAATTGGTTCTGGTCCGAGGACGGCCGGATTGAAAGAGGACTACTAGAAAACTCTGTTTCCACCCGTGTGCCCTGGGTAGTGAGGATGAGCTCTGTAGGGGGGGCATACACAATGGAAAGGACTATCAGGACACACCAATGGGTAGGATGCGGTTCAAATGGCTATAAAGAACCCATTGCCGATGCACTCGCCTGTGTGTCGATGTAGACAGTGAGCGGTTGAGAATGCTCCTGCTCCAGCGCTCTTTCTCGAATGTTCTAACGCCGGAACAGCAGTACGAACTGAGATAAGCCGAACACCCGGACGTGATATATCGACACAGGCAAGAGAGTGGCCACCAAAGGCGGTTTGTCAGTGGGCGAAGCCTCGTTTTGGCTAAGATACATTCGGTGACATTCTCCTAGCAAAGAGAAAGTATTTAGCAGGTCACTCTCTTGTCCGAAATTGAAGGCACCTTGTTTGTATTTCAAAGGAGAAGGCCCCAGCAATATCCTTCCAACTGAAGCCCGGCATAATACGTCACTCTGGTGACTTGAGTGAACCGTTCGGGTTATCCTCAAGGCAATAACGGCGGGCAAGATCCGGATGGTAATTGCAACGCGACTGCCTCGTCGAGTTCTGCCGGTCTTCAATATCGTAATTGGTGCAGTTTCGCCGCAGTTTCGCCGCAGTTGGAACACCTGGCGAACATTTTGCAATTAGCAGCATGGCGAGCCTGTCTCCGTCTTGACAATGCCTGTTGGTGCAGTTGATGAATCGGCCTTGTCAACCAGCCTCCGTCCACGCAGTCACTTGAAAGATGATTAACGATACAGTGCTTTGTGTCCCAACGGGCTCAATTGCGGGGAAATCTGCAACACGTTTTGGAGAGGTAAGGGTTTTGGCCAGGTGTTGCTTTGTGGTGGATATAAGCAGACCAATGGATATTTGAATTTCAATCTGGGGGGGCCGTGAGGTGAACACGCAAGATTTACTGTGATGTAACATACGGGTTAATTACTTCAGCACTGTTAAGCGGGCAAACTTCCGCAAGGGGATCAGGCGCGGTAGTTACATACAAGCGGAGAGCACGTAATGCGTTAGATAAGTTGACTTGCTCCTCAGGCGGGCGTTAAAGACTGGTTCACGAGGCGGTTGGACCAGTGGACTCCGCGAATATGTGGAGAGCGATACAGGGAGCAATGCCCTATCTCTCTCGAGCGTGCAGTTATAAACACAAAGTCTAATAAACCCCGGATGTCCTGGCTTACGCCAAGTTCCCAAGTTGGGCGATTCGACCAGATAGAAAACCATAGGCAATCACTGGCAGCCGTTACGCGATCGATGTGGTGTCCACAAGGCTGCAAGAGCCTGGCTTCTGTGACGAGCATGCACCCTTGTTGTGCCCGAGATCATAGGCTTTCCGGGCCTGTTCCAGGTGATCTTGACTGTAGCCGGCGTAGAGAAATTCGGAGAGCTCCACAGAATCAGGGGCACTACTTCAGGGAACGAATCTTGAGCTCTTCGGCTTAACAAATTCAGCTTCCCGTGTCACAAACGCTCCCCCTCCGGCCTAACAATAGGTTGACCAGACGCGTCGGATTGATTCACCTCCTAAAATATCCAGTTTAGAAGGTAGTTTCTTTGGTACTCAGTTTTCGAGCCGGGAAGCAGACTCCGCAGCGCTTGGGCTGGCAACTGTGCCAGGGAAGGCCCGGTTGACCTGAAGCCAATAACAGTATAGGAGATAGGCCAGATGCGAGATAAGCCGGATGTTTGCGAGGTTTAGACGTGCTGGGGCGGACCGTGTAGAGGTGCATGTAGGCGGGGGAAATGATCATCAAAACGATGTCCATGGCCCAACGACGTATTGCCCCCTGGCAGCTGGCGCCGTTTCAATCGTCGCTAATTGCGACTGTTGATCCGTGAGCTTGACGACCTTGTTTGCCTTTACTCGACACCAGAAAACGACATTGCACCTGGCCTTGAATCCTGTTGTCCTACGACAGACCATGCTGGTCGCATGCACCGTTAAACAGAACATACTCTGCTGTATCCTCCACCATCGAAGGAAATAGAACATGTCCAAGGTCACCCGTACTCAGCGGTGCTTTTGCCATACCCGATTGACCCATGAATAGTATATACCGTTGTTTCCTAGCTTGTCACATCTTCGGGTGGTAGGAAAGGTGCTTGCTGAGGGTAGCGGAGGCTCAGCCATTCTGCTGTTGACTGGACAGGTTCTTAAGCTAAGGTAGCACGGTGTATCGAGACATGCTGCCCGCGCATAACCAAGGGACGTTGGTGTGATCCGGTGGAGGACGGTGTGGGACCGAAATTCTCCTTGTGCTTTATTGGACAGAGGAGAGACGGTACACTGAAGGAGATCGAAGTGGGGAGTGGCGTATCATGGAGCTATTGGAGTGAAAGTTTGCTTGGTCTTGTCCGTGGACGGCCAAGTCCAAATTTAAATTGGGTTACGAGTCGGGCTGATGTCGTGGGTGATCATATTCCCACCGCCAGACTCTTTGGGCTCCTTCGATGGCTTTAAAAGGCCAGATACGACCCCTGGCTTGCTCGGTACTGCTGTCATCAGCCCCAATGTACGAACACCTTTTCCCCCAAGAGCTCTACCAAGCCGCCGACGACATGCCGGTTCTGGTTTCGTCTCCCACTGGCGATCCAACGCAGAACGGCCAGAATGCAGCGACAACGCCACCATCTACCCCGGGTGTACTCTCGGAAACATCACTAAATGGGTTGCCAGTCTGGGTCTGTCTTTCCGATCTCGATCCGGCCTTTGCTGACCGCTAGCCGTCGACCGCTGGCTGGCATTCCCAATTCCAGGATGCTCAGACGGCCCTTATGGCTCAAAACTCATCAGGGGGAACGATGTACCCCTTCCAGTCAAGCTCACCTGTCTTTGACGCTGGGCAATTGCCAGCTGGCCCGAGCGAGCACCAGGTATGGTTTCGTTATCTTCAGAATCGACCCAGTGGACTCTACTCTCGGTTCAATATGAAATCGTAGACATTGCAGTGTCTACACAGTCCGAGGAAAACAGCCCGAAACCCCACAACTGTATTTTTGGTCCCAAAATGCTGATCACGACCTTCAGATCCAAGACATGAGCGATGTAAAGATGCTGCTTAGTTCTCTCGCCCAAAATACCACCATTCTGCCCCAAAGGGCGGACTTGACTATGGGCGGTCTACCGGCGGTGCGTTTACTCTCCTTCACTCCCTGATCCCGAAACGCGTAAATGCAATCCCTTGCACTCTTCGCTGTTTGTTGGCCGGATTCGATCTCAACCTCTGTCTTCTGATAGATTATCAACGAATTGCTCTATTCACCTCCACATGACCCTCATCTACCTGAC
>Ga0307515_10007868_pt1 | contig 20946 bp, 24 predicted proteins | sample 17_EM_MG_FD_194513 | JGI IMG/M metagenome (GOLD analysis project Ga0307515, IMG submission 194513) | Populus trichocarpa ectomycorrhiza microbial communities from riparian zone in the Pacific Northwest, United States - 17_EM | ecosystem: Host-associated > Plants > Roots > Unclassified | place...
AACCAAGCCACGAATTTCAGTCGGCGTGGGGGACTGAAATTGGGCGCTTTTCTGAAAGGCGACATAAATCAACTTAATTTCAGTCAATTTTTGGGGCTGAATTTAAGACGCAGTTTTTTTTACAGTGTACATCACGCTGAGGAAGGAAACTCGAATAGATCCGGACTTAAATATCACATATTTTGCTCATACCCCCAGACGTGCCGCACACCCCATGTAAGAAGCAGGAGTACAGATGTTGGACGCCCCCCGACATATTACTGTACCAGGCTGGTAGATCATCGATCAACCATAAAGATAGACTCGAACGCTGGGTTCCTCCCCGGGTTCGTGGGAGGGGTCGGGTAAGTACCCTGGGAGGAAGGTGATTTATTGTTCTGACGGGCGACTCAGCGGTGGTTCCAGGGGATTCCAGAGGGCGTACTATTTGGGCGGCTCTGAACCAAATCTTCCCGCAGAAAAACCTCAAGACCACCCAACCTTAGGAGAGCATCCATTGTGCATTCGCGAAGATAAGCAGGTGGACTCGAGAGACAGATATCAACGGGCATACAGATTCTGTCATAGGTAGGTAAGATACGGTAGCGGGTTCATACAATTTGTAATACATGTGCAACTTATCGTTGGCGTTCGAACTTGAGAACTAGATAAGTAACACGACAGGACCGACAAAAACAGAACACATGTGCACGTAAGGTGCTTCCGTGGGAACGAGCACCTCCAACCCGCTACTGCAAGTCGTTGAGCGAGATCATTCGTATCTGATCTGAAGGAGAGATAACCTACAGCGATTTACACAGGATTGCACAAGAACGAGGAAACAGCATCGTTCCATTCGCCGAGAAGCGACATTTGTTCATCATTTCCCTGAAGTATAATCCCCACTCCAACACAGGTGTGATCCCTATGGCGCGACCGGGTTGGGGAAGAGTAACAAACAACAACCTCAGTAAAACAACGGTAGAACGACAAGAGAAACTTGAACTAACCTGAAGAAGGTACAAATCATGCCAGTACCAATCTCGACGATGGACATTGTGTTGTCGTCCATTGGAGAAAGATCGATGCATAGTCCGGGTTGGAAGGGGATTGCTGGACATGTTTGTGCGATTATCGTGCCGAAGGCATCGGGGCAGAGGATAACTGTGTTCGGATCTCGCTTCTCGAGGTTGACGGGGGAACCATTGACACCGACTGCCGCGACGGCGAGGAGTGCTGCGAAGAGGTTTTTGGATAATAGCATCGTTGTCGTCGAAGGGCGGAGAGCGAAGAGCGAAGTGAGAGGCAGTCAGCAGAATGTGTGGGATTGCCGAGGGAACCATCTGTACCGGTCCCTGGACCTTTTATATGCAAGCGGTCTGTTTGTTAAAGTTGGCGGTTGGGTCCGTCCAAACACAGAAATTTCCCAAGGGCCACCCTCTACCGGACAGAATCACAAACAACGGCATAGAGGCCCGCCTGAACCCAACCCTGCGGAGTTGAAGACACAAGGCGACCATCTCTCGAACCAGGAAAAGTCGCGGTCTGCGGGTCTATTTTCGGTGTTCCTTCCGCCAAATTTGAGCGCTTATAGGCCTTTGACTTAGCTTATGTGTTTTTCGAATACGCACTTCTCCACACTTCCGTCACCTTCCGTCACTTTCAACATTGGAAAGATGATCGGACTGTTCCTGATGTGATATTGTGGGAAAAAACCTAGGATGCAATACTGATCCGGCCCCGAGGAGATCACGACCCACAGTTAATGTGCGCCCCGTCCCATTAGTTGCAGTAAATCACCACGCGTGACCACAGACAACTCCCGGCGGCACCAGTAAATGTGCCACAGCTCTCGGCGCATCAGCATCACCTCCTATTTCCCCTACGTAAGACTGAATGGTTACCCAAGTTTACAGCGGCTGCCGAAGATGCTATCTCGATTTTTTTTCCCTTACGGTCAATCGGTGTGGGCACGTACTTAGCTGACATTGGAGACACTTGGCGATGCATTGAGAGCAGCAGATGAACCTTTCGTTGCTCGCCTCTCTCTTCATGATACTGGAATGGGTGGGAAAGAGAGATTATCTGAATGCATCCACCGGTACCGTGAAGCCCGAATCCGTTCACGGGAAGTGATACTCCCTCCTCGTAGCTTCGAGAGTGTCTAGTCACCAACCTAGCACAAGGGAGCGAGAGACAGCTTGTCGTCAAGTCGATGACCAACGGCGTGAATACCTCCTCAGCTCACCGTGAGCGATGCCAGAAGTACGCGCCGGCCGATTGCTAGGAGGAAGGATGGATGATCAACTCATCATGCCCTCCAATCGACTTGGCGTTGGTGAGACTACTCGCTGATCGGAAATGGAGAAAGGGGAGAGAAACGGCGAGCACTGTGGGAGTCAAAGGGTGAACCTCGGCGCAATGGAACCCCACTGGAACGCCGGATTGTGTCCATCGAAGGCAATCATCATTCTTCAAGCTTGTAATAGCGTGGGTCATCTCTACTACTGTACCACGCCGACGAATAAAGCATCCAGTCGATTCAGTTTTGGCTGGGTTGGATGATGGATGAATCAATGACCGCCGGAGTGGTCGCGCACGTACAATGCTCCCGTAAACCGGTATTGTCCCAATCTCGAGGAACTGGGGATCATCCAGGCCAGTGGATCCTTGATATCTGGCGACATCGCCGCGTGCGCTCAAGCCCGGTGCGGCCTTTCAGTTTCCTGCTTCCGGATTGTACAACTCCGGCTCCCTTCCCTGCAGGTTCGATTTTTACTCCCCAGACCCGTTGGGGATCGCGGACGGAGGGGCACGTCACAGTCGTCCTAGGAAATATCCGTAAACACATCAAGGTACTCAAAATGGTCTCCATAGGTGATTTCCCCAGGTGGGAAGATGTCCGCGGCCTTGAGACTCAGATCGTAGCGCTTCCCACACCGAAATGAACAGACTGTTTCTTCAAGGGGTCGGAACTGTTTGTTATATTACATCAGAACAAAGGTGCCAGCTGAACAATGAGTAACGAAATTTGTGTAATGAACCCGAAAGCAATGTACAGTGAGAGCGAGAAAAGTGAGACGCGACGGTTAGATAACACTGCATACCATACAGGAAGATAGGATCCGAGTCCTTGATTGTGTGGAGTCGGTAGGGGGAAGGCCAGTGTTTGGAGACGTCCATATCGGTCGCCACGCCCGTCGAAAGGGGGAGGTCGATACCTAAGACAGGTCATCCGCTCCCTCGCGCTGTGTCATCGTTGAAAATGGGCTCGGTGTGTTGAAGGCGGAGGTCAATGAAGGGATAACAGATTGCACGTGATGGACGGCGGAGGTTACTCGCTCGAAGGGATTCTGGAGAATGAGTACGTGGGTGTCGCCCGAGGCAGACGACAGGAGGGAAACAGGCGATTGTCGGATGGAGAAAGGCATGAGTGGTTCGGTACAGGAAAATCCAACGCGGGGTCACGCTCACCCAACTTCACCCGATCTTCGGCGGTCCTCCGCCACCCCGGTCGCCTCTCGTCTTCGCTGATTTCCCTCCGGTCTGGAATCCGACTGCGCCCGCCTCAACCTTCTTCGATTTCCTACCATGACCGACAAAAACTTTAGTGCTGCGTCGCTGCTGGGCCGCAATGATCTGGCATGGGACGATTCACAAATCGACCGCATCATCTGATCTATACACACAGCCAGTGATTACCCTCAACTACTTTCAAGCTTCCTTGACGGTGGTACACGACCTCCCCCCAAAAGAGCAGTTAAATTCGTGAACGCTCTTGATAAGGCATGCGTTCCATCGCCACCATGCCTCTCGTTGTCCCAAACTCACACCATACACTTTCAGGCTCTAGGATACGATGATGGGGTTCCGGAAACCAAGCTCAAGCTCCGCCGAGCTTCGAGCAAGATGTGCGCAGAAGTTGGGATCTTGCAATCACCACATTACTTGGATGAAAACCAGATCGAGAGACTCAAAGACTTTCCTTTCGCTTCCGGGGGCTATTCGGACGTCTGGCGTGGATCGTACAAGGGAGAGGCTGATTATTGAAGTGCTCAGGGTGTATTCGACCGACGACATCAAGCGATTGACCGTCCTGATCACTTTTTACAACGATAGCGTGGACGATCATTAACTACGCCCAATTTACGCCAGGCGTGGTGCAAGGAGGTTGAATTTTGTCAGGGACTCCTCCACCCCATCATCGTCTCGCTCCTCAGAGTTAGTGCTATCGGATCGAACCTACTGGGCATCACATTCGCGTGGATGCCGAATGGAAATATCTCAGAATTTCTCCGCCTTGACGGCCAATTCAACCGTCGACCGTGGTGAGGCTTGATGGCGATTCTTTCATGGGGATCTCACGCTTGACCTCCGTGTCCGCTTTCAGCTCGTGGGCATCGTCCGTGGTTTGAACTTCATTCACAACACGTGGTGTATGGCAACCCGAAAGGAGTAGACCAACTTTGATTCGTTCTACTGCATCACTCATGAGACACGCACAGCCCAACATCCCCACTGACAGCAACAAGATCCCAGTACTGAGCGATTTCTGCACGGCGTCCATAACTGCCGATGCGGAATTGGCATATGCCTCAACCCCCAACCGCGCCGGATCCATTGAGTGGAGGGCTCCAGAGTGGTCATCCGTGTTTGATGGAGCCCCGGAGCACCTAGTATGATCAGGGTGACAAAAAGTCTGAAGTGTATTCCTTCGCCATGGTAGTCATCGGGTCCGTACACTGCCTCATGCTTCGTCCTAACACTGAGATAGATATTCGCAGGTCATACCCCGTTCTCGGGCATCTCAGATACCGGAGTATTACTCAAGCTCTCTCAATAGAAGCGTCCGAAGAAATCAGAGGGGGCGGTTCAACTCGGTTTGACGGATCTGATATGGGAAACAGTCGAGACGCGTTCGAATGTCAAGCCGTCCGATCGACCCACAGCCACTCAGGTTCTTGAGGCATGGGGGGAAGAGATTAATGGCGTGGGCCTCCCTGCGGCGGTGGAGCGGAGTGAGCGGAGACGGTCACGGACAATCAACGGTTCGAGTGTTAAAAGTGCGTTGTTCTTGCATCTTCGACTCCCCTAAGCTGATTGGCTCGACCCTGGGTAGAAGCGCTCCCTGGTGGAAATTCGTGCGTGGTGGATCAGTTCCCATACCTAAAATCGTTCTCGCACTCCCTCCCCAGGGCGTCACAACGGATTGATCGCCAAACGGGTTTCGGGTCGGTGGTGGGATGTTCGGGTGCCCTTAAAACCCTCTCTGTTGCATATGACTTACTTGGCCCGTTCGTCTTGTTTCCGCGCTGGACATAGAACTTGCCTCCGTCTGTAGGTAGTTCTAGCCCAGGTTCTATTGACCTCTGGAGCAACAAGACTCACATATACGGTCTTCCGGCCCATGACGCTGAGTGTCAGATGGATAACCACGGTGCTCGAAACCGTCACACTCAGACATCGGGATCCTCGGCAAATTTCCATCCAATTGCCTCCCGACTTGACCTTCCCCGGTTTTGGTGCTGATGTTGGGCAAACCATTGGGAACCCACTTCGTGGTAAATGGCTGGACCTTGGTTGAATTCTCGCAAAATTCTGGGGGTCGCGTTCGATTCGTACAAAAATCACGTGCATCACGCTGAGGAAGGAAACTCGAGTAGATCCGGACTTATTTTGCTCATACCCCCAGACGTGCCGCACACCCCATGTAAGGAGCGGTAGTACAGATGTTGGACGCCCCCCGACACATCGCTATACCGAGGCTGGTAGATCATCGATCAACTATAAAGATAGATTCGAACACTGGGTTCTTCCCCAGGTTCGTGGGAGGGGTGGGGTAAATACCCTGGGGGAACTTGAAGGTGATTTACTGTTTTGACGGGCGGCTCAGCGGTGGTTCCAGGGGTTCCAGAGGGCCGTGTACTATTTGGGCGGTTCTGAACCAAATGTTCCGGCGGGAAAACCTCAAGACCACCCGATCTTAGGAGAGCATACATTGTGCATTCGCAAAGATAAGCAGGTGGACCATATAGTAACGAACATACAGATTTTGTCATAGGTAGGTAAGATACTGGTAGCGGGTTGATACAAATTTGTGATACAGGTAACAAGATGCGCAACCTATCATTGGCGTCCGAACTTGAAAAGTAGGTAACATGACAGGACTGACAAAAACAGAACACATGTGTACGTAAGGTGCTGAACGACACGAAGGGGTGCTTTCGTGGGAATGAGCACCTCCAATCCGCTACTGCAAGTCATTGAGCAAGATCACTCGCATCTGAAGGACAGATAACCTACAGTGATTTAAATAGGACGGCACTGGTACGAGGAAATATCATCGTCCCATACGGTGCCGACAAACGAATGCCATTCTTCACCGAGCTCCAGCACATAGCCGGATCCGGTACAGCTGCCATCCCTACGGCGCGACCGCAGTGGGGAAGAGTAGCGAAAAAACCTCAGTAAAACGACGAAAAAATGACAAGAGAAACTTTAACTCACGTGAAGAAGGTACAACTCAAGCCATTACCGATCTTGACGTGGGACAGTCCGTCCGAAGTGATATCGGAGCATACTCCCTCTTGGTAGTCAAGTACTGTGCATGCTACGTTCCAGAATGCCTTGTCGAATTCATTGGCGCAGAGGATAATTTTGTTCGGAGCTCGCTTCTCGAGCTCGACGGGGGAACCATCGACACCGACTGCCGCGACGGCGAAGAATGCTGCGAAGAGGGTTTTGGAGAACAACATCGTTGTCGTCGAAGAGCGAAATGCGAAGTGAGAGGAAGATAGTAGAACGTGCGGGATCGCCGAGGAAATCCCTTGTACCAGTCCACTGGACCTTTTATATGCATGCGGTCTGTTCGCCCGAGTTGACGGTTATGTTTGCCTAGGGACAAGAAATTCCCAAGGGTCACCGGTCACCCTCTACCGGGCCGAACAACAAACAACGGCAGAGGTTTGCTTGAACCCAACCCTGCGGAGGAGGTGACCATCGTTCGAACTAGGAAAAGTCGCGATCGCCGGTCTGTACCTCCCGCTAAATTTGGGCGGACTTGTTAGCTTTATGTGGGTTTCGAAAACGTACTTCCGTCACTTTCAACATATTGAAAGTGATTGGATTGTTCCCTGACGTGATTCTGTGGGAAAAAAAGATAGGAAGCACAATTGATCGACCTCGAAGAGATCACGACTCACAGTTAATGTGCGCCCCGCCCAATTGCACTGCAGTAGATCACCACCCGTGACCAGAACTAACTTCCGGCGGCATCAGGAAATGCCACCTAATCCATTCAAATCATCACGCGTGACCAAAACTAGCTCTCGGCGCATCAGCATTACCTCCTATTTCCCCTACGTAAGACTGAATGGTTATCCAAGCTTACAGCGGCTGCCGAAGATGGTACTCAATTTTTTTTCCCTTACGGTCGATCGGTGTGGGCACGTAGTTGACATCAGAGACACTTGGCGATGCCTCGGGAGCAGCAGATGAACCTTTCGTTGCTCGCCTCTCTCTCTTCATGATACTGGGAAGGGTGTGACAGGAGATTGTCTGAAATACATCCACCGGTACCGTGAAGCCCGAATCCGTTCACGGGGAGTGATACTCCCTCCTCGTAGCCTCGAGAGTGTCCAGCCGACGACCAACGGCGTGAATGCCTCTTTGGTTCACGGTGAGCGACGCCCAGAAGTACGCGCCCATCGATTGCAAGGGAGAAAGAAAACATCCGGCAGAATCCGGCCTGCGGATGATCAAGCGATCACGCATCATGCCCTCCGATCGACTTGGCGTTGGTGAGAATGCTCGCTGATCGGAAATGGAGAAAGGGGAGAGAAAAGGCGAGACTGTGAGAAGCAAAGGGTAACCCTCGGCGCAATGAAGCCATATTGGAACGCCAGATTTTGTCTATCGAAGGCAATCATCATTCTTCAAGTTTGTCGTGGTGTGGGTCCTTTACCACTTCGGCAACTAAAGCATCCAGTCAATTCCGTTTTGGCTGGGGTGGATGACGAATGACCGCCGGAGTAGTCGCGCGCGTACATTAGTCCCGTCAACTGGTGTTGTCCCAATCCCGAGGAACTGGGGATCGTCCGGCCAGTGGATCCTTGATATCTGGCAAAAACGTTCGCGTGCCCTCGGGCCCGGTGTGGCCTTCCTGCTTCCTGCTTCCAGACTGGACAACTGCGGCTCAGGGTTTCAGGAAACTCCGGCTACTCGAGGTCCTCCTTCCCTGCAGGTTCGACTTTTACTCCCCAGGCCCGTGGCCCGTTTGGGGATCGCGGACGGAGGGGCACGTCACAGTCGTCCCAGGAATTGTCCGTAAACACACCAAGATACTCAAGATGCGTCTACATAGGTGATTTCCCCAGGTTGGAAGATATCCGCAACCTTGAGACTCAGATCGAAGCGCTTCCATGACGCCCACACCGAAATGAACAGACTGTGTCTTCAAGATGACAGAACTGTTTGTTGTTGTACACTGGAACGAAGGGGGGAGCTGAACGATGAGCAATAAAATCTGTGTAATTGTCCTGAAAGCAATGCACAGTGAGAGCGAAAGAAGTGGATGAGACGTGACAGTTAGATATAGTGGAACCCTGGATGGAGAGGAAAAAAGGCTGAAGATCATCATCAGTCGGTGGTTCGCCAAGTCCGGAGGATTTGGTCGTCCTACCTTCGGCCGGAGAGTCGATTCCAGTCAGGCCATTGGATCCGAATCGACGACACCGTTAATCTCATTACCGTCAACCACTTTACGGGGGAAGGGCAAGGTTGACGCTGGTGCCGGTCCCGGCTGGTGGCTGTGAAGATCCAGCGGGGGCATTGGGGACGCTAGCGAAGCCCGTCCACCCAGAGAGAGTGACGGTCGGTGGTCCGGCTTCGTTACTTGGACTTTTTCTCGTGGTGCTTTTGGGAGAGACGATACCACCCACAACACCTCCAACAATCGCTCCAATAACGATGATAGCACCTATCACCATGCAGATCTTCCATTTCTTCTGACGGTATCGCGGTCGACGTCCGGAAGGCTCGTGTTCATCGTTATTACCGTCTGCCAACGGGTCGAAGTCACTTTCTCTCTAAAGATGGAAGACCCAACAGAAAGTTGATCAAGGACGCACGTCAGGGTCGGCTCGAATCAGGGGTAGGAGAAGGGGGAGGTGAATACGGACCAGTTTTTCTGCTTCTGTCGCTCTTTTTGCCTCCTCGAGAAGTCGTATATCGTAGGGATAGGAAGACATGGTCTGGGGGCGACGGTTGGGCCGAGTGGATGAGAGGGAGGATAGGGGAACGGGATGGCCATCGACGGGTGGCCTTGGATAGGCTGTCCACTAGACGGAAATAGATATTCCGAGGTGCCCTCCCCTGAACTCTTCCCCCTCCGACTCCCTCTGAGTTTAAGGCTGGACTCCAGGCTTAACATAGCGTATCCGTGAGCTAAACTAAATCAGATTTTAGCTCGGATGGTGGATGGTGGAGGGCGTCGTCAGGTTCGAGTTCCCTTTTTGGGTAACTAGTCTTTCTTGTAGTCCCATCACAGCGCGTTGTAGTCGATAACAAAAGATAACAAACTATTGGATTAGATGAGGCAAACCGAGAGAATTCGGTCTTGGGGGCTCCGTTGATCCCAATGAATCCTCCGTGGACCGTCAGGCAGCCGACCAGACTTATTCCCAACCGACCGCTCCACCAACCCTGCCGCCAATGTCTGTCCTTAGGTAGCCCCGTTGCTTCCCTTGAACGTACCCGCACCCCGTGTGTGCGTGACCTCGCTTTCGGATCTTCCGCTCAATCATGCATCTCTACCCCCGGTTCTACTCATCCAACATTGCATAAAGCCCCTACGGAGCGCTATCAGCAATACGCTCAGCACCATACTGACCGGCCGGTTTCAGCCCCAAATACGGGCTTGACGTGGAATCTCAACTCATTGATTGCGACGAGGGAGTCAGGGTGTTGAGATAAGGCGGTGAGATTACTGCCGACAGTGGCGTACCATACCTTCAAATCTTCATGCGCGATCTGTCGGGAATGAAGCTTGAATAACGAAAAACTGTAATTGATGTCTTATAACGATCAAACTTGTGTCAGCCCGAACCCAACATCCCAGTTGCAATCGACTAGTTTCCCAACGTAGTTGCTCATAATTCCGTCCGGCATCCACTTGGATCACATGCCAAGGAGTCTGGCCAGGTGCCTCTGGAACTCCAAGGGATGGGACGGTGTTGGGATAAAAGATCCGCACCCACATAACCACCTCACAGGAGACCTTGCGTCGACAGTTAGCTGGAGACGCCAAGGGGAGATCGGGAACGTTGGATGAATTACCTTCCTGACTTTCCGTACATCATCATCCTGGTACACGGAGAGCCTCGATCGCCACCCGTTTATCGTTGTAGATGGCTTCCAGACATTGCAGAAACAACCAGAGGCGACAGTGTGCTGGAATCGTTTAGATGAGGTTCTCGGAAAAATGTGGGAAGCGGGGAGCAGTCCCGTTCGACCGGATTGCTGACGGAACTTCTTGAATACCTAGCATCCAGGTGTACCAAGTCTAGTATGCATCGTCACCCCAGCTCTTTTGGCGGGGACAAACACGTGTAAACAGTGCCACGGGAACCCATCACCAGTACTGTACAAAAATTTACCCGCCCACTCTCACTGTGGAAACGACCTCACCCAATCTTCGGCGGCCTTCCACCGCCCTGGTCGCCTGTCGTCCTCGCTGATCCCCCTCCGGTCTGGGGTCCGACTGCGCTCACCTCACCTCACACCTTCCTCGATTTCCTACCATGGATGACAATTTCGTTAGCGCCGCGACGCTGCTGGACAGCATTGACCTGGAGTGGGACGGTTACCACATCTTCCGCACAATCTTATAAATACTCAATGCCCCCGATTACACCCAACTATTGTCAACCTTCACTGAGGGTACACAACCTCCCCCAGAAAATGCAGTTAAATTCGTGAACGCCCTTGACAAGGCATGCGTTCCGTCGCCACCATGTCTCGCGTCATACCGAACTCACCATACACTTTCAGGCGCTAGGATGTGATGACGGGGCTCCGGAAACCAAGAGCAAGCTCCGCCGAGTGTTGAGGAAGACGTGCACAGAAGTTGGCATCTTGCCATCGTCGTATTACTTGGATGGAAACCAGTTCAAGCCGCTCGGTGACGTTCCCTTCGCTTCCAATGGCTACTCGGACATCTGGCGTGGGTCGTACAAGGGGGAGATTGTGTCCGTGAAGGCGTTCCGCGTGTATACGAGTGATAACTTCAATCAGTTGACCAAGGTCTTGAACACTTTTTACAGCGGTAGCGTGGAGGATCACTAACTGTGTCCAATTTACTCCAGGCATGGTGCAAGTAGGTTGTAGTTCTCCAGGGTCTCTCCCATCCTAACGTCCTCTCGTTCCTCGGAGCCCGTTCTATTGGATCTCTATGGATTGTATCCAAGTGGACGCAGAATGGAAACATCTCAGAATTTCTCAAACGTCACAATGAATTCGACAGTCGACCGTTGGTGAGGCTTAATGACGATTCGTTTATGGAGATCTCACACGTCTTTCTTCAGCTCGTAGACATTGTCCATGGCTTGAACTACCTTCATTCGCAACATGTGGTGCACGGCAACCTGAAAGGGGTAGGCGAACTTCGTAAAACTCGGTTTACTACGTCACTCATGAGACACGCACAGTCCAACATCCTCATTGACAGCAACGAGAACGCCGTCCTGCGCGATTTCGGCCTGGCGTCCATGACTAGTGATGTGGAGTCGGCACATGCCTCTACCATCAACAGCGCTGGATTCATTAGGTGGATGGCTCCGGAGCGGCTGTACATATTCGATGGAGATCCCGAGCCAGCACCTAATGCGATCAGAGCGACGAAAGAGTCTGACATGTATTCCCTCGCAATGGTAGTCATCGAGGTCGGTGCACTGCCACGATGCCCCATGCTTCGTCTTACACCGGGGCACGGATCCCCGTATTAGATATTCACGGGTCACGCCCCGTTCTCGGATGTTCCAGATGCCGCAGTGGTGTTCAAGCTTGTTCAACACAAGCGTCCGAAGAAACCAGAGGGGGCGGTTCAGCTCGGTTTGACGAACCCGATCTGGGAAACCGTCGAGACATGTTGGAAGACCAGGCCGTCTGATCGACTCACAGTTGCTCAGGTTCTTGAGGTATGGGAGAAAGAGATTAATGGCGTGGGCCTCCCTGCGGCGGTGGAGCAGGGTGAACAGGGGCGCTCACCGGCGACCAGCCGTTCGATTGTCAGTAAGAAGGGTGCGTTATTCCTGCACCATCAACTCTATTAAGCTAATTTGCTCGATTCTAGGTGGAAGCACTCCTTGGTGGAGGTTCGCACGTAATGGAAGCACCCCTTGGTGGAGGTTAGCACGTAGCGGAAGTACTCCTTGGTGGAGGTTCGCACGCCGTGGATCGGTTCCCATACCCAAAGTCGTCCCCGTACTCCCTCCTCAGGACACCACAACGGATTTATCGCCAAACGGGTTTCAGGTTGAGAGTGGTACGTGCTTTCCTTGGTTCTAACTATCGATATTATATTCTTATTAAAGTAGTGCGGAGCACTGACCGTTCCTCCCGACCGTTGAACTCACGCGACGACACTCACACCCCAAAACCACGATCTACCGTTTACAATCTACCCGACCCCCAACCCACCCCCCCATCCGACCGCCGTGCCCCAGCGTACGGGCGCTTGATCAGTCGTGCCTTCTCCCCGCATGGAGTCATCGCATTAATTGAGGCAATCTTCGCCAGTCCGGACGAAGTCAAGATGATCAGTCGTCTCCGTGGGGACAACGCTCAGATATTTATCGATGTGATACACGAGGTGAGCCTCCACACTCCTTCAGTTTCGGGTCGCGGCCTGATCGCATTCACCCCCTGCTGGTCCTTCATCTTCCACCGATTAGGCGTTGGATCTCCCTGATCTCCCACCACGACTCCGGAGGAAGTGCCTGAGTACTTTGTGTAAGATATGTGGTCGCCAAGCTTTGCTTCCGAGATCACTGCAAATCCCACTTTGCTACGATCGATCACATATGCCGGTGTATCGCGGCAGGTACGCTGATGTCTGGAAAGGTGAACACCAAGGTCGCCACGTCGCAGTCAAGGTTCTAAGGGTTTACTCGATGGATGACTTCGATAAGATCACAAGCGTGGGTTCCCGCATTCCTTCGAAAATCGCGCACTGACCTGATGTTGACCCTTGTAGAGGTTTTGCAAGGAGGTTGTGACCTGGAAGGCACTTCGCCATCCAAACGTGCTGCCACTGTTAGGAGTGACAATGGGTGAATACCACTTTGCAATGGCGTCAGAGTGGATGGAAGATGGGAACATCAACAAGTTTGTCAAGACCCATAGGAATGTGAATCGATTTGAGCTCGTAAGGTCTACCCCTACCTCTGACCACACCCTTCGCTGATAATTCCCCGGTAGCTCAAAGACGTCGCTCGGGGGTTAATATATATGCACGGTCAGTCAATGATACGTGGGGATCTGAAGGGGGTAAGACTTTGAATCCCAGTCGCTGCCCTGCCTCCTAACGCACTTTCTCATCAAGGCCAACATCCTGATCGACCATGGTGGCCGCGCACGCCTGGCGGACTTCGGACTTCTCACAATTGTATCAGATACCACGAATTACACAGCCTCGAGTTCTGTCACGGCTGGTGGCACGACACGATGGATGAGTCCAGAGCTGCTCGATCCGGACCAGTTCGGTTTCAAGGGCGGTCGACCGACTCAGGAATCGGATTGCTATGCATTGGGGATGGTGATACTTGAGGTGCTCAGTGGAAAAGTTCCATTCACACAGTTGAAGGACTTCATCGTTATGCGGAAGGTCATCGAGGGTGAACGTCCGGGAAGACCGGAGGGGGCAGAGGGGTCGCGGTTCACGGATGATTTGTGGCAGATGCTGAATCGGTGCTGGGAGACTCAGCCGGAAAACCGACCTAGCATTCAGGCTGTACTTGAGTTTTTAGAACAGGTTTCGAGGGATTGGATACCTCCCTCTCCACAGGTGGATGAGGGTGCAGAGACGGACGACAGTGATTTGGATCTCACAGCAGAAGTGGTTCATCTGGTGCGATTACTCATTTCGATCTCCTTTCCCTCGCATTCCTGTGGGGGATCCCGTGGTGATTGTATCTCTGACCCTCTATCAGAACTGACTCCATCAATCCTTCACCGCCCTTGACTGATCCTCTGGAAGAAGACCCACCAAAATGAGTTACCGTGGTGATAGCTCTGCTGACGATGCCACCATCCTACTCAATCAAACAGTCCAGCGAAATCGTCGTGTACGAAGAGTGTGGCATTTATCACCACACCCCCGATACTAGACCTACTCGTCGAGTTGACCGTCCTTGCGCACTGCTTGAGCACGCGATTCGAGCTATCGCTGAACGCTCCTACGTCTATACCTGTCGTAAGGCCCAAACCCGTCCGGGGTCAGAGAAGTGGAAATCTCACATGGGACTGTGAACAGAATGTGGGGTGAGGAGGACAGACGACCGTCGCCCATGACCGCACGGCCCGTCTAGGTTCGATTGGAGTGATTTTTCCGTCGACCCTCCGTACCCGTGGCTTCTGACACGCTTCAGATCTATGCCTCCTTGTCGTTGTCGTCGTAAGGGGGCGGTGGTTTAGACTTTCGTGTTGTTTGATTTTTTTGTAATACTATTTTATGCAGGCAATACATCCATCCTTTCCTGGGGAATTTTACCTCGCAGTTTGTGGATCCTACGAAGTTCACCCTCCCCAGCCCCCGCATCACCAGTATTCGACTTCCGATGACGCATTTGGCTGGCGATCGACCGACCGATCCATTGGTGGGTCTGTCGCCTTTTCTTGCTTCCTTCGTTTGTGATAATACCAGGTTTGTTACAATTAGGATGTAAGTCACCAGAAGGTGGTCCCAAGTCCACTGTCTTTGAACCCGTCAATTTTCAGAACGGATGTACCGAATCCATCACTCATTTTTGCAACGACACAGACTCGCAAGCACGAATCGGTCCTATTCACTCCAGGCTGGAGCAAAAGAGAAATTGAATTTACTTACTAAAAGCCAGTGGGTACAAACGTTACCCATATAACTAGAGGACACGTGGTGAACAAGAGCCCGAGCGTATAGCGCACTGCTCGGTACGACTGGATTACAATTATGTAGTGGCAACCGTCACAATCGATGCCACGATTTCCAGGCATATCGCCACACGCCTTCGTAACTCACAAAGTACGTGGTGGAACTTTAAAATGGGCGACTTGGGCAGGAGGCTGAGGGGGTACTTATTTTCGGTTGAAACAATCGGGAATAAATTGTGACAGATCGGTGGATGGCCAGCCAAACGTGTCATCTGGGATCTGCCAACCACGAGGTAAAATTCCCCAGGAAAGGGATGAATGCATTGACCTGCATGAAACAAAATAACAAAAAATTCAAACCGCACGAAAGACAACACCACCGCCTCTTATGAGAACGGCAGTGCGGCATAGATCAAAAGCGTGGCAGAAACCACAGGTGCAGAGGGACGATGGGCTCTGGTTGACAGTCGCCCGTCTTCCTCACCCCATATTCTCTCCACGGTCTCATGCGAAATTTCCACCTCCCTTCCCCACTTCTCCAACCACCAGACGGTTTTTTTCGTCTCGTGACACATGGTAACGTCCAGTGATAGATTGAACCGCATGGTCAGGCAACGCGCAAGGGCGGTCAATTCAACGGGTGGGTCCGGTATCGTATGTGACGACATCTGCCACACCCTTGTCGTGCACTGCGAATTTGCCGGACCACCCGACTGAGTAGGATGGTAGTATCGTCAGTAAAGCCTCCATTACAGTAACTGAGCCTCTTGGGGGATCGGTCGAGGGCGGTGGAGTCAGTTCTGATAAAGGGTCAGGGACACGACCAACACGGAATCCCCCACAGGAATGTGGGGTAAAAGAGTTCAAAAGAAGTAACCATACCAGATGAATTACTTCCATTGTGAGATCCAAATCACTCTCGTCCGTCTCTGCGCCCTCATCCACATGCGGAGAAGGAGGCGTCCAAGTACCCGAAACCCTTTCCAAACACTCCAGTATGTCCTGAATACTAGGTCGGCTTCCCGGTTGAGTTTCCCAGCATTGATTCAACATCTGCCACAAATCATCCGTGAATTGCGTCCCCTCCGCCCCTTCCGGTCTCCCTGGCCGTTCGCCCTCGGTGACCTTCCGCATGACGACAAAGTCCTTCAACTGTGCGAAGGGAGCTTGACCGCTGAGCACTTCAAGTATCACCATCCCCAGCGCGTAGCAATCTGATTCCTGAGTTGGTCGACTGTCCTTGAAACCGAGTCGGTCTGGGTCAAGCAGCTCCGGACTCATCCATCGTGTAGTGCCGCATGCCGCGACGGAACTCGAGGCTGTGCAATTTGTGGGATCCGAGACGATCGTGAGAAGTCCGAAGTCTGCCAGGCGTGCGTGGCCATCTTGGTCGATCAGGATGTTGGCCTTGATGAGAAAGCGCATTAGGAGGTAGGGTGGTGACTAACGTTCAAAGACTTACCCCCTTCAGATCTCCGTGTATCATTGCCTGACTGTGCATATATATCAATCCCTGAGCGACGTCCTTGAGCTAGCATAGGGGATTATCAGCGAATTGTGTGGTCGGCGGTAGGAGTAAACCTTACAAGCTCAAACCGATTCACGCCCCTATGAGCTTTAGCGAACTCGTTGATGTTCCCGTTTGCCATCCACTCTGATGCCATCGCAAAGTGGTTCTTACCCATTGTCACTCCCAACAGCGGCAGCACATTTGGGTGGCGAAGAGCCTTCCAAGTCACAACCTCCTTGCAGAACCTCTACAATGGTTGGCATCAGCTGGGAAAAACACGATTTTCGACAGAGTGGGTACCCACACTCGTAATCTTATTAAAGTCACTCGTTGAGTAAACCCTCAGAACCTTGACCGCAACGTGGCGACCCCGGTGTTCACCCTTCCAGACGTCAGCGTACCCGCCGCGATACAGCGGCGTGTCAGATCGATCGTAGCAAAATGGGATTTGCAACGATATTGGGAGCAAACCCCGGTGGCCGCATATCTTGCACAAAGCCCTCAAACATTTCCTTCGGAGCCATGGTGGGAGATCTGGGAGATCCAAGGCCTATTCAGTGGAAGGCGAAAGTTCAACAGAGCAGTAGCCGAAGGCAAATGTGATCAGACCACACCCCGGAAATTAAGGAGAGTGGATGCGTACCTCGTGTGTCACATCGATAAATGTCTGAGCGTCATCCCCACGGAGGCTACTGACCAACTGAAGCTCATCCTTGTTCATGAAGACTCCCCCAATTAGAGGGATGACACCATGTGAGGAGAAGGCACGACTGATTAAGCGTCTGCACACTGACGGGTCGGCTGGGGTGGGTGAGTCGGGGGTTGGGTAGTCTGTGAGCAGCAGATCGCGGTTTTTGGTACAAGTATCGTCGCGTAGTTTCAACGGTCGAGAGGAATGGTCAGTACTCCATGCTACATTAATGAGACATGAAAAACTGAGGAAAGAACGCACCGCTCTCGACCTGAGGCCCATTTCCTGATGAATCAGATGTGGCGTCCCGAGGGGGGAGTGCGGGGACGACTTTGGGCAGGGGAACTTTCGCAGGCTTTGGCTCCTCAAATTCAGAGTGGTCTTCAACCACTGGATGGGATATCTGGGGACTCCTATTCGGCTTTGAGATTGAGTGAGCTCGGGAGGGTTCCATCAAAGGCGTCGTGGAGGTATCTAGTGGGGGAGGGGTAGCGGTGACCTTGTCCTGAGAGTGCCTTTCACCCTCTAACCCCTTATTCCCACCCTCATCGTATACAATTGAAGTCGGGACGCTAGAAATAAAAGAGGTTAGCTGCAGCAAAGAAGATGCTTGCGTTTCCCTTAAGCTCACTCTCTTAATTCCCCCTGAAAAGTAGGTGAGTGTGAGGATGTCTCATACTAAACCCATCTGATGAAAGAGAAACGCACGTTATCGATCCACTTGATACTGGCCTTGAACTCGGTGAGGCCGAATTGAATCTCAATACTGAACGCAATCGCCCAGAACTCCTCCCCGGCCGGACCCATCGTGGCCACGGCGCACGTAATCAGTGGGGACAGATCAGCTCGCACGGCACACAATATCGAGAAGTCGTCTAAGACCACGACACGGTTTATTAAGGTGAAGGGGGACACCATTTCGTGAAAAGGGGCGCACCATGTCCGCGCAAAATCCCCTCTGGCCGTTCCCCAGGTCCATGGTAGCACCAAATCTCGACCTCGAAGACAGAGAGCAATGAGAGACTTGTAGACCTCGTGCAGTACCCCCTACTGAACGTCGTTGACTCCCTCACCCTCGAGTTCTATAAACGAAGCACATGATGTCAGTCAGATCCGGATGGGGGTAATCATAGTTGAACTTACCCGTGCAAGGATGCAATCAAATTCACCCGGAGACAGCCTTGGTCCGCCCGGCCACTGGATCAACAGGTTCTGCCTCTCCTTACGTTCTGGATCCGCCGCGTCGAACTCCCTTAAACACTCGACACCGTACGTATACTTGGCGACTCGAACTCCAACGTGGTGATCATAGTAAAAGCTGATGGCACCATTTGCAGCGGATTTGAAGGTCTGGCTGTCTGGTCGTGACACAACAATGTCATCAGGGGCGAGCCGTTCCTGGAGTTGCGAAAAGAGCCAAGGAGAAGAGGCAAACCCGCCGGTGAGCCAAACGGATTTGATGATACCTCCCGAGAGAGTGGCCTGATTTCTAATGGAGGAGACCGCAGCTTCTATCGAGGGTTCAAACAGGTCGGCGACCTCATCACTACGAAAACGCGATATGAGGGAAGGCTGGAAGTGGATAGGACCCGTTCTTACCCGGTCAACTTCAACGTTCCGTTGTGGATCCCGACGCTAGGATCCTGGTCCAAGGGACTGCCGAAACCGAGAGTGTAAACGTTGACTCTACCCATAAACCACCTCTTAGTCGTTTCATTGAACCGTTTGATGATACGGTCCAGGACAGTTGGTGTGCTGTATCTCGGTGAGCCTTTGAGTTTGTTTTCGAAAAATTCACTGGCTCGGCGGCTGACGGAAAGGGAACCAAAGAAGAGACCTGAGATGGAGTGGAAATGCAGGTAAGTGAATCGGAAACCGATCGAGAGAAAAAGGAAGACGCACAATCTGGAGGAGCGATTTCCTCGATTAATAGGGGAGACACATCCTGTATAGCATATGAAGAAATATCGATGGTTCCGCCTCCAGCATCAGCCACGACGAATCCACGTTGTGTAGGATGCTAGAGAGTACAAAAAACGTCCAACTCCGGGTTTAAGGTTTCCAGGAAAGAGACTGACCGAGAGGAAATCGTCTGCAAACCCATTCAACACAAACACATGGAGACTGGCCTCGCTCTCGGTAACGAATTTGATCCTGGCTTTGCCTTCGTTTGTGTTGGGTATGAGGCCGGCATATATCGCAGCCTCGCGCATCTTGCTCTGCTGAGCACCTTCCCATCCGTTCGGATGAGGAAGGATGAACTGTATGTCGTTCTCGACGGATTTCCATACAGAAGCACCAGCATGGGTGCCGATGATGAAGGACCGGGTGCAGCGGAAGAGATACTTGAGGAAGTCGCCGAACACTTCGACCGCGGATTTTGATTTCGGCAGGTGAGACAGCTCCATGTCGTTCATGTCCAGCTTCATCGATTTTGGATGCAGAAGGAACTTGAAACTAGCGTGCAGCAATGAGAGGTGTATCGGGTATCGAGACGCGCCAAGGGACGTACAATTCGACCTTCGTCCATCCCTGTTCCCCGGCCGTGTTGATAGTGGACCGCTCCTTCGCCTCGGCACCGGCTTTGACAACATCACCGTGTCTATCGTACCAAATGATAGTGGGGATCTTGGGGTTTCCGGCCTGGCTGTACTCCGCGATCACGGTAACCCCGACATATGCCAACAAACACGGACAGTGGGGAAAAGAGATGACGAATGCAAGACACCGCTTAGATTGAAACTAATGCGAAGAAACATGCAGTCCGTACCTCACGACTTCGTGTATCTTTGGGATCTTGCCAGGGTCCAAGAGCGCGTATGATACGCCGGAGAAGGTAGTTCCGACATCAAGGGCGATGACGAGTGCCTTTTTGCAGCCGTTGTAAGGTTTACGGGTGACCCGTGGCCGCCTCATGGGGGAAGGTGTGGGGGAGGGACTGAACCGTAGAGGCGAGCGTCCTCAATATCGATGATGACATTGACACTCGGCGGCCGCAGCAACGAGGTAGATGCAGATCAAGGGTGTCCAAAAGGTCATTTCCAAGAAAAAAAATTCCTCTGATCGTTGTACGCACACGGCCAGCGGTCTGGTAGGTCCCGAATCATCTGCGGTAGGAAGGAATCCACGGGACGAAATGGTGGAGTTGGGACCCCAGCAGACACCCTCACTCTCGCTTAGTTATCGACGTTAGGGTTCTGTGCGAAATGGTTTGTCACGTCCCTAACTAACCATCGCGAACTCCTGCCCCTGGGCGGTATGTTGTTAATGTGACTTAACTGACTATTAGATTAGTTCTACATAGCTAACAACAGCCATCCACAGTGTAAATAACGGCCCAGTTCGGGCGCCTAGCATTCCGCACAGAACCCTAGTAGACACGTCCTTACGGTTCTCTTGGACTTCGTCCTAGCAGCACGTTCCAATTCCGAGCTACTTTACAATGTTTTTGGTCAACTCTCAGGCCCATTCTCCGTGTCGCTCCTTATTGTTTTTTTGTTGTTTGTCCACTTCGGCCAACAAAGCTTGAAGGTGTGGATCGGCTCAAAGATCACAACGGTTTGTTCATCTGGTCGGGTGACCATTCGCACCCTCCACTTGAACATTTCCTTCGCACGTACATTGCGACGATCCATGTCCC
>Ga0307515_10007869_pt1 | contig 20943 bp, 24 predicted proteins | sample 17_EM_MG_FD_194513 | JGI IMG/M metagenome (GOLD analysis project Ga0307515, IMG submission 194513) | Populus trichocarpa ectomycorrhiza microbial communities from riparian zone in the Pacific Northwest, United States - 17_EM | ecosystem: Host-associated > Plants > Roots > Unclassified | place...
AGTTGATGATTTTATCTATTGATAATTATTGTTATTATAACTTAATTATATGTGATACTACATGAATTAATTAATTAACTAATTTTGACAAGCTAATTTACTACCCAAAAAAAGAGTCCTTATCTCCGGATCCCAAGCCAAACGCCATGTCATCGAGGAACTCAAAACGATATTAAGCTTAAGAAAAAACGGCATTTCAATTTTCTAAATACCATGAACAAATAATCCAACGGTGTGGTAAGCGCAAGGCCATCATCATCATCATATTGGCTGGTGTTAAAACGTAACTCCTCTAGCTACAAATCACGGGAGTCGTCGTGATAAACGAAGAAGAAGCTTAGATATCATCGAGCGGAGTCAAAATCAAACCATCACCTGCTCCTGCACTTCAATTTCTTCTTCATCATCTTCTTCTTTTGGAGCTTCAAGAGAAACATCAACAACAATGGCTGCTGCTACTGCTATTCTTTGGAATCCTTTAATTCTAACCAGAAATCCTCAAGGACTCCACCTATCTCCAGGTTTGTAGTCTTCATTTTTCGCTTACTTCAATTCAATTTTCTGTATAATTAGGTTTATTCGAGGTGGCTAGATATTCCCATGGCTTCCTTTGTTTGGCACACAGCATTTGTAAATGAAATATTGATTATATTATTTATTTATCTCTGTTAGCGTTGTCTTCTTCTTCTTCTATAAAGCCGTTGGACAAACGCGCCTTGAGTGGTGGTCCTGGAAAACTGCGAATAACTAACTCCATAACCAGAAGCTCACTCACAGTCCAAGCTGCTGCTAATGCTGCTTATAGGTACCGTACAATTGCTTTGATGGAAATAGAAGAATTACTATAAATTTAGCTGAGAATTGCTTGTTTGCCTGTGTTTTCACAGTGATGGAGGAAGAAGGCCAAGCAATGCAAGCATTTTTGTTGGTGGCTTTGTTTTGGGAGGACTTATAGTTGGTGCTCTTGGATGTGTATATGCTCCTCAGGTCTTGTTAATTTTTTCCATATTTTTCTTATCTCTTTCAACTAAGCGGTGTGTGCTTCTTATAGCATAGTTGAAGAGAATTTTACAAGTCATTTTGCAAGTGAATCTTGTTTCTTATGCTTCTGTATAGATCAGCAAGGCATTAGCTGGCACTGACCGGAAGGATCTTATGAGGAAGCTGCCCAAATTCATCTATGATGAAGAAAAAGCTCTGGAGGTGTGCTTTAGTTCTTGATTCTCTCTGTTCGTAATCAATTTTTGGCATTTTAACACTTTAGATTCAACCTTGCCTTGTGATTTTTCGGTTCTTTTATGTCGCTTTTTGCTATCCCCGTTTCTTTATTCATTAATGATCTTTGGGATCCGGACTCACTTCCTATTTACCTTTCAAGTCGTTGCTACTCTATGAAAGTATTTGTTGATCGTTGTCCCGGAAAATTTACTTTTCAGCTCATTGCTGCCATGTCATAGCATTTGCTGATCATTGTCCCAAAATAGTTATGAAGATTAGATTCCTTAGGAGTTTGATTATTTTTGCTTTTGTCTCTGGTTTGACATACAATGCGTAATTGATTCCTTGGCACCATCACATTGAGTGCGTTGCGTGCCTGACATTTTATGATCAGCATAATGACAGACAGTGTTTGTAATTTCTTGATTTCCAGAAAACTCGAAAAATATTAGCTGAGAAGATTGAACAACTGAACTCGGCCATTGATGATGTTTCCTCTCAACTCCGATCAGAAGATGCCCCAAATGGAGCAAGTGTGCATTCTGATGACATTGAAGCTGCCATATGAGCTACCTCTGTCTACGCGACAGTCTACCTGGTCTCCACTACCAGTAATTTCCATACTGATAATTAATAGCAGTTGAGCTGATCTTTCTTTGTTCTCTTCTTTTCAATGAACAGTTCCACTGTGACGGCGCCTGGTGTGGGTACATGTAATTTTGCGTGATCGGTTCAGTTAGATTACGCTGATCAAGTATTGTACTCGAGTTATATACAGTAACATTCCAGCTTTTTTATTTCGTTATATGAGGAGCTGTTTTTTTCACTACAGTTGTGCTGCTATAACTAGAACTCTCCAATGTTATGTGCCCAGGGGTCACACTGGATTCTATAGCCTATCCTTGAGCCAAATTCCTCATGTCCTGGGAATTTTTTTTTTCAAAAATGCTTGATAGTTAACATGTTCTTCGGGGAGGTTATATTCAGTACTTTAGAAAAATTTGGGCACTCTTTGTATGATACGAAACCTGCGTGATTTGATTTCAGACTGTGAGTCGGTCATGTTGCTAAATTTGTGGAGTGATCAAGCAACCAACATATGGATTGCTTGACAGCATATGAAGCAGAGGAAAATAATCTGCACTCTGCGGTGCCTTCTTCAGTCCCCTCCTCCTGTCAAGGACTGGCGTTGCCATTTTTGCTAGGCAGGTCTCCCATAATACTAAATGATATGAGCTGTTTACTCTCCGAAGACCTGGGCTCTATGCTACTAATGATTGCTACATCAAGTCAAATGATTTGTTTCCTTTCATATTGTTTTTCTGAAAATATTGCATAGACTAATCCCTGCCTCAGAAAACTCCTAAATAGGAACCTCTATTTGAGACGTCCATGCAGTTGTTCTTCCTTTCTGACCTTAATCCACATAGATATTTTATATTTCCCAGTGTTCTCCACCATGCAGAGTGACTTTCCCTATTAACCAGAAAAATTCCCAGGAAAGATCTACTGGATGGGAGCCTGAATGTGGGCCATTTCTACTCATCATGTGGCCCACGAGGTACACAGCATTTCTCACTCAGCAAATTAGTGGCTATCAAGCAGTTGTATTAAACCCAGTCTGGGTCAATTCAGGATCTATTTGACTCGAAACCTTTCTAAACCAGTTTTGAAACCAGATTATATGACGTGTTTAATATTTTTAAACCTTGATTAATCGGTCTTTAATTATTATTTTTTAAAACCAAGTCATTTCAACTTTTTATTTTAAATATCGAAAGGATATAGTTTTAGCTAACTTATAACCCAAGTTTTGGACTGCATGAATCACATGACGGGTTTAATACCTTTGCAATTAAAGGGTCTGATTTTACAACTGTGAAGAGAGCAGCCAAGGAAATACAAAAGGGTGCACAATCTGTGGTCGAGACTCTCACATTACAAGCTCAATTATCATCTTATCCCATACATCCTCATGCACCATTCTCACCACTCGTTCTTTCAACTAAGTTGCGGCCATAATTTTTTAAAAAAAAATTGGAAAAAATATCAAGGAATTGTAAAATGAGAATAACTGATAAAACGAGTTGAACTATATATAGCCAAGAAGTGGCTCTCTTTAGCTTTAGTTGCAGCCATGGCTACCCACGCAGCTCTTGCCTCTTCAAGAATCCCTGCCAATACAAGACTTCCCTCCAAGATCAACCACTCTTTCCCCACTCAAAGCTCCTTAAAGGTTTCTCTCTCTCTCTCTCTCTCTCTCTCTCTCTCTATGCTTTTACATACACAGTGCATCCTAGCAAGTGCTCTATGTTGCTCTCTTCTATGTGATATTTTGAATATATTTGGATATGCAGAGGCTAGAAGTGGCTGAGTTTTCTGGGCTTCGAGCCAGTTCATGTGTAACCTATGCCAAGAACGCTAGTGAGGGATCCTTCTTTGATGTGGTGGCTTCCCAACTTGCTCCCAAGGTTTGCTAAACTATGCCTGCTAGCTTTCTTAACATTCCTTTCAATGATCATTAGAACATACCTTGTAATTATATTTTGCTTTAACAATATGTAGTTCCACCCGAAAATTCTTCATTGCAGTTGTATAATTGTGCATGATTATATCTTCTTGATAGTGTGATAGCTTGGGGAGGGAAATTTGAACTTGAAATCTCTCCTGTAAAGGTGACATGCTGATAATATGAGGCTACAGCTTGACTAGTTTGATTGCTTTATTTTAGCGATAAACTTAGTATTTGGAAGTAGAGCTTTATGTATCTCCAGCGTACCATATACTTGATTAATTTTGTACTGGATGTTTTCTCTAAAATTAGGTTGCAGTGTCAACTCCTGTTAGGGCAGAAACTGTGGCCAAATTAAAGGTGGCTATCAACGGATTTGGACGCATTGGCAGGAACTTCCTGCGATGCTGGCATGGTCGCAAAGACTCTCCCCTTGATGTAATTGTTGTCAATGACAGCGGTGGTGTCAAGAACGTAAGCAAACTACTGTATATATCTTAATTGTCTAAATTTTGGAGAATTAACTTTCATTAATTAATTGAGAAATCAACTAAGAATCTTGTGCAACAAACAGGCTTCCCACTTGTTGAAATATGATTCAATGCTTGGAACTTTCAAAGCAGAGGTGAAAATTGTGGACAACGAGACCATCAGTGTTGATGGCAAGCCCATTAAGGTTGTTTCCAACAGAGACCCTCTTAAGCTTCCATGGGCTGAGCTCGGAATAGACATTGTTATCGAGGTAAGCTGTGCTCTCAATTCTCTCCCTTCTGAAGTGGACTTGTAAGTTTTGTGGCAATTCTTTGTAAGATAATCATATTGTTGAACTGAATTATGCAGGGAACCGGAGTTTTTGTGGATGGCCCTGGTGCTGGGAAACATATTCAAGCTGGTGCCACGAAAGTTATCATCACTGCTCCAGCCAAAGGCGCCGATATCCCAACCTATGTTGTTGGTGTTAACGAAAAGGACTACGACCATGAGGTTGCCAACATTATAAGGTTGGTATTTTAAATAATTCTGCGTACAAAAAAGCAAGTACCCCTATTATTCTTGATTATTCATTGGACTGCATATGATAAATTGTAAGTTGATAAAATTCTACTGTTTGCAGTAATGCTTCTTGCACCACAAATTGTCTGGCTCCCTTTGTGAAGGTCATGGATGAGGAATTCGGTATGAATTCATTCATAATCAGTGTTAAATATCTAGATGCATATGAGGGAAACTTGAGTAATTGTGTGATTATTTTGGCAGGCATTGTCAAGGGAACAATGACAACAACTCACTCCTACACTGGAGATCAGGTAACCGTTAAGAATTCAGTGCTCTGCTGATATAGTGTTATAACCTACTTAGTTTGACATTGAAACTATGAAAGATTAATTTTTTGTACTAACCAGAGGCTCTTGGATGCTTCACACCGTGACTTGAGGAGAGCCAGGGCTGCAGCATTGAACATAGTCCCAACAAGCACTGGTGCAGCCAAAGCTGTATCTCTTGTGCTGCCTCAGCTCAAGGGCAAGCTCAATGGCATCGCACTGCGTGTCCCGACACCCAATGTTTCAGTTGTTGACCTTGTTGTGAATGTTGAGAAGAAGGGCATTACAGCAGAAGATGTCAATGGAGCCTTCAGAAAGGCGGCTGAGGGACCATTGAAGGGTGTATTGGATGTGTGTGATGTTCCTCTTGTGTCTGTTGACTTCCGATGCTCTGATGTTTCTTCAACCATTGACTCTTCATTGACCATGGTCATGGGAGATGATATGATCAAGGTTGTCGCCTGGTATGACAATGAATGGGGATACAGGTCAGAATCCTGAACTAACTTGACACTCACCATAATTCTCATTTGGCATCATGAAGTTAAATATTAAGCATACAATCCTATATCCAGCTTGCCTAGAACAGAATTTACATCAACACTTGGATCCTTTATAAACTAGCAAGAGTATCCTAACTATAATGATATGATTTCTGTTTTCAGCCAAAGGGTCGTTGATTTAGCACATCTTGTAGCCAACAAGTGGCCAGGAGTGGCTGCAGCAGGAAGTGGAGACCCATTGGAGGATTTCTGCAAGACAAACCCAGCTGATGAGGAGTGCAAAGTTTATGAAGCTTAGACGATTGCTCTTTTTTCTTTTTTGTTTCGTACCAAGGTTTGTTAGTCTTTGTACTAACCAAATGGTGATCTTGTATTGACATCCGATGATGAGGAACACATTTGTCAAATATTAGCATGTTAATAATGCTATTCAAACTCCAAGCCTGAAGCTTCCACTTCAAAAACAATGCTTGTGATAATGTTACGACCAACTCTGTTAAAGAAAAACAAATCACTTGAGAGTTCCTTCTTCTTTACTGAATTTCTAATTTAGGGAAACAAACCACATGCATGGAGGATTAAGCAGCCCAAGTGACTTTGGACGATCACTATCTAGCCGTCCCAGATCTTCTCATCCATCATTATGCATTTACTTTGCCCTCCTTGTCAGAAGATCATTCCCTGCATCATCTGTTAGGGAGGGCAAGAGTACTTCCTAGCCATTACCGTTTTCTTTCTCTCCCATAACCCCTTCAATATCAAGGGAGGAGTTCTCTTTTTTTTTTGAAGTAGAAAGAGTGTTTGATCCAGTTTAGTGGCATGAAATTAGCAGGATTCAAGTTTACTCGTATTCTTGCCGAGCCTAAAACAAGAAACTCAAGTTCAGCTTCAAATCACAAGCACACGCATCCTAGTTTGCAGTTTGCAGTATTCACACACCATGTGTATTCACTAATTATTTTGCTCAACGTCCATGATGATTCTTTAAGCGCGCTTGGAATCCACAAGGTTACAGAATTCTTGTGACATTTTTACATAGTATTTCTCTTTTAAAAAAATTTAATTACATAGCATCATCATCGACTCCCAGTTATAATTAAAATTTCAATTAATTTGGCTAGTAAACTTAATAATTTATTGATTTAAAGCGAGTGTGAATTAAATTAGTGAAAAAAAATTAAAAATTGATTGAATGAAATTGCTCTAAAATGTAGATTGATTTTATTTTATTTTTTGAATAATCAATTTATTGGAAACATTTTTATGGTCTTTTTGTGTGTGAATATATTCCTTGATAAATTACATAATTTTCTTTATAATGGATAAGTTCACCATAAGCTCGTAGTCCGCTCTACACCTAATAATCACTACCAGCGCCAACTATTAAATACTTGTAAATCCTCGCCGCCGCGAGTAAAAATGAAATCATCCTGTCCATCTGCCTCTCTCTCTCCGTATAAAAAAAATCCCCAAATTAGAGAAACCTAATAAAATCCCAATTCACGAGCTAAAAATCGAGTTCGAAATTCCCAAATGCAGTGATGAAGCGCTCTTTGATATTTCTTCTACTGATACTTCTGATCTTGTCACCGCTGATCTCTCAATTTTGCCTCTCTGATCAGAGTAATCAGATCACCAAACTATTCGATCCTCTGCTGCCGCCAACACCGTATGTAAATCTCAGATCATATGGGTTTTATGTTATTTTTTTGAATTTTTTATTAAAATCTAACTCATTTTGATGTAGTAGGCAACAAGATGTAGCGATTGTGGCTGCTTTGGATGGGACAGTGCATTTGGTGGATACTAATTTAAGGAAAACTCGATGGTCTTTTCCGACGGGATCGCCTATTTATTCTTCTTATCAAGCTAGAGTTAGCAGTGATGATGATAGGCATAATGGTTCTGAGCTTAGTAAGGACTTGTATTATATTGATTGTGGAGATGATTGGGAACTTTATGTGCATAGCCAGCGCTTTGGAAAATTGGTAATGCGAACCTAACCTTGTATTTTATTGATGCTTTAGGCTTTAGTTTTTCGAGGATTTAGTTTGCTAATTGTTAATTATGACATGGGTTTTTTATGGAAAGATATGAATGTCTGTTGAGTGGTCTGCTGCATTGCTGAATGAGTGGTTTTGTTACTTAATTTGCTGTAACTGCTTTTTGTGCAGCGAAAACTCTCACTGAGTGCTGATGAATATATTAGAATGACGCCACATATATCTGATGATGGAGAAATTACGTTGGGGTTGAAAAAAACTACTGCTTTTCTTGTTGATGCTAAGACTGGAAGGGTTGTTCGCACATATAAGTTTGATAATTCTGCTTCGAAAGTAGGGGTTCAAGTTTTTGAAGGGAATGCTGTTATGTTGTCGAAAGATGCTGGAGAATTGGTAGAATCTGGTGATGTTGATCTGGGAGCATTTAAGCATCTGGTTTACATCACAAGGACAGATTATGTGCTGCAACACTATTCTCCAAACTCTTCTGAGATATTATGGAATGTGGCATTTGCAGATATTGAGGGTGAATTCCGGTGTCAGGGGATTCAGAGTTCTTTTGATGGGGTGCCTCCGAATGCCAATGAGGACACAGATGAGACTGAATGGCAATTGCCTTGTCAGAAGAAGACAGTTGCCCTCCGAATTCGTGACCACGGCATGTTTGAATTTGATAAACTAGCAATTACTCATCTAGGAGGTGGAGCTAACTTTCTTCCTGTTCCATATAACAAACCTCCTTTTGGACATGTTCCTAGATTTCAGCCGGCTCTTCCCACCAGTGGAGACATACCTGTGCTTGCATTGCCCTCATCTGAGGGGAAAAACCCTGGGATATTGGCTCCTTTTAGTGGAAACAGTGGCACAGTGAATGCTATAACCCCATCTTCTGAAAATATAGCAAAGTCTCATGTATGGCCTTTTATTACAGCTGTTTTGTCAATTATGGGGTTCATCTTTTACAAATTTTTAGCATCCAGAAAACAGGGCAAGTTGAATAAACCTATTGAGGAACTTCAACCCCGATCTGGGATGCCAAAAAAGAAGAAAAATCGGAGATCAGGAAACAACAAGAGTAATCCCAATAATCTGAAAAATCAGAAATATTTGTCTCTTCAGAGTAAGGTTGGAGAAATCAATGAACTTACACGTGTTGAAAGAGATGAAAGGAAATTGTTATTGACTTTTACTGATCATGTTGATGGTCGAGTAGATGGTCGTAGAATTGGCAAGTTGTTAGTTTCCAACAAAGAAATTGCTAAGGGTAGTAATGGTACAGTTGTGCTTGAGGGAATTTATGATGGGCGTCATGTGGCTGTGAAGCGCCTGGTGCAATCTCATCATGATGTGGCTTTGAAAGAGATTCAGAACCTTATTGCCTCTGATCAACATCCAAATATTGTTAGATGGTACGGGGTGGAGTATGATCAAGATTTTGTTTATCTTGCGTTGGAGCGCTGCACCTGCAGCTTAAATGACTTAATTTATGTTAATTCTGAATCTTTCCAAAATCAAATACCATCCAAGGATATGGACTCCAACCGCTTGCCTGAGTACATGGTTCGATTGCATTCAATGCCGGAACATAACAGAAATGTTGAATTGTGGAAGGCCAACGGTTATCCTTCAGTACAGTTGTTAAAATTAATGAGGTCAGTTAATATTCCCTTTCTTTTTATTTCTAGCAGTCCTTACATAGGCATTAAAGGTGGTGATTGGTTAGAGGATTAATAATGCCATTCGTGTCTGCCCTTCAAGAACAGTAATTAAAGAATAAAGGTTTTGCCTTAGATGGATAGTGCATATGCTTTATTCTTTGCAGACTACTTCTGTTAAGGGCTTAAAGAAAATGCATAATCTGCACGATAATGTTTTGCTTAGACATTCTAAATTGGGTCAGAGATCAGAGTTTTGGACTCCTTGAATAACGCTCTCTTTTCTTAGAAGGGAAAAGAAACACCATTAGCACTTTATAATATATGACATCACTGCCCCTACTCTTGAATCAGCTAAAACAATTAGTAAATTACCAAAGAAACTGGACGAAACTTGAAGAACTCTTTATTTCTGCAGGGATGTGGTTTCTGGGCTTGCCCATTTGCATGAACTTGGAATTGTACATCGGGACATGAAGCCTCAGAATGTTTTGATTATCAGCGAGAAATCTTTCTGTGCAAAGCTTTCAGATATGGGCATTAGCAAGCGCCTACTTGGGGACATGTCTTCCTTGACCCAGCATCCAACTGGTAAGCATGCTAGTTATTTGTTGATCTAAGTATATGAATAATTATCACTCATCATGGACTCATTGCTGGTTTCACCCACTGTCACTCTTTGCTTGCATGTTCTAATGAAGCAGGGAGGCAGGCAGGTTTAGCTCTAAATTGTTCCCTTAGTTCTCTGTGTTGTCACTAATTGTAGGTTATGGGAGCTCAGGCTGGCAAGCACCTGAACAACTACTTCATGGACGCCAAACACGTGCATTAGACTTGTTTAGTTTAGGCTGTGTTCTATTTTTTTGTATCACAGGGGGTAAGCATCCTTTTGGCGATAATATTGAACGTGATGTCAATATTGTCAATGACCGTAAGGACCTATTCTTAGTAGAGAATATACCAGAAGCTCTGGATCTTTTCACTTGTCTCTTGGATCCCGACCCAGAGAAGAGGTAAGACTGTCCTACACTTTCAATCTGAAAAGAGTTTTTATGGTCCTTAAATTATTTGTTTATTTGAAATTTGAAGAGTCCTATATTCTAAAACTTTCTGTTGAAGCCTTGCTGTATGAATGATAATAGCAGTTAGTATTATTTTCATGTGATAACGCATTCCTTGTATATGTTGTAGGCCAAAAGCCCAGGAAGTGTTGAATCATCCCCTGTTTTGGACTTCTGAGAAAAGGCTCTCATTTCTCCAGGATGTTAGTGATCGAGTGGAACTGGAAGATAGGGAGAATGCATCGGAACTCTTGGATACATTAGAAAGCACTGCAACAATGGCATTGAATGGGAAATGGGATGAAAAGATGGAAGCTGCATTTATTAACAACATTGGCCGCTACAGGCGTTATAAGTTTGACTCCATTCGTGACCTATTACGGGTCATACGCAACAAGTCACATCACTATAGGGAACTCCCCCAGGAGATTAAGGAATTATTAGGGTCACATCCAGAAGGATTTGAGAGTTATTTTTCACGTCGATTTCCAAAACTCTTGATTGAAGTTTACAAAGTGATCTACAGGTACTGCAAAGAGGAGGAGTTTTTCCGTAAATACATAGACAGCAATATAATCTAGCAAACTACTCCTTTCACCCTCCGTAACTCAGTCTGGTTCCTCTGAACAGAATAGTCATAGGTTTTGTACATAGAAACTGTAGTCATCTGTTGTACACGTCGATTGTAACTTACATGATTGTAACATCTTTTAGTTTCTTTTCTTTTGCCACCGAAGAGGCACAGTTGGCTCCAAAGCAATGTAATGTCACCTCCTAACCTCGTATCATACTAGTTGGAACTAAGATTTTCTTGAGTTGAATATTGCCAATAATTTGAGCAGCCTGATCCATGATGGTGTTGATATCTGTGCTTGGCTTTGAAGATTTCATATAGGTTTGTCTAGTCAACAACAGAGTGAAAAGGCGAGGGAGCTAATTGATGAATTCTATCTCCTCTTACGATTTATTTTCAGCAAAAGTGGATGGATTGGGAGGGTTTCAAGGAAACGAACGAGGAGTCTCTTGCTGCATCATGTCAACGCAATTATTTGAAAAAACCCAGTACTGTAAGGTCCAAGCCGAGACTGCTCTGCTTCCACTATTTTTTTCAATTGTGGAGGACAGTTTTTCAGACTCCCAGTATCTTTTCCATCTGCACTCTGGCAGCAATAGGCTACCACATTTTTGCACTGGCACACTAGGTTAATCGAGTGTTGTGCAACTGCGGGATGCAATTTTTTCTGCTATATGTATACTGCAGAGAAAGCAATGGGATGTGCCGAGCTGACATCCGTTTTTAAAGATAAGGAATCTTTTGCGCTCAGATTAGAATTTTTCACGTCATACTCGTACAAGAGGTAGTCAAGCTCCCGTTAGTAGAGCCTGGCATGAGTGAAGATTAGCTAGGAGTCCATAGTCACAATTCTTGACCTTTTCTACTAAACAGCTGTTTCTCTAACCTTGTTTGATCTAGATTCACCAACTCCAATCCACAGCATGAAAGAAAATCTTAGAATAATCCAAATTCGGGTGCAGGAATTTAACCAGCCACGAGAGCATAAAGATTCTAAACCAAGGCTAATCGGTAAAGTGACAGGTTGCACCGCAACAAAACATAGCCTATATGCGAGAACTAAAGCTACCCCAAGCACAGTGTGATATTGCCTATATCATGTGTAAATGCGAGCCAAATAATTCAAGATGCGTTTGACTTCAGTTACAATTGGATACCCCCACAGATTTTATCTCCATCATTTGCTACCCAACACAAATGGCCCACTCATAATCACCTTTTGATCTGGAGTTTGAATTTCTTGCATCACTCTGTTTCCCAGTTCAAGATTTCCCTTTAATTTGGCACCTAAAATTGTTGATCCATAGAGCACATAGGTAGGACAAGTAATTCCAATGTCATTTTCCATCAGAAATTGGTGCATAAATCCTGTATACTAGCAAAATTCTCTTACTAGTTAGCAGGCCAGTACCCCAATTGAACCAAAATGGCTACTGCCTCTGTCCTTGCCCTTCTCCTCCTTGCAATTCTCAGCCCACTTCAAAACGTTTCTGCTGTTGGTGTTAGCTACGGCACTCTTGGAAACAACTTCCCATCACCGAAAAAGGTACTCATTGACAAGGTCGAAATCTATGACACAGACCCTGAAATCCTAGAGGAGAGGCATTTTCCAACACCAGAATTGACCTCATCATAGCAGTCGAAAACTACCACGTGGCAAATATCAGCACTGATACGTCAGCTGCCGATGAATGGTTCACCGATCGTGTGATGTCCTTTATTCCTGTCACTTCCATTGTGCCATTGTTGTTGGTAATGAGTATCTAACAACAGATCCTGATCACCTGAAGCGAAATGCACTTGTCCAAGCAATGCAAAACTTGCATGTTTTATTTCAACGTGCACACATTCATAGTATGGCAGTTCTTGCTTCTTCATTCCCTCCTTCAGTTTCAACTTTTGCCACTACACTCATGCCTGTTATGACCTCAATTGTAGGCTTTTTGGCTGACACGGGTGCACCTTATATGGTCAATGCTTACCCTTATTTTGCTTATAGGGATAACCCTGGTACGGTCGACCTAGAGTATGCCTTGCTAGGGGATGCTACCGGGTCCACGACCCTAAAGGATATGTGTACAACAATATGTTAGATGCACAAGTTGATGCTATTGGATCAGCTATTGTTGCATTAGGGTCTGGAAATCGTACGGTTAAGATCACCATATCAGAATCCGGGTGGCCATCAAAGGGTGAATCAGGTGAGACAGCTGCCACACCTGATAATGCAAAGACTCATAATACTAGGTTGGTTGAACGTGCACAGTCTAGTAAAGGGACACCAATGAGTCCCAAGGAAAATATACAGAAATTTGTGTTTGCATTGTTTAATGAGAATAAAAAAGAGGGAGGGGTCAGTGAGAGGAGTTTTGGGATGTTTAATGGGGATGGATCTAATTAAGTTGTATGTTGTGGATTTGAGCTGCCAGTTTTGTAGTAGCAATGGAGGGACATCAGGGTTTGGTGAGAAAATGTCGAGTGGAGTAAGTGGTCCTTCAGTTCGGTGTGTAGCTAAACCTCATGCTGATGAGAAAGTGCTTCAAGCTGTGCTGGATTTGTTCTGTGGACCAGGTGGCGTGGATTGCAGAGAGATTTATGTAAGTGGTGACTGTTTTGCACCTGATAAGCTTCATGCACATGCATCATATGCCATGAATGCTTATTACCAAATGCATGGGAGAAACCACTGGAATTGTGACTTCAAGGGCACTGGACTTGTTACTTTCAGTGATCGAAGCTACAAGTTCAAAGACATGTCCTTCTCTTTTTTGCTTAAAAGGTTCTTTGTAATAGAGTTGATTTAATTATATTTTGGTTTTCTGTGTATGATTCGATCAGGTTACGGGATGCCGGTATTCACAGCAATGATTAAGTAGCAAGGAATGGCAGTAGCTTTGTGAGGTTTTTGGCAGCCCTTTAAAAGTATCGTGAAATATGTAATTGCCTTGGTTACTGCCAAAACTTTGCAAAATTCATTTGCTGGTTATTGATCTTGATGGATGAATCAATTCATGGATTTGTTTGAATATTTTGTTGGTCTGTCTCAGAGAATTAAAGGCATTATCATTTGATTACTCTATTAAAATAGAAAAGGAGTCGGGGGCACGTGGTTCTTTCATGGATAAAAATTTACTGGAGAAGAAGTAGATCATGATTGTTAGACACGGTTCAGATCTTACTTGAAAAAAGGCCTAGGAAACCAAGTTATTCGGCTAATTCATGGATCATCGAGTCAACCTAGTTCATCTCTTTCTGTTTTGAGAGGACTTTTATCAGCAAGAGCAGAAAAATTCAGCTAAGCCCATAAAAGATATAGCGCAACTAAAATAGAATTTCTCTTAACATTAATAAGGTAAAAGAAAATTAGGGAACTTCCTAACTAGAGGCTGTAGGTAATAAAAAAAACTGCTGCCAGTGTCTACCTAGTCCTCAGTTTGCGAGGATTAAGGTAGAATTTCCTATTCAATTTCTTTCTTCTCTGTATTTGCAGCATAATCCCACGTCCTCAAAGTTGTGCTCTTCTTGCACTTTATTCCTTTGCTTTTCTCCTTTCTTGTTCTTTTTTCTAGCAAAACTCATTTTGCTGAATATTAGAGCAAAATCAACAATCGGTAGGGAGCATGAACGTAACCATAGAATACGGTAAAGGACACACTTGTATGATATCATGCATGGAATTTTTGTTTTTGCTTTTGCAAACTTATATATAGTGTGCTGGTAATGTGCAGAAATATACGAGTTTCTAAGCATGTAAATGTAACAGTATGTGGGATGGGAGGGTTGATCAGACCGGCAACTCGAAGAACCTGAAGCACAAAGTCTGTAGATTGAATTCATAAGTTCTGGTAATACTCAAAACGGAGAGATCATAAGGAAGTCCACGAATGCTGAGGGAAATCCAAGAATCATGATTGATGGTTAAACAGGAAGGTTATCAAGTGAAATAAGAAGGTAAAGTAAGAGTGTAGAGAGAGCCAATATATTCTTCTTCATCTGTAAACATTAAAATTCCAACATTTCCTTTCTTTGTGATTTGATACAGGATTCTGGGATAGAAATTAGCAATGCAACACTCCATGTACAATCAGCAAATTTCAGTGGAACTGATACAGGCACTGATGTTGATTTGAAGGAGGTAGATAACATTCTGAAAAAAAGGCACGTTGCTAAATGAATATTGAGTACATTGTTTCCAAGTCCAACTCAAACGGAGGGCCAACGGTGTTGTGTATTCTTTTATCTGTAATTCAACGTCAAAAGGAGATTAGATAGGCTAATATAAATTCATATCATCACATCAAGGGATTGGATAATGTCAGTCTTTTGTTAGTTGAAAATTTCTGAGTAAAGAGATCCATTTAAAAAAAATTACTTAAAAGCTTATTTGTGAATAATTAGATAGGCTAAACATTTCTATTTACAAGAAAAAATGAAAATTCTAAACGAGAAAGACAGTAAATATAATTTTATACTACCTTCAATATTCACGCAGTCACCGAAATGGAAAACTAACATCCTTTTTGGGGATACCCCCCCCCCCCCCAAAAAAAAAAAAAAAAAAGCTTTCAAGCTATAGATTGCTACTCTCAAAAGATAAAGATGTTGGTTGACAAGCTTACTAGCTTAACTTGACGTTGTTCCGGTCATCCTTTCTGTTTCTTTCCTCGTGGGATTCCTCCCCAACTCACAGTCCCGATCATTCTCGGATAATGATCTTTCCAACTTCCTTCTTTTAACTGCACTCTTTTCTTGGCTAGCCTTCTCATCCATTAATGAAAATAGTCTATGAAGACGCCCAGAACGCAAGGAACCTTGACCAGCAGATGGAGATTCTACAGGGGCGGTGCGATATAACTGGCGTGTAATCTGGCAAAAGTGTATGAGGAGGGAAATGAAGCAAGCTAGACCACAAATGAGAAAGAGGCCCCAAAAGCTCTTGAGGTGAAGTCTATCTGATTCAAGCTCAGATGTCTCTGAACTGCACGTGCTTTGCGTCAGCCACTTGTCATGGATCCGTTGGAGATCACCATTCTCTGATAGTGCTAGAATTGCAGTTGACATATCCAAAGCTAAGGGAGAGTCTCTTGGAAACGCCTGGTTTTTGGCAAACACAAATGAGCAGAGGAGAGAATCAGTGGTGAAACTAACCATTCCCTTGACAGGATGCTTATTTATAATGGTAAAATGCACTGTCATAGCATTGCATGTCAAGGGATCAAGGATGAGTAATCATGCTTGTATAGAAAGATAATTTTGAGGCTAATAATTGTGTGAAATAAGCATATTAAAATGTTGATTCACTGTATGGACATATTTTTTGGAAATTTTATCTTTTTTCGTGAATCCACTCCGAATAGAGAACTTTTCATTCCTATCTATGCAACACAGGAACATGTATTCTTTATTTAGATCTAATGCAGTAATGCTTTGCTTTTAGAGTGAGAAAAGAACAGATGAACCAGGAAGCAGGTACTCACAAAACCCCAGCCACTTTTTGTAAATTCTTGACCAACAATCCTGAATGTGCACTGCCTTGAGAGGAAAAGTTCCACATAAGGAAGTTCATCAACAATTGCAGCAACACCCCCTTTTTCAGGACCAAGTTGGAGTGCATTAGCATATGCTTCTGGTGATCCCAAGGCAACAAGCCTAGATTTAGGTATTCCAACTTCCTCTCTCAAATAATATTCAGCAAACGAACCCACCTGGTATCCTACAGGCTCATTGCTTTCCTTCAAGCTTTCAATTCCTTTAATAGGAGAAGATAGTTGCTGCACTGTGAAAATTGAAGTCAAACTTGCAGTGTAGCTTGAGTTGATTATTAAGACCACAAAGAGCCATATAAGTAGCACAAACCGAGCAAGGGTGCTCATAGTGTTTTCTCCTGCAAAAGGTATAGGAAACCAACTCAATCAAATTAATGATGACTCCTTACGACCCAAGATAAGCATAGAATTTGGGCAAGAATCTGATTTCCACTTACTATGAGCGAAAAATAGAGTCGAGAGGCTGAACCTGCAAGGGTTAAGAAAGAAACGGATCAGGCAATGATCATTTTGATTACTTGCAAAATGTTACTTGGGATTAAATCATTATTGCATTAGTGATATATTATCTGAGGTCTGACCCTCATATGATAAAGTCAGCTTTACTAAAGGGTGCTTGAATTGCAAGAATACAAGTACATAATTTTAGCAAAACAGCATGGTACAGAAATCAAATTACTTCCTACAAGAAAAAGAAAAAAGAAAAAACAGAAACGAAACATTTATAGCAGTAACCGAGAAATGGCAGACACAAATGCGAGAATGGTAAATTTAAAATTTAAGAAACAGTGCATACAGATACAAGGAAATATTTCTCTTTTCTTGAATTCTGAAGAATTTCACAGTGACTGTTACTTCGAAGTTTTTCCTTTTTGTTCTTTTTTTCCTCTGTCCTCCAATGTGTTGTGTTTTTCTTAAACAAGGAACGAGCCAAAACAATATGAACTGAAGTTTGGAAGTTCCATGTCAAGTATGTAAGCAGGAAACGTATTCAAAAAAACATTTAGGAAGAACTTGTTTCTCATTTGCTCTCATAATTTTTTTGTTTTTTTAAGGGATGTGGCATTCTCAGTACGTCCCTTAGGCAACTAAGCACCCAAAAAAACCCAAAGAAGTAATTCCTTTGTTTTCTTTAACATAAATAATGTCAAAGATCTTTATCGACCAACAGCCAAAATAAGATGATAATTTAAAAGCTCACCATAAAACAGTTATTACTTGTCTTTTAGGTGGGCCCCTGAATTCGTCATTTATCCTATGCTCCAGAATCCACACAACTAAGCCAACAACAAGGAAGAAACAAGCAGTGACAATCCACATACGGGCACTGAATGGCCTCAGGAAAGCCCAGGCTCCAGAGTTCAACTTCCTAAATGGGGCCACAACAACCAATCCAGACGCGACATATGGCTGCGTAAAATCAATGACTTTCGTTCTTTTGGTTACAATGGCAATATCACCAACAGCAGCATCAAAGAACTGCAACAAGAATATGAGTGGGTCAAACACTGGAATACATGGACTTAAACTTGAAGTGCAAACAACTTTACTATGCACTCACACCCGTCGTGATCTTATTCACCAGCTCTGTGTAGCTTGGATTTTCTTTACCATCTCCAAAGGGGACGAACTGATATTGAACAGGGTATGGTAATAGATTTACAGCAGCTGTAAAAACATCTATGCAGAAACCCTTGAACGTATCTGTCCCTTGTACTTGTGATACAAATTCTCGGAAACTCACCCGAATTGGCACACCAATTCTCAGTTGCTTCCCATTGTTAGCAAAAGCCCATCCACGTGGCGTAAGCAATGTATCCCCAGGCCAAATGGCATTGTACAATTTCTGGTTTGCGCTTGAACGATTTGGTGGCTTTGTATAAAGTGTCTCAGGAGGCGTGATAGACAAACCAGAATAATTGGACCAGTAACCAATCCGTCTATACCCAGTTCCAATAACATTAACAACATCATATGCAGGCAGAATAAGAGATCTGTCTATTCCAAACTTAATACGGCCGGTCAAACCAACAAGATCACTCTGCAATATGTTATTCAGCAGAAGTTTTCCATCATCAAAGATGCTTATTGCCTCAAGGTGGAGACTACTACCTTCCCCAGAAGGTAACCTGGAATCATTAGAAAATGAGATAATACCACCCTGGTTAAAAAATGCATCAAGAGCATGCGCAATTAGCCAGACAGAATCATAAGCATAAAGCCCATAAGAATGCAGCCCCAAATAACCACCAGTCAATTTGTGCCACCTAGAGGAAAAGGCTCTATTTCTATCTGAATCTGGTGTGTGTTGACGCAAAACAAGAACCCCTTGCACTGAGTCCATGGTCTCTGATGGGAGAGGAGAAGCAGAATCCAAAACAGACGAAAGCCAATCCGTAGCAATCCATACCCACCCATTACCCATCATTTCAAGGTGGTTTGCCATGGAAAAGATCTTGAAACCCATGTCAGGATACACATGGACAATTACAACCCGAGATTCCATTAACGCGACCTTAACAAGAATATCCATGATGTCACCCCTGTTAACTCCAGAATCCGGGGGAATCCCCACCTTGTAAGATATTCTACAACGTCTCTCTGCAAGTCTATCACCTAGAGCTGACACGCCATTTCGTCCATAATCATTATCAATGAAAATGGCAGTCACCTGCTTCCAACCATAATGATCAACTACCTCTGATATTGCCGCCATTTGGTAGAAATCACTCTGCGTGGTCCTAACAAAAAAGGGGAACTGCAGCGAGTTAAGAGTGGGGTCTGTTGCTGCAAATGACAATAGGGGAACTTGAAGTTCATTCGCGACATGGGATATAATATGGGCAACAACAGAAGATTGCGGGCCAATAATGGCAATGACATCATTCTCCGTGAACTTCAAAGCTGTCACAAACATGATGATTTGAGTAAATAATTAAAAACCCTATCTTGTCCATGATAGACAGCTAAACACACAAAGTATAATCATCAACTAACATTGATAACATAAGGGGAAGAAGTATTGGTAAATTACCTTCAGCCAAGCCTAGAAACCCACTGCAGTTAGAGTTTTTCATATGAATTTTGAGTTCGGTGCCATGCAGAATGCTAGAATTTGCATTCACATCTTTGACAGCTTCCTGGATAGCAATCTTGGCAACTCTTCCAATCGTAGATTCAAAGGTAAAAATAGCTCCAATATTCACAACAGCAGGCCTTGAGCTCACATTCCTACTATATCCACTTGTTGAAAACAGCACACAGAAGAGAAAAAGACACGAAACAAACCTAACAGCGTTCATTTCAATTCAATAGCACAATTATCTTCCCCTCCAAAACGAATCCGCCTGCACAAAATTGATTCTGAAGGGCTTTGAACCGTATGTAACAAAACCAGACCTTAATCAGAAGCTTTAACAACAGAAATTTCAAAGACACGAGTAAAATCACTTAACAAACAAGCATTGGTCCCTTTATGCAAATGTGCAAGAAATCTTCAAAAACCGAGTTCTTAAATAAATAGTCAAGCTCTGAAACACGTGCTTCTGTGCTGAGAGAAAACAAAGCATTAGAATCCAAGCCAAAGCATCAACTCAGCCACAACAATGAGCCTAAGCTATGAAATGGCATCCAGCTAGCAGAAGCAGGAATAAGATTCTTCTCTCTTTAAGTAAGAAAAAGAAAAATCCAAAAAAAAGCCCATGTTAAAGAAATTGCCAGGAAAAATCCCATTGATGAAGCCAAGAATAGTTCTTCGAGAGCTAAGAACAAATTTATGATGCTATCAACAAACCCTTGATCAAATTCAATGAAAAAGAAATGAAAAATGAAGGGAAAGAGCCAATACAACAACAGAGACTGACCTGAAAAAAGAAAATCCAAATCCAACATGAGAGTTGAGTGGAAGACCAATATTCACACGAAACTTTCTTTTTGGGTCAATAGTCTCTTCATCAATGTGGAATGGGAATTAAATGCTTTGAACTAAAGTAGCACTCAACTCATTGTTCACATGGGCAGAAGGCATCGTTTTGGAGTGTACTTTGGATGGGGTTGAGAGAGACAAATTGCCTACTTTTTTCATTTTCCATGTTTGAAATTTGAGTTTCACATGACATGAAGAATCCCTTTGTTGTTGATAGTTTTGTTGCAATGCTACAACTTCTTTCCATATAATTACACCTTTTTTTTCTGAAGAAAAAAAATATTGCAAATTGATTGTTCTTTGACTTTGTTTGAAGGATACCCTGTGTTTACTATAAAGTAATTTTTATTTACAAAATGAATTTTAGAAAAGTAAATTAATTTTTTTTATGTTTAGTAGTGTAATAAAAAATAAATTAAAAAATATTTTACAGTATTTGGCTATGTCATAAAAGATAAGCTAAAAAATAACTTATTAATATTTTATTTTTTTCAAGGTTATTAAAATAATAAGAAACAAATCTTACAAATTAAAAAGTTGAATGAGAATGAAATTGAAAAAAAATATAATTTTATAAATTATCTCAAATAAAATAAATAATAATCAAAATAATAGAGATCAAAT
>Ga0307515_10007870_pt1 | contig 20942 bp, 24 predicted proteins | sample 17_EM_MG_FD_194513 | JGI IMG/M metagenome (GOLD analysis project Ga0307515, IMG submission 194513) | Populus trichocarpa ectomycorrhiza microbial communities from riparian zone in the Pacific Northwest, United States - 17_EM | ecosystem: Host-associated > Plants > Roots > Unclassified | place...
TTTCCCCTCCGCAGCCGCTTCCGCGCAAATGAAAACTCAAAGACCCCAAGAATCTGACAAAACCCGAAGCCCCGAAATTAACTCCCACACGGCAAAGTTGCAGCCGCCACGCTCCCCGAAAAAACTGGACTCTCCCCCTACACCCCGTTCTCCCCCATAACTTCTTGTTGTCTCGGTCACTCCCTGTATACATTTATTCCAGCGAGGACCGGCCAAAGGTGGGTGCTGCTCCAAATTACTGCCAGACACAGCCGAACTCCCATCCTCCATCAATGGACAGAACTTCCCGAAGACTTGCAATTAGTGTTTGACCCCCATTCCTTAAACCTGCTTGCCCCGGTTAGACAACCGCCATTTGATGATCCTCGCTATCGCCTGCTGCAGGGTCTCTTTGAAGTTATCGCAGTGGAATACCCCAACCGGCCGAAAAAGCCAGCAGCTTCGTTGGTCCGGAAAAGAACAACTCCCTAGAACATTCATGGTGCGCTGTTCATTATAGGGCTTGACGTGCCGGGTGGGCGGATGGTGATATTATCGTAAGGTCTGGTCTCTCAGAATTCTCTTCACTGAGCCCGGATGGTCGTTAAATACTGGCGTAAAACATTCGAAAGAAGGCGAGTGGCCCTAGAAGAGGGACTACCGATCGATGTTGATGCTGAGTGTATTTGGTGACGAGGTACACTCTGTTTTCGACCTGGTAACGTACTGGCAGAGCGGACCCACACAGGGAAAGTCGTGATGAAGCCAAAGTAAAACCCTGCTTTGCCCCGCGAGGGGAAAAGCTTGGCAAAACCAGGCGGAGAGAGGTGTTGTCGAAGGTGTGTGTCACGGTTCTCTCCTACGTACTATAGTAATACCTAGTGTTGCATAAATAGATCTCAGCCCTCGTATGGCGTATGGACTAACGGTGTTCAGACGTCTCTATACAGAGATGAGTACGTACGCATTTGTACATGGACTACTATATATATATCGCCTTTGTGGCCCTCTTAGATATTAGAATCAAGCTTTTCTGTCTCTAATTTTAACACCTCGCATTCCTCGACCAACTGTACGCCCGTAAACTATCCAGTTTAGTTGTCACAATGACTAGTCCTGACAGTACAACATTTCTAAAGACGAGAAATTATAGACTAGTGTTATCAACTCTCAGAACGGACTAGACAGGCGTTTAGGACCCCAAATTCAAAAATGTCAGTATAGTACGACAAGCTGTAGCTGCGGAAGATGTTTCGACGGAGGCGATGTGTGCGTACTTTGTTCTACTCTCAGCGGTAATGGCAACTAATAGCGCCTTATAGCTCTCAAGACATGGCACTCGCTGGGCCCTAGTAATCCATTCATGCTACCTACTGAGCGATGGATGTAGCTATAAGAAACTAATTAAGGCCTTACTAAACCTGAGCTTACCAACGCTATAGTATCATATATCTGAGACGGGATACCGATATATAGTTGCATAAATAGAGTAACAAGAGGAATAGCTGTATCGTGGTTTTGGAACACCCCGTGAACGGTACGAAGGTCATTTCAATGCCTCAGGACAGTGATTTTGCAGGTGTTTCTTCCACGGTCTGCACCGCTAATCACTATGACTCTTCAATTCACCGCATTCTCGGAACGCCTGCTTCTCAAAATAGCGGCGCGGTGTCAAACGAAATCCATGTTCGGGCAATGCTATAGGGGCCACTATGAACATGTACTAGAATCTTTGTACGAATTCTGCATTAGAATAGAAAAAGTCAGTCCTAGTACACTGGTACAGAGTGAAGAGAAGGAGAAAGACTCGAGATATATACAGGCCCCGTGTACTGTGAGCTTGTATGAAGTGTGTAACGTCCCAGATCTTGTTACAGGTATACTTGTGCCGGAGATATGTTACAGATCTGATACGCGGTGACTGCTGCAGGGGCTGATGTCTCGCCCATATATCTCGAGTCTTTCTCCTTTCCTTCTCTCTTCTCTGTACCATAGAATACATGCACACAGTTCTCCCCAACTTCCATATCGTAACAGGTTATGAGCCCGGTGGCCGCTACTCTCTATCTCTACCAAAACCTTGAACCTTTCGTTCCACGAAAGTATCTCGATGTCGAAACCTAACCCTTCGTGATCTGCATCATCGTCGCCTTCGCCTTCGTTACCATCGCAATCTCCGCCTACAACCATTTCATTCTAAAGACTTTCAGTGGCAGCAGCATGTGTCTAAATGGGAAGATCCCTTTGCTTGAGAGATTTACTTATCACTGTATGATGGCTGACTGGTGCATACTACTTGCTTTACCGAATGCTGCAAATATCAACCATCATCTCGACCTATCGCTGTCAACCAAAAAATCCAAGTCTAAATCCCTCGTCGAGGTTAATCTTATTCGTTGTCAAGTCCTCTAGTTGAGGCAGTCGTCCTTTGCTGCCATGTCTGTCTGTGGTTTCACGGGGCTTATCTATTGTTGTAGCCTGTCTGTGGTTTCACAAGGCCAATCTATCTTTGTCGCCTGATAGTGGTTTCACGGGGCGTATATATCTACGTCGCCCGTCTGTGGATTGACGAGGCCTTGTATAACCAGTTTGACAGTGGTTTCACGGGGCTTATATATCTATGTCACCTGTCTGCGGATTCGCGGTGTTCTTGTCTATTGTCTTTTACCGGCTTGACTGTGGATTCACAGAGTCCGGGGGAAGTATTATCAGTTTTATTAGTTATGGAGTCTTTATCTAGAGTATTATTATTAGTGGTGTTGAGCTTATTGAGTTTTCGCGAAGAGAGTAAGTTTTATCTTTGTTGGGCACTGCCCGCCTTTACTCTATTTGTGATCTTTGTGATTCCGGGGATGGATTAGGTTCCTGGGGAGTTTCCTGCATTATGGCTATCAGCCAGCCAGATTGGTCCTTCGTCTGTGGCTGCTTATTTGCTTATTTGCTTAGTTGTTTGGTTTTCCTAGTTTTTAAATTTTCCGGCTTTTGGTTTCATGGAGCACAGTGTAAAGGCATACGCCTGTGTATGGCATCGTGTGAAGGTATATCAGTAGATACAGTTGCAAACGTGGATGTCAATATTGTAGAGTAGTATAAAGGTAAGATTATCGCTGGAGATCTAAGGCTCATGGCGAGCCGACTATATAAAGCAGGTAATACCCGGCCCCGGACACGTCACGTGCAGCCATGCCATTACATTATCCCCCTCTTTAGGTGCAGACACCCTGGGCGGCATAAACCCGTACAAGAGTAGAAAAGGAAAGGAAGCAATTAAACCACCGTTCAACATACGGAAATGTACGAACCCATAAGTCCCACAACTGATCAGTACCATATGATAGCCATTCGGCCGATCCGGCGCTCAGGGCAATTCCACCTCCACTTGACTTATCTCCGGAGGTGGTAAAACCCCGTGCCGATGGCATTTGTACTGGGCCGAGATCCAAAGAAGTAATCCAGTAAAGAGAAATGAAGAAAAGAGAAAGAAGGAACATCCAAAGTAATACGGTCCTCCATGTCTCCAATGCCGGATGTCCGGCATCTGACCAGCAAATCTCGCACTCGTAACTCGTATCCAGTGTAGGTCATTGTCTGAATTCGATGCAGTAATCTCGGTTATATCCCCAATTATACTATGAGTCTCGTCTTGACTTGGCGGCAACAATGATGGCTTCTGCTCGCTGCTCATCAGGGCCATCTCGCTATCGCCAACGCCATCGCCATCGCCATGTGCCATTGCATCGGTATGTCTAACATTTAAGGATCCTAGGAACCGATCATAGTCACCATACATTCCAGGGCGCTAGCACTCGTGCTCTCACAATTCCTCGTTAACAATCCCGCAGGCCCAGCCCATTAGTTATCATTGTTGCTGCTGTGTCAGCATGGATTGTAGTTTCTGCACTCGGTATCATAGCCGTCAGTGATGGTCTATCATATAAGACATCTTATCTATCTCGTAAGCTTCTCATCAAATAGCCACTCATACGATGTATATTCAATGGCATTTGTGCTCTCCCGACCCACTTGCATAGCTCTGTAGGCCAGCCTCGATATCTGACATCCTCTCTTGCAGCCAGTGGCTCTCACACACTGCCCGTCAGTAGTGATTTTTATACTCCTTCAGCATCAGCCAAGCAGGCTTATAGGCCTCCAGTATGGTCGTTCGGCATTCCTTTCGGTAAGCCGTTTGGTAAGCATCGCAGTCGGTGCCTTTGGTAGATATAGCTCCCGATAATCCTAAGCTCCTGTGCCTTCCATTCAAGGCAATCTGGTAATCATCTTTTGGTAGTTGTCTCAAGTGTCTCCCATGATGCCTTTTGGTGACTGAGTATCGCGTTGCAATTTGGTAGACGATTTGGGACAATCGGAGATCATTTTCAGTCTCGTTTGGAACTGCTACAGTAGATATGCTGCCGTTGTACGGTGTCTCGTTCGGAACTGCTACGGTAGTCATAAATTGACTGGTTCGGCATGAATCAAACTCGCTTCATCTTGGCATCATTTTTCCGGTGCTCTTGCAGACGCACTTATCATCCTCCAAGTCGGTGCACTTGTTGGTACACTTGACATCCGCCTTCTGCTCGGTGCACTTATAACCTTCAATTGCTGGGTGCGCTCCCCGGCTTTTCTCCAGGTATGCTTTCTGCTCGTGCACCAGGTGTCCCTGCTGTGACTTCTCCGGGTATCGATATCAGCGTTTACTGAATTCACTTGTCGTTTCATCCCCAGTTGCATTAGTTGACTCTCCTCCATGTAACCTTGTTGACTGATCTCCATCTGCGATTCTCTGCCGGAAAGTGTGCTCCAAGGTGCTTCCTCCCATCACTTCCTGTACAGTGATTACTTGCAGTAGGGGTTGGTTTTGAGTATGGTACGGTTATCCCCCTCTTGTAGGTCGTAGATCAGCAGACGACTAATCCATTAGGGCTTCTTCGGGTGCCATATCGGTTGATTAGCCTTGATTCTAAAGTAGATTTCAACTAGCAGCTGTGTATTTCGGGATTGTCGAGACTGAGTTGGGATCGCCGAGACTGAGTTGGGATATCATTCGCGATTGTAACTTGGACATGCAGCTTTTCGATTGATCTCTGGGTGTGTTTGGCATCATTGCTCTACGTGCACATGCCGCTGCTAGGCTTCTTAGTCGGTGAATGCATTTCACAGTGCTTCGTTCCTGCACTTTCCGTAATGTAATTGTTCGAGGTAAGGGTTGTTGCGAATCCGGCACTGTCTTACACCTTGTTAACAATCATTGCCTCGCGAAAGATTAATCTCGTACGGCTTGTGCGGTATCGGCAGTGTAGCGGTGACTTGGGATCTGATTTGGGTTCGTATTCGGCATTGTAATTTGCGCATGTAGGTTTATCATGTGGTATCTCTGAATAGTGATCGGAGTAGTGCGCGGTATCGTACTCGGTGGAGCCATGCCGCCGATACACTGTGTATTTGTATATCTGCGCTCAATTGTTACTTCGTAGTGTGAAATCATAGTAACTGATCTCGAGAAGGGAATCACTTCGTATGGGCTCAATATCTTCCTGAAAGCAACGGATATTGACTGCTATCCGTCACCCGTGATCCATCTCCTGTCATCCATCACCTGTCATCCACCTTCAGTCATCCATCCATATGTAGTCGAGATCCATCTCCGCCTGCGATCCATCTCCGGACGGGATCCATCCATTGTCATGCATCCCCGGCCGCAATCATTCTCCAGCCGTGATCCATCTGGCTTCAGCCCTGTGTTTCCACTCTGTGCATATTTGCGCTGGTATGGGCCGCATCGTGTAACATCTCCTGTAACTATGTAAGCTTTCTTATGGTCATCGTTACTGACCTCCATAATGTTCGTCATCCATTGACTCTTCATCGCAGTCCCATAATCCGGTTACATATGGTCCATCATAAGAAACTACCCACTCATAGATCCGTCGATAAGGCATGGGATCATTAAGTCCAATTCCATCATCCGGCCTCGTGAGCACATGATCATAATCCACGCAATTGCGTGAATATCGCTCAATTCAACTCAACTCAACTGAAAACGCTGTTCAACTCACCTCCGCTCAATGGTAATCCACCCATATGGGACATTGTAGCCGGGCTCCAAGTCGATTGCAGGGTCAAGTGACCGATGCCCCAGGAGTGGCTCCACCATAGCTTCGCTGCAAACCTCCACAAAATCTCTGTATACGGGCAGCATATGTCCTGCGTGATCAATGGGCACCATCTTTGTCGTTGTGCCAGCTCCATCTGCAAATGTTAGTTATCAATTCATGAGAGATATGGAGCGGTAAGGAGAAACATCCAGGAGCCCGGATTGAAAACAGTTCGCCCCTATACGGCCAAGCAACGCCGTCCAGCACTCCCATCATGTCTCCACATGCCGGTAGCAGTTATTCAACGTTCCCTGCTGGATGCTCTGCTGCGTCAACTACCGCCGCTGCTCCCTGCTCGCCCGTCCAGTGCCTGGTGCCTATCTCACAGCTAGAGGTGCTTTCCATGGTCACTCCCAGCAGCCCTATATGCACTCTCACCCTTAGGAAGAACATTCAAAAGACCTTCTCACTGGCCAGTGATCGTGACAGGCATTGGTGCAAAGTATTGAAATGTTGGGATCACTGCCACCTCCTTTAGAACGCGCCTCCCCCCTGGCCATGATCCGGGTACGTTCCCGGGGTATACCTGATGGCCTGCCCGGTCCAATGCTACCTCATCCGCTCACCCATGGGTTGTAGACCCTGAAGTCAAATGCCAGTCGACCCTAATTCTCAAGCTCACGCAGGGCATCCACCGAGGCTGCCACCATGTGTACGAATGACCCCCCTGACCGAATCACACACTTGTCACACCCAATTGGGACTGTCTGACAACCAAATAACGTCCATTCCCACTTGGGGATACAACACATCAATTGAACCTCTTCGCACTTTTAATACAGGCTGAATCAGCTGGTCTCCTGAGAGTGCCCAAACGATCCATCCTCCGGTCGTCCTGTGGATTCTCAGTATCCCGACTACAGTTGAAATTGAAATCATCTCCATTGTGTTCCTAAAACCCTCTTCATATGCCATTGTATGGGCAACTATCTGTGAGCGTACTTTGGCGTATATTTGATGAAATTGAATAGAATTGGCATAGATGTGTCTCTCTCCTCACATTACAAGCAGATGTAGGTGGGCATAGAAGAATGAAGTCACCAGTGCGGCAGAGCTGGGCCGATAATAAAGCGGAGTAGGGCTAGCATCCCTATGCACACCGTTTGCCATTGCTACGGAGTCCTGTAGAGAATTTGTCAGGTCAAATGTGGAAGCGAGAGCCCAAAGAATCATGTGCTGGACGTGCAGAGGAGTAGGCATATAGTGATAGATAGAAGGCTGTGGGTGAGGAGAAAGACACAACAATGGCTGAGCTTAAGACTGCGACTAGAATTGACAAGGCAATCAGTGCTCTGGATTCCTGTGAGTAGTGTGATTAAATGCAACTGCACAAGGTCTGTTGAGCAAACAATTGTTTGGCTGGATATAGATGTCCAATGCTGGATGAATCGAGTGTGCATGCCATCGCCACAGAGTGCAACTGGTGAAATCAGAATCATCCATTATAGCCTGATTTTCAATCTCTGGGTTGAGGTTAAGGCTATACTCCCAACCGGAAAGTGGGAAATTGTGAAATAGGAACTGCATATTCCAGCCAGAAGTGGGCAGTCCAAGAATCTTCCTGGCCAAAGTTGAAAATTTCTCAGCACACATTGCATCATTCTCTGACCAGAAGTTGAGAAATTTTCCCACGCTGACGATACTGAATCTTGTGGCCGAGAGATAACAGTTTCTACCTGCATTTGACTCAGGCTTCAGAGCAGAATGTCCCAAGTTGCTGCTAAGTACACCTCCAGTGTGCAGCAGAAAGATTAAAATTGACCCAGAAGAGTAGCACAATGAGTCCACCAGTCCGGACGGACCCGGTCTGGGGTAGGGCTCAGTCCAGTCTGGTCCCACTGGACGGTCGGACTGGACCGGGCCCCGGGCTGGCAGTGTTGGACTGGACGGGCTTGGTCTGGACCAGTCCAAACAGGATAATATTTATCAATTTCAAAGTAGATCTGAAAAACTAAAGAAGTGAGACAGTAATCCCTCCAACCCTAACTCAGACACAACCCAAAGGAAGATCAGCAGCCAAGGCCCAGTGGGAGGCCGACAAATGCAGTAAGCACTTTGGCTACAGACTGAAGGGCAAAGCAGGCAATAGGAGACCTATCCTAATGAGAAGCGCAAAGTCATTGGCAACAAGATTCTACCAACTAAAGTGTGGGCATGCACCTACCGGAGCTTCAAACATGGGAGCATCTCCTCCATCACTGCAGCTGGTGAATATACCATCAGTGGGAGCTCTGGAAGAAGGTGGGAAATGGAACGGGCTGGAAAGCTGGCTGATGCTGGCAGGCACAGGTGTTGGAGGTGTTTTCCATGGAGATATGTGACATGGTGGTGATGAACTTCCTGGCGGCCATGGACATCGGAAAGTTCCCGCTGGGGTGAGTGGCAAGTGGCAAGTGGTGAGGGGTGAGATGTGCATTGTGACTTGTGAATGGCAAGATGAGTCTACATGTATGAGTATATGGGTATGAGTCTATTTGTTGACTCAGTGTATCAGTTACTGCGAGCGTATTTGGGCTGATTCAGTCCGAGTGGACTGGTCCAAAGCAGTCCAGGCCAGTTCAGTCCAGGTCCAGAAAAATTGGGGATTGGTCCGATCCCGGTTCAAAAATTTCCTGGACTGGACGTGGATTAGACTGGACGGTTCGAGTCCGGACTGGTCAATTGCTGGACTGGTGGAATCATTGGAGTAGCATTCGTCACCGAAAGATTAAATCATCTCACATACCGCTAGTGTGCAACTTTCCGCATGGGAGCTCATTGTGTCTACCACCGTTGAACTCACTCCTCCAAATACACAGTTTGAAGCTTCAGCTAGGCAGATCTCATTTTTGAGTTCGGAAAGGTGGAAATTGTTCAATGAGAATTATATCCACGAATCAGATGTGGTGAGTCTAAGAATCTTCTGGCTGCAATTTCAAAATTTCCCACAAAATATTACCATATCAGACTGGAAGTTGTGAATGTTTCACAGACAGATACCGTTGAATCACCCAGCCGGGAGATAATAATATCCTGCAGAAGTCAATCCAATCTTCCAAGTAGAAAGTTCACGGTTTCGACTATATAGATTTCCAATATTTGGCCCGAAATCGAAAGGTTTCAAAGAATACTTGCATTCTGAGACCCAAAGTTCAGCATATCTCCCAGCAAGAAGTACTGAATGTTCTGAACGCAAAATTACAGTTTTTACAACCATTGAACTCACTCTTCCGATCGTCATGTTCTGGGTTTCTGCCAGGTCAATGGTAATTGGTGGGGCGGAAGTGAAAACATGACCAAATAGAATGGAATTCCTCGATCGGATATTGACAACTTCTCACAGGTATAAAGTATTTATTGTTTGGTGTAATGGCATGGCTGCACTGCGTGACGTGTCCAGGGCCGGGTAATACCCGCTTGATATAGTCGGCTCGCCACGAGCCTTACATCTCTAGCGATGATCTTACGTCAACTTACCTTCATACTACTCTACAATATTGACATTCACGTGTGCAACCGTATCTGCTGAGATACCTTCCTATGAGGCCCTACCCGGGTGTATGCCTTTCCACTATTATCGCTCTTTAATTTCAGATACGTTTCGCATACGGGATTTCATGAATTACCCATTTCCAACGCGTCATAACACCCAGTCTACACGCGAGATATCATACATATTTGGGAGCACTGATCGCAGAAGCGAAAGGCCAATCGGCCAGAGACGCGTCGCGACACCTACATACTAGAAATCATCCAGATTTGACAGCTACCGATTGCAGAAGTCAACATGCTTGATAAGTACACCCAATTCAGGTTAACGATTGCAGATACAATCCGAGTTGATTCCAGACGCCAATGAGCAAAGAAACGCGTCAGCGACCATGTCGGTCAAAGTCAATTGCAACAAATGCATCATATGAGAATGCGATGGCTACCAATCGCGGCATCAATCATTTTCGATGAGTTACCTTCCAATTGAGTCAATTGACGATTTCAGGGACGATGCCAGAGCCCATACCTCCATAAGAGTCGCATCACCGGCAATGCCGAAGTTGGTCATTCTCCAGAGGAGTTTTACGAATTACGCGCGATTCACGTCGATGCACATCGCCGACGGCAGTTGACATCGCGATCCGCTTCTACACGACTTGAAGGAGTCATATACCTTACTGATGCAGCGAGGAAGTCTAGCAGCGGCTAAGCAATGATACAACTATGATTACCGATATGATTACCGGTATCATTGTTCTTTTGACAGGCAGAGTTTAAGATAGTGGAGCAGCGATCGCAGATCGTGTGGCAGCTCTGAATGGGCAGTTCAATGACCCCCTAAGGTTCTAAAGTGGCGAACAGATACAATTCGCGATTACCATTGTCAATTATCACACTTTGCACCTGTTTGGACAACCGAGTCGGATTGTTGTGAGGAGGGAGCCATCTGCGGCAACTCTATTCTATTTCGTCAAACAGGTCAACGAAAGATGATCAATCGCCAATGAGCGAATACGGATCTGTGCCCCCACGATGGCATACGAAGACGGTTTTTAGGGATACACTGGAGATGATATTTATTGTGTAGCCGGGATTCTAAGGATCCACGGGGCTACCGGAGAATGGACCGTCTGGGCACTCTCAGGAGACCAGTGAATTCCATATGCATTTAACGCGCGCGGAGGTTCAATTGATGTGTCGTATCACCACGTGGGAATGGACAGTATTTGGTTGTGAGACAGTCCCAATTGGGTGTGACAAGTATATGATTCGCTCAGTGAGCTTATTCAGACACATGGTGGCAGCCGCGTTGGACGCATCGTGTGAGCTGGAGAATTAGCGTTGACTTGCAAAGCATTCGACTTTGGGCTCTGCAGCCCCAGGGTGAGCGGAAGAGGTGGCAGTGGACCGGGCAGGCCATCAGCTATGCCCCGGGAATGTACCTGGATCACGGCTAAGGAGGAGGCGTGATCCGAAGCCGGTGGCGGTGTTCCGGATATTTAAATACTTGGAGCCAATGCCTTTGACGATCAAATGGCAAGTGAGGAGGTCGTTTGGACGTTCTTCCTACGAGTGGGAGTTCGTATACGGCTGCTCGGAGTGACCGTGGAATGCATCTCTAGTGGTGAGATAGGCACCAGGCACTGCACGGGCGAGCAGGGAGCAGCGGGGGTAGTTCCGGCAGAAGGGTGTACCAACCATGCGCAACCTGAATGACTGCTACCGGCACGCGGAGACATGAAGGGAGTACTGGACGGCGGGGCTTGGCTCTTCCATGGGCGAACCGTTTTAAATCTGGACTGATGGATATTTCTCCTTACCGCTCCATATATATATGACGAATTGAGAACTAAGCTTTGCGGATGGAGCCGGTACCACGACAAAGATGGTGCCCACAGACGATGGAGGACTTATCCAACGATATACGGAGATGTCGTGGAGGTTCGGCAAAGCCAAGGTGGAGATACTCCCGCCGCATCAGGCAATTGCAATCAAAGTGGAGCCCGGCTACAATTTGCCTTATGGGCGGATTTACCACTTCTCGGAGTTGGGTGGAGCGATATTCAAGCAATTGCGTGGATTAAGATCACATGCTCACGGGGCCGGATCATAGATTTGGACTGACAGATCCCATGCCATCTGGACGGATCGATGAGTGGGTATTTTCTCATGATGGACGATATGTCACCGGATTATAGGACTGCGATCAAGAGTCAATGGAAGACGGATATTATGCAGGTCAGGAACGATGACCTTTAGAGAGCTTACAGAGCTATAGGAGAAGTCACGGAATGCGGCCTATATGAGCGCAATTATGCACATGGAGGAAACGAATGGCTCAAACCAACCGGATCACAGGAGTAGAGAGATCGCAGCTGGGAATGGATTGCGGCCGGAGATGGCTAATAGGAGATAGTTGACATGAGATGGATCACGGGAGACAGATGACAATCGGTCTCCTTCCTATATGAAGATTACGAGGTTATGCGAAGTTATACCATTCTCGAGATCACGACTTTGATTTCAAACTACGAAGTTTCAATGGAACCCAGATATGCATGTATACGATGTACCGGCAGCATGGCTCGATACCGAGCATTATTCAGAGCACCATTCAAAGACACCGAATGATGCAGCTACCAGCCTCAGTTTCAATGCCGAATACGATCCCGAATCAGATCCCGAGTCACAGCTACAATGCCGACACCGCACAAGCCGTACGAGATTAATCTTCGGCGGAGCAACGATCTTTAAAGAGGGGGATGACAGTGCCAGATTCGCAACAACCCTTGACGCGAACAATTACTGTATCGGAAGTGCAGCAACGAAGCACGATGAAACGCATTCACCAATTCAGAAGGCTAATAACGGCGAAAAGTGCACCTAGAGATGTGATGGCAAACGCACCTTCAGATCAATCAAGACCCCACATGTCCAAGTTACAATCACCAATGAGATCCCGACTGAGTCTGGGCGATCCCGATTCAGTCTCGACAATCCCGAGACACACAGCTGCTACTGGTAAATCAACTTCAGAATCAATCCTACCCGATCGATATGGCACCCAAACAAGCCGTAATAGATTAGTCATCGGCGGAGCTACGACGTACATAGGAGGGATGACTGTTCCGGAATCGAAATCAACCCCTACTTCAAGCAATCACTGGACCGGAAGGGCTGGGAGGTAGCACTTTGGAGCGCACTTACCGGCAGAGAATCGCGGCTGGACAGTAGTCAACAAGCTTATGTGGAGAAGAGTCAACCAATGCACCTGGAGATGAAACGACAAGTGAATTCAGAAATCGATGATATGGATACCCAGACAAGTGACAGCAAGCACACCTGGAGAAGATGTGGAAAGCATACCCGGAGGAAAGCCGGTGAGCAATTGGAGATGATAAGTGCACCGAGCACAGGGCTGATGTCAAGTGTACCTACAAGTTCACCGACGGGGAGGAGGATCAGTGCGACTGCAAGAGCACCGGAGATATGTTGAGAAGACCAACCGAGTTTGATCTAGGCTGAGCGAGTGCAATGATGGCTACCGAAGCAGTACCAAACGAGACCGAAAATGATCTCCGAACGTACCAAATAGTCTACCAAACGGCATCGCAAGAGACAGTCACCGAATGGCATCATGAGAGACAGTTGGGACAACTACGAACAGATGATCACCGAGATTTCGCAGTGAGCAAGATCACGGTTGAAGGAATGCAAATTGGGATTGAATAAAAGGATCATTCGGAGCCCTGTACCGAAGGCAACAACTGGGATGTTCACCAAATGTCTTACCGAAGTGAATGCCGAACGACCATACTGGAGGCCTATAACCCTGCTTGGCTGATGTTAAAGGAGGATGAATATAAGTACTGACGGGCACCATGTGAGAGCCACCAGCTGCAAGAGAGGATGTCAGATATCGAAGCTGGCATACAGAGCTATGCATGAGGGTCGGGAGAGCGCAAATGCCCTTGAATATACATGGTATGAATGACCATTTTATGATAAGCATATGAGATAGATACGGGGTCATATATGTTTGACCGTCACAGACGGCTATGATACTGAGAGCAGAAGCTACAATCCATGCCGAGAACATCCAATGCAGCAACAGTGATCACTGATGGGCAGGGCATGCGGAGTTCATGAGGAATTGGGAGAGCTCGAGTGCTAGCGCACTTGAAAGTATGGTGAGTATGACCCATTACTGGGATGCTTACAAGTTGGATATACTGATGCAATTCCCGATGGCGATGGTGATGGCGATGGCGATGGCGATGGCGATGGCGATGGCGATGGTGATGGTGATGGTGATGGTGATGGCGATGGCGATGGCGATGGCGATGGCGATGGCGATGGCGATGGCGATGGCGATGGCGATGGTGATGGAGATGGCGATGATGATGATGATCAGCGAGCAGAAGCCACCATCGATGCCGCCGAGTCAAGACGAGGCTCATACTATGATCGGGGATTTCGCCGAGATTAATGTGTTTAATTCCGAAAATGACTTACACTTGGTACCTGTTCCGTGTGCGAGATTGGATGGTCGGATGCCGGACATTCCGGAAGTGGAGATATGGAGGACGGTGTCACTTTGGATGATCCTACTTTCTCTTCTTTCTCCTCGTTCTCTTCTCTTTACTGCTTACTTGTTTGGATCTCGGCCCAGTACAAAGGGTGTCGGCACGGGTTTTTACCACCTCCGGAGATGAGTCAAGTGGATGTGGAGTTTCCCTGTGCGCCGGATCCGCCGAATGGCTACCATACCGTTCTAATCAGTTGTTGGACTTATAGGTTCGTACGGTTGCGGATGTTGAACGGTTGTTTGGTTGTTTCCTTTCCTTTCCTACTCTTGTTTGGGTTTATGCAGCCCAGGGGGTCTGCATCCAGAGAGGGGGATAATGTAATGGCATGGCCGCACGTGACGTGTCCAGGGCCGGGTAATACCCACATTATACAGTCGGCTCGTCACGAACCTTAGATCTCTAGCGATAATCTTACCTTAACTTACCGTTATACTACTCTACAATATTGACATCCACGTGTGCAACCGTATCTACAGAGATACCTTCCTCCGAGGCCATACACGGGCTTATGCCTTTACATTTGGGCTTGAAGGTGATAGTATCTACCTGCCTGTTGCACTCAGTACTGCAACTAGAGAGTTTTGACCTTCTGCTAGAAAGATCTTAACTATCTGGCTGGAAGTTGGTACTTTCCCAACAAGAACGGCATTTTCCGACCACATGTTCAGGTTTCCTCCCAGGCAGGTATTATTGCAGTTTCGAGCCGTATGACAATGGTTTCTAGCCTCATTGAACACAGCCTCCTGACAACCAAGTTGAGAGCCTCTACTACGTTGACCTCAAATCTGCAGCCAGTGATCGAAACTGTGCTATGAACACCCGGATTCTCCAATTGGAAGGTTGGCAATTTCTCCCACACCCATATTAATTCATCTTCTGGCCGGAAGATGATAGTTTCTACCAACATCAAACTCTGCTGTCTGACTAGCACGGTCATAGTTTCTGCTAGGTAGATCTGGATCAGCTGGCCAGAAGTTCCAGCTTGGTATATTAGTCTATCATGAAGACCACCGTAAAGTCACATGTCGCACAGACCAATTGTGGGCAACTTGATGAGATGGTTTCAATCCTCTGTCCGGTGATTTGAGACTGTCTTCTACCTAGTTTAAGTCTATCTAGAGCCAGGAAGATAATATCCTGAATAGAATATCCTTGGTAGGCTCGAATCGTCCCACTGAAAATTTAAGTCCTACCTAGTCACCCCTAACTGAATGAGATTCTACAATCATGAGTTAGAGTATGAATCTATTAAACCCCCATTCATGTTCTGTTCTCCATTATGGGTTGATTATAGTTACTCCCATTCAGGTTGCGGCAGAAAAATCGTATATATTGTGGAATTGGCTGCCCAGATGGTGGGATATACAATTGACTCTAGATGTCCTACATTGCCATCCCATTTTGATCTCGGTTGGGTCCTGTTACAGTTTTGTCTGAGTCTTGATTTGGACCTGTTCTAATCGATTCTGTTGAATCAATTAGGTTCTTTCCCTTGAAGATTTTTAGGTCACTGGGATGAGATTCCAGATACATTCCTGACTAGAAGTTGGCACTTTTGCTGTCAGAACAACATCCTTAGAGCTAAAGTGGCGAGTTGAAGAATCCTCTATGATAGCCAGAATTTCAGTTACTGGGTTGAGGTTAAGGCTACACTCCCGGCCGGAAAATGGGAACTTTTCAATTCCTAACCATATCTTCCGACTAGAAGTTGGGAGTCTACGAATCCTCTGGCCGGAAGTTGAAAAATTTTCACAAAAAAATGCATCATTCTGCAACCGGAAATTGAGAATTTCTCCAAGCCAGAGATTATTTTAACTTCCGGCCGGGAGATATTAGTTTCCACAAGTATTGAACTATGTCTTTCGAGTAGAAAGCTCCCAGGTTCTGTTACGTAGATCCCAATTCTCCGCCCGGAAAGTTGAAAATTTGGTATGAGGAATTCCATTCTCCGACCGGAAGTTGAGAATTTCTCCCAGGCAGGTAGCATTAAATCTTCCGGCCGGAAGATGATAGTATCTACCAGCTTGGAACTAAGCCTTTCGAGTAGATAGCTCCCAGGTTCTGCGAGGTAGATCTCAATTCTCGGGCCGGAGAGTTGAAACTTTCCCAAGAAGAATTCTATTCTCCGACCGGAAGTTAAGAATTTCTCCCAGCCAGGTAGTACTGAATCCTCCGGCCGGAAGATGATACTTTCTACCAACGTTGAACTCAGTCCTCTGACTAGAAAGTTTCGAGCTGCTGCTAGGTAGATCTCGATTTTCCGGCCCGAAGTTGGAACTGTCACACGAGCAAACATCCTCCGCCCAGAAGTTGTGAGTCTGTCTAGGCCCAAAATTATTCCTCCGGCCGGATATTGAAACTTTCACACAAAGAACTGCATTCTCTGACCGGATGTTGACAATTTCTCTCAGGCAGATGTAATTTAATCTTCCGGCCGGAGGGTGATAGTTGCTACCAACGTTGAACTCAGTCGTCCGACAAGAAAGTTTTGAGCTTCTGTCAGATATATCTCGATTCCCCGGCCGTAGTTGAAACTATCCCAAGAAGAATTGCATTCTCTGACGGGAAGTTGAGAATTTCTCCCAGGCAGGTGATATTTAATCATCTGGCTGGAAGATGATTGTTGCTACCAGTGTTGAACTCAGTCTTCCGACTAGACAGTTTCGAGCTTCTGCTAGGTACATCCCAATTCTCCGTCCGGAACCTGAAACTTTCCCAAACAGAATTGCATGCTCCAACAGGGTGTTCTAAATTTCTCCGAGTTATAAAACATTGAATCTTCTGGCCGGAAGATGATAGTTTCTATCTACGTTGAACTCAGTCCTCCGACAAGAAAGTATCGAATCTTCAGCTAGGCAGATATCAATTCTCCGGCCGGAAGTTGGAACTTTTCAATTGAGAACAACATCCTCCGACCAGATGGTGGGATTCTATTCAAGCCTAAAACTAATTCTCCAGCCGGAAGCTGAAAGTTTCCCACAATGAATGGCATCCTCAGACCGGAAGTTGAGAATTTCTCCCAGGCAGATATTTTTGAATCCTCCACCCGGAAGATGATACTTTCTGCCACCTTTGAACTCAGTTATCCGACTGGAAAGTTCCGAGCTTCTGCTAGGTAGATATCAATACTCTGGCCGGAAGTTGAATCTTCCTCAAGAAGAATGTTAGGGGTTGTCCCCTGATAGCGGTAATGATACATGTTGACTGAAGCAAGTACACGTGACTACCATACAGAATTGGATACCATTAGTCACGAAGCAAAACACCTTCTTGCGTATCAGCTCATGTCATCAGTCAGATGACCTTTAGCGGGGTTACATCTGAGCCGTATGTAATGATTTGATAAGAGTAGTCTTATCAAGCGGATTCGCAAGATGATGCAATTATGTTGCCATTACCGTGATGTGAAAAACCATCAGCGGTGCGCATAATTATTAATTACACCTACTCAACCTTTGATAGCGGGACAACACATTATGACGACGGAAAGTCAAGTGTGCAGCATGCGTTATACAATGAGCGATTAAGTGGAATCGTCGCACCCGATTTCTCAGAGATAGGGAATAATGCGCGCACCTCCCGGATCACGGAAGTCCGGATCCTAAGCTCGTAGTGCATGAGGGATCATTGGCATTGGCTGAAGATAAGAAGCCTGAAGCGACCCTGCTCATTGGTTTGAGTTAGTATGCATCGCAACCCGAAAAGGGTGTCATAATCTACGTTGGCAGAGTATCGGTTGGTCGCCGACATAAATCTTTGAAGTATTGCCGAATTGCCATATTGGTATGGTGAGGCATTAATATCAACGCGATATTAATACGATGCGATAAAGCGCTGATCAGGTCATGTTGACGTCAGCGTTCCAACTCCTGAACAAACGATAAGCAATATGTCATATTTGAAGTTACGAGTTGTCATAAGTTAAGTTTGATATCTTACATGATGATGGCCTCATACGAGGAGCGTAATGCTTTGAAACCAATCATGCATGAACACGATAACCTAAAGGGAACTTGTGGCGGAAATCGGGACGGAATCCCGACTACGCTATCAAGCAAAACCATTGTCATAGTCATGGAAATAGCGGCCAAACTTGAGCCAGCGAAAGACTATAAAAGACGCGCATTGTCTCTCCGACAATGAGAAGAACCAAGCTCTAGCAGCAATCCACAGTCAGCCAATTACCAGCGAAGAACACCTTAAAATATTATTAAGATTTCTACATACAAACTTCACCATTACTTCACTACTTCCACTAAGTGAATTTACTCTTTATGTTTACCTTGAGACAATTGAAGAAACGCACTGCCCACGATCATCTCGTCCAACAAGTAGGAGAGTTGTTTCTCTTCTACGAGGAAACCAGGAGTACTTCTGGTCAATATTGGACCTTGCACTCAGACGAGATTCTTGGCATCACGTAAGACGTTTGTCGATTCGTAAACGAGGGGCTGATACCTTTCGAGGAACATATCGATACCAACCTTATACACGTTCAGGAGGAAAACGGGGATTGTTTTTAGAGGGAGCTCTTGTATAAGGACAAGAGGTTGAGTCTTAGGATAAGACGAGGAAAGAAAAAGAAGTTTAGTTAGGCGGCTGTATTTAAGTTAATAAAGTGTTTTATTGAAATGTGGCTTAATAACCCCGTAACAAAGAATGGCATTCTCTGATTGGAAGTTGAGAACTTCTCTCAGGCAAATTGTATTGAACCTTCCAACCGGAAGGTGATAGTATCTGCCAGCTTTCGACTCAGTCTTTCGACTACAAAATTCCAATCTTCTGCACGGTGGAACTCAATTCTCCAGCCAGAAGATGCAACTTTCTCACGAAGAATTGAACATTCTCTGACCGGAAGTTGGGAATTTCACCCAGTCAGGTAATATTTGCTCTTCAGGCAGGAAGATCATGGTTGCAACCAGCCAGCCAGGTGGTAGTCAATCTTCCAACCGGAAGATGTGAGTTTCTACCAGCCTTGATCTCAGCTCTCCAAACAGTGTTGAAAATTTGTCCCTGCCAGATCTCTTTCTTCCGGCCGGAAGTTGGCACTTGGTACCTGGTCTACCAAGGGAGACAACCTTGAAATCACGTGTGGCATGGTCTAGTTATGGGCGACCATGTGAGAATTTCTAAATCCTCCAACCCGAAAGTTGATAAATTCTCGAAGGCAGATGTCATTCTCAATTCTCCGGCCGGAAGTTGGAGCTTGTTTCTTTCGTTTATCAAGAGGACCACCATAAAGTCGCATATTGCACAGTCCGGTTATGGGCGACTACGTAACACTGTTTCAATCCTTCGTCCGGTGATTTGAGGCTTTCTCATCCGCAGGCTGAACACCATCTTCCGCCCGGAAGATTGCTGCTCAACAGAATAACCTTGGCAGGCCAGACTCTTCCGCCCGGAAGTTGCAGCATTACCAGGTAGCACTTAGTTGAGGAGGATTCAGTACCGGAAAGTTAGACTATGAATCTGTGTAACCCCCATTCATGTTCTGGGTTCCAATTCGGGTTCAAGTCAGTTACTCCCATTCAGTACTTGGTAGTGAGAAATTATATATTAGGGAATTATCCAGCCGGAAGTTAGGATTTACAATTAACTCTGGAAGTCTTGCATTGAGGTCCCTTTTGGGTCCTGGTCGGGTTCTGTTCGGGTTGTGGTCGGGTCCTGTTCAGGTCATTTTCAGAACCTGGTCGGGTTATGTTCAAATCCCATTGAAGTTCTTAGTTTCATTCCTTCAGAGATGTTTAAAACCGTTCGCTATTGTTTGTATTCAAGTTCTGTTCGGGATTCTCTGAAACCATCTTCGTTCCGTATATAGATCTTCTATATGTGCCATCAAAAGCTCACCTGCTCTATTGAACTCCATCTTATCGTACTTTCCAATGTTACAGGCCCGCCACCTTTACTCCCTGGTTGATACATGATGATACATTTCTATCATCGTCGCCTTTTATCTGTGGACGTTAGGGATTTATGACATAACATCCTATGTACTCTGCTAGGTGTCAAACGTCAATAATGTCTCCGTTGTGCAACACCTTGTTTTCACCAGGATGGACATTACTGCCACAGAAATGGAAGATAAATATAAATATTACGCTAACCATACCATGAAGTGCGAATGCTGGGGCACGGGACAAAGAGTAATCGGATTCCAGTCTGACTTCTGTTTCTTGGATTTTGGATTTCAGAATTCTAGAAGTAGGTTCTTCTCTTATCAGATACCTGAATTACTTTTCATTGACTGCAGATGAAGTACATTTCACTACGCTTAGTTTGATTGAGTCTTGTGAGTAGTACACACAAGACAATCGCGCTTGAGACCTCAAGCTGCATTGTTTGTTTTGTTTTAATCATACTGTATTCACTCTAATTAGAGTATGACGGGACCTTGATAACCCCCTCCACCTCCGGGCCAGCCGGCTAGATGGCGCAGCTCCCCCCGCGATACCCTTCATCCCCGTTGACAAATGACAGATATGATGAGAGAAAGACAAAAGCAATGGAAGAAAGAAAGAATGGTCTAACCCAATTACCGCCCCTGCCGCTCTCGAGCCCTGAGCCCGCTCCTTACTGCTTCTCCACTTTGGCCGGAAACTTCCTGACTACAGTAGTCGCCAGGAAGTCGATCACCGCTTGGGTTAGGGTTAGGGTTAGGGTTAGGGTTAGGGTTAGGGTTAGGGTTAGGGTTAGGGTTAGGGTTAGGGTTAGGGTTAGGGTTAGGGTTAGGGTTAGGGTTCGGGTT
>Ga0307515_10007871_pt1 | contig 20941 bp, 3 predicted proteins | sample 17_EM_MG_FD_194513 | JGI IMG/M metagenome (GOLD analysis project Ga0307515, IMG submission 194513) | Populus trichocarpa ectomycorrhiza microbial communities from riparian zone in the Pacific Northwest, United States - 17_EM | ecosystem: Host-associated > Plants > Roots > Unclassified | place...
AGACTATATTAGACTAGGACCTTTTAAAATTAAATAAAGGATTTTACTAGTTATATTTAAGTTAAACTTACTAGCTAAAATAAAGATTTACCCTATATAATATATTGTGATGCTAGAGCCAGTATATAGGAATATTAAGCTACTAGTTTATAAAGTAGATATATATAAAGAATAAGAGAAAGATAAATAGTAAGTTTTAAAGGTTATTAGTTATAAGCACATTAACAATAAAATCTAGTATAAAGTAAAGTAGATAGGCTATAATAAGACTACCTAGAAGCTACTAGAGAACCTAAAGAACGCTATAAAAAAGGTATAGGAGTATTAGAAGAAATTAGGTTAGGTAGTATTAATAAAGAAGGATCGCTAAAAAATAAGTTACCTAAGGGGGACCTAAAAAGAGTAGTTGCCGAGCTACTTAAATCTATTTCCTTTTTAGTTAGAGGAGAATTTATTCTTTTATTACCAAGTTCCTATAAACCCTATTCTATAAGTTTTTACTCCTTAAAACAAACCTTTTTACGAACCTTTTTAAAATAGATTAACTAAGCGGACGCCATAAGACAAGATTTAAGAGCCTATTACTAAGTATCGGCAGCCTCCTATTTAGCATTATAAGAATGGCGTAACTCTGCTAGGGTAATAAACAGTTTATTATCTAGCTGCGTAGCAGTAGATTAAATATAAAACCCTAAGATAAATTAGCTAAGGAACTAGACGACTATTAAAAGTAATAGTTTATATATATTTAGCATTCGAGATAAAGTAAATATTATAGGATAAATAAATATTTTCTTTAGTATACTTTAAGTAAGAGGATAGTTATTATAAAGATGGGTTTGCTAATATAATATAAACTAATCCCTTTTTTAAATAGCGAGAATACGGAGATAGTATAATCTTACTAAGAGACGATATCGTAGTAATAGTGCAAGTGCGACAAACAGTTAAAGAAGAAAAGATTGCTTTAGGTATAATAAGTAACGATATTAACTAAATTAATTAAACAGATATTATACCTCTAGTAAATAACTTAGAAATATTAGGAATCTTTAAGGATAAAGATAAAGAGGAGGGAGATAGTATTACGGACGCTTTAAGTACAATATTATAACTACTTAGAGAAAAGTTAGAAGAAGCTAGTTAGTTAATATAAATACGGTCTAGGATAAAACCAATAAAGCTATATAATAAGGATAGTAACTAAGGTTATATAATGTAATCTATATAATCTATATAATCTATATAATTTATAATAGAGTAAATAAAGTATACGTATATTATATATAAGAAGGATTTTATAGGAGTACGGTTATATATTTAAGGACCCTTAATCCTTACCTAGATAGTTCCTTCCTTATAGTAATTCTTAAAATATAATTAGAGTTAATCTATTAGGTAACTACTCCACTAGTTATTATTACGTTATTAACTTTAACTTATATTACCTATATACCTAGCCTAATAACAAGCCTATTGTAGTACTTGCTATAAGGTTTTATTATAATCCGCAAATAGATAGTTAAATAGAAAGATTAAATTAGATACTAGAATAGTATTTAAGATACTATATTAATTACGTATAGAATAATTGGGTATTATTATTACTTATTATATAGTTTATATATAATATAACACCATAAAAAGGAATAGGCATATTACTATTTAAGGTAAACTACAGCTATAAGCTAAGAATATTATTATTACTATAATAAGTAAAGAAAATAAGTAGTATAGCTAAAGAAAGAATAAAGATGTTAATAAATCTTTATATAAACCTTATAGAATTAGTAAAAAAGATATAAAAAAGAATAAAAAAGTACTATAATACTAAGAGATCTAAGGGACTATATCTTAAGGAGGGAGATAAAGTATAGCTATTATATAAAAATTTTAAGAGTTAATAACTAAGTAAGAAGTTAGACTACGTTAGACTAGGACCTTTTAAAATTAAGTAAAGGATTTTGCTAGTTATATTTAAGTTAAACCTACTAGCTAAAATAAAGATCTACTCTATATAGTATATCGCAATGCTAGAGCTAGTATATAGGAATATTAAGCTACTAGTTTATAAAGTAGATATATATAAAGGATAAGAAGAGGACAAATAGTAAGTTTTAAAGATTATTAGTTATAAGGATATTAACGATAAAATATAGTATAAAGTAAAATAGATAGGCTATAATAAGACTACCTAGGAATTATTAAAGAATTTATAGAATATTATAGGAAAGGTACAGGAGTATTAGAAGAGATTAGGTTAGGCAGTATTAATAAAAAAGGTTTGCTAAAAAATAAGTTACCTAAGGGGGACCTAAGAAGAGTAGTTGCTAAGTTACTTAAATCTATTTCCTTCTTGGCTAAAGAAGAATCTATTTTTTTATTACTAAGTTCTTATAAACCCTATTCTATAAGTTTTTACTCCTTAGAATAAACCTTCTTATAAACCTTCTTAAGATAGATTAACTAAGCAGACGCCGCAAAATAAGACTTAAGGGCCCGTTGCTAAGCATTAGCGGCCTCTTATTTAGTATTACAAGAATAGTATAACTCCGCTAGAGTAATAGACAACTTATTATCTAGCTATATAGTAGCAGATTAAATATAAAACCCTAAGATAAATTAACTAGGGAACTAGACAACTATTAAGAGTAATAAGTTATATATATTTAGTATTAAAGATAGAGTAAACGTTATAGGATAAATAAATATTCGCTTTAGTATACTTTAAGTAAGAAAACGATTATTATAAAGATAGGTTTACCAATATAATATAAACTAACCCCTCTTTAGAACAGTAAGAATATAGAGATAGTATAATCTTACTAAGAGATAATATCGCAGTAATAGTGCGAATACGACGAGCAGTTAAAGAGGAAGAAATTACTTTAGTTATTTTGTTGCGCGGGAAACTGCATTAGGAAATGGAGGCTTCCTTGCCGCATTGCCCCCCTTAAGGGCTTAAGCAAGCTTACATCGCACTTATTTTAGCTAACCTACGCGCTATTTTCTCACCTAGGATATGCTATTAGTTAAACGGCCTACTTTAACGTTTATTAATGGCTAAAGCCACCTACATTACGGCTAGTATGCCTACTAGGCTACCTAGCGGAAAAGTAGCTGGACGTTGCTGATTTAAGCGACCACCCTATATGGGGCTGTGTTAGGTATTATTTAAACGGACATTATATGGAGCGTCGCCTGGGCGGCTATATATGCCTACCTGGTAGTATAGTTATATTGCCACAAATGTTTCGGAGATGCCGTTTAATCTACTGGTTTAGGGCTAAGGGGCTGTTAGCTCTGCCTAACCGCTTAGCGGTAAAGTAGTAAAGGATTAACAATCCGGCCTTCTAAGCTATAGGGCTATAGTAGGAACCACCTAGATTAAAATTGGAAGGTTATAGCTTTTAGGCGTATAATAGATCAGTGGCACCGCGGTACAACTATAAAGGAATCTCTAACACCAGCTAGCTACATTAGGAGGGCGAGCATTATACAGCACCTATGTAGCACCCTATGCAGTCCTTTACCCAGCGCATTTATATATCTATATACAATTACTATACAAGCGGCAGGCATATCCGTCACTAGGCTGTTAGCATTAGAGAGCCCCGCCCGTTATTAATAAGGATACTACCTCCTTTTATTATAGATAGCTCGTAACGCGCATATATAAGTAGGGCTCTACATCCTATTAATATAAGCGGCGCAAAAAATTAGCTGGATTGGCATTGTTAGGAAGTGAATAGATATATTAGCACTGCCCTTTACTAAGGAATAAGGGTAGAGAATTTAAGCCACTAACCTCCTAATAAGGGGCTAGATGCGACGGCTATATTAGAGCTAAACATGCTAGCTTAGACAGGCGGATACGGTTCAATCGCAATTTGTTAAGGGTATTAATTAGGCGTTAGGAATTTAAGCCCTTATAAACCTTTATACCCTATAAATGGTAATTAACCCCGGTCTATGCTAGAGGCGTATATATTAAATGCTTTAATTTAATAAGAAACCTAGTTAAGGGCGAGGGGCAAGGGGTAATGGGCGAGAGCTAGCGGCGAAGGGAGGACTAACGTGCACTTAAAAAGACCTTTAATTCCCCCTTAAGCTTTTAAAAGCTATAAAGTAATAGCAACTCTAATAATAACAACGTTGGCACCACCTTAGTCTTTATTTCGTATCCCTCCTAAAATTTCGCTTAATAATAACAATTTCTACACTAGTCCCCTTAGAAGGTTAACAGCTTCATCTTAGTACTATACAATTATAGCCCCTAAGAAAAGCGCGAGTAGTAAACCTAAAAGGAGAAATAGGGGAGTACCTCTTTTCCCCCTAAAAAGTCAAGAAGTATTAGAAGCTTAGGCACTTAATAGTATATTATTCTACCTAGGGCCTTAATTTAGAGATTCCGTCTAATAAAGCGCCTATAAACCCTATATATAATTATAAGAAAGCCTATAATAAGTATTATAAGAATAATAAGGATGACGAGGATAATAAGGAAGATCTCTGTGGGGATAAAAATGACAGTTAAGTCTCTGGGGGAAGTAGTTAAAGTAATTATTCTAATAATTATCCTACCACTCTTCCTCTTTCCCTAGCAGTTTCAAATATATAGTTTTAACGACTAGTAGCAAATCCAATAGTTATTAAAGATAATATAGCTGATCTGGACTTAGAAGCTAAGGGCGATAAAGCTAGTAATGCTAATAATAAAGCTAACGAAGCTAGCGAAGCTAATAATTAACTAATACCTTATGGATTAGGTATACGCTTCCCCTTTTAATTTACAATAGCCTTATTTAATAATTAGTAGATGACTAGAATAATGGCAGTGATATAGACAATAAAGACGATGAGGAGCTGCCTTTATTAGAAGCGCTAGAAAAGGAGGTACGCGCACCTATATATAATTATACCACACCCCTAACGCTAGACGGCAATTAAACGGATAATTTAACTAAGGGGCGTCGCATTAAAACTGCTCCGCAGTTTAGGCAGGAGCTTAGAATATTAGTAGCTGCTGGTTAAAAGTCTTTAGGAGCTAAGAAGTTAAAGAAGCGGAGGTCTAATTAGCTTAATTAGCTAGATAGTATTAATTATATCTCCAATACTTTTATTAGTAAGAGTGGCGAAAGTATATAACCTAGGAAGCAATAAAGGTCACCTGCTTCCTAGAGGACTACGCCTTCCAGCTCTCCCACCCTTAGTATTAACGATGGTGACGGTATTAAGGAGCGGGTAGCCTCTACTACGCGGCCTACTAGCTCCTCCCCTCGGCACTATATATCTCCTCGCAATACTAGACTATTAGAAGATAGGGCTAATAAAAGTTATAATTATATTCTAGACAATCTTATTAACGGCTTAGCTAAAGAAAGCAATAATAAAGATGGCAAGAATATTATAAATAAAGGTAAGGCCAAGAACTATAGCGACGGAAGTAATAATAGTGGTAATACGGATAATAACAACTCTGGGGACAATAACAGCAGTAATAGTAATAAGGGTAATAAGGCCTATAGGTATATAGGGCGATAAGGATTATTAACCCCTATTATTAGCCAATTAAAGGTAAAGTATGCTACGAAGTATTATCTTTAGCGGTCTTACCATTCCCCTTTAATTTTATCTACGTATGTGTCCGACTAAAGTACTACGCTTATTAGTAATTATTATAAGCGGGTTGCATCCCCTATATATAATCGCCTCCGTACCTAAAAACCGCTGCTAAGCCCTACCTCTGGCTCTGACTTTAATAAAGCAATACTAGGAGCCGCCTTAAATGCTAATTTAGAAGAAATTTTACTCTAAGTAGCTTTTAGGCGCTAAAAAGACGGGTTATATATACTAGATATCCTTCCTTAACGATTCCCTTTACCTTTTAACCTAGTTAAGCAGCCCTAGGAGCTAAAGCCCTAAGGGCTAAAGTCTAGAATAAAATTCACTAAAGAGGAAGACGTACTGCTTATTAAATTAAAGAAAGAATATAATCTTCTATAGAAACAGATTAAAGACCGCTTTTTAAAAAGAAGTCTTGGATTACTACAGGCGCATTACTATTTAAAATTAAAGGCCCGGCCTGCCGCGTAGAAGAAAGGGGGCCGGCCTACCAGGCGGAAGAGACGGTAGTAATTATAGTGCCCTTTTTTCTAGTTTAGAGATCTCTTTTTAGCTTTAAGTTCTACTTCTAGCTTATTCTATTTATAGTGTATTTCCTATAACATCCTATAATTTCTAATTTAAGAAAGTTAAGCCCTTATAAACTATATAGAGCGCTAGTAAGTAGAGGGATTTAGGTATGCGTACTAATAAAGTGTTATAAGTGTTTATAAGTGATTTAACTAGATATCTGCCGGCTATACTATATATAATCGCTTAACCGCAATATCGCCTAAAGCCGTAAGCTTAAGGGCCGTATAAAAAGGTCCGCAAAAGCATTACTTTTTTAAGGGCGGTGAGTAAGAGCTACTTATTACCACTTATAACGCTATAGATGATAGAAAATATAAGGCTGAAACTACGTTCACGACCTGGCCAGCTAATTAAAATTACGTAATATAGCAGAAACTAAGCGGCAATCTAAATAATATAAAGTTGGGCGTTAATAATTGATTAACTTATATACACGACGTAAAGGCGCATAAACTGCTACGGAAACTTAGTTTTTAGTTAATTTGCCTTACTAATAAGAACGAGCCACGAGAATCCAATCTTTGGAGATATTTTAGTTAGCGGAGGGCTATATATATCTAGTAACTCCAATATATAGCTAAAATGCGCGTTATAGCGGACGCCTTACCCGTTCTACTGTTTAGCTGGTGGCCTAATTATACACGTAATATTCTACGCTAGAAAGCTTTAATAATAGGGTAGGGCAAATCCGGTAGCTTAGCCTAAGAGGTAGCCACTTGGCAATTCTCTTATATAAGCCTTCCTATTAGGCACCAATAAGTAAGTAGCTATAAACCTATTAGCTGCAGTAATACCTCTATTTTCCTTTATAAATTTCCTTTAACCCTACTTCGCTAATTATTTATAGTATAGTTCCGCAAAGCCGCTCTTTATTTAAGCCTACAATCTACCTCTTTTTATATTTCTTATATTCTACCTCTTATAGTTATCTAGCAATTCTATTCTTACCATTAAGGTAAATATTAGCTTAGCCATTCCACCTATGCAGCATGTACCTAATTATTTACATCTTTTATAATAGTTGTGCTTTAATACGCATATACTTTATAGCCTTTTATTCTAAAACAAATTCCTAAATCAGTCGCTATTCCTCCTTAGACGGCTATTTATAATTAAGAACGCTTTATAAAAGATAATATTTACTTAATATTTCACGTCTATAGAACACCTCTCCTTTATAGCTACTAGTCCCGCCAACTTTCGTGGTTGCACTTCTAGCTATATAGATTATATCCGCTAAGGCTGGAAATAAGGCGCTTAGTGGGGAATAGGAGGCAATTAGAGCTTATAAATTTGAGATAACGGAGGACATGACTATAATATTTAAAGGCATATTATATAATATTAAAGACGGTAAAGGGAAGCTGGTTAAAGCTTTAGGTATAGAAGATAGATAAGTAACGAGAGAGGTTCTTACTAGGTATAAATGTTATATAATAAGGGCACGGATTAAGTTAGAGAAGAGGTAGTAATAAGTGGTAATCTAAAGCAATATATACCATTTATTTGTGGATAAGAGTTAATCTCTAGCTTCTTCTATAGCATTTTCCTAAAACTTTAGAGTATCTAGATCTCCTAAACCGAATAAATTGGAGATGTTTTACCTATTCTCGTAGCCAATCCTAAGTACTAAAAGAGCGTCCTTATTATCCTCTTTTGGCATATATATAGACAGGCAATTTATAACCGCTAGTCCTTTACTCTTCTTTTTCTTTCTCTATAAATTGCTCGTCCTTATCCCGGTGCGAAATAGCTTAAGAAGGTTTTTAATTATATAGCGCCTTATAAATGAGAAAGAACAGTACTGGCCTTACCCTAGCAATACTAGATGTTCTATTAATGTTAACTATAAGCGATATCTTATTAAGGGTTGTTTATAGACCTAGAATCTGCTATAATTCTAACTAGGGACGCTTTAATAATGGTTTGTCTATAACTTGATAATACGCTAGTATAGTGGCGCTAGAAGGACTCTTAGGAGAGGTATCTATCTTAGATAAGTATTAAACACACTAAATTTTAGAGAAAGGTGTTTAACCCTTTTTTTTTAATTGTTGGATAAGAGGGTGCTTTCTTTATATAATAAATCTCCTTCTAAGATAAATAAGCAGTTAGTTAATAAGCGTTTAAAACTGGTATACCGAGCGTTTAATTCGCGTCTTGGGAAAGTGGAGCTTTAAAAAGCCTCTCCGGTAACTAAACGTTTTTAATTAGTGTTAAGTGTTCCTCTAATAAGAATTATTAACAATTCATTTAAAATAAAAGGCCTTTTATACCCGTAGAAAGATTAACGTCTAAAAGAGGATATTTTTAAGATAAAGTACTCCTTGCGTCTAGATCCGTTTTATAAGGTTATAAACTAAAAGCTAGTAAATGCGTCTTAGATAAAGGAGGATGTGTGCTTTGCAATCGGCCTTACTCTGTTAAGAATTAGTAATAAAGTTATTTAGGATAGAAGAGTTTCTCTACTAGTGGCGATAGTCACTTATAAAAACCAACTTTTCTAAGACAATAAAATTAAAGTGCTAATTAAATTAGCCTTATAAAGTTCCTTTATAACTATAGCTAGTCCTAATAGTTGCGGGGCAGTCTCCCACTAACTTTAAATTTTAGGTAAGCGGATCTGAGGCGCTATTTTACTCAGCTTTAAGATGGATACTACTAAGGTAAATAAGAGAAACACTTTAGAACCTAAGGATCGGAAAACGTCTATTAAAAGTTCGCGTACTTATAGCCTTACACTGCAACGTGATAATAATCGCTTCGCTAACCTTTCCGTATCCTCTCCTAGTAAATCGTAATATAATTTAAATGCAGAATCCTAGTTTAAGAGTAATAAACTTATATCGTTATTAAATATCGCTAATTTTTTTCTAAGTTTTTCAATTAGCTAGTTATTCTATTCTATAAATTTTAAGGATATAGTGAAATTAAAGACGGATAGATAGGACGGGGACAAAAAGGACAAGAGGGGATAGGAAGGACGGGAAGGACGGGAAGGAGATTTAAAGGATAGGGTAGGGCGGGATAGGCGGGATAGGACGAAATGTGACGGAGCCTAGCGAGTTTGGACTAATCGCGGCGGTATACCTATAGTTATTCCCATTCCATATATGCTCTTTACTTCAATTAAGACATCTACCTAGCTTCTGTGTATTAGGTCTATAGAATTTATATAGCCTAAATAGGTAATGGGGCCCTAATTATATTCCTTTCCGCATTATTTTTAGTTTAAATAATATTAGATAGCTATAAGCCTCTACTATATATGTAACTGCGTGTCTATTGTATATCCTTTTATATCACTCTAGTGCCGGAACTGAGATACTGAATGCAAGCCATAGTTCTATTTCTGTAGTTACGGCGAGACTATATACTTTTACTTAGTTAAGTTCTATGCTATATTAGATATAATATTAATATAGCGTCTTCTAGGATAAATAGGGGGAAGTATTTATATAGTATAAGGCGGGTTCTAGTGAACATTTACGGTATAGTAGCAGCTTAGGTCCTATTAAAGGGTATAAAAGAAGGCGGATCTTTTAAAGAAACGATACTATCTACACTTAGCTCCTTACTCCAACTTCGTACTTTAAATTAGTATTACGTTACTAAAGCTTTACAGAGTAACAATGCTAGTTATATCTAAGCCCGTTACGCCAGCGCCTTTACTATCTTATAATAGTATAAACACCCCCCTTAGTAGCCTAAGCTAAACGCATTTATATTATAAGTAGTCGCATTCATATTATAAGCAGTCAGCGCAGCATCTTATAACTGAAATGCTTATAGTTGTATTAAAGATAGTCTAAGCGACTTAACCTTCTCCACCTCCTCTACCTCCTTTACCTCCCCCTACAAGTTTAGGGGTTAAAGAAATACCTAAAGTGAGAGGTTCTAAGGTTAAAGTTAAGGTGTTAAATAAGATGTATACTTACAAAATCCCTAAAATATACTTAGAGGTACACTAATATAGTGTTTGCTATAGCTGGGATAAATAAAGCTGCTAGTATAAGGCTATAGAGACTTCGCCGGATATATTAAGTGAGCGTAATATATATAATTAGTACATTTGTGTCCTTTAAAAGAAATTTGGTCTGTTTCTTAGGTGCCTTTAAATATATTAACTTAGATACTAACTTTTAAGCTAGAAAAGGACAAGAAAGACTATAATACGTACCTAGGCATAAATTTAGGAGAAGTAAAAGACGCCTTATAGGTGGTGCTAAGCGGTATATAAGCTATCTCCCTTTAGGAAGACAAGCCTATAGTAAGTGGACCTTTTTATAGATATAGCTTATTCTAATTTAACTTCTAAATCCCTATAAACCTTATATTCAATTTCCTACCCCAATTAAAAACATACTAAGAGAGTCTTTCTCCTAACTTAATTAGCGCTAGGCACCTTTAGGGGTTACTAAGATTCCTTAAAGACCATTTCGCGCCTATAACTAATAGTCTCCTACCGCTTCTGGACCATAGCGAAATTAATTTCAATCTTCTTTAGGCCTTATTTAAACTAAATACGTACGTCTTTATGATTTATAAAGGCTTGGATTAACTAAGATGCCTTATATATAATTTAGGCAACTTTAAAACCTTACTTTTTGGTAAAAAGAGCTTCGAACTTAACTGTTACTATTTTGGCTATAATAGAAAGGCGTTTAGCGAGGTAAAAACTACCCTCTCTATTCCGGAATTCCGTTTAACTATAAAAATTATATCTCTTAAGGTATTTCCGCTGGAGCGTTATAAGAGATAAGCCGAGATAAAGTAGGTTCTTATTAGTAATGGCCGGAAGTTCGTGTCTTTAAGAGGCATTAACCACCGTAAATATAAAGGGATCGCGTTTTTCTGGACTAAAGATAGCCCATTAAGATTTTCTATAAGCGGCCGCATTATAGTGGACGCGATAGCATTTTATTATTAGAATCCTAACTATGGCAAGCAGCTAATCGCTATAGATATATATGGAATAAACGTGATTAATTAAGGGACTAATTGGCAAGGGGACGTAAAGAATTAGGGTTTAGTTCCTAAAAAGATAGGAGATAATAAATACTTAATTTGTCTACTAATAGCCCTGGCCTTTAGTTTAGCAGATAAAAAATAGGGTTAGGCTTTCTATATATTTTTTCTAGAGCTAGCGAATTATATATACTAATACAAGTACTAATAGGTGAATTTGCCGTCGCTAATATTAAGGACATTAAATGGAATGCCTTAGTATTTAAGTCACTCGCAATTAAGGAGGATAAAAAAATAGTGCTTTAAGGACTTATAAAGAGCTACTAGTCTAGGTCTAAGAAATTAAAGTTTAATAATATAATTAAAGGGAAGGGGAAAGGCCTAGTTTTCTTGCTATAGTAAGTTTTCTAGTAAGGCATTAGCTGTTTTAAAGGCTGACCGTTTCAGTGGCCTACCTAGGGTGGGAAAGACATTAATAGCTAAAGCACTTGCCGAATCTTAGAGGAGATCCCTCTATATAGTTTGTTCCCCTTTATAAGTGTATTTATATACTAGTCTAACTATAGCAAGGCTTATGCGGGAGACCTTAATACGGATCTAGCCTATTTAGAATAAAACCTAGCTCTAATAGTTGAGAACGTTTACCGCTGGAGCGCTATCCTTCTTTTAGACGAGGCCGATGTCTTTCTTATAGAAAGAACTTTAAATAATGTCCAACGTAATAGCTTAGTATCCGTCTTCCTATAACAGATGGAGTATTTCTAAGGCATTATATTTTTTATAATAAATAGGATTACTGTATTTAATATAGCTATATAGAGCAGAATATATCTTATACTTAGATATAATAAGCTAAAGAGGCCGGTAAGAGAGTAGGTGTAGAAGACCTTCCTAAAGTAAGCTAATACTGCTGCTAATATCTCTAAAAAAGATATGGAGTGGCTTTTGGACTATTAATTAAACGGAAAATAGGTAAGGCAATGTTTAAGTAAGAGTTTTAAGGCTAGTGCTAATATACTGTGTTAGATTAAGAATACTATATAGATTAGTTATAGCTTGGCTAAAAGTAAGCGGGAGAAACTTATATATAAGCATTTAAGAATATCTCTTATGTTAAACCAAAATTTTAAGAGTTACTTTAAAGGCGCTAGATTAGTTAAGAACTTGAACTTATATATATAGATTCGCTTATATATATATAGTATTAAATACGTCTTATAGATCTTATAGCTAGTGGCATCATTACTTATTACTTTCTCGAAATTACTTACTTACTCTTATAATAACAAGGCTATATAGTAGGCTATAGCGTAAGCAAATTGCTTACGGATTTAGGAATAGGAGAACGGAAGCTATAGGGCATTGGTTCCTGTAGGGGAGTAGAAGATATAGGCGTTAGTTTCCATAAGGAACTAAAAGCTATAAGGCGACGGGGGAAAGCGGGTATTAATCCCCGTAGAGAACCGCAAGCTATAGGAGATTAGTCTCCGTAGGGGAGTAGAAGAAATCGCTATTAGTTCCTATAGGGGAGTAAAAGCTATATAGGAGTAGGAGTTATAGGATATAGTTCTTACAAGGTAGTAGAAGATACGGTTACTATATATAGGAACGGAATTTATAGGGGATTTATTCCGTAGGGGAGTAGAAGACGTAGCTAATAGTATTTATAGATCTGGGAATAGGAGAACAAAAGCCGTAGGGCATTGGTTCCTGTACAGGAGAGGAAAACGTGGCTGTGGGATCCTGTAGGGGAGTAAAAGCTATACAGGAATATAAGCTGTAGGGGATTGGTTCCTATAGGGCGGTGGAATATATAGGCATTGGCACCTGTAGGGGATTTGTTACTATAGGGGATTTATTACCGTAGGGGAGTAGATCCTATAGGGGATTTATTAGAGTAGGGGATCGGATCCTATAGGGGATTATTAAGAGTAGGGGATTTGTTTAAAAAGGGGACTTATTTAAGTAGGGGATTGGCCAGAGTGGGGGATTAATTCTTTTATAGCCTCTATTTAGACGGTATAAGGCGGCTTCTAATAGGCTAGAGAGTAGGTTATATATTTTATGGAAATTTAAAGCCTATACGGGATAGTGAGGTATAGGGGCCTAGCGGAAGATTAGGTTATCCACTTTCCCGGGTTTATTTAACCTAGGTAACTCGCCCTACGCTATTTTATATGCGTTTTAACTAAGGCTGCTACCTAGCCTTAGCCGCCCAAATCCCCATAAAACTTAAACCCGTATAGTAGAAGAATATAGGAAAATGAAATATTATTCTTTCCTAGGTTTATTTAGCCCAGGCGACTCGCCCTATACTGTTTTACATGCGTTTTAACTAAGGCTGCTACCTAGCCTTAACCGCCCGAATCTCCGCAAAACTTTACTTATATAGTGGAAGAGTAATAAAATATTATTTTATTTACTCTACTAGCACCTTTAAATCCTTCCTTGCTTCCTAAAGCACCTCCTTTATTTAAGAAGGAAGTTTTTTATTATTTCCTTTTCGCCTCCTACTACCTAGAAATACTACCTTCCGTAATCTGTTAACCTAAGGGATTAATAGCTAATAGTATAGTAAAAAGTTATTACCTGCACCCTTAAGAAAATCCCCTTTGTTATCTACTTCTCCTTTCTTTATCTTAGCTAGCTCTTCCGTATCTATAGAATTTTACTTATTAAACCTATTAACAACGTTACCTTTCCTATTAGGTCTATTATAGTGAATGCATATCCAGAATAGCACCTAAAAGAACGACTTAAAATTATGCTAAGCTAAGTATATCTCGCCTAGGAGCACTTTAATCGCCATAAACGCTCTTATACCGGTCTTACCCCGCGCTCCTAAAGGCCCTTCCCACTGCTCCTTAATCGCAAGATTAAAGTTAATTAAGAATGCTAGCTAAGAAGGATTATTGTCTTCCTCGTTTATTATAAGGTTGCCTATTAAAATATTATATTAAATAATGCTGGCCCGCGTATATAAAGACTTATATCCTTTAATACTACCCTTTAGTGCAGTAAGCATTGTAGCCTAAGAGCTTGCCTTATAAAGAGGCTTTCCGTAGTCCCTAATAATAACGCGTTAATACACTTAATTTAGGGTTATAAGGCGCCTTTTGCCTTTAGGCGGAGAGCCTAAATATATATACTTGCTAAGCGGTAATGGGGCGTTAGTATAGCTAGACGACCTCTTTCTGCTAAAACTTCGGCCTTGCCTTATACTGATTTTCACTTTAGCCGGTCTTAGAGGTATTATTAAGTCTTTTAGCTTATAGTTTGTCGCTCTTATAATATCTAGCCCCTTACGGACGTTATTGTAAATATTATCTTCTTTACCGCCTATATAAACTGTCTTGTGGTAATAGTACCTAGCCATATTAACCACTTTTTTCTCCATTACCTTACATAGCAGTTTGCCTTCTTCCTCGCGCTATAGGTACTGCTATAAGTCTTTAATAACAAAGGGTATCTTAAAGGTGTCCCTCTTACGGTATGCTTTTTAGCAAGTAGTTACTTAACCGGCAATACAGCGTGCCCGCTTTATAGATTTATTAAGGATAAGACGCTCGGTCTAATTATTACGCACAACCTTAATATATCACTTACTGTCTAATGTTAGAATAGTAGGGTTAAACCCAAGCTGCTCCTTATTCATCTAGAGAAATCCCAATATTGCTAAGGTAAATTATAGTCCGTCTTTATTAATATTAAATAGTAATAATATAATGCCTCCTACCTAGTTATACTCCTATAGCCGCATAATAGATTTATAAAGGGTAAAGCCTAGGATAAAGCAACGAGTGTCCTAAGCGGCGAAGACTTCTCTTATATATTTTCCTAAATCAAACTATGCCTATAAGGCTATATTGGTGTTTAGATTACTCTTTAGCTCTCCTAGCATAAGTATATATAACTAATAGTATTAAGAGCTTTTACTAGCTATTGGATTATCTATAAAACTAATATTTAGCTTTTGCTTTGCTATAGACCCTTATAAGGGCTGCTTAGTATATATAATAAGCGTTTATTATATCTTTAGGGCGGACCCGTACTCCTTTACAAAACCTAAAAATGATTTAATTAGGTTATTAAACCACTTTAGGACATTAATTTACTCTGCGCTTTTAGGCTAGTTACGCTAGCCGCCCTTAGCATATAGTGGATTGTCCCCTTCCTTGCATTTCTTAAAAACGGCAGCACTTGCCTCTTTAAGACCTTTTACTCCCTTAAAGAATGCTTTATATACGCTAGGAATCCCCACATAAAGAGGGCTTAGCTCCTCCTTTAAAATATAATCCACATATTTCCTACATTTAGACGAGTTAGTAAAGCTGCTTGTGTTACGTAGATGTAGGGTTTAAACGTGAAATGGTAGCGGTCGGGAAGAAGGCGTGGACTCTGTTATAGTAGCGTACGCCTTTTCCTAGATAACCTTGTTAGGTTTACTCTAAAGGATCGCATCTAGAAGAGGTAGGAACCGCTTAATGTCGAAGTCGTTAGAATTAACTAAGAAGCTAAGTCAGACAAGGTTACGGAGAAGATTGCCACGGCTAGCGCTAGACAGTAGTAGTTAAGCAGCGGGAAGGTTTTATAATGCTAGGATAAAGTCGACTATGAGATTTTTAAGCCCTATATATATTAGAGAGGACTTATAATAGACGAATTAATAATTACCTTTATTACCTATCTAGCGCAGCAAGTCTAGAGAGCTAAAAATGCCTAGATCCTAATAAGTTAAGTTAAATAAATTACGAAACTCATTCAGTCCTTCCCCGATAGGCTTTGCCTTAATTATCTTTAGTTTAAAGGGATTCGCTATTACAAGCGAACGCGCCGAGAGCTATATTAGGAGGGCCGGCGTAGTAGGCAGGTAGGTAGGCGGGGAGGGGAGATTAAAGAGGCCAGTATATAAGGACGGTATAATAGTAAATAAATATAGGGAGGTTGAGAACACGTCAGGCGCGTCTTGCAATAAGGAAATAACTAGGGGGAAAAGTGTAAGGAAGAAAGCAAGGTGTAAGCGAACGCGAGGATTAAAGATTGGGCGCGGAAAAGTTAAGCTAACCTAACGTGGCTTAGACTAAGGCTTCGCAGGGCTTAGTTAAATATTGAGCTACGATGGCCTAAATGCGGGTAGGCAGCGTTTTTTAGTCTATGACTAATTATACTTATTGGTTTTAGTTTGTTCCGCGATATATAAGGCTCTAATATAGTAGGGCTCTTATATAGCGAGGCTAAAGGGGGGCTAAAGAACGGGTTAACTATGGGGTTGGTTATATAAGCGCTTATAAACGATTACGTAGCTAGTTCTAAAACGAGCTAAACCTAATATACCAAATATAGATATAGTTAACCTTCTTAAAAATAGGTTCTAGTTCCCAGAACTAGATCCAGTTTTTAAAATTACGCCCTTTTTTATAGCGGTTAATTGGCCTATATCCAAAACAGGAATTAGGATCTAGTCTCCAAAATCGGATCTGGTTTTTAAAATCACAATTTAAGCCGGAACCTAGAATTGGGATATAGTCTTTAAAATCAAAATATAGTCTTTAGAATCGGATCTAGTTCTTAAAACGAGATCTTGTTTTTAGTCAAAACTTAGGCCAATATTAAGGGGTAGATCCTATATTTATTTTTAATATTCCTACCCTATTAATATAAAATTCAGAGTTAACTTATACCCTAGAATGGGAGGATATCTAGATTTAGAAGGCGGTGAGCTAAGGCGGTCAATTTTTTTGCGGCAAAGACTTTTTAAAACGTACCTCCGTACTATAAGTAAGTCTCTTAACTTTAGTCTAATATATAAAAACTTGTTTCTTTATATGCAAACGACAATAAGACATTCTTAATATAGAAGTAACTAGATAGAAACAAAACACCAAGCTAAGGAAATCCTAATTAACGCCTTAATTCTCAATAAATGCTAAAAGAGATAAGCGTGATTGCGAAAATCTGTCCTTATAAGAAATTTATTATTTCTTAGGCTTTTTAGAACCTCTATCTCTGGTATAAACCGCCTTTCTTTTACGTATCCTTCTCCCTAATAGCTCTTTTAATAAACCCTTTAATGCCCTCTTAGCTATCTCTATTATAATATCTTAAAGTAGTTTATATATTTTAGCATAATAATAGAGGAAATAAGGATTCTCAGTATAGTATATTATAAGTCTCTCTTATAGTATATCCATAGCTAAAACCCAGGTAGAATACCAGTATATTACTGCGATATCGCCGTATAAAGATATAATTCCTCTATGACTAGGGTTTTGGAGACGTATTATGTCCTTTATTATATAATAAGTAGGTAACTAGGATATAAGATACTTTACTTATCCGCTTAAGATCTTAGTATTAAAATTTTTTAATACTTTAGATGGATATATATAAACTAAACCATTCTCTACTTAATTATTAGTGTTGCTAAATAATATAGGTGTCTTGCAAATATACCTCTAGGTATTAGCGAAATGTATTTAGAATCCACGACTATATTTATCTACTGGGATGAGCCTTTAACGTAGTTCTCTTTTAGTTAAGGTAAGTCTATCTTAGCCTCACTATAGTCCTCTATTAGCTTAGGTAAGTCTATTTTAGTTTTACCGTAGCTTTCTAAACCCCTAAGGTAACTAAGGTATATTTTTTATACACTTACCCAAACCGTATCCTCTTATATATCGTCCTTTATATTATTATTCTTTCCATAAGAGCTGGCCTTATTAAGTGTTTAGGTAGGTATCTGCTCCTATATACGACCAGAAAGCTACAATTATTTCTCCTCCCTACTATTAAACGCCGCGTCTTTAGCGTTAATGTAATCTTAAGACAATCTAGGGTTTCTAGTAGGTTGACGATTAGGTATAATATCTTCGGGGAGGTAATATATAGTAATGTCTTTATAAGCACTGGTAATGTCTTTATAAGCACTAATTAAGGGCCTATAGGCTATATTAGCAACGTATCTAAATTTAGTTAAAGTAATATATATAATGTCTGGTATTCTTATAAGGATGGTAAGGGATATATAGTCAAGAGGTTAGATTTAAAGGTAAGTCGAATTAATAGCATATAAGAACTAGGAGTATAACGTTTATATTCTATTTCTCTCCTAAGGCGGAGTTAGGATAGAAGGTAGAAGAAAAAGGCGGAGCACACTAGCTACCCCTTTCCACTTTATATAGTGTCTATAGTATAATATTTAGTAGCTATAATTACTTTCAGCTTATGTATTGTCTACGCCTAAGACTATAGGTGCCTAAAGTAATCTATAAGTAAGGCATTGTTAGGGGTAGCCATTAGCTAAGCTGCTGCTAAACTTAAATGGCTAACAATCCCCAACGAACGCTATATGCCTTAGTAGGGTTCAGAAGCGTTCGCATAAAGTTATAAACTAGAATTAAAAGTTAACAATGACCCCTAATAACGCCTCCCTTAGCAGGAATAGCATTATATAATCTACTTCTAACGCCCGTCCTTCCTAGGGTAAGATACTACCTAAGTAATAGACTTATCCTAGCCAGTTAATCTCGTATATTAACCCCCCATCTATAGCAAAGGAGCTATTAGTGCCTTTAGGGTGGTTTAATTGCTATTCTAGCTAAGCCCTTTATAAGCGCTCCGCCTTATACAGGCGGTAATTAACTCTTATTAATCTGCCTTATATTAGGGGAGATCTTTTACTTAAAGCGCTAAGTAGCCGGTACTTAGAGGTCTATAGGCTTATTTTATATCCCAATAACATTAACTATAATTTCTCCTTAAGTGGTATCCGTAACTCTAAGTACCTATAAGCGCAGCGTCCCTAAATTATTAGCTAGTAAGTAGGCGTTTATAGATAGAGAAACCGACTTTAGAGATAACGGCAACGTAGAGGCGTTAGCTAGTTAGGAAAGTAACTTTAGTAATAAGGATTAAGAATGGGACGTAGAGATATTATGTGATGGAGAAAATGGTTTTAGCGCTAAAGATTAAAAAATAGGGGCAGATAGTAATGAAGAGATATTAAGCGATAAGGCCATATAGGCGACGGTTGGATACGGTGGCCTTGGCTTTATAGTCTTAAATTTATAAGTATAGGATATAAATATAAAGAAGATTTCTAATAAAAGCTAGTAAAAGGGTTAAAACTTTGGCCACTTTTCGTTTAGCCTATCGCGAAATAAAATAATATTTCACTATTTTTACCAGAGTCTCTACCTACTTGACTTATAGCGAGCTATAAAGTATTTGCGATAATCTATGCTTTTACTTAGATAAATTTATTTACTACCTTAAAAGCGATAATAAAAGGAAAATCTATACTAATAACCTAGGATTTTATGAATTTCTTATAGACCTGGGACGTATGCCACCTTAGTAACTATTAGTTATATTTAAAACTATAGTACTTATAGATTTATATCTTAAGGATATAAATATGTTTTTTTTTAGTGTTTTTTTTATATTTAAATTATTTCTCTGCTTATAGTATATAGCGGTTGTTTATCTATTCCGGTGTAGTAGGGAGAAGTAGTTAGGTTACGCGAAAGGGCTTAGACTTATGGCTACGCTTATAGGGCTATTTATATGGGAACTTCTTTAAGTATATATAAGAGGTCTTTATATAGGAACTTCTTTAATATTTCTAGATCTGGGACTTATATATTTCTTTTTTTTATAGTTTTAGTATTTTCCTAATATTTGCTTCCTATTTATATGCTAGGCGTTAATAGAGGGCGCTAGGTTAGATTACCCTGCTCGTATAATTACTCTACTTACACGATTACTACTTATATAATCGCCTAGCTCGCACAATTACCTAGTTTGTATAATCGCCTAGCTCGCACAATCGCCTAGCTCGCACGATCGCCTAGCTTATATAATCGCCTAGCTCGCATAATTACCTAGTTCGCACGATTGCCTAGCTTATATAATCGCCTAGCTTGCAGGAGTACTATACTTATACAATTACCTAGCTCGCATAATTACCTAGCTCGTAGGATCGCCTAGCTCCTATAAGCATCTAGCTCGCAGGATTACCTAGCTCGCATAATTAAAGCCGTGAAGTTATTAAACCTATTAATACCCTATTTACACGCTAGGCATTAATTAGAGGGCGCTAGGTTAGATTACTCTACTTATATAATTACCTAGCTCGTAGGATTCTCTAGCTTTTACGAGCCCCTAGCTTCTACAACCTCCTAGCTTATAGGACCGAAGCTATAGCTACTAAATCTGTTAAGATCCTAGCTTTATATTTAGAGGACGCTACGCCTAACTACTTAGCTCGCTATTTTTATAGAATTCCTTAATCAATCGATAGTGCCTGTTTGGAAAATATCCCTCAATAACTTCCTATAATAGAAATTTCTTATTATACAATTCCACGAGGAGATTTACTTCCTTAACTATCCATACTAGCTCTTTGGCGCGAAGGATATAGCTATAATAGCGCTAATATACACCTAGTGTTCTCCCTAATAGGGCTTTTATAACATTATTTTATAATAAAACTATAAGTAATACCTGGTAACCTAGCTTTATAAGGATTTAATCTTTATAGGGTGTCTAATTTTAAGACTAGGGCTCCTATAAGGCTTTATTTGCAACAATAATCTTTAAAAATATTAATAAAGCTATTAGAAGTTGCATCTAAGAAAAGAAATTAACCGGCGATATATGCCAAAACTCTATATATATATATAAGATTTAATTTACCGTCCGACCTGGTCCCCCTAATGGGTCCACACAGACTAATTCCTATGGGAAAAACCTCCTTACTAAGAAAAACCCCATT
>Ga0307515_10007872_pt1 | contig 20938 bp, 25 predicted proteins | sample 17_EM_MG_FD_194513 | JGI IMG/M metagenome (GOLD analysis project Ga0307515, IMG submission 194513) | Populus trichocarpa ectomycorrhiza microbial communities from riparian zone in the Pacific Northwest, United States - 17_EM | ecosystem: Host-associated > Plants > Roots > Unclassified | place...
GTCTTCATTTTCGATGTCGCCACCGGCACGCACATTCATTCCCATTCGCTCAACAGTGACATTCCACTCTCGAACGACATCTGGACTTTTGGAGAATCCTTGCGGTTCGCAACTGCCAATGCGACAACCATTACCATCTGGGAAGTCAGGTTCACCCCAGGAGGCACACCTACGGAGATCGAGACATTTCCTACCCCGGAAAAATTCGGATCCACAGTGTCTCCTTACACGAACAACGATCAGCACGAGGTACAGATTCAACTCCTCCCCGCCCCGTGCCGACTTGCCCTCGCCCTTAGGGACAAGGTCCAGGTGTGGGATGTTCGGAATTCCAAGTGCCTGCTAGATTGTACGGATGTCGGGCTCTATCCAAATACGTCCTTCTCCTCCGATGGTCGTTTCTTCGCATGCTCAACTACCGGATCAGAAACTTATCTCTGGAAGGAGTCTCCCACTGGCTACACCCTTCATGAAATACTCGCATCCAGTGGCTCACATTCCGATTCACTCCTCTCCCCAAATGGAGAATCGATCGTCGTGTCCGACGGTAGCACACTCCGGTTATGGCGCACGAAAAGTTTTACCGCCCCCCCTTCCAGTACCTTGACCCGAGCCCCTCAATACATCGGAATCTTCTCCCTGGACTTTTCTCCCGATGGGACATTTGTAGTGGTTGCGACAGGAGGAGATAATGTGGTTACGGTTCTCGACCTCGTGTCTGGTGTCCCACAGTTGACCATCGACGCGGGTATGGAGGTTTATGGTCTCAGGGTGATCGGGAACACCGTTGTTGTTATAGGTGCCCGGAAGGTCATCGCCTGGGACCTACCTACAGGAGATTGTGTCCCAGATGCTAGGGTAGACCCGGGATATAGCACCTGGAGAACAGACCTCAACGGTCAGCAGCCGGACCAAATTGCGGGCGCGACGATATCCTCCGATTTCCGCTACGTTGCCTTTTCAATATTTGGCAACCTGGATCATCTCCCCTTTTATTTGTACATTTATAGCGCATCTACCGGGGAGTGCCTTGGGTATGGCGATACAGATTATTCCACACTTTGGTTCTTTCCGAACGGATGTGATATCTGGTGTGCTGGTGGTGGGCATGAAGCGGAGGTGTGGAGGGTTGACGACGAACGGAAGGTGCTGGAGCTCCAAGGGACAGTTGATGTTGAGCACCCGCCAGAGGGATACCCGTGGGTATCATCTCGTGGTTACCGGGTTACAGACGATCGGTGGATACTTGGACCGGATGGAAAGCGACTGTTGATGTTGCCTGCTCCATGGCAGTTTTATGAGTTCGATCGGGTATGGAAGGGGAAGATTCTCGCGTTGCGGCATGGTGGGCTATCAGGACCTATCATTTTGGAGATGGAACCATGACCTGTGATACTGTCCGTAGCTCTAGAAATGTACACGCCCGTCCCAGTGGGCTCTCGTTAGCCAAGGTTTGTTCCTCAATATCTGAGAATCCCCACGAAACATATACAAATGAAATCGGAAAATCAAGTGCCGAGGCGGCACCAGCACACGGTGGGGTTGGTGTAGTTGGGGTTGCGCGCCCAGTTTGGAGAGACTATATCCACGACTCGATATAACGAGTGGGATCTTGACGGCTCCCTTGACCTGAAAGGTTCTGGAAATTCATCCGGACTCGTGTGCACACGGTGTAGTTAGGTGTAGCCTTATGGTCAGTCACCCGTTTTCTCCGAATCGGTGTTGCCTCCAAGAGGAATCGCAACTCAGCACGGGAGCAGCTCTTGGTTTAAACCTGGAAGCAGCAACAGCACGACCAGAGTCATTTCTCCAGCTAGATCCGCGCCAACGTCCAACCTCGAACGACTTGAACGTCGAGGATCCCGAGGGGGACTTCAAATGCATCGGCAACCCCCCTTGTTGCCTGCCCTTATATAGAACTAGATGATCCTCTTTCAAGCCAGAGGAATGCGGCGACTGCATGGTGACATGAGTATGAGGACATGAACTCCTGCTCCATGTCGATATGTTCAAATCGCTAGTTGACAGATTACCCTCATATGAAATGTGTCATACTACTGCAACATCAATGTCACACCAAAACAGCCTGCATGTTCAGGTAACGATGCAAACTGCTGTAAGTCAAAAAAGCAACGTGGGAAAAACAAGCATGCTAAAAGCGCAAAAAAAAAAAAAAAGCAATCGCAGCATTTTCTGATGGTTTGTACGCTATGTTAACTTGACCCTGGTCTTGAGATCGGATGGGACACCTGTGCAGTACATTGAGATCAGTCTCCTTGCAAGGGAACGAGAGGCAAGAAAAAGGAAAGAGAACGAGGAGATTGTTCGTATTGAACGGAACCAAGGCGTAGTGGGCTGTCAGCAGCGCATTGAGCTGGGACGATTCGGGAAGCTGGACGTGCTTGGCGACAAGCTGGGTGAATCTGTCGCCTTCGCGCAGCGCCATTTCGATGAAGCAGACCGGCAGGAATGAGGAGGCACCGAAGTCAATGGCGACGATCCTGCCCCAACCGTCCTTCATTAGTCGAGCTTGCGAGACTATAGGGGGAGGAGGGGGGTAAAAGTCGTAGATTTGTCAGCAAACGTACATCCTTTTATGGTAATACATTTGCTTATCTAATTTCCGCGACTCGGCTAGCACGCCGTTTGATAGATTCTAGCCACGCAAAAATACGAGAAGGGGGAACAGGAAAAACCAGCTGAAAAATGCTCGGAATGGGCGAGCTCAACTCTGCCATGAGGGGCACTCTCATACGACCCATTTTGAAGTTGCCCCGGTTTATGTCAGAAGGGCAGAGGGGCAGGTTGTAAGCCTCGACCTCGGGTCCGAAGCAAACACGCTCCTGATGCCCAGTGGACCGCAGAATCTGTGTTAAGAGTTATCATCCGGAAACCAGCGAAAGTGCATGAAGGACAAGGCGAGATTAAGGGGAACACTTACCCCATTGACGTGGTTCTCCAGCTCCTGCACAAATTTGTACGTGACGGAGGACTCCCAGTCGACGAAAAAACGGTGGAAAATCCGGCCTCCGCCGACGAACCCGGGCTCTGCGGTCGGGCCCTGGACGGTGATGAGGGACTGTCACTGTACGGCGGCGGCAACCACCTTAGCGTCAGAGTCGTCGCATATCGGCCCGTCAATATACTCCATAACAATAAACCCAACGTTGCCCGACTGGAAGGCGAGGTAGACATACGGGGCCCGTACAACGGCGTCGGCCTTGTCGTTGAAGACCTGAGTGACGAAGTGCTGCGTCCGGGCTTCACCCATGGTGATGGACCGGCCGAACTTAACCCAAGCATAGGTGTTGGACTCGTCGACGAGAGGGATGCCGCGATTGTCGGAGTTCGAGCCTGCGCGAGCCTTGCGGCAGTTCTGGACAATCATGTCGGGGCTCGGCAGGTTGGCGGGCTTGTTGTCGGCGTCAATGAATACCTTGATCTTCGACATGACGGTTACTGACGAAACAGAGGGCTGTGTCAGTCACAGCCAAGGGGAGGGGTTCCTAGTACAACGGACGCAACAGCGGCCGCTGCGGTGCCGCGGGTACGGCAGGGGAGGTTTTACACGGCACCGCGGGTATGAAAGGGGCCGTTTCTCGGGTTGCTACATTGCGGACTATCAGAGCCTGTTATTTTGGAGTTGAATCCATGACCTGTTGTAACTGTACATGATGTTACCTTGCGGCTTCCATCTCTACTTGTCTTTATTCAACTCGCACCAATGTGGTAACGGGAGACTGGAATACACATATCGATCCAAGTAGGGTCCCATATTAGCCGGGGGTTGCTCCTCGATATCTGAGCACCCTCCGCATAGCGCACACCAATTAGACAATGCAGTTCGGAGGTAGTATCTACGGCCCGGTACAATGGACGGTCCGGTCAGTCACCATTCTTTCCAAAGTAGCATTGCTTCCGAGGAGCTACAACTCGGAACTTGGCAAATCCGACGAGGGAAAACTCTGCTGCTTACTCCTCAAACCAAAACATCTCGCCCGAATCCCAGTACAAGAGGAGCAGCTCTCGTTTCAAACCCGGAGGCGGCAACGGTGTGAACGAGCTCGTTTCTTTACCGTTCCACGACTGACCCACGACGCCAAATTTGAACGACTTGAACGTCGAGAATCCTCACCCTGATTCTGGATTCAGACATGACGTGTCGCCTCTGAGCACACGTAGCCTAGCGGTGGGAGCCCACAAACCACACGTATTACCATTACCATTCCGCCCATCACAAACTGGCACGCATCGATCCGACAGCCGAGTTGCCGCCCAGGCCAGATGACGAGCAATCTGCTCACCCATTCCTCGAAATCACGGCGGCATCACCGCGAGATAAACCTCACAACGGCTACGAACCGGGACTCCCTCTCCGACACCTCTAGTCTTCCAGGAGGCGGATTCAGACGATTTGCTCTCGGTTTCTGCGCCATTGGCAGAGGTGGTTACGATGGTGGGGCGGACCAGGCGGAATAATAGGAGATTGGTTCCGCGGAAGGGAGCGACGGCAGAGGAGATGAGCCTTGTGAAGAGGACGAAGGGTGTGGACGACGATCATTGTAAGCGGAAAGTGACGAATGCGTAAAACCTCTGTCGGAGGTGGGGTCGACCGTCCAAAAGGCCGAGGGACCAGCGGTTGGATTTTCACGCGTGACAAGTCGCGAGACGTGAGGTTCATGGGCGGTCACTACTGACCCTCCATCTACTTATGATGTGAAAAAGATGTTACAGTGGAAACGAGGGAATGATAGACGGTGGGAAAGGCACCAGGGCATCGATGGTGATGATTCCTCATGATGATTTTGTGTACGTGAGTTCGTCGAATATGACCATGTGCGGGGGTATGAGCACATAAAGAGGGATTCCCCCGGAAACTCTGGAAAGCCGAGAGGAGACAGGAGAGGACCACGTACTGGGTCGGCGTCGCAGGTAATATCGGTAGAACATGGGTGTCGATGAACTTGGGAAACAGACCCGTTCCGAGCCCAAGGCGCTAGGTCTAACGGTGCCACTCAGTCCGGGATGTATGGGGTGTAAGACACGTAAAGCGCATATTCTCTTGGAGGGACACACGCGCTTTCAGAGGCTGGATCCGGCGAGGAAGTTGAGGGAGGAAACGTAGGGGGAGGAGGGAGGGGCATAGGGATGATGCTGATTTGGATTTTGGTCGTTGATGTGGACTGGACGGGACTACGCCTGTCGTTTGGGGTGAGGAAACGGTCGTATCCCGGTCAGACACCTTATTTACGGATAGTGACTGGACGTTCAGGAAACCAAGCATGAGCATTGATATGCGAACCAACAGAGAAAGGGACAATTTACGAGAAACCCTCCCCATCCCGGCCTCTTCTGGTCACCAGCTGTGCAACCAACATGATGCTTCTCATCATCGCATTCGCCAATTTCTAGGGTTCCCAAGCGAGACTCTAACCGAGAGCGTTGGGGGAACCATGGGGCGATTCAAACGTCCCACATCCTGGACTTCTATCATAACGACCGTCGGGGTACCACAGATGGTTCCGCGAAAAGTTCCCTGGCCGAAGTGGTCGGGGTGAAAACTCGTTGCGGCGTAAAGGATTATGGCTGCGATGTCGACGGTGAAGGTTTTCGGTTTTAAACATTCACCCGCCATCGGACATTAAAGATGAGAGGAGCTGGAGAAGCGAGGGCGTAAAGAGTGGATCGTGAAGTAGAGATGGAGGTGTGGTAGATGGCATGGAAGGCAGGCTTCCTGGCGCCCGGGAATTGTCCATCGATTCCACCTCTTCGTCGAGCGAAGCAATTACCTTGCGCCGCCCATCTCCACTTCTATCTTTGTTCAACTCGCACAGATATGGTGGTGGGCAACTGAAATATATGCCTATCCTACTGTTGACCGAGGTTTGTTCCCCAATATCTGGGCACCCTCCACGTAGCGTACATCAATGAAATTGAAAAATCAAGTATTGAGGCAGCAGCAGCACATAGTGGGGTTGGGGTGGCTCAAGTTGCAGCCCTTCCGGACTCCGATTTGGAATGGGTCCTAGCGCGCGGTGGGTCATCGCGGGTGTAGCCTTCCCGGCCCGGTCAACCTCCGACCCGGAGAGAAATTACGCCTTGGAACACGACCAATCCGACGATGGAGGAGTCCGCTGCTTACTCTTCGAACCTCTCGCCCAAATCTCACCACAGGAGGAACAGCTCCCGGTTTAAACCCGGAGGCAGCAACAGCACGAACAGGGTCGTTCCTTCGTCATCCCACGACCATCCCACGACGTCAACTTTAAACGGATTGAACGTCGAGGATTCTCTCTCTAATTCGGGATTCAGACGTGGGGTGTCACCTCTGAGCACACGTACCCTGGTCATGTAAGTTTACACATATCCCCAGTCTGTCCCCTCCCCTCCGAACAAGTGCAAGCCGATCCGACGGCTGAGTTGTCACTCAGGTCAGACAGCGAGCAATCCGAGATAGTCTCTCCCATTCCTCGAAAACACAGCAGCATCACCGCCAAAGAGAACCTGCAGTGGCTACGAACCGAGACTCCTTCCCCATCACCATCAAACCGGTCTTTCGTGTCTAATTATTCGGCTGCGAACGCCGCGAAAAATCACATTCATCCGTCCGTGCACCCACACAATCATCTCCCATCCGTCACGAGGAGGTCGAGGAAATCCTCGAGCATCGGGTCCCTCGCCGAGAGGACGCGTGGGGGTGCGAGCAGTAGGGCGGGTGTGTCGTTGGCTTTGACACGTCATGCGGTCGATCAACACCCGAAGGAGCACGGAGAGTGGGAAGGCGAGTTTGCGAGGAGGTGGATTAGGTGGATGCATAAGGAAGGGGTCAAACATTGGATTTTCCCCTGTGTGCTACTTACCGCAACATGGATCAAGTGGGTCATTGGTTTGGGGTCATATTCTGGTAGGACATCAAATCGGGTCCCTGAGGCGCGTATAACTCATCCCTCATCTCTAGGACGGAACACCCCGCCGATGTTTGGTGATTACGAGGCCCAAAGGCACTGGATGGAGATAACGATTCATCTCCCATCCCAGCAATGGTATAAATACGACCTGCAGTACTGGGGACTCGATTACCCGCCCCTAACGGCATACGTCTCATGGTTATGTGGTAAAGTGTACGTTGGTGGTGGTCAGCCCACGCTAGCGAACCGCATCCTGATGTTTTTGTTTGTAGTGGTTCGTGGATAGAACCATCGTGGTTCGCCCTCGACGCTTCACGTGGTATCGAAACGGATGGGAGCAAAGTCTATATGCGGGCGACCGTCCTCGTATGCGATTTGTTGTATGTTTGGGCCGTATTCATGTTCGCGCGTACGATCCAAGCTACGAGATCGACACGAACGCAGGTGAGGCTTCTCACTGTGTCTTTTGTTGGAGAGCATGAGCGCTAAGGTTCAAGAGGAAAGAATCTCACTACGGTCATTCTGCTGACGCAGCCTGCGTTGCTATTGATTGACTCTGGCCACTTCCAATATAACTCCGTCATGCTAGGTTGGTTTCCGGCCGGTCTCCCCGAGTGTCACGATTGATCACACTTCTGCGACAGGACTGACGCTTCTCAGCGTCGACTTCATGTCCAAAGGACAAGACCTCATCGCTGCGGTTTTCTTCGTCGCAAGTCTCGGTTTCAAGCAGATGGCGTTGTATTACGCACCTGCGATCGGATCCTATTTGCTCGCCAAGTGTATTTACCTCGGTCAGAAGGACGGGTATGTAATTTTCCCCTTACTTTTTCATTCACTGATAATTTCATCATTGCGCAGGGGTAGATTGCTCCTACAGCTTGGCGCTGTGACTGTCGCATCGTTCGCTCTTCTCTTCTTGCCGTTCCTCCCACCATTTGTTTCCCTGGCAGCGATTCTTGATCCTGTCACCAGGATATTTCCCTTCTCCCGTGGCCTTTTCGAAGACAAGGTAGCAAATTTCTGGTGTTTTTCGAACGTGGCCCTCAAATGGCGTAACCTCGCAAGTCCTGGAACTTTGGTGAAACTTTCAACGCTTTTGACGGCGGCGGGGTTCATGCCTGCGGTTGTAGGATTATTGAGAACGGGGTTTAGCTTGAGGATCAAGAGGGATCCAATCCCTTTGGCGGCTCCTGTGATTTCGACGGAGAAAGAGGTTTCGATTGCGGTTGAAATAACCCCGAAAGTGGAAAAGGAATCGAAGTGGGTGAGGGCAGAGGGGAACAAGAGTCAAGGGAATGGAGCATCAGCGACAGGACCCGGTCCTCTCTTCCCTCTTCTACTCCTTTCGATGCTCACTTCTTCGATTTCCTTCTTCCTTTTCTCCTTCCAAGTGCACGAGAAGACAATCCTTGTGCCATTATTGCCGCTCACTTTGATTATGGTTGGAGCCTCCGGGAGTGCAGAGAGCGCGGCGTGGGAACTGGGGATGTTGACCAACAATGTTGCCGTCTTCAGGTGGGGACTTGTCAAAGATCGTTGCACAGATCAGTAGCTCATCTTTTTGTCCCCTCTCAGCATGTGGCCGCTGCTTAAAAAGGACGGGTTGGGGGTTCAATACCTCGCCTTGACGGTTTTGTGGAATGGTGCCCTGGGGTATACACCATTCAAACGTCCGAAGACGTTCATCCAATTCATCTCCCTTGTGAGTGAGTCGGTCGTTACCGGTCCTGCTACTGAATGCACCGCCCCGATCTATAGGTTACCTCGGTCGCATGCATTGTTCTCCATCTCTTGGAACTCGTTATTCAATCACCGGCTCGGTACCCAGACCTTTTCCCCGTCTTGAACGTCCTGGTCAGCACCCCGATTTTTGGATTGGTCTGGCTGTGGTCGATCAAATCTGGGATCGAAGTCGGTTGGGCAATCGCGGGCATCGGGGGTAACAACCCAGGAGTTGCCCATACAGGCACAAACACCCGTCCCACACCGACCCCCCTGACCATAAATCTCACAAACGTCTCCTCCCAAAAATTACCTCATCCGCACCTGATCCATCGCGGTGATTCCGGGTCCCCGTTTTCCGCCATAGATCCGCCCCTTTCTCCCTTGTCACCTTTTAATAGGAAGATAGGCTCCCCACCTGCAATACTTGGCCCACATCGTCCTGGAGTCAGAGAACGAACTTGGTCCGGTGCCAGCGCCAACAGCAACGCGAGGATGAGGGGTAACCTGCCGATCGGTCCTGGGTGGAACCGACAGTTAAATTCAGACCTTGCGGAACGGACAGAAGGTGGAGAAGATGCCTTGGTTCGAGGGTTGGGATTGAGTTTGGATGCGCCAAAGTTTAGGAAGAGGGTGACAAATTTACCGGGAAACGCTGAAAGTTTGCCCCCACCTTCCGACTGAAACATTGAAGTATGGGAGCAGATTCCCGTGGCTTACGTCCGTGCTCGATTTGTGTATGGTAGATTACGATTTACGATTAGGTGTACTGTGCAATACCTTCTTTCTCACGTAGTGATGCGCAGTGCCTAACAAATTACGATGGTGCTCGACCCGGTCAGATCAAGAGAGTAGATCGATACAAAAGAGGGTGACATCTAGGTGAAAATAAAGAGGGCGGTGAGAGGGGAAATTAAGACAGTTGTGTGTATGAAGACAGAGTGTGGGCTGTTGTTAGGAGATGAGCGAGTGCAGGACGCGATGCAATGCGATGCGATTACAGGGGGACTGGTATTGTTACTATGAGGATTCTGGAGGTGGAGGTGGGGAAGGCGGCTGGGTCTTTCCGCTTCCGCTGGCCCGCCACCATTTGGTAATCTTGTCCCCGACGTATCGCCCGCTCTTTCCGATCCCGGCGCTGACGGCACCCTTGATAGTCTGAACTGTTGAGGGGTGCCTCACGATGTGCTTGATTTCTGTTAAAAATGGTGTGGGTCAAACTGAAACGTACGGTGAAGTGAACGAACTTACTGCTTTGAATCACCGATGTCAGGTCAGGCCTGGCAGAAAGTTGCGCCCAGTATTCTGTAGCGTCCTCAGCGTTGTGCGGTGGAGAAGCGACACCCCTCAATAACCCCGACGGGAGTTTGCGTAAATGGGCCAGCCTTGCGTTCGGCGACGTGTCCTGCATGATCGATGTGCAATGGTTTTTCCAGTACACGCCAGGTAGTCCGGTTACGAGACGATAATATAACTCCTTGAACTGTGGGCCCTGCTTCTGGACGATGTTCCCCACTTTGTTTCGGTTCTCCGCGGGTAAAACCATTCGAATGTCACCACCGTAACTTATGCCGGCTATTCTTTCGAAAAGGTCGGTTTCGGTGAACTTTTCGGGGAGGGTTAGAAGAGCAGCCCGTATCGCCGATGTGAGGTTGACTTGTTGCGCGAGTCGAACCCGTGGATCGTCTTTGATTATCCTGATGGGCTTGTGCATCCTGCCGGCAAGGTAGAGAGTGTTCCAGTTCAGGAGGTCTGAACAGAGGTTATCGACTGTTGTCACGCCGTACTTAATCGTCTTTCCACAAATAAGACGTCATGGGGGATGAAGGGATGATCGAGGTGTGAATTGACGTACTACATCGTTCATGGGCACATAAGCATTGAACCAGAGCCCTGGGGATATCTCCTGAACGCGCGAAACGAAATCGGAACCGAGGGCACGCGAGTAAAGTGGGTAATGTCCAGGGAATTGGGTCATGTTTATGGAGTGCCAATGTGAAGAGTGATTGACGGCGAAAACAAAGTCAATCATGGGTTTCTTCGAAGACAAATAACCATCTTGCTCGAAGACTCCCGAACCGTATGCGAATGCGTATCGGATTGGAGCGTTGAAATTCGAGACGATCGATTCCAAGAGCGTCCGTGTGGAATCTGCTACGGGCAAGAGCTGATTCTTGCCAAATGTAGGGGGCAGATGGGGCAAGTATGGGTTCTGACTGTGTTGCAGTCTTCGAGGAGATGGATTCAAGCGACTTGCTCTCGATTTCTGGACGGTTGGCAGAGGTGGCGGTGGTACGGACTGGGCGGAAGAGTGGGAGATTGGTTCTGTGGAGAAGGAGCGACAACAGAGGAGACGAGCATTATGAGGAGGGCGAAGGGTGCGAGTGACGATCATTGTAAGCGGAAAGTATCGAATGCGCAAAACCTCTGTCAGAGGTAGGGCCGCCCTTGCGGCAGACCGGGGGACCAGCGGCAGGTCCTTGGCACGTGATAGATCACGAGATCTGGGGTCCATGGACCAATCACACCCGACCCCTTCCATCAGCTACAACGACTGCTTCATCGACTTTCAAAACCTCACTTGTATTCATTTCCCCTGTTCAAATTTTTTTCCAGATGTCCGTTCCTTCTTCTCCCACTCGTTTCGCAGCCCAAGGCGACCGTGCCATTCTCCATTCCTCATTGCCGAGAACCCGCACCGTCGCCATCGTTAAGAATCACGCTCTTCACTACCGCCTCGACATCGAGCCACGTATTTCCGAAGCAGGCTTCGAAGTACGTGAAATACCCCACACCTACCCCGCGTCGACGCGCTTAATTCATGTTACTCTGATAGATTGTGAAAGAGAGGCAGATGGAGTTTGACATGGAATCTGACCCTGAAATCATGTACGACCTCTTCGGCGAGGATGCCGCTTGCTTTACAGAGTACGTGTTTCATCGATCACCCCCTTCACACCTCTCACACTGCTTCGCCTAATTGCAGGGGCCCCGTTCGCGTTTACGTCCTGGAAAGAAGAGGTGCCGTCGAAGTTTGGCTTAACCTCATGGGCGACGTTGATCCCGAACTGGCTCGCGAACACCAGCCTGACTCTCTTCGCGCTCTCTATGGCATCTCCACGATTCAAAATGCGGTCATGGGCTCCCCAGATAACGAAACGGCAGAGGTCCAGATAGCGTCACTGTTCGCTTCTTCGCCTCCCTTCCCTGCCACCGATCTTCCCGATGGTGGCTCAATGCGATCAGTAGATTCCTCCATTTTAAGAGCACTACAGGAATCCACCTCTTCTGAGGCAGGATACGCTCAATCGACTACTACAAACCCATCCACAGTTGGCGGATCCAAACGATCTCGACCTTCGTTCAGGGCCAGACCGCTCCCTTCTACACACGTCAAGCCAGACATCGTCCCTCGTACTACAAAGGCCGCTTCCCTCCGTGCTGGTGTACCCGTGGAGCAGAAACCTTCTGGACCACGTCGTCCTCTTAGCAAAGAGGCCTTGGCGAAAACGTTCGCTAACGTCCCAGGACATAAACGGGCTGAGACCATTGTTGTCGCTTCCACTGCACCTCCTGTTGTCGCTCCACGTATGACTCGCGCTGCTTCTCTCAGGCTTGGACAACAGCCGTCTCCAAAGTCACTCCGAAGTTCCACTAGTGACACCGCTGCCCGTACCAAGTCCACTGCTCAAGGAACTTTCGAAGGAGTACCTGGTCACAAACGAAGAGAGACCATCTCTGTTGCGAGCACAAAAACTCCTACCGTCTCTCCGAGGACCAACCGAAGTGCTGCGCTCCGGGCCATGAAAGAATGCACCCCCCCTCCTTCGAGCTGTGAGCCCTTCTCTGCATCTTTACCTAAACATTTTCTCACCGCATAATCAGTCCGCCACCAAAGTCCTCCGGCAATGACTCGCTCGACTTCCAACTCTAGTGTGAATGGGCGAACGCGCCCCGCGTCAGTCACTGGGACGCGCTCGACATCCGTTCTCCGCGCGACAAACACGAATTCTAATGGAGTCAAAACCAACGGAGTCAGTAACCCGGCCACCAAGCGCACCAAGGCCTCTCGTTCCATGTCTCCAGCGAGGCCAGATAGACCGAAGCCTAGGCCGAGCAGTGTTGCTGGTCCGACAATAACCCCACGCACGAATAGGAGCGCTGCACTGAGAGCTGCCAAAATGGCTGCGATGAACGAGAGCGTCGGAAAATCAAAGGCGTCAAGGAAGAGCCTTCCTGCTTTCATATGATCCCCTCTCTTGGTTACGTTTTGGATGGTGGATGTCCCTTCATGACGGTGCCCACCTCCTCCCCTATTTTGCTCGTCTTGGGTTCTTATTATCTTGTCATTATCTGAGTAATTATGCTTACCTGCTACCACTTTCCTCGGTGCACAGGTTGTCACTTCCTGGTGACGTTTTTTTCCGATTGGTTTGTTGGATACCATGCTCCGCGGTTTGACCTACAGTATCCCTGTCACCACTCATCCCTCCCAGTTACATATGCTTTTCCCTTGCCTCGGTCACTCGATCTCTTTTTGTTGTCTATAGTGCTCCCTCTTTATAGTATTCAGCCTGCTGTGCGGCGCGTCGGAAAGTGTATGTTCTTCCTTGCGATTCATTGATACCCTCGAATGTTGTCCTGAATGTCCATAAATATTCCTTGTAGTGCAGAATATCCGGATGCATTTTTCAAGCGATTTACCCCGCGTGCAATCGCACCTCAAGATCCTTTCCCATCTCTTCCATACTATGAAAATCCGGAAATCCGCCCCAACCAAATTTGCCCTGACTCGGAAAACGTCAGCAACCTGCGAAAACCCCTGTGCTACATAACGGCTCGTAACAGCCGTGTCCGATGATTCCTGAGTTTGAGTCTAACATTCCGCCTCCAGCGGCAGGAGGTCCGATGGCCGTTGACAGAACAACGCCAATGTCGTCTACCCACCAGGCCTATTGTCCTGCCAGCAAATGGTATGTGAATGGGCCGACGCTCCAGAGATGGCTTTGGCGATGAGGGAGGAGGCACTCGAGTCCAATCTCCATTCTTCTTTCTCCGATTATACGCGTCGGTTTCTGTCAGTCCGTCTACGTCGCTCTGACCGCGACAAATGAATACCCTGTTGTGTTGGGGCGTGGCACTCACCAGTGATCCGCCTGGGTAGATGGGTAAGGGCGTACCCTCCTGCCTCGCGTTCTCGGAGTGACGTTCGGATGCACCCTTCAGCACCTATTTCTAGTGTCGTACTAGGACCCACCATTCCTCTGCGATACATTTCCAGCAACACACCTGGGGGTGGCCAGCAGTTTACGCTGTCAATCACGTCAACTCTAGAGCAAGGGTCTGGCCGAATGCCAATTACACCCTGACTGGTATCGTCAATGTGGCCGGGGCCGAGGCTGGGGCATGCTTTTCGGCCCGCTGGAGGGACACTTCTAGGAGACGGTGGGTCTATGACAGAATGGTGAATTCCGACTGACCATCTTTGGATCTCGCCACAGATGGCACCCAACTCACTAAGCTCAGTGACCGGGTGGTGTGTATTCTCCTTCGCCGCCTTGATCCCACAGATTTTAAGCTGTGCGATTACAAGTTCGACTTTGGGCGTTTTGGCACCTTATCGAAATGACCCGGCCATGAGAACACGTATTTTCGTTTTTCTGTCGTACGTTTTTTCACAGCAATGTTATTCATTCCGACGGATTTGGATGTACGGAGTAGCGGCGTGGATATCCTATGAACATGATTCTGCGCGGCTGCGATAAACGCGAACGCGACGATATCGGGGTAAATGGTGTCGGTCACCAGGGCACTGGTCAGCTCCGAGGCAAGATCGTCGACCCTGATCTTCCGCTCCACCAACGGCTTCCTCCATTCGGGGGGCGAGGGGTGATCCAAAGCGTATGTGAACAGAGCTCTGAGCGCGACCGCATGTGTCACTGGCTTCGCGCGAAGGAGGCCGACAACCAGATTCACACCGTTGTTGTACACCCCTCACAGATTATGGCGCAGAAATTGGCACCAAGACTGTGGAGAGACCGGCAATCCAAGTGCAATTCACCACAACCGCTGGACCACCGGGTTTCTGGGGGATGGTTAGATCGGATATGTTTGTTGTGCTTGGGCCACGACCGTTCAACAGCTGGTGAAGGAGTAGGGCCGTCTGTTGTTAATAACTTGGTTCTTAGTCTTCGGGGGCCTAGATGGGGAGGGCTGTGACGATGGCAGAGAAAACCCCGGCCAGGGGCCTGCAGATCATGTGTCAGTCCGGTCAGAATCAATGACCACCCTCGACCACGAGACTCACAAAGATGAGTAGCACAACAAATCTCCATTCCACTTCTCAGCCTCTTTTCAATGAGCTCTCGAGAAACTTTTGTATAGGTGGGCCAAACCCCCACGCGTATACGCTTGGCAGATATACCGGCAGCTTCTTATGTTCTTCAAAGGAGACAGGGCGAAAAATATCCAAGGTGTTATTTCGGGTCTGTTGACGCCTAAATCCAGTGTTACCGGGGGGCTAGCGAAGGAAAGACGCTGGCAGAGGCGGCATCAGAAGGATTCCTTGGGGCGGGGCTTTGGACACGGGGTGCTCGGTTTCGGCCGTCTGGGTCACCAATGAGCGGAAAGGCTATTGATGAGTCGGTGACCAGGTTTAGTGGTCGCCTGTGGCTGACAAAACCGCTCGCCGGCCGCGGTGAAATGCGGTTTAGGGTGGGTTTATCGAATCCATACGAGGCAAATGATGGCAGCAGGAATTATCTTCATGGGTCGAGGATTGATGCATGTGATGAACAGGTGCGGTCCGTAAGGCTACACCATGTACACACGAGTCTAGACGAATACCCAGAGCCTCTTAAGGGAACTGTCAGGACCCCGACCGTTGCGTCGGGTCGTGGATATTGTCTCCAAACCGCGCATCTGGAATCGCGACACTTCCACTGTTTTTCTCGAAAACCGGCCGACCTTCCAAATTACCGGGGCCGGGAAGGCTCGTAAACCCACCTATCTCATGCCTGCAAGGTGCTGGCGCCATCCCTACACTTGAACTTTTGATTTCATCGGGTTACGCTGTGCGGAGTGCGTCAGAAATTGGGGAGTAAACCTCGGCTAATGGAACCCTACTGGAACAGGTATTTATATCTCTAGCGTTACGCCGCTGATCAGAGTTTTTAGCATGACAAGACGAAATTCAGAACGATGCACAATCAGTTTCATCGTACCCCCTAATCTTTATGACAGTTGACAAGGCCCTCTATGGAAACTTCAAAGACTTGGATTCTCTGCCTGGAACTATGGCTCGAGACTCGTGGTCATCGCGTTTTCCCTGTTTTATAAAGGAGTGCCACCCACCCTCATCTTTTGTCCCAAACCTTCCCCGTCATGAACTCGAAACGACTCTGGGCGGCCACCGCGGCAATTTTCGCGCTATCCGTGCTCGATCCCCGTTCTTCTGGAGTGTGGGCCGCAACGAGGGCGATGTGTCTTGCGGGCTGGGAGTGGGTACGTTCTGTTCACGTTCTGTTCGTCTCCGAAAAAACGACTGTTCGTACCTTTTTGGGGCGCTCACGTGTGGATTGTACACCGTTGCAGAACCAGAATTCTCTTGGGCAAGACCCGTGCGTTGTTGTCTCTGCGCTCGACGCCGCCTGTTATGGTGACAGTGCGTGTGCATGCAAGTGATCGCGGTGACAAGAGACCCTTATGACTTGGGTGTGCTTTAGAAACCTATGTGGCCGAGAGTGTGAACTCCACCTACCGTCCCCCTTACCGGTCTTTCTCCTTCGAGCTCAAGTGCGATTGCGATACCGTCATTTACAGTCTTTGGTTAGCGTGTGCGTCGTGCCAGGGTGGTCTGATCTACCCGTGAGCCTTTCCCTCGATGGGTCCACATTTTGCATGTCTTTTGACGGCCGTCGGGTTGGTATATAGGTGGACGGAGTGGATCCCCCAGTGTGATAATGGGGTTTCCATAGCGCAGTGAGCCATGCCGGTCGGTTTTGCGTGGGCACAGGTCTCAGGATTCACCGAACTGATCTCAAGGTATCTCCATGAAATTCCACAAGGAACTGCCATCCCACGATGGGCATTCTACGATGTTACGGTAGTTATACATCCGCCTCTCTAACCAATCGAACAACAAGGTCTCACATCCTACGCCTCGACTCTAAGATTCTCCAAAATCGAACCTACGATAATGAGGTCGCTAAGCGCATCGGTCGTAAGTCTAATCTTTCCTCCTATCCTTTGGCGTGATTCCTGACCCGGTTATGGGATAGGCGACCCAGAGGCGACACCCGGACAACCGAGCAGCTCATCGAGCTCGGCTTCGAGTCCGACTAATACCACTAATAGTTCTGGTGGCAAAACTAATACTGGAGTTATCGCCGGTAGTAAGTTCGATTCGTCATCGTCCCGCTGGGGGCATTCTTGATGACTGAGGGGTTACAACCCGGTTTGTTGATTGTGTATAGGTGTGGTGGGAAGTGTTGTGGTGGCGGTGGGCGTTGTGGTGCTTATAGTTCTCGGGATCGGGTACATACGGCGGAAAAAGCGTAAAGCAAAAAAACTGTCGTCTTCAACCAACACCCAACAAGTGAGTGACTATCCGTACAGCCCGGGTGTGGTCCCAATTGACATCTGTCTTCGGTAGCAAACGGGGTCAGTGTGAAATCTCGTACGTACGCTGGAGAGTTGGACTTGGAGGTCTGAGAATGTAAGCACGGCCCTTAGTGGCGCTGGCCCGCGTGTGGGTCCACACCTATGATGTAGGATACGTGTATCTTATTCGAATATGTAGCGGCGCAGGCACCAGTCCCCGACTCCTTTCTATTGTATCTAATGGTTCGGGAGGTGCAGCATCATTTATCGATGATGCACAGACATCCAGGAACGGAAGGAAGAGCCAGACCCCACGTCGGTGTGCTTTCCGCAGGCCTTTCCATTCGATAAATCATGAGTTAGGGTCGGGGGATGCAAATGGGGCCTATCGGGCCAGAGGTCTGGCGAGACAAACGATGAAGTCAGAACTTGCACGATTCCGACATCGTAGTTGACGGTTGATTCTTTCGGAATGCTCAAACAGTGATGTGGGGATTATCGACAGCCATGATGATAGAAACCGGGGAGGATAGTCGAAGCAAACAGATACAGTGAGTATAGAAGGATATCTGGCCAAATCAAATGGTCGCTGAACGAGCGGTCGCTGAAGGTATCCCTTGTGATTGAACCTCCCCTTTTTCACCGGTAGTGCCTCTGTCCGGGGAGGACCGCGACGCAAAAACACACAACACTACCATGGAGCATACCAGTACCGTCAACATTTGCGGGAAGAACCCTACCACGTCTAATAGGCGGTTTCAATACCAGTGGAAGGAGAGCGAGGCGATTCTGCCAGTACGCACCGAGCAATATGCCAAAAGGCGGGGAACCTACAAAAATACCCCGAATGGTTGGGATGGACAAAATGACGGTGATGGGAAGCAAGGCCACTCCATCTTTCACCTCCCCCGACCGTCTCAACACGATCAATGCGATAGCAACCGAACACAATGTCAATACCCAATTGATTGAAAACATGGAAAATGTGAGTGCGCGCGCGCGTTTGGAATGTTTGATTGTGGCGGACATCGTGTGGGATTCGACTTCAATTGTGACCGGCCCGTCGCCAGTAGTGTAGGTAAAATTGGTCTTGGTCTGCTCCTCGAATGACGGCGTGGTGAAATCGATTGGACCGGTACTGCTGACTGCGAACATGGTGATTGGAATGGTCCTGGTCGTACCCTTCTCGAGCACGAAAGCGAACGCCCTGAAGTCGTATCGATCGAGTGGGGTGCGATACTGATCACCTATCGCTATCTCGTGTTCTTTGTAGAAGGAAACCGAACCCCAGCGGCTGAGCAAAAGGAGAGTCACGTCAAACCCACTTCGTTGGAGTCGTTGAAAAATCTTACGTGAGCCTCCCACCATTCCCGTTCATCGGGAGCAGGGTTGGATCATACGAGAAAGCTGGGTTTGATGCGCTGGAATTGCCTTGCTGAGTAACTGCTAGGCAGAGAAAGAGCGAGATTTGTACTCACTCATCAAGGAATACGTCAACGGCTCTGTTGACAGGCGGATACCTTTCAGAATTGCCTTGCAGCGCATACTCCCCGCGCCCGACTACGAGCCATCTAACGGATACCCGGCGTGTCTTGAGCCAATCGAACTCGATAACCTCGCCAAGTATCGCAACCTGGGGAATGCCATTTAGTTGAAGATACCTTGAGTGGTTACGCCAAATACCCCGCTCCCATTAAGTGAGAATGGATCGACTTCCTGGTCCTGGTCAGAGATCACGGCCACGACCACAAACACCGTGACCAACAAAACACCAAGATACCCCAGCAGAATCGAGTTCCAGTGAGTCAGAAACCACCGTCGAAGCTTTTTGGGAGGATCAGGGGGGTCGGGGGTGAGGAGCGGAGATGCTTCAGCAGGCTGTTGGGACATTTTGAGCAAGGGAGTGAATGTAAGGCGTCATGCTCACCTTTTATCGTCCCGGTGGGGTTCCACATACATTGGGGACCGGGAACAGGACCCCCGATACAAATGGGTCTCGAGGTCTGAGCCAAAGTTGAAATTTTTTGATTCCGCGCGGAAGTCCCACACATTCAAAACTTCTCGCATTCTTATCGACTCCTTAACACCGGACTGCCCGCGTACCACGAATTTTAAAAGCGCGATTCAGGGGGGGCGCATTAGGTTATAATACGATAATTAGAATCCAGCAGGAGATCACGTCACAAATCGTAGAAATTGAGGTTTTCCCGGGATTCCGAGTCCGACCCTGTGATCGTGTCCCGGAGTGAAGAAACGCCACCCGGACAGGGGCCGGCTGCCATTCCCCTTCGAGGAGACGGGATAAACAAACGCAAATACGGACACGGCTGCGGCGGTCCCCACGATAAGTAAGTAGTGTAGAACTTGCGCTCGATCTGTCGTGTTTGATTCTGTTCGAGGCCATGACGACGATTGAGTTGTCCGTCAACTCTCTCCCTCGCAAGCCTGCCCCATCCGAGGAATGGCGTATGCACAGGCCCGACTACCTCAGCGTGTACAATCTCGTACTCGACGCCGAACGCCACGCCAACGAACAGGTTGAAGCCAATCCCTCCAGTCGGGAGGCAAAGGATAATCTCATGTTCGCCAGAGTGGCCGGATATCTTCTCACCGAACTCTTTAATCGACGTGCGATCCTCTCCGAGGGTCCCTGTGCATCACTCGCGAAACGGCTCAAGTCGCCATCTCCGGTAGGAGATACCGCTCACGGCGTTGCCTTCGGGATCGGAAAATGGTACCGCGATTACTTGCTACGTTTGTGTGTGTTCGGTTCCTTTCCTACGTCGTTCGGTATCTCAGTTTCCTTGCAGTTCGGACATCCACCAAGAAGTACCCAACACCCTCCTTGCATCCTTCGCGTCCCTCCTTCGACACGTTGGCGGATATGACAAGGGACTGCATGATGGCTGATGGCAAAGATTATACGACCTCTAGGCGTAAAGTATGCATATGCCACATACTGCGCCTTCTCCGTTCCTCACACCTGATTAGGCTCTTGCGCGTGACGGTTTTCGGTGCATGCTGACAGGCATGTTCGACAACACATCTCTCAAGCGCAGTCGCGAACTAGACAAGCTACGTCGTGACCTCGGCGCTAGTTACGTTACCATTCAAGCGTGTCACATTTTGAACGAGTCGACTATGCAGGGCGTTGATCCTACGGGGGCGAGTGAGGAAAGGACCGTGACGGACAAGGTGTGTGCTGCTACTATGTCTCGAGTCTCCCGCCGTCCCTCATCACCGACATCCATCGTCCAGACAGAGTATGCTGTCAACGCCATCAGCGTTCTCAAAGACTTCGGACTTGGAAGCCTTCCCCAAGAACTCCTTGAAACAAACGGCGTCCATGACCTTGGGAATCTGCTCTCGTTGGAGACCAACGTCCATACCCACTTCGACAGATTGAACCTGTGGTTCGAAGGTACCAACGAGGTACACCGTTTGTGGACTTCCCGGTAGTTCCAGCTTAACGCGCACCAGCCCAACTGCTACACTGTCTGTGTTTCTGATGTGAGGCACGAGAGGTATCTTCGGATGTTTGGACACCTGCGCGCCGATGGCAACCGTCTATGTGTCACGTTCTCTTCAAATCACGAGAACGCACGGGTTCCTGATCCCAAGCTGCTTGCTCTTCATGCAGCGTGTGCTCGGGTTGCGCACATGTCTGGTGCTGCCGAGGCCTTCGACGAGTTTGAGCGCGATGT
>Ga0307515_10007873_pt1 | contig 20936 bp, 22 predicted proteins | sample 17_EM_MG_FD_194513 | JGI IMG/M metagenome (GOLD analysis project Ga0307515, IMG submission 194513) | Populus trichocarpa ectomycorrhiza microbial communities from riparian zone in the Pacific Northwest, United States - 17_EM | ecosystem: Host-associated > Plants > Roots > Unclassified | place...
TTCGAGCTGGTGATGGTGATGGCGAACAGTTTTCGGGCTTTGATCGCATGCGTTTGCGAATTCCAAACCTTCATCAAACAAATCTTCCCACGTTCCTTTCTCGGATGATTCCGGGGATTCCAACTCGGATTTCATTCTGGAAGGTTGGTACTAGTATTATTGTACACCCACCAGCCACCAGCCACGAACCTTGATCATATATACACATATGTATTCTTGCGGTCTTTCAAGTTTCAAGTTTCAACACGAGTCTTGGACTCTACGCCAATCGCAGCATTTCACCCCAACCTAATCGGCATCTCCATCAGTGCATTCTCAGACACATCCTATATCCACATATCTCCCGACAACGTCCTCCGCCCCCAAAGAAGTTCCAGACAGCCCTCGTTTGATCGGGTACCTCACATCACCACCGAGAGCGCCTTTATCTATCGCACCAATATCATACATGATGACTGAGCCCAGATGTGTTACCGTTCCAAGCAAAGACTGCCACAGCTTGAGCCAACCCCAGAGAGCGGTTTGACAATTAGCAAGCGGCGTCCAGTGAGGATGCAGGAGAGACAATGACTCTAAGAATGTGGATATATTGGAAAGTAATGACTGTTTTCGGACCCAACCAGTCCATTTGCCCCGTTATTCTAAGTCGCTCTGTGGGGGACGATCGTCAAACACGGGAAGAAAACCACACGGGGTTCTATCGGCAGCCCCCTCTACCAAGATACCTCCCCACGCAGCCAACCGTACGGGCCTCCTCGTCGTCCACTGAAATTTCCACCACAACGCGACCCCCCTTCAACCCCCCATTGGCCCACTAAGCGAGTGATACAAGCACATAGTACAGTAAAAGCTGTCTAAATGTATATAGTTGGGAGACGACAAAATCGTATACTTTTAGAGAATTATTCACTTAGAGATGTGGCATGAAATCAATGAAATAAAAATAAGAAAAATCATAAATGAAACCTAAGTACTAGCGAGATCCCACGAGACAGGTCTATCCAACTGCTTGTAAGAAAAACCAGGGTCCTCAAAGGAGATTGGGTCATACACCCAATACTCATGAAGCTGCTCCTCTGTAATATCCTCTACATATCCTCCTTCATGTAAAAGCTGATTTGAGGTACTAACCCAGACAGGCAGTGCAAGGGTAGTGACCTTTGGAACACTTTGCTGACTGGTTTGCCTTGCAAAAGTCAGGGCTTGGACCATAAGAGAGACTCTAGAATAATAATAATCAATGTTGTTTTACATTTCCATTGAAAGCATGGACCTCAGGTTCTGTGCTGATTTTGCATCTACCACATGTTCCTTTGGACAACTCAGGTTCTGCTGGCTTCTGTTGAGTGCATAGCATGTTACGAGAGCTGCAGGGAAGGGTTTCGTGGGCTAGGATTCAATTTGCCTTTTTGGATGGATGACATTGTCTGTATTCTCCTTTGTTGCCACTGCTCTGTATATGTATACTGCACCTGAAACCATATACATATACATTTAGAGAGATTATACATTTAGGTACTAGGGACAAGCTCCATTCCCACCCAAATCACATACATTTAGAGAATTATACATTTAGGCAGCTTTGACTGTACATTCAAAGCAGTGCAGCAGGCCAGTCCATGCCATCTTGGTGTTCCTTCTTGCCCCAGCCACTGCAAGCATCCTCACATAGGCCAATTGAACACAAGCAAGGATTACCAGCAGAAATGGACAGGGGCAGGTGAGGCAGAAATGATAACCAGATCATAGCAAGTGAAGGGGTGGGGAGTGTCAAGACTGAGGGGAGGCCTGCAAGCCACATATAGGTGGGGCTTTCAGCAGACTGTTCACTCCACTCCACTTGCACTCCTATCCAACAATGCATGATTGTCCAGTGCTTCATGTTGGTGTGCATGCCAAAGGTAGTAGTCATGGATGTGGACAATACAAAAAATGACATGCTGAATTGCCCACAAGCACATGTAGAGGCATAACTGAGGATATCCACCACCCCATGTTCACATGCCCTCAATACACTCATGAAAGATACCACACACAAAAAGTAGGCAAAGGAGATTCAATTCAAACAGGCTATTCACCAACAAGAACACCATCCCCCACATGCTTGACTACCTCAACAAAATTGGATGATTCAAGCATTTCTATGGAAATATTGCACCTGAGAAGGAGAGATAAATGAGATGTTAGTGCATCATGCTTTGCTTTTGAGCAACTGTAGAGAAATACAAAATCACACAGTACCACCATGAAATGCTCTTCTGACAGGGAGCAACAAGGTTCTATTAGTAGCAGTGACTAAACACATCTGACAAATTGTGTAACATAGACTAGTTCTTAGCATGTAAAATTGGATTACAAAATAAAAATAAAAAATGGATGCAGACAATGATGGTAGGACAACTCCAGACATGGTAGCCAGAAGAACTGGGATAGTGGGCAGGGTTATCTGGGATCTGAAGGAACTGGTCATTGCCTTGAGTGTGTCACTGGTCTGTTGGATGGACTCTGATATACCACCTGCATAGCCTGTGAAAAGACCTCCACTGGTAGATATATATTTAATAAACCATGATTTTTTTTAAACTGACATTGATGGCTTATATAAGGGAGATATTCTGAGAGTTCAAAGACTATATATACTCCACCTTATCATAGTGTGACAATACAGGTGTTTCAGCATGCTATTCAGCATGCTATTCAATGACTAATCCATGAATATTATGCTCTTTGTTATGTCCTATTGTTGGGCTTTTTCAGTGTATGATTCTGGATCTGTACCCCACCTTCTCATATAAATTTGATCCTACCTGATCCTTTGCAAACTCCAGCATATTTCTCTGACTATTTACATAATATTCAGGTGTTTAGATGACCTTATTTCCTGGATTTCTCCAATTGTTATTCCAAGCATTGACCACCACCTATTTATGGGATTCAATCATGCAATGTCATGGGATGGTTGATTGGCTATATACCACCTATTCCATGCCTATTCACACAAAGAACTGACCCCACCCCTATTCCATCACAGAAAACACAAAGAGACAACCCCACCAAGGATCATAACAGTAGACTACTATGCAGATGTCCAATAGGTCTTTGAAAACATCACTCATGAAGTGTTGGTGAGCCTGTAGTGCATAACCTGGGATGACTCATAAAACTGGCACCTATCCTGATTAGGAACAAAGCAAGGGAAGCTGCAACCTTAATTCTGGGTTGGCCCTTGCCCACAAGTACAAACCATTATGTAGAACTGTACAATAGATCTAATAAAAGTTGGTACAGTGTCTTAAAAGCCTGCATGCCCTCTTCCTTGAGGTGGAATTACTGAATGATTGAAATTTCACAGAAGATTGAAACAAGCCATTCCTGAGCAATTGCAATCAGGTAAACTTTTTCAGGTGCCAAATTGTTGCCTTGGTTGCTTTGTTCTATTCAATTTAAGCAGAGCTTAAAACCCTGACTTACTTGCTCAATCTGGCTGTGAGGAAAAATAATTTGACACATAAAAAATGGCTCAAAAATCAAAGAGAGCAATTACCAAAGCTGCCAATCTCAGGTGATGTGCTCAGGAAAAGTCAGTGCCACAGGTGGGTGCACTCACTGATATGCTTCAATCTGTTGGAGAAAGGTATGTACAAAAACACAGGTGGTGAGACAAAAGGAGCTAAGGGCTTGATGGGGTCACCCAGCTCAGGGTGTGTGCCAGGAAATGTTGAGTTGAATGCATCAAAGAATGGTTTACTCACAGACTGAGGGTTGGAACATAATCTTGTGCATTATCCAATCGATTGATGGGTTATGCAGGCATAACCATCAATGTACCAAAAAAATATCCATTGAGCATGCTGAAGAGGGTGGAGTTTGTGTTGGGTTCCACAGGGGAACATAACATGAATGGTAGTATTCTGGACTATAAGACCTTGAGTGGCTGTTGGCCATCAAAAAGGGTAAGCTAAAGTGGAGTCTTGAAATTAGAGAGTGGAGAAGGCCAAGAAGGTGGTGTTGATAAAAACTTCCAGAGAAGTCACTGAAATTGACAAGGAAGGCACACTTATATTGGCTACCAGTGCATCAACAGATGAAGCTATCAATTTGGGGATTCAGACGACTTGGCATCTGAAGTGGAGCATTCATTCTCCAGGTGATCCTGCACAACTTCTAAGTGCATGGCATGTGCTTAGGTATCCTCCTTATGCAAGGGACATTTGTCTGACACATGGTCTTTTGCTGTGCATATGATGCACAGACCCAAATGCTTACAGCAGTCCTTTTCTTCAGGGAGGGGTTTTCCATCTGAACCAAGGACTTTGAAGAGGTCCTATTTCTTCAACTTGCAGAGTGAGGATGATGAGGAAGATGAAGCAGACTGCAGTTTGTCAGAATATTGCTGTTCTTGTCATAATAGGTATGGTTTGGGTTTAATTACAGTCTCTTAATATTGGTCATATACAGGGTTGTATTAGACCTGCTTCTGCACATTCTGATACTGGTTTCATATGTGGCTCAGCTATTATTACTATATAAGTGGTCCTACTGTGGATATAGGTGAAAAAGAAAGTAAGGGAGTTTCATTTTCTGTCACAGTTTGGAGGGTAAGTGTTATGGAACTGGGTTTCATGATGGGGCTTCACTGGTGGAAGTACTTGTGATGATTTTTGCAAATCATCACAAAGTTCTGTTGTTTTTTTCCATACGAAACTTGTGATGAATTTCATTAATAGATTTCTCTGAACTTGTGTTGATTTTCCAAGGTAGTTCACAAGGGACATGTGATGATTTTCATCAAAAACTTGTTGTGATATTTCTAATGATTTTTACTAAGAAAAAATATCAAAAAATGCCACAAATTTGTGACGATTTCCAATCCAATCCTAGAGAAGTGAATCCATCCTGGACAAGGGCTGTTCACAGTTGCGACAACAGCCAATTGTTATGGAACTGGGTTTCATGACAGAGTTCAGCGGATATATCTTTCTGTATGCCTACACACACCTTATTTAAGTGTAGCAATGGAATGGGTTTGGCATGAATATTCTATTTATTGTAACTTTGTTTTGGAGGGCAGAGTGCTTTTGTGACTATGTTCACAGGAGTGCCTGCCCTTGGGTTTGCTTTCTTTGTCTACCGCTGTGGTGAACAAAGGATAGATGTTGGTCCCACATTGGTCCCTTGTTCATATTGGAACTCATATGTCATGTATTAAGTATGACTTGGACTTGGTGGCTGAGTCATTGAATCAAGTCATGTACATACTCTTTGCTCAGGGTTGCTCACCTATAAAAGGGGCAGCCCCTAGCAGAGTTCGAATATCATCCAATCTTCACTTATATCTACTTATCTTAAGCATACCTAAAGAGCCCACTAGCAAGCCCATCTAATAGAGATAGGGAGTGCATGGGACAATAGGTTCTAAGAACTTAGATATTAATAAGATCAACACTTACTCTCATATACTTCATATATCCTTACTATACCTATATAGTAGTACAAAGTATACTGTCATACAACTGAGGTGTCATAACCTAAAGTATATTCATATTACCATAAAAGGATATAGTCTTCCTTTATCACTGACTTTGACAGGAGGTGTCAGCACCAACTTCATTTATATAAAAAGTGGATATATATTAATACTTATATAGTATTACTTATATATCTGTGGAACTGAAATAAGAGTTCTCAGGTCTAGATCCAGGCTATTAGACAATTACTTTGAACCCTTGCAGGGCACATCATAACATTTGGGGGCCTCACTGGGAAATAGACCTGCATACACACGCTGGATGTGTTATTCCATATTCCATCAGTCCTTCTATCATCAATCATGGCTTCTACATCCAAGATACTGGAAGTCAGTAATCTGGATATTACAGAAAACCCCTTTGATCTCCCACCAGAACCTATAACAGACTTTAACCCAACAACTTCTACACCAAGAAACGTTCAACGGAACCCGATGGACTATGTTGATGTTGAAACAAACGACCATTCCTCTACTGCTGGAGAAGCTAGAAGACCTTTCTCTTCTTTAAAAGAAGCTAAAAGATATAATACAACAGTAGACAACATGGACATGGATGAACCAGTGACTATCCTATTTCTAAGGGTAATAAAGGATATAGCTCCAAGAGTTCTACGACTTCTAGGGAAGAAACCATTTCCTAATATATCCGATCTGGCAATCTAGCTCCTGGACTGCATTTACAAGAAAAGTCTATGAAAACTTAAAGAAGGATCAGGAGGAGGAAGGATATGAAGTTAAGCTTACTTTAAATTCTCTGGAGATTTGCTCTTCAACCAGGGAAACATTATCATTTGAGGAACATCTCCAACATTACCTGTCACTCTCTAAGGAAGATCAACATAAATGGCCTGACTTGGAAATCTTTTATCCATACACCATATCATCTATAGATACCATGGCAGTAAAGGAAAACATGGATGAATTCAGAAGAATGGCCATGGAAGGAAACCGAAGATGGAGGTCACCAGGAACACTTTTACCCAAAATATATCCAACATCTACAAATTGGAAGGAAGCAACAGTTATGGACATAGTAAAGGAAACCTTCCTGGTAATAGCATCACTACTGGCTTTGGCTTTTGACATAGTACAGGGAAAGGATTCTCACAATTCTCTAATCACTCGATATTTCATTGATCAGGAAAATGAAAGAAAAATCATCAAGCATATAGCAAAGGCAAGAGAATTCATACAGGATCCATATTTTCCGCTTCCAAAATATGGAGTCAGTCAACGATTACTCAAACAAGGAATGACAAGATCTGAGGCTCTAGCAGCAGCAGTGGTATTCAGAGTAGAAATGGAGGCGGTACTACTGGAAATATTCCACCATTCTATTCCTACTCTCTCTGAGAGCGTTTTCAGGACCAAAAGGAAGGAGATACCATTCATGGTAATGCCTTTCTGGGAGAATGTTTCCGAACATACTTTCCATCATGAAATACCACCACACATAAACACTAATTCAAGGAATGGACATTGATCGCAGAGGGCTAGGGTCTCTGATGCTCAGCTCTTACATTCAAATATAGCCTCAAAGAATGTAGGAACAAAAACTAATCATAGAGATACTTGGCAATCTCATTTAGGTAAGGGACAACTATGGGAATCTATTAACGGATCACACTATTTCCATAATGAGTCTCATGTCCCACCTGTTTTTGAACCTGAGGAAGCCGAACATTCATTCCATCAAAGAACTGGGGAGGAATCAATTTTTGTAGAAAGACTACCGAGATCAGAGGATTCTCAACAGGACCCTGATGAGGAATTCAACCATTGGAGACCACCCTTTGGGGACCTGGATGATCCAGATGATGATGACGATGATAACGGTCATCATGGAGGAGGACCCCCTGGTGGAGGACCACCCAATAACCCTGGGAATAATGGGGGAGGATGGCACCCTCAGGGACCTGGTGGAAATCACAGGTTTCCAGGAAGAGGGCCACTGGATGGAGGACCACCAGGAGGAGGACCTTGGGGAGGAGGTCACCAAAATAATCCCTGAAACCCAAGACAACAACAAGATGATGGTTTTAAGTTCGAAAAGAAAATTAAGATTTCGGAAGTACCTGAATGGGATGGCAACACTGACAAAATTCTTGAATGGCTAGATGACCTCAATCATTTATCATTCCAGAGCCCAAGAGTTCATGAGGAATTAGGAATGATTGCCCCTCTCCAACTCAAAGGATCTGCCAAAGCATGGTTCTATGCCCTTGAACCAATCACCCAAAGAACCATACAAAGAAGTTGGGCAGACTTTAAACTTGCATTATCCACCTACTTCATGAATCAGCAATGGTTTGACAAAATGAAAGGCAAAATACTTTGAATGTGATATCGACAGAAGGGTCATGAATCTGAAACCCCTAGTGACTACTACCATCGCAAACTCAGAATGATCCAAGAAGTATTTGTCCAAACCGAAACTGAAACCATCATGGAAATCATGAATGGAGCACCTAAATATTGGTCTGTCTTAATCGACACCTCCAGAATTAACACTCTGGCAGACCTTCAATATTACATCAAATATCATGAAGACTCCCTTACTTGTAATCCAGAAACTGTCACTTATGACCTGGAAAAATGAATCAAGGCTTTGGAATCAAGATCTTCAAACCGATCTTCAAGAACCTTTGAAGTGGAAGCCAACATGAATTTCATCAAAAAAGGAAGAAAACTTAACAATAAACAGAAACCTATTGGCGCCCACACCAAATTTTCAGACTACCAATTTCCTAAAAATGATAAAGTAGTATCTAAAGGCAAAACTCCTGGACAAAAAGGAGCCTGACCTTGCAGACACTGCGGAAGCCTCAATCATTGGGACTTTGACCATCCCTTTACAGGAAAAGAAGACTGAAAAGCTAGAGCTTTTATAGCTTCCCTTGACATGGAAGCCCTCAAAGCTTGCTTAGCCTATGAAAACTGTTTTGCCCAAGAGTCAGGCTCAGACACTGAACTACCTACTAACCTTGAAACTATAGAGGAAGAGGACAACCCTCAGGACATCTCTGACAATGAGGATTTTCCTTCCTCTCTAGTGTAGGACAGGAGCCTGACAATCCTTCCTTGCCCAAGGAAGCGATTGCCCCTGGAGAAACTCTAGAGAGTTACTTTGGGCAAAACAGCAAAAGAAATAAATTAAACAATAAGTCTCTAAACAACTTTATCCTCAAGAACTATGGACTTGGAGAAAATAAATACCCAAAAACACAAAAAGAAAATACTAACCCTTTTAAAGAACAGGAACAAATTCATCAAAAATTTCAAGAACTCAATAAATTAACCATTCACAATAAAAATTTCCAGGAAGAAATTCACAAATACCTATTTTTCGAGACAAAGGATCAGAAGGAAGAATTGAAGGTCTTCAGACAGAAGGCTCATTTTCCATTAAGATTCACTCCCAACTTGAGGAGTAAATCGAAATGGCAAGTACGATGGCATCCAAAGGTGGCACCTTTGGTTAAATATGCTTATCAAATATTCTATGGGTCCATTAACCCAGTAAACCCATCTTTTAATCCTAAGCTTTGAGAAGCTTTACAGTTCTCGAATTGATGCTTAGTCTGCTGACTAACCCATAAGGAATGGAAACACCCAAAAGGAATAATCACTGCTGGAAATCAAGGAGGAAGATGCTTGGCCAAGGTAGCAGATCCCCTTGTACCTCAATCAGCACCAAATGTTGTCAACCTTGCAGAAACATTTGGAACAGAAATGGAACTATTCAGTTTTTGAAATCATCTCCAGTGGCTACACTACCTCTTCATGCCACTACAGGAAGTGTGGCCTATGATTTGTTTCCCTTAGAAACAATATCCATTTCTCCTCATACTTGACAAATAGTCTCCACTGGACTCTCTTGTGAGATGCCTTCCACCCACTATGGACAAATCATGCCAAGATCTGGAATGTCTTCAAAACTTATGGTAGATGTAATTCCAGGAGTATTGGATAGTGATTACAGGGGAATTATTGGAGTAATCCTCCACAACCATTCAGACAAACAAATCACTCTACATCCTGAATGAGCCATGGCCCAAATCCTATTCCTTCAATTAAGCCAGTTGCCTATCTCAGAATCTTCGATCCTTACAGAATCTGAAAGAGGAACTGGAGGATTTGGATCAACCGACAACAACACCTTTGCCTTGGAAGTAATCACTCTTGAACCAGTAAAAGGAAGACCACCTGGCACAACCTTTTTAGGAGCTCAACCCTCCAAGGCAACAGTCAGACTCAGTTCACCAACTGGACTTTCCACCCAAATCGTTATTGATTCTGGATCCAATATAACTCTAGTATCATCAAAACTTCTGGAAAAGATGAATCCTTCTCCAAAACTGAAGGAAGGTCAAAATATCAAGATCAACCAGGTAACTGGACAATCCTCCACTACTCAATATGTCACCTTAAACATTTACTTTGACACTGAACCAAAACTAGTTACCCTGAAACTAGAAGCATACATAGTCAAGGATATGAACACACCCCTAATTCTTGGAAATGACTTTGTGGATCAATACTCCCTCTCAATAATTTGGAATAATGGTTCTACAAGTTTAAAACTAGGGGATTCTGGACACACAATACCCCTGGACAGCTCAGTGGACAGTGCTTTTCTTGACATCAGAGCACTAATGTTATGGAACTGGGTTTCATGATGGGGCTTGACGGATATATCTTTCTGTACACTTACACACGCCCTATTTAAGTGTAGCAACGGATTGGGTTTAGCATTGATATTATATTTATTATAACTTTGTTTCAGGGAGCAGAGTACTTTTACAACTGTGTTCACAAAAGTGCCTGCCCTCAAGTTCGCTTTCTTTGTCTACCACTGTGGTGAACAAAGGATAGACATCGGTCCCATGTCGGTCCCTTGTTCATATTGGAATTCATATGTCATGTATTAAGTATGACTCAGACTTGGCGCCTGAGTCATCGGATCGAGTCATGTACATACTCTTCGCCCAGGGTCGCTCACCTATAAAAGGGGCAGCCCCTGGCAGAGTTCGAATATCATCCAATCTTCACTTATATCTACTTATCTTAAGCATACCTAAAGAGCCCACTAGCAAGCCCATCTAATAGAGATAGGGAGTGCACGGGACAATAGGTTCTAAGAACTTAGATATTAATAAGATCGACGCTTACTCGCATATATCACATATATCCTTACTATACCTATATAGTAATACAAAGTATACTGTCATACGACTGAGGTGTAATAACCTAAAGTATATTCATATTACCATAAAAGGAAATAGTCTTTCTTTGTCACTGACTTTGACAGGAGGTGTCAGCACTAATTTCGCATATATAAAAGCAGATATATATTAATACTTACCTAGTATTATTTATATATCTGTGGAACTGAAATAAGAGTTCTCAGGTCTAGATCCAGGCTATTAGACATTTACTTTGAACCCTTGCAGGGCACATTGTAACAACTAAGAGTGGAGGCAATGGCTGCTCAACATTGAAGAAATAACTGACAAAGGAGACGTAATAGGGGACCAAACCAAGTAATGATCAAGGAAACCATACTGGTACCCCCTTGGACAATCAAGAAAGTAGCAATACATTTAACAAAACCATTGAACCATCAAGGAATTTTCATTCCACACCCTAATAATTCCTTGAAAATTCAAAACGCTACCTTTATTGACTCAATCATTACTAATCAAACTGACTGACTTCATGTCACAAATGATACTGACATTCCAATATGTCTGGACCCTTCAGATTCTATTGGAACAATCGAAAATGAAGACTATTACGATCAAGAACCTTCCCTGGACTTTGGTCAGGTTAAAGTATTCTTTAATTTAGTAAACTCAGTCTTAAGGGCAAAAGAGCCTGAGATTTTGGAACCTGAGGAACAGGCTTATGAAGACTGACAACCAGATACTTCTTTTGGCCCGAAACTGGCTGAAGTACCCGACCCTCAGGAAATTCCTTCAAAAGAATTGCTATCATCACTTGATTTCAATCCAAAACTTTTGGCCACACAAAGAACTAAATTGGAACAAGTCATCAAACGAAATTCTAAGGCTTCTCCCTAGATGGAAGAATTGGTGACTATTCTGACATTAAATACAAAATCAACCTAAAGGAAGGTTCGGAACCAGTATCAATGCCACCTTATCATGCTTCTCCTGAAAAATGAAAAGACATTGATAAACAAATTGATAAATGGTTTTCTCAAGGAGTTATCCAGGAATCAGAGAGCCCATGGGGAGCCCCTGTCATTGTTGTTTATCACAATGGGAAAACACAGGTATGCATTGACTATAGAAGAGTAAATGTGGTAATGGAAGCAGATGAATATCCACTCCCAAGACAATCAGATATTCTTCGCACCCTGTCAGGCTCTCAATGGTTATCAACTTTCAATGCTCTTTCTGGATTTCATCAACTCGAAATAGTCAAGGAGCATCAACATATCACTGCCTTTCGCACCCACAAGAAAGGACTGCTGGAATTTACTAGATTACCCTTTGGACTCAGAAATGGTCCTGCAGTTTTTCAGTGAGTAATGAACAAAGTCCTTGCAAAATTCTTATGGCTTTTCATACTAGTATACATCGATGACATAGTGGTTTATTCTCAATCCTTCGAAAACCATCTACAACATCTTGACTCAGTACTTGGAGCCATTGCCAAAGCCAATATTACACTTTCACCACTGCGATAATATTGCCTTTTTTCCCTCTTTTTCCTCTTTTTCCGACAATCTCCACTCCCTCCAGTCGCTCTGACAACCGCCCTCCGATTCCGCTTCCATCTCCACTCCACTTCCGATCCCCTCGTCCCCTTCCCTGTCCCCTATGACTCGTGTCTCGTACTACAGACTCTTTCTGGTGTTCACTGATTTATTCCCTGTATTTCCCCGTGCTTGTATCATTCTCCGCTCGCTACTAGACTTGCTCCGATGGTGTAGACCCTCCGCCCCGCGCGCTCCACTATTCCCTCTTCGCTTCCACCTCCATTCCACCGCGTTCGCATAGCCTCCACCTCACTGCCTGTGTGTAGTTTCCACCTCCACACCACCCCCGCCTCTGCTTCTTACCACCTACACTATGCGATGCCACCCACCTCACCGCTTCCCCACTTCACCGCCTCCTGCAGTCTCGTAGCCGCATGTATGTGATTTAGACTTTGTATTTAAGCTCGGACTCGATGAGGCATGTACCTCACTCGACGTCTCGATTATAGATGTTTGTTATTGTGCGCCCCGCCCCGCTCGATTAGAATCCCGACGTCCCTTGCTCGCTCACTCGCTTGCCCTTTACTGTCGGACTTCGGACTTCAAGACCGTGTGGTCCATTCCCCCACCCTTGCGTGCTAACTCCCGCCCGTAGCACCGCAGGGCTAGCCAGCCGGACTGAAACCCCACTTCAGTCAGCCCCTTCGGTGTCGCACCTAGTCAGAGCATTTACGCCGAGACAGATTGGGCGCCCGTCATGCTTTTGGGCAGTTGCTTGGGAATTAGGTCTGACAAGCCCCTAAGTCGTCGTCCCCATTTCCCCCTCCTTTCGGAGATCGTATTCCCGCCGGCATGCGCGGATGAGAGGAGAACCAAATTCCGTCGGCGAACGGATAAGCCTCAAGACCCTTCCCCTTCATACTCTCTCGGCTTCCATTGCATTAATCTCTGTCGGAGATTAGTGGAATTACCGATTCCATCGCAACCACCTAAGTGCCATATTGGTTATCAGTCACTTATACTTTTAGGACAGAGAGTTTCACGTCTTGGAATCTCTACCCACCAGGAAAAGATCGATGCAGTAGATGCTATGAAACCACCTACCAAGGTAAAAGAACTTCAGATGTTCTTAGGTTTTGTCAATTACTTTGCCATCTACATTCCATTTTATACTTGGATCACCAGACCACTATATCAACTACTATTGAAAGATGTCGAATGGGAATGGACTCCTATCCATCAGGAGGCTTTTGATCTTTGCAAACTCACTCTTAAATCCACTCCTATCCTTGGCCATCTGATGGACGGAAGAGGATATAGACTTTACACTGATGCCAGTGATTTCGGCATTGGAGCGGTTCTACAACAAATACAACCTATCAAGATTGGTGATCTTAAGGGAACTCAACTCTATGAACGACTCCAGAAAGCCTATAAATTGGGTGACACACCCCTGCAACTTGTCACTATAGCAGACAAGGATGAAGTACAACCACACACTACCACATGGAATGACAACTTTGAAGAAACAGAAGTATATATCGAAAGAGTCATTGCATATTGGTCAAGACTTCTCAAATCTGCTGAAAAGAATTATTCTCCAACTGAAAAAGAAGCTCACTCTCAAGTGCACTCTCAAGAAATTTGAGCCCCTTATTGAAGGAGAAGTAATTACAGCAATAACCAATCATAGTGCTCTTACCTGGAGTAAAACATATCACAATGTCAATCGAAGATTAATGGGATATGGACTTACCTACTCTGCCTACCCCAAATTCAAGATCATACACAGAGCTGGAAGAGTTCATTCTAACATGGACCCATTATCACATATGAGAAGCAGGATACCCTTCTTCGAACAACCCACATCAAATGATCCTGACATTAATCTTTCTCAGGAACGAGACATTGACTTCTATGGAAGAATGAAAAGGAAGTTCAACACTCAAGCTTCCACATTATTCACCTCCATGGAAGAACCTGATTCCATCAACCTAGACATTGATTTACCAGATGAACACCCACTGTCTTCACTGGTTTACAATGCCTCTACAAAAGTAGAAACTCATTTACATATCAATCCAAAAGAAGTTCAAACTATACTTCAAGAATATCAAAACGACCCTCATTTTTCTGAAGTATTAAAATCCTTTCCAAAAGAACCCCCATTTCTGTTCAAAAACTATCACAAGAATACAGATGGACTTATATTCTTCAATGACACTTCTGGGAGACATCGCCTATGTATTCCCATCACTATGCGACAAGATATCATTGATAAGATTCATGGAACAGTTACTGGAACTGCTCATGGAGGATTTGAACAAACCTACAGAAGAATAGCAAATAGTTTCTACTGGCCCAAAATGGTAAAGGACATTCGACAATTTGTGTCCACCTGCATAATCTGTCAGAAGATCAAACATGCAAGACATTTACCATTTGGATTACTACAACCAATCCCAATACCTCAACAACCATTCGAAGTTGTAACCATGGACTTCATCGGTGAACTTCCCAAAAGTCTTGGTTATGATGCGATATTTGTACTCATTTGCAAGCTCACCAAGTATGCCTTCTTCATACCTTGCAATGTCACCCTCATGGAAAAGAAGGCTGCTCAACTTTTCTTTGACAAAATCGTGACACATGTTGGACTTCCAAAACAGATCATCTCTGACCATGACACTAGATGGAGAAACATCTTTTGGAAGGAAGTATGTGAAGCTATGGGATCAAAAAGAGCCCTCACTACAGCCTATCACCCCCAGGCTGATGGACAGACTGAAATTCTCAATCAAACCATTGAAGTCACTGTTCAGGCCTTCATAAATCTCAACAAGGATAACTGGGCATCTCTACTCCCATATCTAGCTTTTGCATACAACAATACCCCACATACTGCCATGAAATTCACCCCTTCATATCTTCTCTATGGATTTCATCCTTGCACTCCAATCAATCTTCTCACCAATGAATCTTCAGTCGAAAGACCTAAACAATATGAGTTTAATGCACCTGATGCCAAACAATTTGCCAAGGATATCACTGCAGTCAGGCTCGCATCAAAGGATGCATTAAAACTCACTCAACAACGATTTGAAAATTCATATAATAAAAACCACATATTTGTACCATATGTACCTGGTGATAAGGTACTGATAAACATCCATTTGCTTCAATTACTAGAATCAAAAGGAACTGGAGCCAAATTCTCAAGAAGATATGATGGACCTTTCGAGGTTACCGAATGTGTCAGTGCAGTGGCTTATCGAATTTGACTTCCTCATTCCTATGGGATTCATCCTGTTCTTAGTATCACTTATCTTGAACCATTCAGGGAGGATACCACTCAAGAAAGAAAGGATTTACCTCTTTTATGAGAGAACCCTGATGAATATGAAGTTGAGGAAATTGTGGAACAATGAAGAGAATGTCATAATAAACAATATCAACTTATGTACAAGTGTCAATGGAAAAATTATGGCATAACAGATGAATGGATTCCTGAATCTTATCTTAGGAATGCTCCTGAAGTTCTTGAAGCTTGGAAAATTCAACTTAGGGAAAAGAAAGTTCGAAAATAATTAATTTTTGGACTACAGAAAATAAAAATAATGAGAAAATCAAAAAACAATTACAAGCTTTCAATAAACTTATCAATACATTCTTGAGCCCTCTTTCCTGCATCCACCTTTCTGTTCTCGTCCTTCTTTACCCTAAGGAAACAGGGAATCGGATCATAATCTGCTGACACATACCAAGTAGTTCCTTTAAAAGGAATATCGGGACGATCTGTGGACTCACTATCCAATATGGGGGACCTCCACAGGAGTGTCAGCTCCTCCTTTCCCCAGTGCCCATTCTTATCTGTCATCCTTACCCTCCACTTCTCCACTGGAAGTCCACTGGTGTTCACTATGTAGAACTTGTTCTGGTGTTCTTCTATTCACTCCTCCCTAAACATACACGAAGACCACAGCTTGGTCCCCATACAGTTATGTATGGAACCGTCACTCATGGCCTTCATCCGCCAGGGACAATAAGCATAAATAACCACTACATCCAGATGTAGTGGCAGGGCTGCCAACTCCTCTTCAGTGAAAAGGAATTGCACCCTCTTCTGCTTGTTCGACTGACGCTATCCTATAAACCGGTTAATGAAATTACTTGAAGGTTGGCTATTCACTTACCATAAATATTTATCTGATGGTTGTCTACCACCCCAGCAGGAAGTAGTCCATTTGCGGCCATTGTCGGTTCGACCTATGGTGGCACTTCTCTTCCAAATATTCATGTGTGTTGGCATCTTCAGCACAACCAACCCACGGCTTCTTCACCTCTCTTCCGAGGCTATCGACTACCCAATTGCCCATCTGATGGGCTCATCAATATTGTTTTCTGAAGGAAAAATATTAGTCAATGGCTCACTGACTAATGAAACACTTACTTATTGTGGTTTCTGTACCGCTCTGGGTTTGAATTCTTGAAGAAATTCCTGGGTTATTGTCAATACTTCATCATTGTAAATGAAGAAGAAACTTACCACCTGAGTTTCTCCTTTACTTCTTTCACCTTCTCTGTGTACTTATTGTACACTTCTTGCTTATCTGGGCCTGCCCAGTCAACCTTCAACCACTTGAGTGGTCCTAACTCTTCGAGTTGCCTGGAAATTGGTAAGTCACCATACATCACAGCAACTATGGTACTTACTTGGGACAGTCCCTGGCTTCTGCTCCTTTCAACATAAATGTATACATCACAAATTCTGGACGCAGTACTGGTGTGATCCTCTTGCTGTTTGGGATGGGATTGGGGGGTAGGAAGCTCTTGACTTCTATCTTGACTACCTCATAGGGGCAGCCTTTAAGGTGTGGTTTGTGTTTGGTGTGCCAACACCTGAAGTACCTGGGAGGTTGTCAGTAATATTACCATATTGGGACATCTCACTCACTGTACCAGTACTTTCACCTCTGGTGGTGTGACCTTCTGTTCTTCTTGGAAGAACATTTGAATGGAGATCTTGGAGGATCTCCCATGGCAATGACGAGGTTTGTGCTCCTCTGGCGCACTCACTGGTTCAACAAGAGTGGTCTTACTCTTGCTGGTATAACCAAAAGTGTTGGTAGAGTTGTTGGAGAAGTTTGTGGAAACCATTTTGCTCTTTTACAAGCCCAACCCCTATCTTTTATACCACAACCCCTGTTTGTTTGCCAAACTTCATTATCTCTGCCTTCCCACTCTTCTCAATGACTTCAGCCACATTCTCAACATCTTCATTGCATTTGTAATGAAGCTACACTTCGGTTACCACCAGACACCCTCTTGGATCATCTGCCTTTGGGAACAAACCCCAAATTAAACTTGGAATCTAGAAAATTACAACATGTTCTTGCTGCAGAACAGTTTCTGGAAACCTGGTTTGATCACCAATCACCTTCTCCAATTCACCCCTATCACTGTTCTCAGCGCCTGAGTCCTCTGCAGACCACCTCATGATGTCATAAATCCCTCAAAACCCTCTTCTTAATTCTGGTAATGCTTAGAAATCGTGCGCCACACTCCTTCAGCTGTAACAGTCATTGGTTCCACTGGAACTCCTGATCACAGGACTACCTCCTAATAATGATATATGACTCTTCAGCATTATAATCTGAGTCAGATTCCTCGCATTTATCACATCTTTCAGACACCCTCACTGTGCGGAAGCAGAGATAAGGACTGCTCCTATTCTCTGGAACCATGCTTAACCACATTCCTTTTCGCACTCATTCATGTAAACTCGGCTGACAGGGATGCTTCACTAGCTATAAAAGCCTCGGGGGGGTATGCTCTTCCAAAATCCATCCCCAAGGTTACAAGGCTTTGATAGCTGGTGAGTACCCCCATTCCTTCACTTCACTTGCCATCCTATCCGAAAAGGTCATTCTTTCGGAATGGAACCCTGAGTCGCAGTCTCCATGAACCCCCCTTTGCAAGAAGAAATCCTGTATAAGGTCTAGGGGAAAGGGATGTATGGTGGGGACAGAGATTATGATAAGTATCAGCTTTCGGGAGTTTTACTTATCCTCTATTCTTGGATCCCAAGGACTGGTTTTCCACTTGGAAATCATTTGATTTCTTCCCCTATTATCATGCAGTCAAAAACTGACCTCACTCTGCTTTTGCTGCAGATACTACAAGAATCGTTCTATTCTTGAAAAATTCCAAATACTTTTCAAACCTACTCTTTCAAGTAAGCAGTCCTGGCAACCCCACCAAACTCCTCTTCTTCTGTTCCTTCTGATCACACTTGTCATATTCCTATTGTGATCATTCCACCAAATGGAGCCCCTGTATCCCCTTTTCCCTCTCCTGTCATCACGATCCACGACATAGGCACTGAGAATCCACCTGCTTCAGATCTTGAAGAACATGGATCTCAATCCTCTGTACTGGAAGCACTGGCTCCCAACCACACCAGAGTCAATGGACAAACCACACCCTCATCTAACTCCAGCTTCGGAAACTTCATCGGATCACTCCCCCCAGGAGTTCCACTCAGCACACGAGATTCTGAAGCCTTGGGTTCTCGACAATACTCCAACCCTTTGCGAGGACTCTGAGAGGAACTTGTCCATGAGCTCCAACAAACCTGCCGATCTGAAGGACCCTGTCACTATGACCTACCTGGTGAGCTTTCTGCATGCTCTTCCATTCAATTATCAAATTGGGCCACTTCCATTCGGGGAAGCACATGCTCTGTTCCAATTTCCCAGTTCGCAAGAACTCATGGAGATCGGGCAAGAGTTGGGACTCAACAAGCTCAACCAGAGGTTGACAGTACCCCTTCCCCACAACCCTCTGTACATGCTGAACAACCGCACTGCTCTTTGCAAGACTCTCATGTCCTGCTTGCCATGGACAGAATACACAGGCTTGGCTTTGACATTGATATCAATGATTTACCCATTTCATTACGGTTGGAATTGACTTGCGGAATCACTAGAGTCTCTTTCCACCTGGGGGACACTGAATCAGCTTTCCATATCTTCCTTTCCAACTGAGACTTACTATTACGAACAGTTTAATGATGGTATTATTATTAGAAAGGATGACTCTTATCATGTCTATCAGAATCAAGCCTACATTCCCCCTCACATTCATTCCATGACTGGCCAATATCCTGACTACCCTTATGGATGGACCTCTGGCATTGAGGACTATTGCATCACTTCAGGTCACCACCCAGCCTGCACCAGCTACATAGGTCACAGCTTTATTGAACGCGGGTTCATCACTCAGGCTGTTGGCAACCCTACTAAATTTGGGATATTGGATGAATATCTTAACGTCATTTATATGAATGGAGGAGGAAAGAACCTTCAATGGCTTTGCAGCTCAACCACCCTGGTTGGGGACAACATTATGGAATGTGTCAATTTCACCACCTTATACTCCCAAATCAATGAACAAGGAGGACAAATCTTTCATACCAAGAAAGGACTTCGCATCACTATCCCTGAAGAGAAATGGATCAATGGCAAATGTTCTCTCCCACTTCCCAGAAGAAGTTCACATGAGTAGCCTGGGCCCAACTCACCCAATTTGACAAGACTGCACTTATGACTGGTCTAAAGGAGGGTAAGCTTGATGAATTATCCATATATTTTGACTTTGACGATAACGCTGAACATGATCAATTTTGGCAAAAAGAATTGGATTCAGTTTGTCATTATTACATCGAGCTTATTACTACCTTTGGCATTTTCCACACCTGTTACATGTCTAGTATTTCTCTAACTTAAGTAAGTAGCCTTATAGGTAACTATCCAGTGGGCTCATTGAATGCAAGGTTCCTACTAAGTTACTCCAGTATGCCCAATGTGGGTAATCTGTATATGAGTCTTAGGAGGTGATATAATATGTATTCAGTAACTCCTTCAGACTTATAAGTGAGTAGATTCTTAGTATAGTATTTAGATTAGGATCTTATCCTCAGAATTGGTATTCTCTAAATATTAACTATATATCACAGTTAGGCAGAGCCTGACACAAGTTTACAGTACTTCACCACCTTCCGTGCCACTTAAGAAGATGGTCCTATAGCACTCTGTGTACATAGCATAGATTATTTATATTATATTCTTCATGTAGTATGAACTTAGGTGAGTGGACTGTGAGCAGTAGAAGGCCGGTGGTGAACTCTTGGAGCTGTCAGTGGCCATGCCATTTTCGGGCCACTTCCGAGGCCCACCACCCAACATGCCACCCAGTGCCAGTACTGGGCAAGAGAAGGAAAAAATCGGAAAAAATCATATATAGTATTTCATGAATATACAGTGATTTTTGGTTACAAATTCGAGTCAGGGAACGTAGTCAGAATCTAAGTCCTTACAGTAGTTCTTGCATACAACACCTCTGCAAGGGCGTGTAGCTTATGTAGACACCATAACTGGCCCCTCTAGAGCGCCAGTGACCTCATGTTGTTTCATCACATGGTGCCTCCTTGTCTGTTTCATTGGTTTGGGCATCTGATGGTATTGTGGTGCTCCAGCCAGCAATCAACCCACTTGATACCAACAGAGAAGATTGGATCTACTTTCTTTGCCCTTAGAAGGGCATTGACACACTCACTGAGGTACCTTTTTGTGTCAGGGAAGCCATGCTCAGCAATCTCCATGAGAAACCTGATAAGAA
>Ga0307515_10007874_pt1 | contig 20936 bp, 13 predicted proteins | sample 17_EM_MG_FD_194513 | JGI IMG/M metagenome (GOLD analysis project Ga0307515, IMG submission 194513) | Populus trichocarpa ectomycorrhiza microbial communities from riparian zone in the Pacific Northwest, United States - 17_EM | ecosystem: Host-associated > Plants > Roots > Unclassified | place...
CAGGAATCTGGTTTAAGACCCCGTCGCCTGTTGGAGGCGCCAAGACAGCTTCTCAAGGCATCGGATTCCCGAAGGAGTCTGCAACCCAAAGCTTCCGAGGCCGGGAGTGCGGGGGTCGCCCTTGGCGCAAAGAAACCAAGGGAATACCCGCTAAACCTGCTGGGGGCCTCCTGTCCGACATAGGCAAGGTAGCTCCACACCGCGGGTGGTGAGGAGCGCCGTACCGGACCGCCCTTAAAGAGTTTAACGTCCCCCTTGGGAGCTCGTCAGGGACCCGGGGTCAGGAACCCCAGGCACGAGTTAAGCCCCCAGATTGGCCGCCGTACCACTGGAGTGTCAGCAGCATGAGCAAGCTTCTATGCCGAGGACCAGCAACCATTGGACGGCCAAAAGGTTAATGAGACGACGAGGCTCATAGCCTTATGGGGTGTGCCGGCCTCGCAACGGGCCCCCCCAAAACCGGGCCACAAGAAGGCCGATGAGAAAACCGGCGAGCGTGGCATGCCGAGCAGGTTAATCTCGAACCACATCGGGCCCCGTCAAGGCCCGCAGGATCGAAGCACCTCGTTCAGTGAGTCCTACCATACCGCGAGCAGACCGGCTGCCAACATTCGTGCCGCCACCCTCGCGCATCAGGCGAGAAATGGGCAAGGGCAACTTCGAGAGATCCCCAGCCTGGACTACAGGCCGGGGCACGTCACTGACCCCCGGCACCGCCGCAGCCGTGTCATCATCGCTCCTCAACAGGGCGCGAAGCGTGTCTATTTGCTTGTCCGGCAGGAACCGGAATCCGGACTCGTTAGCTTCCTTCATCCGCCACTTCCAAACAGCCCAGAAAAAACTACCAATCACCCACTCCCGAGCCCGCCTCGAGTCCGAGAAGGCTTTGTTAGGCTTGAGCATAGCCTTGGACGGCTTGACCGAATCTTGCTCCACCCTTTTAAGAGCCAGTAGGGGATACCAAGGGAAAGGCTTCCAAGAGTCCGGATGGAGAGACTTGTGATACAGACTAGGGGAAACCTCCTTCAATCTATCGTGCATCACCTGCTCAAGGGCAGACAGATTATACCGGATACACCCCAAGAGGATGTGGTCCAGCGACAGCTCCATGCCACAAGGGCATGTGCGCAGAAGATCGTGTTTACCCCTGTATCGGTGTCCGATGGCTTGCGCACCATTTATTTCCCTCCATAAAGTCTCCCTAAAACCTACCGGCACATTGATAGCCCAAATCGCCGGCGCGTATGTATCCACGTCCAGATAAATCTCAAATATCCGGGCCATGGACACGACCCATCTGTCGCAAAAGGGGCTCGACTTCCAGGAGGACAGAGGAGGCATTACCGACGCTCTGACCACTAGGTCGGTTAAGTAAGACAGGGGCTGATGTGCCAGGACAGGCTGGTGGTCTACCCAACCATCCGGCGTGCCTAAGGCCCAAAGGTCGTACGGTCGACCTGACACACGTCCTTCATTAGCCAGGGAGTCCGCCCTGTTATTCCATGTGTCATCCGCATGGGCCTTGGCCTTGATGAACTCGACACTCCCGGCGTGACTCCGCAGCAGGAACAGAACATGCTTAAAGAGGGGAAGGGAGGACGCGGATTGCCCTACCCGGGGGAAATCGCCCCAACCATCCCTCTCCATGGCCAGCAGATTGCCGCGCATGAGCCCAAGAACATAGGTGGAGTCCGTGTGAACAACCACGTCGTACCCTCGCCAAGCCGATAGGCACAGCGCAATCGCAGCAACTTCTGCTATGTTATTGGTCAATGGGATCCCAGTCAAGGACACACAGTCGTATAATTCCAGGTCCGAAACCCAACCGGCGCCGGCTGAGCAGTTCTCCTTGCCATTATTCACCGCCGACCCGTCAGTCCATATATGAAAGACACCGCCACAGACCGGCTTCTGCGCCAAGGGCGCGGTCCGGAAGCTGTTGTCGTAGGCCAGGACATTACTTCTGCCTAAGCCCCTTGCGGTCCGCACAGCATCCGTGCGGCGAGCCAACAATGAGTAAGGCTTCGTGAAGATGCGAACGCACCCAAGAGGGCCGTCCATTCTAGGCCAAATCCTCGCCGATCTGCTATACGTACGAACCATTGGCCGGGGCGTCCAGTTAGTGCGGAACAACCCGCGACGGACTGCACCCCGGGCCGTACTGCAAAGTCCGCAGGCGGCATCCCTATCACGCACGTCGACCAGCTCACCTACCAGGGGCGACTCGTGAACTAGTAGACACCGGCCGCCCCTTTGCGAAGCTCCTAGCAGCGTAGCAGGGTGGTAGAAAGCGGGCATGACCCGCCTCACATTTAGCGGAGGAGCCTGACACCTCAGGTCCAGCCCATATTTCTTGGCTGTCATGAAAGCCTGCCGCAGCCGGGGCTCAAGCACAGAGGGCCTCGTGTAGGCTCTCTGTAAGAAAGGGTTCAAGCCAGTAATCTCGGCCGACTTGTTGGTAGACGAGGCACGGCGCAGGCCCGCCCAGGTCCACTCTTTCCATAGGACTCTCTGCGAGCCCGACACCAGATGGGACAGGAATCGCAGATCATAAGCCTCCTTCCTATGAAGTAGGGAGGGGCAGTTTAAGCCTCCCTCCTTCAAAGGCGCAGCCAAGGTGTCAAAAGGCATTGTAGAGAAAGGGCCACGCACAAAATTCTGGATTTGTTGGCTCATCTTCCGGAGGGCAGAAGGCGGGACGCCGTTCCCATCCAACAGGTGGTAGCATCTCGATTGAAGGAGGGCTTTGGCCAGGAGGGCTCTGTTCCGTACTGACGCACCAATGGCTCTCCACTGCCCCATCAAGCGCGTATTGTGCCGAGCAATCTGGGCCCACCGGGGCGCAGCCAGATCGGGGGCGGCCACCCAAACCCCTAAGACTCGCAGTGGATCACCAGGAGGCAGGACATACGCCCCCGGGAGTAGTGCACCCCCCATGGTCTGTCCATCGAAGCAGGCCTGGATGAAATCCGCAGGGCCCAAAGGCTTGACATCCGTCTTCTCAAGGTTGAACCTCGACCCAATCGCAAATGACGTGTCAACTAGACAAGAGGACAGCAACTGGACATCGTCCAACGCAGACAGGAACAGGTTAATATCGTCCGCATATAGCATCACCTTCGCGGGACGCAGGCCCTGGACGCTAATACCTTGGACAACTCGACGCAGCCGCATGGCAAGGGGCTCTATCGAGAAGTTAAAGAGCAGGCACGAGAGGGGGTCTCCCTGCCTCACTCCCCTCCGCAGCTTGAACCAGTCACTATACCCACTGTTAATGCGTACGCGGGAACGGCAGTTCGGTAGCACGTCCTGAATCATACCGACCAGACATCTGGGTAGGCCCATGGCCTTCAATACGCGGAGGAGCCAGTCCTGGTCCACTCGATCGTAAGCTTTCGCCTGATCCAAACTTACTAGATAGCCTTCCGTCCCAGTGGAGTCGCACATGTGGGCGACTGCCTGCGCCAAGCGGGTATGGTTACTCATGAGCCTACCTGGCACAAAACCAATCTGGTCCTCGTGAATTTTGCTCATCGCCCACGGCGCGAGTCTGGCGTTCACCAAATTGGTGTACATTTTACAGTCCGTGTTCATGGAAGAGATCGGCCTATAATTGGAGACCAGTGTGGGATCCCCCTTCTTGTAAAAGAGACTGACGTTAGCATTCTTAAACCCACACCTAGAGGAACCACGGGTTCGCACGTCGTTCGCCATGTCCCGGAAGACCCTCCAGAAGGCGGGGGGGGGATCGGGGTCATCCTCGAGGCTTTGCAGTAGGGCGCGCAGCCTTCTCCAGAACTCGTAGGGAATGCCGTCTGGGCCCGGAGCGGTATTCGGCATCTTATCCTGGAGGGCCCGAACCTCCTCATCCGTGAAAGACCCTACCTCGAAACCGACAGGGCCGGGCAATCGACCGTAAGTGTCACCGACCTCCCGCAGGAGAGCGCTCTGAGCAAGGGACCGGTCAGGAGTCAGCGGCTCCGGAGAATGCAGCTCCCTAAAATAGTCCCTGGAAACGCCAGCCATGTGCCGCAGGTCCGACCACGCCAAGTCTTCCATTGGCCTACGTAGTCCAGCCACAGAGACAGAAGCCCTGCTGCCTCGCTCGTCTGCCTCTTTGTTCAAGGAAAGATTGTACCATTCCGAGGTATGCTTCTCAGCTATCCTCCGCATCTTCCGGAGGGCGTTACGTCGCAGAGCTGAGGCCTTGTCATCTAGCATGTCAGCCACTGTCCTGGCGCCTGGTTGGGCGTCACTAGATGCGATACGCGTTGCCTGCTCCTCGGGGTGGCGACCGAGCACCGGCACCTGCCATGGCGAGGAGGGGCTAGGAACGAAACACTTGCGTGGGGCAGGGGGTACATCATACCCAGGGACGGCGGTCTTCCACCTCGTCGGCTCCCGTACCTTAGGCGGGCGCTCGCGCACCGCTAAACCCTTGACCGCGTCCCATATCTCATCAGGGGCGAGCTCCTCCTTGCGAACAGCGCTCCTCCAAAACTTAGCTGTCTTCCGCCTGAACGATGTTCGTTCTGCCAAGCCCACGCGCAGGACAGTATCCTTGAAGTCCGACCACTTCTCCAAAGTGACTCGGCCATCTCGTGTCATATCTCGCCATGCCACCAGGATGCCCGGCCAGAATGTTTTACTCTTGCCTAAACCGTCCAAGTCCGGGAGCCTGGGGGCCGGCACCGCGACCTGCACCGCGGGGTTAGTAACTATTATATCCGTGATCACCACCCGGTGGTCAGACCAGGTCGTTGAAAGAACATAAGGGGGCTCTGCAGCCCAGCCATCATGGGGTATGTACACCCGGTCCAACCTGGAGAACACTTTGTGACGCGCCGTATTCTTCGAATACGTCCATCCCCTCGGGCAGGGTCCCCGACCCGCAGCGTCGCGGAAGCTGCAAAGCGCGCTAACATCAGAAAACACCTCCAGCAACGCGGCCATCCTAGGATTAGGCGGAGATACTGGGCTCCGGTCGTCCGGATGTTCCACGAAGTTCCAGTCCCCCGCAGCCACACAGCCAGACCAAGCCCCCCCAGGGAGGGAAGCCACAAAGGCCGACAGGCGCGTCCTTAGTTCCACATAGAAGTCCAGCAGGGAGTTGGTTCCCTTGGCGTTGTCCGCGTACACACCAAGGATCCAGAAAGACTCTCTACTCACCTTGTGGCTGAGGTGCAGCAACAGCGCGAACCCTTCTATAAGGGTAACCTGCTTGTTACAGGCCCAGCCACCATTAGAATGGGCCACAATCGCGATCCCGGCCCGTGCGTCCGGCAGAGAGGTGCTACCCAGAACGGCTCTCCCCCTCGAGAGGCCGAAATCCGCCGTATGTGTTTCCGTCAAGACCAACAGGTCTAGCTTCTCCAGAGCCATCAACTGCTCCACAAAAGGAGCTTTAGGGACTAGCTTACCATCCCTGGTAGCTACACGCCCGCACACATTCCATGTGGCCAACTTGAACCTCCTATCCTTCAAACGTATCTGGGATGTACGAGACCTGGCATTTGGCGTGGTCCCTGAGCCATTCGGAGGTGCCCCCGCACAACTATCAGGCCCAGGGCTCGAGCCTGCTGTCGTGTTGGGACGCGGATTACCTTTGGTTCCACCGGCGCTCCGTTGCAACGCCGACAGGAGGGGGTTTTCGCATAGATGGTTGTTTGAGACACCGATGGCCCCCTCGCCCACCGGGGGGGTACCCGCTGTCCCCCCACCGTCACCGTCAGCCCCTCGGCTCCGAGCCAGGTAGCCAACAGCCTTCGCGGGATGTCTTGAAGATGTGAGTTTGTAGTCCATGAAGCTAAAAGAGGGGGAGTGCCCCGGAAGTGACCTGTCAGACGAAAAAGATCTATATGAGAGGCGCGCCGGAGGGGCAGCTGACCACGCCTCTCCATTAACGGCACCAGGCCAGGAACAAATATCAAAGGGCGACACGCAGGCATGGGGAAACGAGGAAGCTCACAAACAGATCAGTGCATAGTGAAAGAGGCACGCGAACCTAACTAAACAAGAAACCAAACCGGAAGACAAACCGGAAACCACACTAGTCTTCAAAGAAACAAAACCAAAACTCATTCCTCACTTTCCTTCTCTTCTTCCATGAGCGCCAGCTCCGCGTCGATTTGGGCGTCTATATCTGCGCCCTTCTTCGCGAGCCGGAGAGCAGCTATCCCCGCCTTCTTCTTCTTCTCCTGCGCCACCTTGGTTTGTGCGCGGGTCGGCGCCCGTTTAGTGGCCTTATGAATCGATTTCCCAGTCACTTTCGAGAAAATCGGGTGCATCTCCTTTCCTTTCGCTGCTGGGACGACCGTCGAATAAGCGCTCTTAGCGTCTGCGGCGCTGATCCTCGAGCCAGTCGGACTATGTGTACCATCCCTAGCTTTCATGTTGGTGTCAGCCCAGGCGGAGAGATGGACATTGCGGTCATTCCACAGCTTGCGCCGGACTACTGGGAAAGCCAGGAAAAGGGGGGCCATGGCAAAATACATGGTAGACGAGCCAGAAACCCGTATGGCAAGCCATGCGGCCGCTGGTGGGGAAATATATCCGTCCGAAAGTAGGACCTGCAGAATAGTAGAGGCCGCGTCCCTAGAATCGTCACGTCCGCAGGGAACTGCGGGTCCCGCAACTGCTTCTATCGCTTTGAAGTCTGGTTGTGACCTCAGGGTCTTGACTGCTTTCGTAAAACCTTCCTTGTCCGTGTTCATCGCACCCAGTTTGCTCACGTAATCCACGAACCGTGGCGTAATCTCTCTCGTAGCCGTAGACACGCTAGCCAACGCGTCCCACATTGGGACTACGTCCGAGTAGTCAGCCACGCGGTGGCGGCGGATTGAGACGGCAATCTGCCACCACTGCCATTCGTACGCTTCGGTAGCGGGGTCGTCATAGAGGAAATCCGGCGCAAGGGATTCCACATCCATTACTCCTTTGCTTCTAGCCTGCTTGAAGTCATTCCATTCCGCGGTGTGGTCGTACTCCCTGGACAACCAGTAAAACGACAGCAAGAAATCTCCCTTACAGAGTCTAACTGCGCTCTCCACCTCCTTAACCGGTGCGCTCGGGAATGCCCCAGCCAGGACGTCCTTGGCTTTGGTGACGTCAGCCACAGACTGCACCCAGGCAGATGCGGCCGACAGATCACCCTTCGTCTTGTTTAGCACCAGAGTGAACGTCTCGCTGCTAATAGAGGGAAAGAGGGCCGCGAGGTGGGCCAAGCTCTGGGACAGCGAGGGGTCGTCGTAAGTGTCCACAGGGTACTGCACAGCGTAAGAGGGCTCCTGAGTCGGTGGAATCGAGTCAGGCACCGGCAATGGATTAGCGGAGACTTTGGCCGCTGGCCGAGGCTTGGGCAGTAATTCTTCGGGGAGGACGCCGGCTGCTCAGAAGAGGCGGTCGCCCTGTAGAGGCCTGATGTGACTAAACAAAGCGATATCGATCTCATCTGCGTCTTCCAGGAGGGGATTTCGCAGAACTGGGTTCGCTAGGGCGGGCAGGGGGATACCAGCCTCAATGTCCATTAGGTCTTCCGCCATCGTGCGGCCCAAGGCCATGGAGGATAGGGCGCGGTTGGCAGCGCTGTCGATGGGGATAGGGGCGGGGGCAGCCAAAGGGGTTGCGACTAGGAACAAAGGCTCAGCGACCGGGATTTGCGGTATGAAACCCGGAGGCGATGGGCTGAAAAACAACGGTTCGGAAGCTTTGTCCAAAGCTAGGACGGGCGCGCCGCTGGGCTGAGCATCGTCTTGGTGAACATCCACCAGGCTGTCCGGCCATGTATACGTAGTATCCTGGGAGGTCTGGGCAAATGGAGGAGGGTTGGCTTCCGGTGCGTAGTACTTGTCCATAGCAGGGTCACGCGATACAGCAGACGGTGCTGGCGGCGCCACTGAAGCGCCAGCTGAGGTGGCGATTGGCGCAGGAGGGGGCGACCCGCGGATAGTGGAGCGCAAAGGCTCGTTGTCCAATGGCGCAGCAGGGGGAGCCTGCTGAGGTAAGGAGGGGGTGGCTGTGCCGCTCACATGGGTCTGGGACTGCGTCAAGACCTCCAATATAGCCGGTGTGGTATACTGATCCCCAGGGGGCGCCGGGGCCACCGCATGAGTCCCAGAGATCGCTGAAAAGATAGTCAGCCGATGAGCTCTGCCCGTGCAATCACACAGGGCACGGGGAGGAGCGAGAAACGTACAAGCATCAGGCTTGTCAGCCACGGGGGCACCTGAGCGCACAGCGCTCAAGGTTGCATGGGGCTGCAGGCCTAAGGGGACTAAACCAGCTCGTGTCAGAGCGGCTCGGTTACTAAGGGGTAGAGGCTTACTGCCGGGAGGGCTAGAAGCAAAGTCTGTGGGGGGACGAGTAAACTCATCAACTAGTACCTCATTGGGAACATCGACAGGAAGATGCCCATCTCGCCTGAGGGAGTACAGGACCGGGTGTATCGACCCAGAAAAGAATCTGCACACCGAACGGATCAATCCCCTGGTAAGCCCGACTTTGGGGTCGGTGTTGCCTAGCAGACGACCGCACAGGAACTCTGATAGGGCGGTGATGCGCGAGGGATCAGAATCCACTGGAAGAGCATCATCATCATCCGACTCCTCCATGTTCACGTCTTCCTCGCGGTCGCTTTCTTCCACCACTGACAGGGCGGGGGGCGCCCCAGGAACCTTAGGGAGGCGGGCAGGTCTAGGCGCCGTTGCGCTCTTAACGGAGGGGGAAGGGGGCACTTTGATCGGTAGCTGCCAGGTGGCTTTCTCTAGGTCGATCACTCTCTCTCCTGCTTTCTTTTTCAGGACCAAACTCCTGGCGGGGATGCTGACCAGGGAGAGACCCCCGACTTTCATGAAGGGCAGAGGACACTCCGCCGTGAAGTGGTCCGACGAGTAACAGCATTGGCAGGCATAAGGCCGCTTAGCCGACCAAGTCGGCTCAAAGTTAAGGAGAGGCGATGCGTCCGGCACTGAGCCATGTTTGTGGCCGAATTCCATCGTCCAAGGCCAATACACGTCTTCCGACTCCAGGACAAATGTGCCGCGAAACTTGGAGGTGGCTCCACCCTTTCGGACACCCAACACCCGCCAACCTAGCCGGACGTCGCCCGTCTCGAACTCCAGGAGGCGCTTTCTCATCTGCATAAAGATGGACGTATCATCTGCCACGGATCCTTTGACTACCCATTCCAAATCCCTGGCGCGAGCCAGCGGCGCGAACCTTCTTATAACGTAAACTGCGTTGGTGTCAGAAAGTCGGATGAGGTCGAACGACTCTGCCTCAGTTTGTCCTTTCGAACCGGAAGGCACCGTGCAAATCATCCAGTCTTGTCGGGGGTTCATCCGTTCGAAGTGAACCTCGCACTGCCAGCGCTGGGCTAGCTTGGACCGGAGCAGTGACAACTTTGGATCCTTGAACATAGGTCCTAGTTGTGCCACCCGGGAGAACATAAAGTGGTAACCGGGCCGGTTGTAGAGCTCCTCGAATTCCGACCAGGACCAGCACTTGGCGGGCTCGAGGGGGTCCTCGTATCTGTTATTCCATCTCGCGCCTTCCCCTCGGGTCAGCTTGGCGAGCTCATCGCATGTGTACAGCTCTATGGACCGGGGAAGGTAGAGCTTTGAGTCAACCTGGTCCCTCATGACCGGCCTCAAGTTGGCGAGAGGGACTTTGCCAGTCACGATAGGAAAAAGAGGGGCAGTCCGCTCGGCGTGGCTTTGGTAGTTGGTTTCCGGCCACATATCCCTGTAAGAAGGCTTGGGAGCGGCCGTCCTCTCAGCAGGCGCTTCGGGTGCTACCACAGAAGGCGCATCCGCATGTTCAGTATCGGCAGGCTCCTCCGCGCCATCCATCTTGTCCACCAGAGCTTCCTGCTCCGAGATCCTGACCTCCAAAGATCGTCGCTCCTCCTCCAGGGCGGCCACATTCGCACCGGGGAGAGGTTCCTCTATCTCTCGCGCCAGAGCTCTATACCTTTCCGCCATGCCCGCTAGGACGTTAGAAGCATCCGCAAGGGCCTGCTCTCGCAACCTCTCTTCCTCCTGCATGGCCGACGCCGCGGCCTGAACCTCTTCCAGCAGAGAATCGAACTCCGTCTGCATCTCCGGTATACAGCCTCTCCTATCAAAACCATCTTGTTTCTTCTTGTGACTTAATCGCGCCATGAGCCTACTCCAGGCCGACTTGGTAATGAGCGCGGGATATTCATCCAGCGTCGCTCTAAAACCATTCATGAGGTCGTCTAAAGGGTCTTGTATCGCCGCTCTCCACTTGGTCGTCGGGGAGGAGGGCCGGCGGACCTGGGGATCAGTAGAGTAGGGCGCAAAAGGCACATATTTGCCCTTGCCTTTGCCTTTCCCTCTGCCTTTCTTATGCTGGAAACCTGGGGGACCAGCGCCAAACCTAGTGTTATCTCGCAACAAGGCCTCTTGGGGCGGCAGGGGCGCCCTTGGGTGTGGAGGCCCATGTTGGACACTTGCCGGAGCCTGAGGGGCACGAAAAGCTGGGCGAGGACGGAGGAGGTCGGGGGACAAAGGCCTTCCCCAAGACGCATTAGCTCCCCAAGGAGCCTTAGCGCCAGATGGGCCCGCTCGCGGCGCGGAGGAGCCGGCTCTGGGCATCTGGGCGCCTACAACATAGTGGCCAGGGGCCGAGAGGGGCACCAAGGCCCCCTGGACCCAGGAGGTAACCACATGGAACAGACCAGGACGTTGGAGGACGAGGAACACGTGTTCCTGTTCAACCAGCAGGGAGTTTCTGAGCGCGAAGACCGTGGGGTAGTAACCCAGGACACGGACCGCCTCATGGACATTGCATTCCCGCACGGCAGCCAAGTAGCAGAGGCCCGGGAGGAAACCCCAGGGATGGAAGGATGGCTGCCACGCGGGGGCAGCGGGCAGCTCGCCCAAAGACTGATCGGCCGAGATCGGGTCAGGCGTCGACAAGAGCACCACGTCCTCTAGAGGGCAAGGGACGACAATGTGGGGGAAGTCTTGGGCGGCAGAGCGGCGCTTTCGGGACCGCTTGAAGGGCGTAGGGACACGCTTGGCGGGCGAAACAGGTCCGAAGAGGCATTCATCGATGATAAAGACCGCCTCCTCCACGCCAACAATACGCGCGCATTGGGCAGGGATCGTTAAATTGTGCATCTGTGAGTAAACTGTTTGGAGCTTGTGGAAAATGTGGCCTGAAAAGAAAAGAGGAAAATCCCCGGGGTCAGCAAAAATTCCAGCTACTCAACAGAGCAGGTGAGAGGAAAGAGCGCGCTCTGACTCGTCGCCAGCCAGAACTCAGAAAATAAAGGCAGTCTTTTAATGTGGATACCACCACAGTGCAAGGAGGATTGATAACGCAGGTACCGCCTGCGGGCGCTTTTGTTACCGGCAGATCCAGAGGACCGATCTCGGAGTTGGGAGCTTCCACGCCATCTCACTGGGTATGGGCCCAGGCGGCTAACAGCCCCGGCCATTCGGGGAGGCAGCTGTTAATCATTCCCTGACAACTCCGGGGAGCTGGAAAGGGCGGGCTCGGCATCTCCATCCGTGGGGGTCCCGAAGAACCGGTCCACTAAAGCCATCTGTTAAACCGCTGGCTAGGATTCAAGTGGAGCGTGGCCACCAGCTTTTATTCTCGTGTTTGACCATCACGCGAACGCGAGCGCAGTTCTCAACGTCCAGAGCCCCCGAATCCCCCCGGAGGGAGATCGCAATGAGCCAGGGGCCTCAAAGAGGACCCCGTCATCCCGTTTTTCAAGTGGAGGGCCACCAGCCATTTATCATTTGTTACTGGTAGAGGCAGCACCAAGCGCGGTTTAGAATGAGTGTATCGCGCCAGCACTCTGTAGGGAAGGACTCCCAAGCCGGGTGGGACCCGCCCTCTTGTGCTGAAAAGCTCGAAGGCTCCCTCCATGGAAACCCAGCAACTGGGCACCACTCTTCCCGCAGCGTTTACTATTAGAATGCCTCCGCGCACGCCGCGCCTCACCACAGGCCGCAGCATCCAGAGGCCCGCATGCCGGGAGGGTTAAGACAAAAGTCCGTGGCCGTTTATTAAACAGAGTGTGGCGTCTCTGTGGGGGAAAGACTCCCTAGGCAGACCCAGGGCTGGTCCATCAGCGCCCTTAACGCAACCCCGCGCCAGCGATGCACCGAATTTCCAGCCCCAAGAACTCTTCCCCGTTTCAAGTGAGGGGGCACTGACCAATTAAGGGGCGGTGTCTACCCCAGCAAGCAATAGGCAAGCTCCGTGGACCACCATGGTGGGGCACGCTATGTCCAAGCGTCCTAAAGACGCACCACGTCACTGATGGGGGAAAAGGAAAGGACGTCGTCCGGGGGGCGATGTCCGTCGTCCAAACGACGGATTACTGCGTTGCCGTCCCTACTCACGAGCAGAGGGGCGGGGACGCGCTGTTTCCAGACGTCCCAGCTCTGCTCTTGGAGGGGATGCCATATGCCCTAACGGCAAGCCCGACAGGGAGAGGAGACCCCTGCAGACTGCCGGTTTGGCTAGGCCGAAGCCCCAACTTTTGGGGACGGCTGGCTACGCAAACGGTGCTGTAAAATCCTCGGTCTAGGGGGTGGGACAGCGGGTCGCATGCACTCTAAGCTGCTGGGACTCGCGAAGCCCAACCAACTGTCCATGCCCAGACCCGCAGGGGAATGCCCGAGGGCGGTCAACTGCGAACCACAGGCCGGCCGCGTAGCGTTGAGGAACGGGGAAAAAAACTCACGGAAAAGGACCCCTGGGGTATACCTAGGGGACCGGAGACAGAACGACCGGCCACGCGTGGCCGCGGGCAGCGCAACGCACCAAGGCCGCGAGGCACTCGGTGATAGGCCAGAAAAAAAAAGGAAAAAATCCCGCAGACGACGGAGACGACGTACCATAAGGACCAAGGCCGGGAGGGCAAAGGAGGACCCGAGAAAAGCCCAAGAACCGAGCGCTGCGCAGGGCAGCACCGGCCTCGAGCGCGTCGTGGACAGCGACGACCGAAAATGGCGGCGACGAGCAGAAAATGGCAGGGGGCCAGCGCCCGAGGTCAGCTGTAGCCCCCCAGCCGAGCAACCGCGACCACCATTCGCGTCTCAGAGAGAAACTTACCGCTTGGAACTACGTGGAAGTTGTGGTCGGGTCCAAGCTATTATTATAAATTATAAAGCCATTATATTACTACTGCGACGCGCCCATTCCAAGGCTACCCCAGCCTCAAGCACAGCATATGTCACGCTGTCACGAACGTGACCCCCAGCCTCTGGCCAGGATGGTGCCACCCGCTGTCAGCCTAAGAGCTGTCAGGGAGCGTCATTATCTCCAAGTCTCCGGCTCTCATGGTCATACCGGAGAATGAGCTCCGGCTCTCATGGTCTTTCTCTACCCCCCTCCAGATCCGGGGTACTCTAAAGAGTGATCACCTTGCGGTCTCACACTCACCCACGCATCCATCCTAGGATGTTCGGAAGTGGTGACCATTTCGGAGGGGGGGGGGGAGGAAGGGCCCAACGTGGTCAGGTCCAAGCCCCCCTGATAGCATCCGCTTCTTATCATGCTATGTGGTTATGATGTTTCTTTTGGTCGATTCACGTGGTGCAGAGATCACCTCATATTTGTAGTGTCTCGTGTGGCAGAAATCACTGTAAATATCACTACAAATATCACTACAAGTCGCTTATCAATCGCCACAAATGTAAGCTCAAAAAATCGCTACATGGGGTCATATTTGCTAGTAAAATTCACCTCATGCTCCTACTAGGCAACTTGAAGAGGAAATCACCACAAATTTGGGGTGATTTTTGTGGTGATTTCACTGAGGCGGAAATCGCCACATATACTTCTATCAGTGGAGCACTTTCCTCATCGAACTTCTCGGCCGTCTCGAACAGGACATCATACAAGACGTTTTGATTTATCAAACGCAAATGATGCGTAATTCGAGCCTTGGGCCATATGTCCCCGCCGACTTCTCTCCTCCAGAACACATTGTGGTTGTCAATGCTCTCTTCTACGCTAGTCTCGGATTTATGGTCCTAGCAGCATTCATCGCCATGCTCATCAAAAGCTGGGTACGCGAATTCGACCACGGCTTGCAGGCAATGTCAATCCCAGAGCAACGAGCGAAGACGCGTGAATTCCGCTACCTCGGGATGGAGCGCTGGAAGCTCCCAGAGATGGTCGAGACACTCCCATTGCTCATCCAGATATCTCTTCTTCTGTTTTCCATCGGTCTTGTGATCTTCCTTTTTCACATCAGTAAACCGTCATTTGGTGTGACCACGACTATTCTTGGTATTGGAATTCTCTATTATGTGATGACTACGTCCATATCAGTCGTTGTTAGCTCTTCGCCTTTCCACTCTCCTCTTTCGCGCAGGTTGGGCAAGGTATACCAACGTATGCATGCCCATTTCTGTCCACATGTTGGATATTTCCTATCACGAGCTATGGATACCACCCCCATAACCACTCTGGGTCGTATCCGATGGCACATAAGGATTTTCCTTCAGAAAACGCGCCCCTATCTAGAGAACGACTTTGTAGAACCGATCTCAGCAACAACAGTAGACAATGTTCAGCTTTCCATTGCAGCATCGGCCTTGCACAGAATTCATGAGAGTGCCCCGAATTCTCAACACAGCGAAACACTACATTGGTCAGTGTGGCAGGTAGCAGGCAGCACCGCACTCCGCGTTCCACCATTACTCGACCAACCTTCCTGGATTGGGAACAAATGGCATGATTGGCAGCCCACCCCCACAATATACTCAATATATGGTATCCTGATGCGCCAGGGAAGTACCAAGAGCCCTTGGGTTCAACTTGTGACTGCGGTGTGTGGTTACTACTCGCAATCGAGGGGGCCAAGTGATCTTATAGGAATGATACGAAGGAGGGAACTATGCAACGATGAAGCTTTATGGCTTTTAGACATCTTGTCCGAGCTCCATAGCCACAGATATCCATGGAGGAAGGGCGCATATTCGATTCAGATATGTCTAGCAATGCTTTTGGATCAGGCCTCGACCTTCTCTGATCTGATATTACTTGAAGCGGTGGTCACACTCGCAGCCATATTATGTTCTCCTGGTGCCAATCGCTCAAACATTATCAACAGTAGTCGTGAGCACCCATATCTACTCCTGAATATTCGAAACCCCGCTCTATTTGCCAACTGGTTTGAAGACACACCTTCCGACTGTCACAAGTCGCTCATTTCTGTACTTTTCCTGGTCATCCATGCCCTCAGGTTGCGAGGATCATATCCCTTAGCAGATCAGTATCTCGCTATCATCACAGCAAAAGGCGATTTCCCTCTCTATACATCTGCCCTCGCTGCTGTCGCCCCAGCCATCGGAGATGAAGGACTCCGCATCATTGGATGGACGCTCGCAACACAAGACACAACGTCCTATCCAATTTCCACTGTTCTGGCAGAACTGCTCAAAAGCTATGACCGCCAGCTTGGAGCCAGTGGAAACCCAGATCCAAACCTTTTTGCCATCCTGTTGGTACTTTCCAAACCCTTAAATTTATTCGCGATACGGCAACTGGAGAGGCTGAATTTAGGATTGAAAGACCCTTGCTCGAAACTGGTTGCAAGAGCAATTGCCCGGCTTGACATTCCTGATGGATCTAATCTGTCAATGGGGTTATGTTCTGACCACCGAATTCAGAACATGATTGCGGCTCACTCCCTTCTGCGATATAGACAGGGGTCGGTCACCCAGTTTACAGAGTCACTCCTACTGGCTTCCTTCCTGCAGTCTCGGGAAGTTACGATCTCCTTCAGAGCATTAGAGTACTACACAAAGACCGTGTTATCCTGTTCTGATCCCTCAGTACCGTCTGGTTACCTCTCCCAAGGCGTGCACTCTGTGTTTAACCTCATGTTGCCTGACCGTCAACTGCGGATGGGATGGCGAGTTCTAGAAACATTCGTCAATGGGTTTGATAACCTCCCAATGGAATGGAGACGAAGGTTCGCTGAGAGTTTCTTCAGCCTTTCGCGCCAGCTGGGGCCACAATCACAGGGAGACACAGAGACAAACTCACCAGTGAGGGGGCTTGAGGATATCCTTACATGGGAGTATTTTCACGAAGCTGAACAAGAACCAGAGTTCACCGATTCGGAGTTCAGCGGGTTGGATTGGATGGCCATTGCCTGGTCACTCCAGTTATGGCAACAGTCCGGCAGGATGAGAAGACGATTGTGGTATATGTATGCACCTGGAGTGAATGAGGAATTCGTGCTCAGCGCACTTTGCAAGCTTCTCGATGCGGCTCCATACTACCAGATCATTCCGATTATTCCCAAACTTCGCGAGTTCATCCAGTGGTTCGATGACACTGATCTCCCCGAGTACCGTCTCATGATCTCCTTGCGGGTAAAGGAGGCAGTTCGTAGGCACGAGGAGCTTGAGGCGCTCCACAGGTTCGACAAATTCCATTGTATGTTGTATATCTAAGCACAGCTTCGGATTTCTTTGTAAACCTGGGTACTATGAATTCCGTTTCCTTATTCCGAAACAGCGACATACACCAGAATCGCAATGAATAACCACCAATCCCGATCCCTGAATTATCTTTCACAAATATGGAAGAAAAGGAAAAAGAAAAGGAACTAGGGGGTAATATATGGCCTACCATTTACAGAACGTCTCGTTCCTGTCACGTCATATTTTAACAATCAGGCCAGAAATCGCTTCTCGCAAACTCACCGTTCGAGTGGGGAAGCCATATGGCCTTATCTCAACACCTTTACTCATCTGTACAGGCCACTACGTGACAGCCTACTTACCAGCCTTATGAGGCCACAAACCATCATAGATCGTGGCAAGCGTATATCACAGTCATGGTCCAAGCACTTGTCCAGCACTGAGCTAGCTTTTCCGACCTTCCCACATGTTATTCTCCTTAGACGTCCGAGTAGCTCCGTCCAAATTCTAACTCTCGAGCCTTCCTCTAAATGGTAAAGCAACATTATCTATATTATACGGGCTGTCCAATCGTTTAGCCCAGGTGCCGGTCGAACCCCCAAGTGACAAGAAGAGAGCAAACGAAAGGTCTAATTGTACAAGCACTCAACCACATGAATCACATGAATCATCCTCAATCGATCGATCGATCGTACGTTCGTCAACTGTCAGACAAGCTCTCAGTCAGACCCTTGCGACTCCTTATAGCAAGCCTACAAACAAAATAAGAATACCCGTCAGCTCTCTCTGATCGTGCACTACGTAGTTTAGAAACGATGAACATAAATTCGCACCTTGGTTTCCTCCAGGTACTTCTTCTCAACCGCCTTCCGCTGCACTTTCTGCGCAGCAGTGACTAACCCGCTCTCCGGCGTCCATTCTTCGGGGCTGAGCACAACACCCTGCACGACCTCGATGGCCTTGAACCCATTCTTCTTCGCAATTGCCTGTAAGTCCCGGAGGTAGAACTCCTTCAGGGATTGATCCTCGCATAGCTTATGGAGGTCCGTGTCTGGCGCGGGCAAGTTGGCGTTGGACGCGAGTAACTCTCGGAGGTGCACCTCGTGCGGGAAGAGGATCACGATCGGTTTCTGCGACTCGGACGTCGCGTGCACGCATAAGTTTGCGGCGTAATGGCACGTCTTACAGGTGGTCTCGAGGCGCTCGAGAGCGATGTACTCGCCTCCTTGCAACTTGACCAAGTTCTTGACTCTGCAGAACCGCAGTCAGAAAGGTCGACGAGGAGAAGAGCGGTGACACTCACCGGTCGATGATCGTCATCGTACCGTCTTTCTGCCACTGACCAACATCGCCGGTACGGAACCATCCATCTCCAGGGAAGATCGTAGGATCCGCGTTCAAATCGTCCCGCTTATAGTAGCCTTTCGTAATCGAGGTACCTCGAATCCAGATCTCGCCTTGGGACGGATCGGCGCTTGCCTTGTAGCCAGCTTCGGGAACGTCCACAAGTTTGATCTCGACCGAGGGCGAAGGAAGCCCAACATTACCGAACTGCAAGAACTCGGGCGGGAGGATCGTGCACATGCTGGAATGAATAAAGAATCAATATCAGGGCTGGATTGCACTGAGAGCGATGCTCACCCGCAGGACTCTGTCAGACCATAGCCTAAAGAGCGGTCCAGGTGAGCAAATTTCCATGGATGAGCCGGGGAAGGTCTCACCCTGAAGAACCGTAACAAGAGTAGTACTCAAAAACTGCTGCGTCTCAACAGACAAGGCAGCACCACCATTAAGTACATAGCGCAGTCGGCCACCAGTTTGGGCTTTGACCTGGCTAAACACGACCGAATCGACGATGTTGCTCAAGATGGGCACGTTGGCCTTCTTGATGGACATACTGCCCCTGAAGACACTCTTCTTCAACGGGGTCATTTTGTTGACATTGTTGAGGATGCCCTTGCGGATTGTCTCCCAGATCTGGGGGACACCGATCATGACCGTTGGCTTGCACTCCTTGAGATCGCCTTGGCAGTTGCGCACCGACGCGTCGGTGAGTGTGCGGATGCGGCCGTACCCAATTTGCAGGCCGACATATCCCATCGCGAGCTCGACGACGTACTCGAGGATATGCGCGAGGGGAAGGAAGGCGAGGAAGGTGTCCTGCTCGGGTGCGAAGATGTGGCCCATGAGCGATTGGATCGCACCCACTGCGGCGATGAGGTTTGCCTGAGAGAGCACGACGCCCTTGGGTGCGCCGGTTGTGCCCGAGGTGTACATAATGCACGCGACGTCCTCTGCCTTTGGACGGCGATCTTCATGCTCCGGCTTGCCGTTGCCGAGCTCGCGCAGCTCGTCCTGCGAGAGCACCTGGATTTCGCGGTCTGGGATGGCTGTCTTGATGTTCTCGACGAGGTCTGCGGGTGGCGTGCCGTCGTAAATAATGACTTTGATGGTCGGTGTGTTGGGGAGAACACGCAACACGACTGGGAGGAGCTCCGCATTGGTGAAGACGCCGACACAGCCGGGCTCATTGAGCGAATGGGTGAGACCAGATTCGCCGAGGGTGTCATATGCAGTGGCGATGGTGATCCCTACGGACATACAGGCGTGCTGCATGAGTTGCCATGTGGGTCTGAAGAGGTGTGAGTATCCCAATTTTGAGAAGAATAGAAGTGACGGCTCGCGTGTCTGCGCCAGCGGCACGTGAAACAGCAACATCGCGTGAGGTGCAATGATAGGGAGAATGCACTCACGCAATGGCGGCATAAATGTTGAAAATCTGACCCTTGTCGAGGCCGAGTTCGACGAGACCCTTGCCCATGTCGACAATGTCGGGCCAGCCGAGGGCGTTGCGAGTACCATGATCACGGGCGTTGTAGAAGAGGATGTCGGTGACGGTGTTGATACCGGGCTTGGGGCGCTCGACGAGGGTGTCGGTGTGGAAGGGGTTGCGGCGGACGGCGCCGTGGCTGTCAGTGGGCTTGAAGACCTCGACAGAGGGGAACTCTGTCTTGTCCAGGGGATCAATCGCTCGTCATAATAACAATTCTCTATAAATGAGCGAGTAGACGAGGGACTGGAAAGACGTGTATGAGGTAAGCAGTCGGTTCACGGGAGATGCTATGTACATCTAACCCATTGCCTGGTATACAGCACCCTCCCGTATCTCTGTCAAGCGAGTGGCTAAAGATCGAGCACGGTGTGTCTAACTGGCTTCGTTGTATGTCAGCGAAAGGCGTCAGGGACTAGAGGGCTGAGGTGGACGACATACGTACTCGAAAACCACTATGTAAACCCCGTCGCCGGGGAACGATGGACGTAGCCAGGGAATCCGTGTCATTCTCTAGAAAGAAAATAACGCGTAGAGTGCAAAAATGAGCTCATCCTCGCCTGTCCTCGCTCAGGCCGATGACCTGCTTCCCATTACTGTCAAATTGCGACTGCGGTCCGAACCAATGAGCAAGTTGAGGCGCCGTCGACGAGGAGCAACAGGATAGCAGGAGGTCCAGGGCCTTGGCACAGAAGAGCACGTAGCTCGGAGGGTCGTAGAGTACACCTGGGTCGGCTGGGTGTCTATGTTTCCGACTGCTGCTAACCGAGCGTGGTTCAAGACGAAAGGGAACAACCACACAAAGGATACGTCTCGTCCTGTCCTCACATGGGGCACATATTTACCTGTGATGTACATACTTTCGGGGCTTAGTGCTGCCCAGTTGCACGTAGCCTATGCGTTATATGGTGCGTCGTTCCCGTCGTCCAAGATCGAGCGACGAACTGCCAGAGAAAGGGTGTAGTTGCAATGGCTACTGCTACGAGCAGCGTATGAACGAACTCCTGTATTACCATTGCATTGAGCCTGCATAATGCACTGGGAAGCGCAGCCCGCGAATAGTCATTGATATTTCCGCGCGACCGACATTACAACGAAAACCTCGTATTTGTAGGGGCCGTTATAAACATCTAAAATACGAGATACAGGATCGATACCTTGTGTACCTGAGAAGTGACCGTGTCACATCCCGAACCGATGAAATCGCGTCGGTGCAATAAGGCTCGCACACTGCATCCCAAATCCCGATAATACTCAATAGCAGATTATTGAGAGCCTGAGGAGAAGGAAACAAAAAACACGTTGCGATCTCGGAGTACCCACGGATAGACACAGCCCTCTGCACCCTGACATCCGCCACCTTCCTCGATGTCTCTTCTGATGAGGAAATTGAACCACGGTAACCCAATTGTCTTATCCTGGTCAGTAATACGTGCTAAAGACCCTCCTATAGAGCAAGAGCCCCTGCCGCCCGCGCAACCACGAGGCAAGCGCGTGCCCTTCACGCTCTAAGAATACACCTCATATTTTTGTGTTACCCAGATGAAACGACGACCCTCAAGACTGCCTGGGAATACTATAATGAAGGCACGTACCCAGCCGCACCACCAGATACCGACTAATATGAGAACGGCAGGAACGGAGATCATCGACCGCGAACGCGAGAGAGAATGGCTCGA